>JAABUP010002528.1_pt1 | contig 35102 bp, 51 predicted proteins | sample 5559201 | NCBI WGS metagenome assembly JAABUP01 (sample SAMN10711887, study PRJNA513373) | rock metagenome | isolation source: Antarctica rocks | place: Antarctica
ATGTCCCCAAAGCAACACACATCAGGCACTTCCAGCAGAGTCTTCTTGGAGAGGTGCAGGTAGTGGTGAGGTTTGATGGGAACGCGCTCTTGCTTTTGCTGACACTCTAACAGCCAGTCCAAGCAGATCACATCCCGCTGCTGCTTCACATGCGCACCAAATTTGAAGTCTTTGTGCGAGGCTATGAGGTGTGTCACGTCCTTGGTCCAGTTCTGATACACCTGAACAGCAGAAATGGGCATGTTGCTCAACATATATGTTTCTTATGTTTCTATTCCATTCAAACAGTTCAGCTAACCATGTTGCCTCTGGCTCAGCACTGATGTGTATGAAAGAGCATCGCAACAGCAGCTGTATCGCAACGCAGCTGCAGCACAACATAAAGCACATGTTGCAACACATGCCACAACTTTGACAGCAGACGGAACAGCATCAAAGCACTAGCAGCAGCACTTGCAGTGGACACTTGCGTCAGCAGTACTGCACAGGCAAATGATGAGATACAATAGCCTATGCCGGATTGAAGGCTATTGGGTACTCACTGTGCCTCCCAGCTTTCTGACCACAGCCTCCATGTCCTGCTTGCTGTGTTGGCCATAGTTGATGAAATGGATGCAGCAGGCCTTCAGAATGCTGCTCTCCTGCTTGATGCTGGACACGTCTGCTGGCATGAGGTGCTCCACCACTGTTGCCTTTCGCACGCCTTGCGGAGAAGCCTGCAGAAGGGCAGGCTGTTCTGTGCAATGGGAAACTGACAGGGGTTTGTCAGTGACCTGACAGGCAGTAGTCAGCACTCACAGGGCATAAGGTGGCATTTTACAAGGGACTCGAAAGGCAGAGGGAAGGAGTTGTGCTGTGCTGGTGCTTTTTCGCACAAGCGCTCAAAGGAGTTCTGCTCAGAGACCAAGCCAGCAGAACAGATAACAGTTGCTACCTGAACATGTTTTGATGGTCAGGGTCACCAAACATGCACTCAAACGTCAACAGCATGACAAAGCACAATGGAGCTTGTATTTTTACTGTACTTTTTGGTTTCTGTTTTTGTACATCCATCTTCTACTTGACTGTAGCTGGGGGAGGGTGTAGTGCATGTGTGGCAGGCAGAAGCTGACAGGGCGCTGCTGGCGGCAGGCAACACACATGCCGCGTACAAAGCTGTTCAGGGCGTACCTGTTTGGCCTTCTTCTTGAACCTTGGCTGTGGCTGACTACCAGCCAGGCCTAAGCTCTCACCTCCTGCACATACAGCCTTAACTGCTCAAGCATGGGGCACATCTGCAATTGCACACCTTTTTGGCTGTTTTATCTATGCTGGTCATGAGTCTTGTGAGCACAACAAATACGGCAAGGTCAGACCCTGACAGCAGCAATGTGTATATTGTGAAGTTGCATCTGCGAACAGCGCAGGTGCTTAGGAGTTGAGCTGAGGGTTGACTAGCTAGCATGTGGCTGGTGATGCAAAATGTGGCTGGTGATGCAAAATGGTGGCTGGTGATGCAAAATTATGGCTGGTGATGCAAAAATGTGGCTGGTGATGCAAAGACCCAATACTGTGAGAATATCATGAGGCAGCCAACCAAGATGCAGACAGAAGCTACAGCCTCCAGCGTCCATAAGATGGTGCTGCATGGCACAAGTTGCGGTCCTATAATGCTGCAGGCAGATGCCAGATGATATAGGTGATCACAAGAGCCGATGCCCCCTCAAGGGGTAGGGCCTTAGCCTCAGCAGGATTTGTAATCTATGCTGGCAACCATCGGGGTAGCCTTGTACAATAGGCCTATCAAGACTGAATCAAATAAAAAATGCGTAATAGGTGATGCAGTGGTGCAGACCTGTGACAACTCCCTTGTTCTGGTTGACCAAGTCCCACAGCTCCTGATCAGTCTGCACATCAAAGGGGCTCTTGTCGTACCGGATCCTCTCCACGCGTGGGAACCTGAGACTGTGACGCGTCGCAAAGTCCTTGCTGATGATCGTGCGCACATCTGCTTGCACCTGCATGTGTGGACGCTGCTGATGGGTGTTGCCTGATGCTGAAAGAAAAGAAAAGCAAAGAAAAGATTATGCCTTTTGGCGTCAATTTAATGAGAAGCCAAGTATTGTACTGGGCTGCCCAGGCCTGCTGCTGAAATTTCTTTAGTGTACGTAGATGTATTGTCTCAAAGCTGTGTGCTGCAGCTGTGCATGGTGTAAGATGTCATGCAGGTAGGAGGGGTCACAGTTGGGTGCAGCCACCAACCCAGCTTTGAAGCAAGAAGACATGCCCAATCACTTGCTTGATTTCAACCTCTATGTTGACAGCCCCTCAGTCCTGATGATCAGGTGCACACAATCCAGCCAGTAAATACACTGCAACATGTGCAATGTATCTAGACCAATAGTGAGGTCAAGATGCTCTATGAGCTGTATTCTCAAGGTGCCCAAAGAATTTTGTAAACATGCCTGAAGCACAATGGACTTGGACACATCCTTGACCCACATGTCTGGCTGGGTCTTCCTGCTGTTGGTGACCTTGTAGTTCTTGGGCTTCTGAGCAAAGGGCACAAAGTATGGGTTCAGCTTCTCCCTCACCGTCTGAAGCTCTGCATCTGTCATGCCGTTGCCCACCCTGCAGCAGATCACACAACTGATACAAGCTAGCACGGCCACTAGCAAGCCACAACAAGAGTAACTACATTCATAAATGTATGGTCTCATGGTTATCTTGTTGCTGCTCCTATCTTGTGTACCATCTTCTTATGATAGGGGGTAACATCCTTTTGTCTGCCTATGCTGCAGCAAGTCTGATGTGTGTATGTGTCTCTGTCATGGCTCTATAGTACTATCGCATATCGTCAACATTTGTACCAAAACTGTCTTTAGATGTTGTAGTATTTGTTTTGAGTACGACGAGGAGGGGTCTGGACAGCTTGTGCCTGCAAAAGGCGCGCTACCTCATAGCAGCACAAGCACCAAAACAGGACCTCCTACACAAACTGACTCAGGCCTGTATGTACTTCACCCCAAGGGAACACATGTGATGAATGGATGAGTGATGAATGAATCAGTGAATGAATGACATGCACCTGGGCATCTGAACAGAGCCCTGACTCATATGTGCCAACCAAAGCAAGCAGGCATGCATGACCAACTCACGCCTTGGTAATCACCCACAGTTCAGGCAATGCTGTGTCTGTGAGTTACGCAAGCTCAGACAAGCGCCTTGTTTGCAGAGGAACATTGAAACGGTTTATGCACTGTTAAAACCTACAAAGGGTGCTTCAGCCCGTAACAGCCACAGTTGATGGAGTAGGTCAAGCCCTTGTCATTGGTGTGCACATAGTATGCACTATGCAAGCTGAAATGGTGGATGCCTTACTTGCAGAAGGACATGAAGTTGGTTGGGGTCCCCTTGGACCCGCCTGGGGGTGCTTCAGCGAGAGCCAATAGCCATTGAGTGACCAGGCCTCCATGTCGTCCAGTGCCATAGAAAGCTCCAATGATGACAGCATCAATGTCATTGCTGTGCACGTAGTCGGGCTTGATCTTGAGCCATGCATTGCTACGGTCATTCATCTGCCATGCAGAGTCCAGTGCTTTAATGATGATCCCCTCTTCCTGTGGAGCAGTGCATGCAGTAGTTTCAACATACCAACATACAGTGCACCAAATGCTGGGCAGGCTTGAAAGATAAGATGCACAAAGTGACTAGTAGACAAAGCTACAGTAAGATAGACAGATAAAGAAAAAGGCACATGCAGAAGTGTATAGAAGCAAACAGAAACATGTGCAGATGTACAGATTTGTGTGGGGCAGGTGAGATCTGTAACAGCAACTCAACGGATGTCCTGTGAAGACAGATGCACACGCAGACATGGAAGCCAAAACAATAGGGTCAAGATGGAAACAAGAGCCTTGTTAGCATTGGTGTATCATCAACTTGTCCACCGCAAAGTAGACAGATGGGCTAGCAGGCAGATACATGCAGATGCGTAGCAGCTTCAGCCTGGTATAATACTGGGCTTCTCATTAAATTTGACGCCGAAAGGCGTAGTCTTTTCTTTTCTTTTCTTGTCTAGCCGCTTCAGCCATGATCACCTGGACCCGGATTGCCTCATCAAAAGCTGCCTGGATGTCCTCCATGGTGTGGCAGATCTTTGAGCAGGTGGTGTAATCCAGCACAAACTCATTGGGGAACAGTTTGGCAAGGCGCCCCTGCACTGTGCCCCTTCCAACTGGGATGCCCTCTTCAGGCGGCGGCTGTATGGCAGCCTTCAGGAGGTCCAGCCTTTCCAGCAATGGCCTGTCAATCACACTCTGCATCACACACAGGATCGACACCAAGTAGTGTCATAGTTGGCGTGGTGCCAGCGGTCAATTCTTAAAGACAAGCTGTTTCCTGTTGGAGCAGGCATACAGTTACACAAAAGAAGCATGCGCTGCCTGCATCACTGCATTGCCACTGCTGCTGCCGTATAAGTAGGGCAGGGCAGGGCAGGGCAGGGCAGGGCAGGGCAGAGCGTCTGAGGCAAATGTCACAAAGTAACTCTATTCATGCAGACAGCATGACTGCGGGTCGTCCAGCATACCTCTTCATCAACAAACAGGATGTCAAAGGCAATGAAGACAAGCTCGATGTCTCCCACATAGGGTGGGGTGTAGTCAGGGTCACTGGTGTACAGCCCCTCACTGGAAGCCATCTCAATCTGGGAGTTCACAGGCTTGCCGTCCCTTGCTGCTGAGAACGCTGACCTGATGCCGCCGAAGGGCTCAAACACCTTCCTGCAGCACAAGCATAAGCTTTCGGCATCTGACTGAATCAACAAGGCGCACAATCGCTTAGATTCTACAGTAGAATTTCTATTCACTGGTCATGCACTATTTGAACTGAACTACAAGACCCTGTGCTGCATGGAAGCTAGTCAGAGATTTCCAACTGCGTTTGAAAGACAAACAAGGAGCACATGTCAGCACATTCCATTTCTACCACAATTCCTTCCTGCAGGTTTGAAAGAACAAAACTGTCTACAATTGGGAAACCCCATCAGTGAACAGAAGGAGGAGGAAGATCTACATCTTCAGCCAATGCACAGGTGCTGATTGGATTTGACACTGTGCCAGAGCAGACCTACCTTGTCTTGTTCCAGACTATCATCTCCCCATCAAGGATGCACTTCTCATGCTTCAGTTGCTTCTTGACGACAGTGTCCATGACTGTGAAACCAGAGTATTCACCGTGCTCAACTCCTCTCCGGCTGTAGTACTGAATGTCATTGCCGTTCCTGTGTAATTGTATCCTGTCCCCTGCACAAGTAGATCATGCAGCTACGTGAACTCCTCTCATTGCCAGCATATAGGCAAACTGGGCTGAAGGGCTTTTGCGTGAGTTTCAGATGCATGACACATGCCTGCCTATCCAAATGTTGGACAGTCACACAGAATGCATTGAGATACAGCACAATGCCTAGATGAGGTCCTGCCAAAGGGTTGAGCAGCTTGAAATCTGATGCAGGCGCAAGGCAATAGGTAATGGCCAAGGCAAAGGCAAAGGCAGAGGCGAAGGCAAAGGCAAAGGCAAAGGCAATGGCAAAGGCAGAGGCAGAGGCAATGCTGACCATCAAACTTGGTCTCCACAACAAATGTTTTGTTCTTCATTCTGCGGAAGGCTTCTTCGGGGCTCTTGGCTGCACTGGCCAGCTGGGACCTCACCGGCCTGCCTGGCTCCACGTCCTATACACAACTGTCTAGTCAGCAAGCATTCCGACAAAAGTTGAGCAACTAAACATAATGGGGTGACCTTCAAGCAAGCAAGCAAGCAGCATTGACCTGCAATGACATTGCCAAACAGCAAACACTTGCCAGAGATGTCAGGCAACTCGAGCAGTGGCCAGTCCTGTCCAAACAATGCACTCAATGCAGCAGTGATCAAGAAAACAAATGCCCAGCATGCAGTGATGTGTTGGCATGACTTTGGTTCCTCCGTCTCTTGTTGACACAGTTGAGCAACACGCACATCACAATTGCAACAGTCTGCATGCAGCCAGTTCTGGCAACATTTGCAGCCAAGGCATCGCAGCTAGCTCAGCAATATTGCGTTTCTGTGGCTGGGGAAATGAGTCTTGAGAAAGACGAAATGTGGTTGGAGCTTGCATGCAATGACAATGAACATACGCGCCGTGGCATGCGCTTGTTGCGGTCCTTCAGCTCCTTGCAGACAGTTGACAGGTCCATGGTGACGTTGTACAGATCCTCAGCATCAGGGTGGAAGTCCCTCAGTACACTCTTGTCGCTCATGCCAATCTGCATTGCAAGTCACGCTCATCTCAAAAAATGGCTTGCTGTGGTTGCTAGATTGGCTGTTGCATGACATGCCAGCTCATGCTGCGCTGCACCTTCCAACCCCGCTGATTGTGCTCATCAACAGTTGACATGCAGCATTCACGGATGGCAGAGCATGTGACTGTCATGATGTCAGACTGGCTCAAGCATGTGATGCTTTTGTTTGACTTCTGCACATGGCAGAAACTGCTGTTGGGAATCACCCCGTGTGTTTCACCAGATTCTGGTCAGACCCAATCAGATAAGCTGCACAACCACAAATGTGAGGTGACACATCCTGCTGCATTGGATAAATCCCACCTTGAGATCTTTCAGGATGATCTGTGTGATCCACTTCAGCATCCTAGCACTGCTACGCTGCACCAGCCACTGCAGCACTGCAGTCTTCTCCTCTGCTGAGGCAGCAGCAGCCAGCTCATTCAGCTTGTCGTTGATATTCTCCACCTTGAGATCTTTCTCCCCAGGTTCGTGCTCCTGCTTGCCAGCCGTCAACCGGAACAGGTACTGCAGAACAAGCTGTGAGGCATTTGCTGGTCAGTGACAGGTCTGAAGTTGATGACCAAACATATCAGAACAAACTAGCTGGTGCACCAGGCATGGCGACAGCTGGGCAGCAATGCTCAACATTGCTCTCCATTGCCATCATTATTTCAACTTACCCCATACATGACAGCTGAGAAGTTGCCAGCCCCTTCAGTGCCGCTGGCCTTCCAGGCAACAGCACTTTTGCCACGCGCTGTAGTTTTGGGGTTGAACCCGCAAGCGTTACTCCAGACACTAGCAAGCTTAGACTCCTTCAAGGCGTAGTTGCCTCTTCTGTTGTCACACTGAAGGCCAACGTCAAAGTCAACTACAGCACAAGATGTGCAGCGTGCGTCACCGCTGTTCCCTTGTTGCAAGCAAAATACCTGAGGAAGGAGGAGCCTGTAAACCTCATAAAGCTCTTCGTTGTTGCGTTCCAGGCACCTTTCTCGAAACAGCTTGAGCCGAGCTGCCTTTTGAGTATGACCCCTGGCATCTTGACAAGCCTGCAGATGCTTGTTGTTCACGGTTTGTTGTGTTGTGCTGGTTGACCTAATCAGCTAGCGATCAGATCTTACCGCGTAAAAGTCACACAAAGTGCTGAAACTCAGCTGCGAAGGTCGCACCATGATTTGAACAGCTGCTCAATAAACTACGTGAGGCCGCAATCAACACAGTCGGCATGGACAATATACGTAGCAGTTGTAATGGCTCAGTCGCAGCCACTATCACCAAGATACCCGTGTGGAATGCAGTTGGTGCGCATTCCGAAAATTAAGTTTGAGCTGCGCTAGGCGCCGTACAACGCGCCGTCACTTGCTTGTGTCGATACAGCTGTGCATGCCTGCATTGTGCTGTGCATGCTGTGTGTGTGTGTGTCTCGCTTTACCGATTAGTAATCCCGGTCAAACCTTCACACATTTTCGTACGTGCGGTCGCTTCTTCAAAGTTTTCTGACGCAAACCTTCATTGAGGGGCCGTGGCTCCAGAGAGAGCCACATGGCCGAGACATCAGGTGCACAGGAGTCGCAGGAAGGTGCTGAGCAACTCGCATCCTCCTCAGCACCTACCGAAGTGAGTCTTGCCACTGTGATGTGGTTGTTGGACATGAATGGGTGAACCATCACCAATCAGATTTGCAAATGTCTTTCAACTGTAGATCCTAGGCTCTGAATGTCTGTCTGCGTTGTTCTGTTCCAGCAAATGCGATATATTGTTGGGATGTTGTGCTGATGCTGAGCTATCGGTGTATACAGGACCAGCAGAGTGTAATAGGCAGCATGCAGGCCACCATGGTCGCCCTGACAGAGCGCATGCAGAGACTGGAGCAGCAGCCCTGCTCTCACTGCCATCAGGTTGAAGCCAGTGCAGCTGACTCCATTGCCCGCCTGACTTCAGGTCTGCCAGCCTCTCTCCACACCTGTCCCTTGCTCCTCATCGTCTGCTTGACTGTCAAGTTAATGCACAGCAGGGATACCAGTGGCATTCTGAGTCATCTGTCAATGTTCTTGGTCACTGCGCGCCAGCTCTTGATGTAGCTCATATCAACTTGTCTGAATGATGCACTCATTCAGGCTATATGTAGAGTGCATGTGCCAAACACTTTGGCATTCAGGCTACATGTAGCATGCATATGCCTAAGACATGAATGCATGGGCGGTAACCTGGTGCAGAGTTGGAAAAGGCACAGCAGCACATCTCAGACCTGGAAGAGAGGAGTGCAGCACTGGAGGCCCAAGTGGCAGCCCTCTCTGCCCAGGCCCCCACCCAGGTGCCCCCTTTGTTGCCTGAAGCTTCATGCCTGCTTCCAGTTGCTGCTGTTTCCAAGCTTTTTGTACATCATGCCTGCCCAACACCGTTGAAAGTAATTTGTTTGTGTGTGACAGTCCTTGGACAAGCCACTTAACCTTTCAGTGTCCCAGCCCAGTGACATAGCACTCACACCTGCTTACACAGGTTTGCTGCAGCCAACAACACCTTGTCATGCTGCAGGAAGCACAAACAAGAGTGTCTGCTTCCACAAACATGGCAGAGGAAAAGGCAGGTCCAGTCATGCAGCCATCAGCAGCCAACAGTGGACAGGAAGATGCCCAGGAGCAAGAGGTGGCCAGCAACAGTGGGTCAGCAGCAGCAGCACACCCAGCCATGCCTGCATCTAGCGCCACCTTCACTGCCAACTCCCAACAGGTCTGATCTTTGCCTCACCTCTGCCTGTACATATCTGTGGTGTATCAAGGTTGCCAGGAGCTCAGATGTGGCCATCTTGTTGCTTCCCACTGCATGAGCTGTTTCCCTCCTGTCAACTCCATCCAAGGGCTCTTGCTGCCACCTTGACAACTCAAGTTTGTCTGCAAATTGCATTTAGAGCAAGATATGTTGTCCCAGCTGCTGTCATACCATGTTGATGCATTCACAGTCACCACACCTTGCACCACAAGTACAGTGAATCAAACCTTGCATCGCAAGTACAATGAATACAAATTCTGCTGCTACATGCAGATGCACACAGCTCATGAGGGACAGGAAGAAGCACAGAACAGGCAAGAGGGCACCAGCAGCAATGGGTCAGCAGCAGTAGACCCCTCCCTTCCATCTACTAATGACACACCTTCTGCCACATCAAGCCAGGTAGTTTGTCTTTGTTGTGCATAACATCTGCATTCCAGCCTTTGCTGTGGCCTCTGCTGACGTACTGCCATTTGCATCAACTGAGGTGCCAGCTGCTGCAATGGCTACTTCCTTGCAGTGGTCAGCATGCGCAATGATTGGGCAGTCGCCAAGTGTTAGGCAGTGAGAAACAAAAAGCTGCATGCGCTTCAATTCAAGCGCGATCCTATTGTTGAGTCACCTCTAACATTGGGTCTTTTTTTTGCTGATGAAAACTATAACTATGCAGGCAGCTTCAGTCAAGGAGGAAGAGCAGGTCAGAGATGAGACATCAGGAGAGATGCAGCATGATGGCAGTGCAAGCATAGAGGTGCCCTTTGATGACACACTCCCTTGCATGTGCTTGCCAGAAGTGCTTTCAATCACATTTGTGAAGCCTGACCAATTGCCATATCCTTGTGCAAGACATCAACTTGTTTGTGCCATCAATTTGTTTGTGCCTTCAACTTGTTTGTGCTTGTGCCCAGTAACACAGCGTTCATAACCCACAGATTTGCTGCAGCTTATGCTTGACATGCTGCAGGCAGAACAGTCAGCACCGTCTGCTTCAACAAACCTGGCAGAGGAGGAGGCAGGTCCAGTCATGCAGCCATCTGCAACCAACAGTGGACACAAAGAAGCAGAGGAGCAAGAGGCCCCCAGCAGCAGTGGGTCAGCAGCAGCAGCAGACCCAGTCATGCCTGCATCTAGCAGCACATCCACCGCCAATTTCCCACAGGTTAGTGCTTGCCTCATCTGTGCCTGAGTACAAATTTGGCTTGTCCAGCTTGTCAGTGTGTCAACATCTTGCTGCTTTACCCTCTTAAGGTCCTCCTTGCATGATTGCACAACCTGTGCATTGTGCCCCTAATGCCAAATACTCTGGGTGCGGGTCATCAATTGCCAAGTCTTCTTCTCTGTCCTGCAGGCAGCCCAGAAGAGGGGTCTAGTCGGCAGGCTGGTGAGGGGCATCACACCTGTGGTGACCTACCCTGCCACTGCAGCGCGTGGGGGGGTGGTGTCAGGAGTTGCACTAGCCACGAGTCCAGTGAGAGGTACTTTCCTGATTGCCAAGTGGGTTGGCAAAGGCTTGCTGGACTATGCAAGCCTGACAGAGAACAGGCAAGAGGCTGCCAGCAGCAGTGGGTCAGCAGCAGCAGACCCCTCCCTTCAATCTACTGATGACACAACTTCTGCCACCTCAAGCCAGGTAAGTCGTGTCTTTGCTGCATGCAGTATCTGGCAGTCCAGCCTTTAATGTGGCATTTGCTTATGTAATGGCGCATGCATCAACTGTTGTGCTGGCTGCTGCATCGGCTACTGCCTTTTCGTGATGGACAGCTGTCATGATTTAGCAGTCGGCAAGCAATAGGCAGGGTGTAGCGCTAAGGTACATGCAGTTTGACACTAACACAGGTTGGTCTCACACTCAAACAATGGGCCTATTTTGAGCTGCATGCAGTACCACACGATCACAATGCTATCTTCGGTTTCACACTCAATTGGTGAGTCTATGTTGCTGATGAGCTGTAACACTGCAGGCAGCTTCAGTAGATGAAGGAGTGCAGCTCAAAGATGAGGTGGCAGGAACACTGCAGGATGATGGCAGGCAGCGTAAGCATGGAGGTACTCTTCGACGACACAGACTTCCTCATGTAGCTGACGTAGATGACTCCATCGTATTCCATCACAGCATGATCAATGCCTTTGCTGAAGCTGTTGTTGACCCATCGCACATGCCTTGAGCTCTTTTGGCCTGTTGCATTGCGCAGTTTCCTCAACACAAAACTCACAACATGCTCTGTGCTTTCTCGCTTTCTGCTGGCACAGGGTCCTTGCTCAACAGTGTGATGACCCTATCAAATGCACTCACATGCATGTACTGCAGCTGCTGACTCAGCAGATTCTGCTGCTGCAGGCATCATCATCAGCTGCCCCAGGGGACCCGGCAGAGAGCAGCACCCTCTCAATCATGTACCCACCAAAGCCCACTCCTGGACAGGAGCAATGGGACGACATGCAAGAGGGTGGGAGCAGCAATGCATCAGATGTAGCAGGCCCCTCTACCCCCCCTGGCACCCCAGACCAGGTACGCTGTGTTTCCATGACCACACTCTTGGCCATGATGCTTGCAGCTCAAAGTATGGGGTGCTCAGTGGTGTGCTGCACGCACCTGTCTGTAGAGCAGCATGATTGTCATTGTTGAGATTGGCAGCAACAATCAGGAATTGTGCATTTAGTTGGATCCGTGATGCAGGCGCCTGCAGCAGAGCAAGAAGTTGAGTATGAAGATGAGCGGGCCAAATCTCTGCAGGACATGGGTGCTGACTTGGTGTTGGTAGGATTCTGTCTGCCTTGTTCCTATGCCTCATCAAACACCCTGAGCTGTGAGTGTTGCAAATAGGTACCTTGTCATGCACATTCTGCCCAGCCTCTTTTTATGAAGCCAAAATCTTGCGGTGGAAACACAAACTGCATCGTCATGCGCCGCTCGCTTGTGTGTGTTGCCTACTGCGTGAATCAGCAACTGGCGCCGTGATGCTGGCCTGACCCATTGCCTCATGCCCCTCACGCATGCAGGAAGCTGGGTGGGTGTGTCAGCCCTGACTACACCTTCAGGCTGCAACATGCTCAATTGTAAGCATGCTGATGATGTTGCAGGCGGGCAAGTGTGAGCAGGCTGTGCCTGTTTTCACCACCGCATTGGCATTGCGCATTAAGGATGTGAAGGTGAGGAGCCAGCTGCACAACAACAAGGGTGTTGCCTACAACATGTTGGGCCAGCACATCACAGCCATTGCGGAGTGCTATCTTGCTGAGGCAGCTTGCCCCACAGTCTGGCAGCCCTACGTCGCACGCGCTGCTGCTCTGACTAAGCTTGGGCTGCATTCTGAGGCCCTTCAGGTACACTTCCTTTGCCAAATTTGGCACTGAGACTGTTGTTTTCAAAATCACAGTGCATGACACACAGCCACTTTGGTCTTGACGATATTGCTGCTATCTCAAAGGCCACGGGAGCATGCAGATCAGAAGTGAAACAGAACAGTGTGGCAGCAATATTGTGGTCTGACTTGACCCTAGTGTGCAGGACATCAAGCTGGCTCAAGCAAAAGGTGGTGAGTTGTCTGCTGGTCAGAGGGCAGCACTGAAGACTCTGCCTATGATGAAGGATTGTGTAGACCACTGGAGGGTGCTGGGCCTGGGTTCCAGCCGACCCTCACATCACTGCATCACAAGTGAGTGCACAGTGTCATGCTCTCTACATGTTCCTGTCAGTGAGTACAGACACAAGATGGCCAATGTCTGCTGACGTCTTGCTCTTTGCCTTGTGCCATAAGTTGCAAAGCTTGTCTGCAGCAGCTTTTGGTCAGGTAAGCATGAGCATGGACAGCCTGCACACATGTCATGGGCCACCATCTGTACCTCTACATTGTTTCTGCAGGAAGCTGTCCATGAAGCATCACCCTGACAAGGTGCCCCAGGACCAGAAGGAGGTTGCTACCAAGCTCTTCAAGCTTCTCAGTGTAGCCAAGAAGCAGCTCACCTCTTAGGTCACTGCTTGTTAAGAGTCACGCACTGATGCAGATTCATGGTAGCAGACTGGTACCCCTGGTGCTGATATCATTCCTGGATGCGTGTCTGGACACCCATATGATCAGATCCTACTGGTCATTGCCCACAACCCCCTTGGTTTGTTTTGACATGATTGATATTTCTAGGCTGTCTGTGCAAATTATTTGATTTTCAAGCTGTCTGCATTAAGAGATGACCTTTCATTACCAGTATTACGTGTGTTACAGTGTGGCAGATGCCCTAGTCAGGTTTGGTCTCACCTGTCACATCAGGATGACCAGTACTGTCTAACCAGACTAGTCAACATTTGTGCCGTGGCTTTGTACAAATGTGCCCAATACCATTGAACAATGTTTTGTGTGTCTGACAATATTGGTCGATGATTTCAATGACAATCTTACTGCGTATCCTATACGTATAAGCTGGCAATGTCACGGCTGCCGCAGCTACTGAAACCAGCCACTGATATCGATAGCAATACTGTTGCTGCATCAAGTTTCAGCCAAAATTTTGACATGTAGTGAATTTGATCACCGTTTTCAACTCAGCAAAGTGCAAACAATTCTGCACTCTTCCCGAGTTCTACACGCTAATAATAATAATACTTTACAGGCGTTCCAGCTAATCGTTCTTGCCAGGTACCTGCACGCTAGTAGCACTATAAATAACTGCAGTGCCCTGTGCTGTCCATCAAGCAGTGTAACAGAGCTGAGGTAACAGGCGCAGTGCTAGCGTGTCAGGGAGCTAATTCCATGCAATGTTACCAGCAGTGACCAAATGCCCAGCAGCCAAACACAACATCAGATGTGCTGGTGTTGGGCATGTGCACATGTATCAGGCACATGTGAACATGCTTGTCACAAGGCAGAACAGTATAGTACATAACACCAGCATCTATATGCTGTTGCACATCTCTATCAGTGCGCAATGAGCATGTCAGGGTAAAGCTACACAAAATATAACAAAAAACAGCAATATGGATCAATAGCAAGTGCAAAGCACAGGGTATGGTGCTGCTTGTTGCGGTTTATTGCAAGAGCAGGGCTATATTCAAGCAGTGCTGGTAGACCTGTTCTTGGGCCTTGCTGTGCCTGAGCCCATAGCAGCACCATCGCTCTGCACGCGTAACTTGTGGTCATGGTGAGTGCCACAAGACACATATGTATATACGCTGACTGTTTACAACTCATGTGAACAATGCAAAATTGAACACAATGCAATTGCCTATCTGGTGCACAGCGGCAATTGCAGTAAAGCTGACACTCCCCATCATCTTGCGCAAGCTTGAGCAGCCATGCAAATAAGTACACTTGCAGACAGGGCAATTGCTTCTTGTCATTGTAAATAGGGCTTCATTCTCACCAAGGTCTTGTGCCAGAAGACAATGCGCTATGTCGCAGCCTGCTGTGCAACTCACAGTTAACCTGATGCTGCTCAGCAGTGTGCAGGGTCTGCAGGCAATCTTACCTTGTGCGTAGCAAAGGAGTTTTGGGCGAAGGTGAGCTCTGCCTCTGTCCTCTGCATATATGCCTGCCAGGTGTCGATACTCTGCCTCAAGCCCTGAACCTCCTTTTTCTGCCACACGGTCTTGGATGCTCTTTAAGCTTTGTTCTGCAAGTCAAAAAACCGTCCTAGAAGTCATCTGTATTCAAATGCTTCTGCTCCTCCTATGCTTGGTCACAAATCAATTAGCTGACATGTATGAGTGTGCATGTCTGTGCAAGACAGCCAGACAAGGTGCATTGCTAATATGATGGCAGGCTAGCCTCTCAAGCCATGATTCATTGCAGAACTTGCCATCCCCACTGCAGAAGGAAGCTATGGATGCACCGTCTGGGTGCTTGTGGCTTGCATGTGTTCACACCACAAAAGCCAGCATCCTAGCTACTATGACAGCAACTGTAGTGTTGCAACAGAACCACTAGTCTTACCCCATACATGACAGCTGAGAAATTGCCAGCCCCTTCAGTGCCGCTGGCCTTCCAGGCAACAGCACTTTTGCCATGCGCTGTAGTTTTGGGGTTGAACCTGCAAGCGTTACTCCAGACACTAGCAAGCTTAGACTCCTTCAAGGCGTACTTGCCTCTTCTGTTGTCATACTGAAGGCCAACGTCACAGTCAACTACAGCACAAGGTCTGCAGTGTGCGTCACCGCTGGTCCCTTGTTGCAAGCAAAATACCTGAGGAAGGAGGAGCCTGTACAACTCATAAAGCTCTTCATTGTTGCGCTCCAGGCACCTTTCTCGAAATAGCTTGAGCCGAGCGGCCTTTGGGGTATGACCCCTGGCATCCTGACAAGCCTGTACATGCTAGATGTTTACGTTTTGTCGCACTATGGCTGGTGCCGAAGTGCGTGGTTGACCTAACCAGCTAGCGATCACAGCTTACCGCGTAGAAATCACACAACGTGTTGAAACTCAGCTGCGAAGGTCGCACCATGCTTTCAACAGCTGCTCAAACGACTTGGCGAGATCGCAATGAACAGAGTATGCATGCACACGATACGTAGCAGCTGTGATGGCTCAGTCGCAGCTGCTATCACCAAGATACCATGTGGAACGCATTCCGCGGATGATGCTCAGCTGTTCGAGGCGCCATACGACGCAGTGTCCCATGTTGAGCTTGCGAATGTGTCGATACGCTGTCGATATGCCGCAGGCCCGCCCGCCCGCCCTGTTGCTTTCGCTGCTAGTGACTTCGAAGCAAAAGTGGGCTATGCGAAGCAAGACAGTCAAGGAAGATGTCTCACTGGCTTCAGCATTCTGCAGTTGGTCCTCAAGTAAAAGGCAAACAGCTGCAGCTCAATCATTCAAGATTCAATTCCTGGCACCAGCCACTGCGGGCAAGCCGTGAGCATGCTTTTCAGTGTCATGTCCTGCCTACAAAATTGACAACCATCGTAACATAGTATGGTATAGCATAGTGTAGTCCACAATACCAGTACCATAAGATAACATGAAAGGCACATCACAGTATAATATGCACTGCATGTACACATGTATAGTACACTATGATATTTTGTGTCATGCTGCATTGACAGAAGACGGTGATCAGCTTTACCACATGCCAGAAGCCTGGCCGAAATTTACAACAGCAGCATTGCTATCAACAGCTGCTGACAAAGCACTCAAGCGTATAGTGCATGTATCACAATTGACTTGACTGCTTGTGATGCAGGCAATGCCAAACACACAGTAACGGCTTGCTGGTGTTGGGCATACCAGTAGCTCTTTGAATGAAAGTTCATCTCTGAGCAATCAGCACCCTAAGTTACGTCTGATAAGGTGTCTGATAGCGTTCCCTCCTAATCCATTTGGTACACCATAATATCCCCCGTAACATACATTGCAACACGATTGGTCATGAAAGTTCAGGCAATCAGCTTTGTGCTTGTAAAGCAAGAAGTCTGTGCAGAAAGCCTAGCACATCTGCTGCACAGGGGACCAGAAGGGTGATCTTCATATTGAAGTAGTGGCATCTGGTTGTACCAGTGTGGCACAACGCACCCGCAAATGACAGCAACACGGTCCTGCCATCGTAAAGTTGTGCAAAGTCAAATTCTAGGACAAGCCATGCCCTATGAAGTGAGCTGCTTCTTGGCTACGCTCAGCAGCTTGAAGAGCTTGGTAGCAACCTCCTTCTGGTCCTGGGGCACCTTGTCAGGGTGATGCCTCATGGACAGCTTCCTGTATGAGCAAGGCAACTACTTGACTAGGTGTGCCTCGTGATCACAACTCTGAGCTTGTACATGCTCAAGACGCAATGACCCTTTCAGCACAAAGGGTGGACCAAGCACAGACATCAGATAGCAATTCCACAAGCCAGATGGCAACAACCCACATAAGGTAAACAGCAGGAACTCAGCAGACATTGGTTGTCTCATGCCTGTATACTGCATTATGAGTACTCACTGAGAGGACTATATGGCACTGTGCACTTACTTGTAAGCTTCTGTGATGGAATGATATGAAGGGTAATTTGAAGCCAAGCCCAGCACCTTGCAGTGGTCCACGCAATCCTTCTTGAAGGGCAGCTCTTCCACAGCGTTCCTCTGACGCTCTGTGAACACAGCGCCTTTTGCTTGTGCCACTTTCATATCCTGCACACCAGGTCGACTCAGACCAAGAGGGGGGGCTTCAGCTTTTGGATGACGCACTGCTCTGTCTCACCTCTGCTGCTTACACAACCTTCCATACAGTTGCAAACATGCGAGGGAAAGCGCAAATCAAAGCATACCTGAAGGGTTTCAGAAGCAAGGCCTATGTGGTCCAAAGCAGCAGCGCGTGTGTAGTAGGTCTGCCAGACTGTGGGGCAGGCTGCCTCAGCAAGATGGCACTCTGCAATTGCGTAGATGTGCTGGCCCAAGCTATTGTAGGCCATGCCCGTGTTGTTGTGCAGTAAGCACTTGACCCTTGCATCCTTGATGTGCAACGCCAGCGCTATGCTGAAGAGACCCAGAGCCTGCTCATTCCTGCCCGCCTGCAACACCGCCATCATGTTTGCAGCTCAGCACATTGCTGAAGGTGTGCTCATTGCTGAGGCAATGTGTACATGATTCAGCTTCCTGGGTATGTGAACCACTCACACACGAGGCAAGCATTTGGGTATGCCATGGCTGCATCTGTACATGTATGAACAGGGATGAGCAACATAAGGTAGCCTGAAGCAATTGCAACTTTTGCATTTGCCATCTAGGTTGATACACAAACACAGTCTGGGCAGAATGGGGTATCAAGGTGGTGTTTGCAATACTGCAGGGCTCAGGATAGGGCAAGGGAACAAGACAGACAGAGTCTCACCATCAAGTGGGCGAAGCCATCTTTCAACAGCGATCTAGCCCGCTCATCTTCAAACTGGACTTCTTGTTCAACTGCAGACGCCTGCATCAAGTTTGCAGTGTGACTGTATAGCTCCTTGGCGTCGCATCAGATGTATTCAATGACAGCCATGCTTGAGTGCTGTCAATGCGGTCAACGCTGCACACTGCCCAGCACTCAAGACTTTGCGCCGCAAGCATCATGGCCAGTGTGGTGGAGAGGTACCTGGTCTGGGGTGCCAGGGGGGGTAGAGGGGCCTGCTGCATCTGAGGCGCTGCTGCTCCCACCCTCTTGCATGTTGTGCCGTCGCTCCTGTCCAGGAGTGCGCTTGGGTGGGTACATTATTGAGAGGGTGCTGCTCTCTGCTGGGTCCTCTGGGGCAGCTGATGATGATGCCTGCAGCAGCCGAATCTGCTGAGTCAGCAGCTGCAGTGCATGCACATGAGTAGATCTGATAGGAATGTCACACTGTTGAGCAAAGACACTGTGCCAGCAGAAAGCACAGAGCACTTTGCAGGGTTTGTTTTGAGGAACCTACACAATGCAACAGGCAAAAGGAGCTCAAAGTTGGTGCAACGGGCCACCACCAGCTTCAGCAAGGGCATCGATCATGCTTGACAAACACAGTGGAAAGATCCCTGCCAAGCACATCAACAAGACAGTGGCGTCAATAGGTACCTCCGCGCTTGCACTGCCATTGTGCTGCAGTGTTCCTGCCACCTCATCTCTGAGCTGCGTCCCTTCATCTACTGAGGCTGCCTGCAGTGTTACAGCTCATCAGCAACATAGACTCATCATTTGAGTGTGAAGTCAACAACAGCATTGCGATTGTGTGAGACTGCATGCAGCTCAAGATAGGCCCATTGTTTGAGTGTGAGACCCATCTGTGTTAGTGTCAAACTGCATGTACCTTAGCGCTACACCCTGCCTCTGGCTTGGAGACCGCTGAATCATTGCAGCTGTTCATCATTGCAAGGCAGTAGCCGATGCAGCAGGCAGCACAACAGTTGATGCATGCGCCATTACATAAGCAAATGCCACATCAACCCTGGACTGCCAGGTTTTGCATGCAGCAAAGACAACTTATGCCTGCTGGTGTACCTGGGTTGAGGTGGCAGCAGATGTGTCGTCAGTAGATGGAAGGGAGGGGTCTGCTGCTGCTGACCCACTGATGCTGGCAGCCTCTTGCCTGTTCTCTGTCAGGCTTGCATAGTCCAGCAAACCTTTGCCAACCCACTTGGCAACCAGGAAAGTACCTCTCACTGGACTCGTAGATAATGCAACTCCTGACACCACCCCGACACGCGCTGCAGTGGCAGGGTAGGTCACCATAGGTGCGATGCCCCTTACCAGCCTGCCCGCCAGACCCCTCTTCTGGGCTGCCTGCAACACAGTGAAGAAGGCTTGGGATTTGATGACCGGCAACCAGGGCATTTGACATGAGGGGCATTGGGCAGGAGGGGCATTGGGCAGGAGGGGCATTGGGCAGGAGGGGCATTGGGCATAGCCATTATGCAGGGAGGGACTTGAAAGTGGCAAGATGTTTGACACTCTGGCAAGCTGGACAAGCCAAATCTGTATACAGGCACAGATGAGGCAAAAACACTAACCTGATGGGAGTTGGCGGTGGATGTGGTGCTAGATGCGAGCATGACTGGGTCTGCTGCTGCTGCCCCACTGCTGCTGGCCACCTCTTGCTCCTGGGCGTCTTCCTGTCCACTGTTGGTTGCAGATGGCTGCGCGACTGGACCTGTTTCCTCCTCTGTCATGTTTGTGGAAGCAGAGGCTGCTGACTGTTGCGCCTGCAGCACGGCAAGCATTAGCTGCAGCAAATCTGTGGGTATGAACGCTGTGTTACTGGGCACAAACACAAACAAGTTGGAGGCACAAACACATTGATGGCACAAACACATTGATGGCACAAACAAGTTGATGTCTTGCACAAGGATATGGGAATTGGTCAGGCTTCACGAAAGTGAGTAGAAGCACTTCTGGCAAGCACATGCAAAGGAGTGTGTCATCAAAGGCCACCTGTATGCTTGCAGTGCCATCGTGCTGCAGTGTTCCTGCCACCTTATTTCTGAGCTGCATTCCTTCATCTACTGAAGCTGCCTGCAGAGTCACAGCTCATCAGCGAAATAGACTCATCATTTGAGCGTGAATCCAACAATAGCATTGCAATTGCATGAGACTGCATGCAGCTCAAAATAGGCCCGTTGTTTGAGTGTGAGGCCAACCTGTGTTTGTGTGAAACTGCATGTACCTTAATGCTACACCCTGCCTACCGCTTGGGTAATGCTAAATCATTGCAAGGCAGTAGCCGATGCAGCAGCTAGCACAACAGTTGATGCATGCATCATTACATAAGCAAATGCCACATCAAACGCTGCCAGATACTGCATGCAGCAAAGACACGACTTACCTGGCTTGAGGTGGCAGAAGTTGTGTCATCAGTAGATTGAAGGGAGGGGTCTGCTGCTGCTGACCCACTGCTGCTGGCAGCCTCTTGTCTGTTCTCTGTCAGGCTTGCATAGTCCAGCAAACCTTTGCCAACCCACTTGGCAACCAGGAAAGTACCTCTCACTGGACTTGTGGCTAATGCAACTCCTGACACCACCCCACCACATACTGCAGTGGCAGGGTAAGTCACCACAGGTGTTATGCCCCTCACCAGCCTGCCCACTAGACTGTTTGTATGGGCTGCCTGCGGGACAGAGAAGAAGACTTGGCGATTGCTGACCATCAACCAGAGCATTTGGCATTAGGGGCACAATGCACAGGTTGTGCAATCATGCAAGGAGGAACTTAAGAGGGGAAAGCAACAAGATGTTGACACACTGTCAAGCTGGACAAGCCAAAGTCGTGTCCAGGCACAGATGAGGCAAACACTAACCTGTTGGGAATTGGCGGTGGATGGGGCGCTAGATGCAGGCATGACTGGGTCTGCTGCTGCTGCCCCACTGCTGCTGGCGGCCTCTTGCTCCCCTGCTTCTTCCTGTCCGCTGTTGGCTGCAGATGGCTGCGTGACTGAGCTTGCCTCCTCCTCTGTCAGGTCTATTGAAGCAGATGGCTGCATGACTGAAGTTGCCTTGTCCTCTGTCCGGGCTGTTGAAGCAGAGGCTGGTGACTGTGTCAGGTTTGTGGAGGTAGAAGCTGATGACTGTGCTTCCTGCAGCAGGACGAGGAGTCATGCAACAAACTCACGGAAGTAGGTGTGACAGCTGTATCACTGAGCTCAGAAGTGGTACAGTAATATGGTATGGTAATATATGGTATGGTAATACATGGTGTAGTAATATAGTATGGTAATGGTCAAGTGGCTGGTGCAAAGACACAAAAGAGATCTAATTTCGACGGAGTCATACAGGCAGGAAGCTTGCAAACAGCAGCAATTGGAAGCAGGCATGGAGCATCAGGTAACAAAGGGGGCACCTGGGTGGGGGCCTGGGCAGAGAGGGCTGCCACTTGGGCCTCCAATTGTGCAATGCGCTGGTTCCTCTCTTCCAGGTCTGAGATGCGCTGCTTTGCCTTTGCCAGCTCTGCACCAGATCAACACACTTACATTCGTGCCAAATGTTACACACATACTTACCTCATACATATTGCATCATGCACGCATGCATCATACAGACATGCTGACATCATGTCTTGAGGCCCAGACAATGGTGTAAGACGACTCTGAGCAATACTCGTGTCGCTACTGTACATAAACTTGGCTGACGATCCACAAAGCAGGGCTGGAATCCAACAAAACAAGGACACTTGAGCAGATCAGCTGCCAAACCTGAGCTCAGGTGGGAGAGGGATTCAGCTGCATTGGCCTCAGCCTCGCGGCAGCGAGAGCAGGGCTGCTGCTCCAGTCTCTGCATGCGCTCTGTCAGGGCTAAGATGGTTGCCTGCACGCTGCTGACCACACCTTGCTGGTCCTGCATATACAGACAAGTCAGCAATAGCTGTGAAAAGCCAAAAAAAATGTCGCATTTGCTTTGACAGAACAATGCAAACAGGCATTCAGAGCCTACAGTCCAGTTCACTTGTAGGAAGGATTGGTGATGGCTGGGGCGGCAACATCACCACCAACCACAGCAGAATAGGCAATCTTACTTGGGTAGATGCTGAGGAGGTTCGCTCAGTGCCTTCTTGCGACTCCTGTACATCTGATGTCTCAGCCATGCGGCTCTGTCTGAGTGTCTCAGCCATGCGGCTCAGCACGCTTTCAAGGAAGCAAACCCAAAAGCGAAGGTTTGACCGCTGAATTATCGTATTACGGAAATACTAAAGAGCTTCCCCTAGCTTCCATAGTGCAGACCTGCTGGTGCTCAATAATGTGAGTTGTCGCGATTGACGCCTCCCAAACAGGCGTCAGCTCGCCAGCAGTGACTGCAGGGAGAAGTCTGTTTGCTAGCCGCTCGCGGTGCAGAGTTGCACTGACCTACTTTTAGCTTGACTTGATACAGCATCTGAGTTGCACATTGCTATTAGGTGGAGTCCTGGTTTACACCAGATGCTCAGGTGCCTGACCAAATTCGGATACCTCTAGTCATTGCATTTACAGGCTGCACCCTGGGTTTGGCTGCTCGTCATGGCAGCAATCCATGTGCAAAGCAATGAGGTCAGGATTGTGTTTGAGTTCGGAACAGATGCCTGGTACTCCTACCTCACCCGGACATCTTTCATGCAGAAACTCAGCATGGTCAAACAGTCATTGCAAACTGTTGTTGCATGAGCTAGAAGGGCCTGCATCGTGCCCCAGTATATTTCAAGAAGAGCTTGTGCCTATGTCTGAGGCCTTCAAACATACAGAGCAAGATTTGGATTGCTTCTGATCATGACAAGTGTCTTTAAGCAGCATCAAGCAACTTTGTCATGACGTTATCAGAAAGGTATGGGTGGCCATTAGGATGCACACCACCCAAACAAAACTCGATGCGTTTTTGGAGAAGGTCCCGTTGACGATCACAGTGTTGTGCCACATACCAAGATAACAAATACCACAGGGTGCATCTCAAGCTGTTGTTTATTTCCTCAATGGTCTACAAACCATTGCCAGCGGGCTTGTGATATCAAACACTGTGTATGCTGCAGGCCTAGGCAAGTGGCAGAAACAGGGGCTTGGCAACATAGTGGAGGCATTCTATCGCGGCGTTGAAGCATCAACCCGACATGAGCACTACCCACCAGGCAGCTCCCCAAGCAAACAGCACAAATGACGCATCAGGCATCAGGATCCTGATGCTTCATTTGTGCTGTTTGCTTGGGGAGCTGCCTGGTGGGAAGGCAAGGTATTTCATCAAGCATCACTGTGAAAGACAGCAGCAGCCGTGCCTTCCCTGTAGGCATTTCCAGGCTGTGGCCTAGAAGAGCAGCTGCAATTGGTGAGGTGAGCATGCACACCAAGTCAAGCTCAGCATGCAGACAAAGAGCACCACAGGTTCAGCAACTGTCAAAAACTCAACTTTGCAGTCCCATAGGCTGGTAATTTGCATGTACTTGCAGGTGTTGTGAGCAGCCACAGACTGTGCTGGAAGGCTGCCTTGCTGATTGCGCACGTGTGGCTGTGCTGTGATACTGCTGGTCATGAAAAGCCGACACTACATCGCTGTGGTGCAGGCAAACACTAAGAAGACTTTGACTAGCAGGCTTGTGCGAGGCATCGCACCTGTGGTGACCTACCCTGCTACTGCAGTGACCAATCGGATGTTGTCAGGGGTTGTCACCATCACTAGTCCTATTAGGAAAACCCTGGCAACCAATGGGCTTTTCCTGATAGGACTAATGATGGTAGCAACCCCTGACAATATCCGATTAGTCACTGCAGTAGCAGGCGGGGTAGTAGGCAAAGGCATGCAGAACTATGCACAGCCAGCCTTTGTAAACCCTGTGCAGGAAACACTGCAGGCCTTTAGCATAAAGGTAAGCTGCTTTCACCCATACAACAGCCCTGCAGGCTGCTGCATGTGCATCACAGATTGCAAGTGCACCGTGCATGGCTGCTGCCAAGTAGCCTTCTTCAGGCAAATCTCTTTGCAACTGCTTTGTGCAAGTAGCTGGTGAGTGCCATTGTGAAATCTTCATGGCAGAAACGTCCAAATGGACAGACTCCAAACATAGCACCATACCTGAGCAAAACAATGTGGTCGCTAATGGTAGACATGTCTGTTGCAGATTGATGATGAGAACTATGACGTTTCTGCATTAAAATAGGCGTTTCGGGATTGAAAAGAGCTGCATCCCTTCGCAGTTGTCAATGACTGCTGAGCAGGTGTTAACTTTGATGAGAACCATCAAAGTTAACAGCAGCTCAGCAGTCATAGGGTATAACGACTAGGCTGGGAGTTGAACTACGTCGATGCCGTAAAAGGCAGACGACTATTCCCAGTACGTCAGTGAATGCATGCGTGCCTAGAAGCCATTTGCCCTTGACCATTAACCGAAAATGCCTCGCGGCGTTACAGTCACCCCCCTCTTGAGGAAGCGGACCCCGCTTTCCATCAAGATCAGGCAGTTCAGTAGTCGGTGCGTCACTCCGACAAGTATAGACATCGGGGCCACCACCTCCCGACTGCACAGCTGCTCAGCAGTCAGTGACAACTGCGAAGGGTTGAACATTATTCACATGCACATCCTTGCATGCCTACGCCCCAACTTGCCTGGGCAATTTGGTGGTTGAGTGTTTAGCACCATATTTTGTCATAAGTGGAAGATTTTGCCATGTCGCTTGTCATCGCATGTCTTGATGTTACAAAGGGCACAGTGTATGTATACACAGGGTCATGCACACAGGACTCTTGAATGCTGCGTCATAAAAATATTGCAGAAGCACGTCTGTCAAGAAGGTATCATCATAAGCTGCGTTTTTTATGCCGCTCCTGGTTGGCAGCCTTGTATTTTATGTTCTGGACCATATACTTGCGCTGCAGCCCTGCCCTATACCTCTGTATCTGCAGCATAAGTATGATGTCCAGAACATACAATGCAAGGCTGCCAACCAGGAGCGGAAGCAGGCTCATCATGCCCTGAATGCCTACTGTGCAACGTCGGCAACCCTGCCAACGTTGAGTGGAGGTGACCAGAAGCCCTGACTTTGAAGACCTCACAGTGAGTATCTACGCTTGCACAGACATTGTCTGTCATTGCTATAGCAAAGCGCTTCCACTGGGAAGGCAGGATGTTCACAACGAAAGGACAAGACGCCTGCAAGCAGAAGCAAGAGGTGCACATGCAGCTTGTGATCTAGTTAGCTGTCCTTTGGCTTGCACTGCCATTGTAGCAAAGAAATGCCCAGAGTGAAAGTGCTGCTGCAGCATTCAGACACCTATGCTTGGCTTGGCAAATTGACAGCAAGACACAGCTGAGGCTGCATTTGAGGTGTAGCTGCCCGTAACAATAGAGAGATAAGCTGCCCTGAATAATACAGACAGCATGAGCTGACTCATCTGCATCAAGACATTGCTTTTAGGAGAAGCAGAGGGAGGCTTGGGTGGAGATAGACCCTTTGATCTTTGCAGGAGCTGGTGTGCACAGCCCCCCCCCCTAGAAGAACCAGCCTATGACCCCCCTGCAGTTGCTGGTCGTGCATCAGGTGACATCAATATGTTGTGAACATGACTTCTTGGTTGATTTCTGTGAGCATTGACAATAAACTGCAAGGCTGCAATGTGAAGACTCAAACCTTCAAACAACACAATGCAGCACCTAATCCAACCTGTCACGTAAAGTTAAAAGCAGCAGCTGAATGGAGCATGGCTGCTGAGTATGCCTTCAGCCTACCTGTATTTGCTATTGGTCAAACTGTTTCATGGTAAGACTAATAAACCAGTGATGTGCCATGCAGAACCTGGCATACAGGACAGCAAAAACAGCATGGGAAAACGAAGAATAAGCTTCAGAGTCTGCGGCAGCAATTGCGGGGAAGAAGGCCTCTTTATTGGTGATGTAATTGTTCCAGGCATTGCATTTGCAGATGAACAACTATATCACAAACAAAGACGCCTTCTTCCCCGCAACCAGAGACATGTCTTGGTTGCTGGGAAGAAGGCATCTTTGTTTGTGATATAGTTGTACAGTTTCCCTGCCCGCCAGGTGCTTCATCTTCACAGGCTGCTTAGGCTTGCGCATCATGCCAAATAATGTGTGCATGACTGTTGTTGGATTGAATGAGCAGTCTGGTTTTGATGTTGACGAGCGGTAGTCTCAGCTTTGCTGCAGATGCTGCTCTGTGTCAGAGGCGCATTTTGCTCATGTCTGCACTGTCGCATTGTGGACATCATGTGAAATGTCAGCACACAAGGGCAACAGTCTTGACAAATTGCGTGCAGGCCACTGCTTCTCATTTGGGCTCAGGTGCAGGATCAGATGACTGAAGCTGACATTTAAAAGGCTGTAGACACTACGTCATCCCGATCATGCATGATATATGCTTCAATGGGCAGCACCACACTGTGAGACGTGTGCTTGCTGCCTGTCTTTGCTGCTGTTTGTGATATTTTATGCAGCTGTACCCTGGCATGCTTGTTGCACACTCTTTTGGTTGTGCAACAGCTTGCAGCATGAAACAAATGCTGACATGTATATTGCCTTGTTTTTGTAGTGTAAATGCCCACATGTGCCCTCATGTGTTCATGCCAAGTCATTCATGACCGACACATGACCAGCACAAGCAATTGCAATCCTGACGCCCTAGCTAGCTGCTGGGCATTGATGGTGTTTGGTCAGAGTGGGGTTTGTCAACGTCGGTGTCCAAATTGCTCACAGCATGATAATCTGATCAGCATGGGACGCTCAAATTTGCTATCCATGCATCCACTAGTGGCATGATGTTGGGTGTCAAATAAGTAAGTGCACTTACCATGGCTATTGAAAGACTTTCAAGAACATGCTTCAATAGTGGAATCCACAGCCTTGTTCTCAGCATCACCTACACAATGTTCACACATAATATGAGCTTAGGACAGGTGCTGGCAGCACCGTGCTGCACAAAATATCTGAAGGGACATCCCTCGAGGGATTGCATCATTTGCCCATGTGGCATCTGGTTGTACGAGTTCTGCACGTACAGCGACATGAGTCATTGCTGGTCCCAAAATTTGAGCAATAAAGAACAGTGGCATCAGAGTTGTATCTCTCATGCTGAGCAGGCAAGCTGCTTTTTTGGCTGTTTCTGCTCTTGTGCATACGGTGCAAGACTTGCACTTGTAGAGGCCAGTTTGTCATCAATGCAGCAAGCAATTGAACTGTCTGAGAACCTCAGGGACATTCCAGACTGGACAGACGAAGTGAGACTCGTCGTCTACCTGGTCCAAGTCAGCACCTTTGAATTCTGCATTGCCTGGCTTCCGGTACACAGGTAGATGGTTGTTTCAGCTTTCTTTGCTTTGTCAAACACATCAGAGTTGCAACCTGCTTGTCTTGGTCACCCTTGATTTTTGGATGAGTATAAGTATCAGAGGGCACGTATTGCCATGCTTCAAGCCCAGGCCTTGTTACAAGACAAGATATAGTATATCACCAGCATCCTCATGCTGCTGCAAGCTAATGCACCTATCCATCAAGTACACAAGTGGCATATCAGGGTCCAGCTGCGCGAGATGTGACAATGCAGCGATCCAGACAAAACCCAAGAACACATCTCATGGTATAGTGCTGCCTGTTGAAACGTGACGTACTGCATGAGCAGGCCTACGCCGTGCTTGCAGCCTTCTTGCTGTTCTCTGTGATGCCTTGGCCAGTATCAGCACCTCTGCAAGCACAAGTTGAGGTGGAATACCAGTGGACAGGTACTGACTTTTGATGAGTCACATGATGTGCAGAATGCAGAAGAGATGTGAACACAATGCATTCAAGCTTTAACACAAGGCAGCAAGCTGACACTGCTGGGCACGTTGCATAAGCTTGAGCAGCCAAGCAAGCGCCATGTAGCAGGGAAATGGCTGTTGTCAATGCAAACAGTGCTTCCAAGCTCACATTACAATTTTTCAAGAAGACGATGCGCTGTGTCAAAATCTGCTGCACAGCTCACAATCAAGCTGATGCTGCTCGATGGTGAACAGAGCATACCACTCACCTTATGCTTGGCACACTTGTTTATTGTTGCTGTGAGCTGCTCCTCTCTCCTCTGCACATACGCCTGCCAGGTGTCGATACCCTGCCTCAAGCCCCGAAGCTCCTTCTCAATCTGCCACACAGTCTTCCCTGCTCTGTATGCTTTGTTCTGCAGGACAACAGTATTGATAAAGGCATTTGAGTGTGCAAACAAGGATGACATGAGCCGCCCACACTCTGGACACACATATTGTGACTGTTCTCATGATGCAAGCGATGTATCAGCCGTTAAAGAGTCATATTGCATGAAACCTCCTGGTTGACATGTGAAGTAAACAATTCGTGCAGCAAACAATTGGCTTGTATGATGCTGCATGCATGCGGACCATGACAATGGGATGTAAATTGTGTAAAGCAGTTGTTATTGCTTGGGGCAAGAGTGTTGATCCATGCAACAGCCATCACACCTGAAGGATCAGTACTGTCTGCAGAGGACTGCTGAATTGCCCATTTGCTGCACGATGTAGCGCAAATCTCTCAGCAAACAGAGCAGGGTTCACTTCACTCCACGCCTCCTTCTGCTCCTCCTGTGCTTGACAGCAAATCAGTCTGAGCACAGAATGCACATTGCTGCTGTACAGAATACTGTACCTAAAACATGCTATACTGTATGTACGCTATGATGCACCATATGTAAGCTATGATAACATATGTATAATTTTATATGGTACCATATATGGTAACATATACACTTTGCACCCCAGCTTGGAGATCCATCACCCCTTGTAGATCTTACCATACTCAATACGATATGGCAGCCCAGATAAACCGCACACAAAGGTGGAGGCGCCTTCTTACTGCTTTTGGCATGCATGCATTCAGAACAGTGAAGCCATCATCCAAGCAACAATGGCAGCAGGATTTGGTAGGATCACAACAGACATCAAATATGCAGCAGGAACAGGCACATGCTCACAGGTAATGCCTCAAATCTGGGAGCCCTCTCCATCTTCACTACATTGCCAGCTGTCTTGACATGCAGCCACTCCAAATCATCCTCTGCCTGCCACTGCAATTCCTTGCCTTCACGGTATTTGGCCCACCCGTGTTCATGAGACTCCTCTGCAGCTGCCAGGTGCTCCTGCATTAAACAGCAAGGGCTTAAAGCAATCATCTGTAGGCTTGCAAAGCAAAATTGATGAGACACACTTAGAGCGAATTGCGCATGTGCTGATCACATTCCCTGAAGAGCTCATGAGCTGATTACTAAAAATCATCGCTAAGCAGCATACAGCTGGCATCATAAGCCTGCTTACACACATTTGCATTTCTGTGGCCTTGGACATTGTTGTTTCATTCCAAACTGACATATGAACATCAGTCATCACACCGTCAGGGACTGCACTGCAACCCCAGCTGTTTGGATTCCTGCAAACCCCAGTCAGATTCAAATTCCCAGCCAAGCATGGTATAAGCTGTTGGCAAACGGCTGATGCAGTCAGCAGTCCAAGTCATTAGGAACTTGGGGCTAAACTCTTGCAATTTCCCTGCACAGGCTGTGCAATGTGCTAGGTAAGCCTCTGCATGTGGTTGCACTGAAAATAAAGGTTTACTGACTGATCAGGCTCAACCTACGTCAGAGGCAAGCTTGTCCAGGCAGCAAGCCTTTGCTACCCCTTGTGTAAACATCCATTGCTTCCTGCTTGCTGCTTTGCTGCAAAAACTGAATGCTAGGCAAGACAGCTGGCTTGTTTTGCCAGAAGATTTGACCTTCACAGGGTATTGTTTCCTGTGAATTTTGCCTGCTGGGCAGCCTCAAACCTGATTGTTGGCTGACACCAGCTGTCTTGCCTCACTCATCTGCTTCAGCCAAAGCCTTGCCGCTTGCGGCACAAGCGTTTTCAACGGCAACGGTCACAGCAGCAAGTGTGCAGATTTGTCTGCTGACACTGGCTGGCCTCACCGCCGTTTGCATTGCGCACAGCATTCAGTGCAAGGTTGCTGCTGAAGCAGTCCCATTACTTGTAAGCAGACATTTGACAGCAGCTGTAATGGAATCTAAATTTGGTTGTCATGCCAAACAGGAGCTGTGTGGCAAGGAGATCACCTTTGCACGAGCAATGCCGGCCACAGCTTCTGACTCTATTGCATCCAGTAGCTGTTCAACTGTAAGCTCCTCAATGCTGACCTGCATTAGACATGCCGTCAGATTTGTGCACCTTACATGGCTGTTGGATGCAATGAACAGGGCAGTAAACACAATATCTGTGCGCTGTGCCCCTCAAAGCAGACTGTCAAAGTATCAACAGAGTCCTGTCTGACATGTTGTAAAATTCAACAGCCTATTGTTCACAAAGTACGACGTATGTGTTGCAAATAGCGCCACAAGATGCTCTCGTGCAGCAGCAGGCATGGAGTGATGCTGGTGGAACAGTGGTCTGAAAACCGTGCAGCACTATGCAAGCTATGGCTGCTATAACAGATGCTGCTGCAGCCTGACGCAATGATTGGCAGCAATTTCACAGCTTACCTCAGTGCTGATAGCCTGCCTGTCATTGCGCATGGGTGCCAAGCATCTGTCATATACTGGGCTTACACACTCCCTCACTCCTCTACCTACCACCTTGGCTACAGCTGAGATATTTCTCACAGGACTTCTCGCAGTGGCAATGCCTGCCAGCACCCTTTTTGAAAGTGCAGTGATGGGATAGGTCACCATGGGTGTCTTGCCCCAGATGAGCCTGCCAGCCAAACCTTGCTTCTTGGTCGCCTGCAGAATATCTGCTATATGGAATTGCGTCTTGCATGCCATCATTGTGGCGAGATCACACAGGCATTCCAGGCGGACTTGACATGTCTAATTACTGATACGCTGGCACAGCAGGGACAACACAGCACATGGGTTGACATGAAGTCCATGGCGGGTTGAGGCAGCAAGCAATTGTGGATGCATGGGCATGTGCATGATGAAATGTACAGGCGAATGCGCTGATCGTTCAATGAAGCTCTCATGAATTGTAGTTATATACTGCATCCAGTCCTTGCCTGCTGGGCTGTGGTGGAAGATGTTGCAACAGGAGGTTGGCTGGACGGTCCCATTGGCATTGTAGAGGTGCTGCTGGCGTCTACATATGTGTTTATTGCATTGGTACCAACATTGCCTTCTCCCTGGATGGTGGGAGCACTGTCCTGGCCGAGGGTCTGCATGGCACGTTCTGCAGCGCTTGCTGGCAAAAAGTTGCTAGAAATGCTGGCTTCTCAGATTCCCTCCCTGCAAAATCGCACTGCCATGGCTGTTTGGGATCAGAGGTTGCCCTGTGCAGAAGAAGACCAACAGACCTAGGTCAGATCATTCAACGGTATGTCATGTCAGAGGACTGGATTGAGACAGCAGACTGTCCACAAGACTGCTGGAGGAAACTACAAGAGCTGTCGGCACATGTTCGGTGGCACATCCAATGATGGCTGCGCATGGTGGGCATGTATCTGCGGTTTTGATCATACAGCAGTTGTTGAGTCCCGGCAGGCTTTTGTCCTCATGTATATACATGACCGATATCGTAAGTGTGCAGGCACCAGTTGAAGCGGTTGTCTCTTGTTGGAATCATGCCTTCACGCCATGTTGAGCAAAGCCAGAAAGTGTTGATGTGCAATTGTGTATCAACATTGCATCTGGACTAATGACCCTTCCACAGCCCTCGCATGTTAAGGTTATGCAGACCTCCCTCATTTGGTGCGCAGAATTTGAAAGACCAGCAAACAATGCTTGAGACACCTGACAATCGCATCCCACGTATCGACTTTGCTTGATATAACACCAAAGGATGCATGGCTGCAGCTGTGTGGGCATCATCATGAAGTACACGAAAGCTGTTTTTGTCACATATGTTGAGCTTATCTCTGGCTCTTAGCAGCCAATTGGTTTAGGTTTCAGCTGAATGCAATCAATGTACAGGGCGCGCTGCTCTCTGTTTGCTATGATAAGTGAAACATGTCACTGTCTGGTGACAGAGTAGTCCTTGCATGATGCATGCGGCTAACCAAGCATGTGCATATAGTGCACAGATGTGTACCCTTCCTGACTAGCCATCCAGAACGGTCCAGGTTGCAGCTGTTTCAATCCTGATGCTCAGAAGCCTAGACTTGGTGATGATGTGCAAGAATAGATGCCATGCAAACCCATGACCTGTTGCTGATTGCCAAAGCTCAGAGCACCTGGCCAGTGACTCTTGTTGTGGATTATGAACACATGCAAAAGCCTCGTAGATCATGGCAATGCTGACTTGCTTGGCTAATGTATCGACACACTGAACGACAAGATACACAGGGCACATGCTGTGTGTTGTGGCATACGGCAGACTGTCATGAATGTCAGTGACAGTTGCTCACTCTCATCATGTTCATTGCAAGTGCATGCAAACCAGCAATCGTCACTGTGATCTTCTTCCTCACCAAGCTATGGTGAGCTGGTCAAATGTTGTTATCACTCAGGTGCACTCAGTACTAAGGACGTGCTGTGTGCTGGACGTTGTGAGTTTGGTGTCCGCTCGAGTTTCCGGGGATGATTCGGGTGGGTCTGCTTGCTTCCGTGTCAGGTCGCACCTGGCACGCTGCTTACCCTGTATCTGAGCCAAGTTTTGAGTGTCAAATCTGGCTGCAATACCACGACAAGAGCCTGCGCACAGTCACAAGCATCTCGTGCCTCCAGTCAATACACGTTGTTTCTGCATACAAAGCTGTCAACGAGTCTCTATAACTCATCGGCGCGATGCGAGTCAATGCATTGGCGATACTTAAGTCAATCTGCTCAACGGAGGCGGCTATTGACTGCAAACTGTAACGAGTTGGCCTGTTGACCGTGGTATATGTGTGCGTAGCAGTCCCCGCACGCTATTAGTAACATTAATATGTTTCGCACTTATCCGCTCCGCAGCGCAGAATGAGCATCGCTCTTCTTCTTCTTCTTCTTCTTCTTCTTCTTCTTCGCAAAGCATAATCGTGGCCATGGTGGCCATTTGAGCAGCTTCTCTCCTCACTGTTTTTTGGTGCAAAATGGTGTGTGTATCTACAGGTCTGGTCTCTGCTCATGCTCAAGATCTGGACTTGGACAGGTTTTATTAGCGTTCTATTAGCGGTCGATAAAGTCAGATTCCCACGCAACTTTCCGTAAGTGTCCTTCAGCGTGAATTCTCTTTTACATATATGGGCAAATATATGGCTGCTCGAGTCACTTTCAGACGTACACATTGCCCATCATGTGGCATGTACACAATGACATCATATGCATATGCTTCATGTCTTCTACTTCACCAAGAGTGTGCAGCCCTCCTGGAAGTTCCACCAAAAGCTGCATGAAAAGTGGGGCTGTCAAAGTCAAAGGCTCCTGCTGCCCAGACCTCATTCAGCCGCAGCCACCTCTGAAGGTTCAGGTACAATGGCCTACATGATTGACTCACCAGTCAGGCGCAATCGCAGCATACATGCTACTGCACTATCTATACCATGCTGACAATTGATGCAGTACAAGCACATGTATGACCACCACTGCTCAATAAAAAATGCAGCAAACCCTCACGCCTGACATGCACGTATCCGACATGACTCACTTGATCTCACCTTCAACATGCCTGCTTTCTACACACATACTGACTTTGACGCACCATCTACCTTCAGTACAGTCATCAAGTTTGCATACCACAAATCAAGTGTGAAGTATATAAGCTGTTGATATGTCATACAGCTGTAGACAACATGAAAGAGTGAGTGTGTGCATACCTGCCCCTGGTAAGGTCGATGTCCTCCTCCCCATGGTCGTCTAGGTATGGAGAGGGTGACAGGCAAGCCCTGGATGCTGACATCAGCAGCACCTTAGTCACTGTCAGCAGCAGAAACGCACAGGTCCCACCTCCTGCATTCACAATGGCGCTGAATGTACTGCTTGAGGTTCTACTGTTGCAGCACAAGCAGTTTGATGAAGTCGCTATCTCATGGGCTGCTAATGAAACTGTGGGCAATCATACTTCGTCCCTGTTCATGTCACAATTGGTATATTATTGCACATCACATTCGCTGATGCTTTCATGCCAGGCTCTCTGATGCATCATGTCTGCTTCAACACTTCTCACTGCAAAGCACAACATGAGAGCAACATCCAATTAGAGTGAGAGACTGACCACAAGCAGTGGCATGGGGCTTGCAGAGGCCCTGCCCACCGGGGTGGCGGCAACTGGGGTCACTTGCACACATGAAAGCCCCGCACTGCAGGCACAAGCAGGGCAGCTTGGGCCGCTGCCCGCACTGCTCACACTGTGCCTGAGCCAAATGCAAGAAGAGGTCCTGCAACATGGCAGAGCGTCAGGGCACAACCAATGTTCATGTTTTGTATCTTCTATGTTGATGCTCATGTTCACGCTCATATTTGTGTCTACTACCTTCTGTTTTTGTGTCATGCTCATGTCACTTACCCTTTATGTTCAAGGGTTGATGGTCAAGTGCATGCAGGACTATCATCAGAGACTATGGCAATTGCAGTAGAGCTTTAACGTCCAGCATGACTGCCCCAAAGCAGCTTTTAAAAGAGACTATCAGCTGTGGCATTCAAGCAAGTGTGCTGGAGCATACACCACTTCATGCATGTGGCTGAAGCTGATGAGACAAAGCTGTGCAGCTTTGAGCCTACATGTCACTGATCTGATCAAGCACTTGCTCCAAAGATGCTGACAGGCTGCATTGAGACTTCACGGTGGCAAGCACGGGCAGGCCTGATGTCGCAGAAACTGACACACTTGAACTGGATTACCTGGAACAGGTGAGGCAGCTGCATGAGGCAAGGCCCAGCCTGTATCTGCTCCTGCTGTCTGAAAGATTGATCCAAAGCCTTCCGACTGGCCATACCAGGAAGTTTCGTCCAGCGGTTATATAGTGTTTGAAATGAAGGCTGAGAAGGTAGCAATCCCAGGACAGAGGTTGGGGACTGCAGAGCCAGCTCATGCAGCAGAAGCTTGACCTCATTTTCTGGACTGTGATGCAAACTGCCCCTAGCCTGCAGCACATGAGCGTGTTTTGCTGTTGCTCAAGGACGGGTGGGTGTGTCACATCACAGGAGCGTCTTGGGAAACCAACACTGACTGAGGAGTCACGTCATCAAAATGTCGGGTACCTCAAGTGCTGAAGACTCTCAAAA
>JAABUP010002529.1_pt1 | contig 35091 bp, 44 predicted proteins | sample 5559201 | NCBI WGS metagenome assembly JAABUP01 (sample SAMN10711887, study PRJNA513373) | rock metagenome | isolation source: Antarctica rocks | place: Antarctica
GCCTTTTGGAGCCGTCTGCTCCTGGGATGTGACTGGTCAGGAGAGGTGTCATTCCAGCTTTGCTCATACACATTATCACCTTGCCTCCTTGCCTGCACCCAGTCGCCCACTGAATTGCCTATCAATGTTCTGCAGAGCATTTCAGTCACCTGTTGATTTAGGATCTATTTAGGACCATCTGCAGTACTCAAAAGAGAATGACAGGAGATACAAAGCGCCCAAATGCTGAACATGTCTCTTTTACAGGAAGAAAAGGAGGAGAGGAGAGTCGTCACAGAGCAATCACTTGCAGCTTTCTGCTGCCACTTGTGATTGGCCAGAAGAACAGCTCTTGCAGCCCAGCATGTAAGCAGGCGCTTGTGAGAGCAGCAGGGCAAAATAGCAACAAATATAGCAACTACTTCCCCAGGTATGTAACAGTGTCCTTCGCACCACCATGCATCCCTTGCCTCTTCCCTGGCTGCAATTGGCTAGAGCATGGGGTCATTGCAGCCTTGCACCCACGTTATGTATTTTGTGGCAATCAATGGCACCAAGCAACATCACAGGTGGTTCAGTGAGGCTGTGCACAGATACATATTAGTCTCTTTCATGTGCAGCTGCTGATGTAAGCCTCTGTCAGAGCGGCAACAGGTGCTATGGTAACATTAATCTAGAAACATTGGGGCTGTCCCTGACACGCAGTTTGCATCAGTGGCTTCGGAGTATGCGCAGTGGATGCGCCAGACATCAATATGGAGTATGTACTGACATGCACTGCTGGTTATGGTCCTTGCTGAAAGCTACCTGGCATCCCCAGGCTTGTGCCAGGCTGGAGGGCCTTCCTCTAGGTCTGCATAGCTGCCAAACTCCTCTCTTGCTGCTGCCATGCCAGCCTAGGAACCAAGAGAGAGTCATGATGATGATGATCATGCTTTTGGCAGCCAACAAGTCTGATCACAGAGGCCCTAAGGGCTCTGATGCTACATGCATGAGCATTTGCAGCTGGAGAACAGAAAAAGACTGTTTTGGGTAACACATTGCACCCACCTGTTACGTTGGGCTTGCAGACAGACAAAAGGACATGTACTGACATGTGCTGACAGACTTGCGGTAGACTTGTCTGCATGTCTATACGACATGTCCTGTGTATCTGCCCATGCATAGGTGTTTTGGCACATTGCTTGAGTTGGAGGCAGCCATGCAGATGGCATGTCAAAACACTCATGGTGGCATGACACCAAACTGATGTTGCTGACCTTGAACTTGGATGGTGCAGCGTCAATGGCTGTACTTGATTCAACCACAACAAAAGCCCCTGTCCCTTCCCTCCATAAGCGGCTAGCTTCTACAAGAGGCAGCCTGCACGCATGCATGTATCGAAGCTGTACAATACAGTCTGCACAGAGACAGTATGCAATCAATTGTGGCCGACTAGTATGCTTGCTCTTGTCTAGGCGTAAGCTGGCTCTGCATGGTCATGACAGATGATCTAACAGGTATGGCAAATGCATGCCGGCAGCAGCACAAGACCATATGCGTCATGGGGTGAGACTGCACCAGAAGCTTGCATTGCAAATATAGAGGCATGCTTGATACAGGCTGCTGACCTTCCAAGGCTGCTAGGGATTGCAATGAGGAGGTCATCTCTGGCCAGTGACCCAGATAGAGTGGCATTGTTGTGAATGAGAGTCTGTGTGGATGTGCTCAAGGCCTCTGCAACTTTGTTGAAAGCATCTGCTGAGGCACTGACAACTGCTCCCCCTGCTGGCGCTTGAAGCTTCGGGTTGAAGGACGAGGTCCATAGCAGAGTCAGCAACACACCAGCAACGAAACAACACCCAGGCACCGTCAGTCTGTGAGGGGATGATTTTGTGTTTTTTGTCATTAGAAAATAGGGTTACGCCGATAGAACAAGCAACGACGTGCTAGGCGCAAGCTGGTGCGAAACCCAAAAACGGACTGTGCAGGCTTTTGACACTGTGGTCTCAGCGCTGGCTAGTTCTGACGACATGTCGCAGGCTGTGATAACAGCGACTGGGAGGGCGATGCCTGTGACAAAGAATGGTAGCAGTCTCCAAGGCTTCGATGCTTTGCGCGCTGGCAATTAAGCTATGGGACGCAACGACAACGGTCCGGCTTACGGCCGTTGAATCCCGGAAGTTCGGGGTGACTCCGCTCTTGACTGATATCAAAACGAGCGCACAATTACCATGATTTGTGTCGGTGCAGCTTGTATAAAGTCTGTCGAGCTCGCTCGATCGCTCGAACCTGGGGAGATTCAGGAGCACGACGCCGGGCGACGATTTTCGTTGGCAGCTACGCCGGTGACGTGAAATTGAACAGCATCTGACTTTGGCACGATCGCCACATTGTGTTTCGATCGCGTATTTTCCACAATCGGCAGGCAGCTGTCGATTGTGGAGAGCACTGCATGGAAGAAGAATTCTTCAGGTCAGGTATGACTCATTAGTCTTGCTGAAGCCTTGCAGTTAAGGGTCAGCCACTGGGATAGACGTCTATTGCGGTGATGTTTGCCCGCATGAGATGCATTATAACCTTGTCAACTCCTCCGCGCCTTCCTGAACCACAGCTGGGCCCACAGCTGAGAAGTTGGTGATACACATCAGTGTACCGCAGGACTGAAACGCAGCGTTCGTCAGCAATCATGATAGACGTCCCCAGCCTCCGTTGCCTTCCTGAGGAGATCTTGATCAGAATCTTTGCCGCAGGACCTTTGACGCAGCATGAACTGTGAGTCTTCAGTGTGATGACCGCCGCACAAAGATTTTAGATCACCTACGTGTCCGCTTAGGTAGACTGGCGTGCAGGAGCACCAGGTGTAGCTTGGTGTGCCGAAACTGGGCGAAGATGTTACGGCAACCGTCTGCGGTTTGGTCCAGACTTAGCATACAGCTTCCTGTGAGGAATGCAGTTTGCTCCTGGGTCAAACAGCGAGCACCAGCAGTGGCAAGCATTGACATGTTTGGACTCCATCCCCTGCGGGACAAACCTGCTTGGTCGCAAGAGGCAGAGGGTATTTCAAGCATGTCACAGATGGAAAGCCTGTTAGACATCTTGGCAAGCTCTGGGGCAAGGTTGACGAGTCTGAGGCTAGCAGCAGACAACATCCAACCAGTCAATGCTGCAAGCCAAGTCAGCCTAGAGAGTGTCTGGCCTGATATCTTGAGCTTCACTGGGCTGCAATCTTTGGCCCTGCTGGAAAACGAAAACTCTAATTACATTGCTTGTGACCTTGCTGACTTGACTGTTCTGACAGGGCTTACAAGCTTGTGGTTGCAACAAGGTCGAAGTTCACCACATGGCGGTGATCCTACTACAGGGATACCGCTTCCAATTGACTTTGATGATTTCGAGTATCTGTTGGATGAACTAAATCTTCAGTGTCTCACGTTGGCAAACATCCGTTTCAACACAGACCTTGACACCTTCTGGGAAGGCGCAAGTCTACATAAGCTGAAGCACCTTAGGCTGGACTACATTACTTTTGATGGGTTTGACCATTTCAAGGAATGGTCTGCACCTGTAGCAATGCCTTTAGCGCTTTCAAGGCTCGTAGACCTCAGGTAAGTGTCTCACAGTACAAAGCTTGAGCTATGCAAGCACATTTCTGACACTCGAGAGATGTGTATAAAAGGGCATGGCGCTGCCTTAGGAACTCAGGCTTTGTGAAAGCAGGATTGATAGCTGTGGCATACCTTTGTCACCCCTTGCAAGCAAGAGCATGCAAGTGACCCATCAACGCTATGCAAGCTGCATTTGCTGACATTTGCTGACAGAAGTAACCCATCATGGGTCTATATGTTTTGGTTGCAGGAGTCTGACCCTGCGCTGTTGTGGGTTTCAATCCCTTTCAGAGGAAATGTTGAACCTCAGAAACCTTGAGCATCTCGACATAATGGACCCGTATCAGGACTTGCGAGTCCTGCAGCAGATGTTATCCTGACCTGGTTGAGGGTCTTTGTATATGGGCATTATGACCCTTTTGAGTGCCTGGCTTTTACCTTTCCCCCAAGCTTGCATTTCTTGGAGTTGAGGTGCAATCAGAAGCGCTATGCCAAGGGTGGCAGTGTGTACTTGCGAAGACCAGATCAGGTGCGTCCCCTGTGACGCAATCAACTTGTTCAGCTCTTGAAGCTCTTTGAAGACTGATCTAGTGATAATTTATGTTTCTCCTGCTGTACTGCACGCCTGATGGTTGCAACGAGTGCTCTGGACTGCACAATCTGTTTCTGAGTTATCTTCATATGCAGGGCACTTGTTCCTTGTCATTGCTTTGTGGATGTTCATGGTGAGAATGACAGCCAGTGTTGGTATGCAGGTTTTGCTGAAAGCCTGCTTTCATGCTGAAATGCCGTTGCGCACCGTCAACATAAAGAGTCACAATTGCTTTGCGTGGGTTGGTCTACCAGATGGGTTTTTACAACTGAGGCATTTGCAAGAAGTGATTTTGCAAGAAGCCGGCTTGAAGTGGCTTCCTGAGGGACCATGGTTACAACAGCTGAAACTCTTGGATTTGTCATATAACTCCTTTAGCAGAATCCCACCTGTCTTGACAAGCTGCAAAGAAACACTGCAGAAGCTCGTTTTGAATGGTGCCCTTAGGAAGCGACCAAAGATTGTGGTCAGGAATGATGATGCTTCATCAGCGGAGGGAAGTGGGTCAGAAGGTTCGCAGCATGGCAGCAGATCACAATCAGCACGCCTGCCTCAAGAAGGAGAACAAGAATCTGTCCCAGCTGAGGATATTGCCATGATACCTGAGGAATTTGAGATATTTGCATCTGCAAGAGGTGACGAGGCATTTTCCGCAGCTACATGCCGGGCTGTTTATCAAGAGCTGCTAGATGCTGGCATTGATGTGCAAATCACTGAAGCTGCTTTATCAGACAGTTGGTAAAATATAGCATACAAAGATGTTGCTCTAGAGCGGTCAGGTGCCATGTCCTGTCAGATGACATTTGGACCACAGAACAGCAACATCACTGCTGACATCATGCTTGTTCAAGCCAAGGTCATTCGACAGCAAACATGTGTCACAAGGATCAAGTTTGCCCTGCATTTGCACATGCAGAAGATTTTCTGTGTACGATATGTTCACATTTGATTTTGAGTACGGTATGTGTTAGGAACTACGCTAGCCACGAATGCAACGGTTCAGTCGATGTAGCTCATTGCCAGTCTATTGCAAAGGATTGAACGGAAGCTCAGCTCGTGCGCCTGTTGAGTGGCTCCCATTTGAAAGTGCAGCACCTCTAGCTGCTGGCATGCCAAAATTGAAACAGCATGGAGGCTGATGCAGCCTTGGTCCCTTGTCTGTCTTCCACTGGCATACTCCAAATGTTTTTCTATACCTGCAGTCCTGCACATGTACAATCGCTGCATTGGGTCAGACAGGCATGCATGCATTCAGGCAGTCAGTTTTAGATCAGCTCTTGATGACATATGTGCTCTGAATTGATTGTGACGTTTGTTTCACTCATGTTATGGACCTGAACTAAAATAGACGTTTCGGGATTGAAAGGAGCTTGTAATATCCCTGAACTGCATTGGGGACGTCGAGAATTCTGGTATTGCTCCTCTGCTGGCTTAACAGGTCATTCAGCTGGGCGACCAGGCACTGGACGTCTAAAGTGGCAAAGCGCGCGTACTGCTTTCAGGGTGAGTGACGTCCATTTGCGACGTGTATCGCTCGTGTTGAGATGGTCTGGACAAAGGCCAAATAGTGATGATCTTGTCCAAGTCACGAGTAAGACAGAGGCAGCCTCTCGAGCAGGTGACAAAAAGGATTCCGTCAACAAGTCTGCAGACATGCAAAGACGCTGCTGGGGCTTGCATTTGCTTTTTGCTCCCTGAACTTCCTCAGCTGATCCACGCACTATTTTGATCAGCTGCACTGGCTCGTGACAGCTCCTAAATTTCACAGGGACAAGAGCCACGTGACCGATCTCTGCAGCTCGAAACATTCTTGGAAGGCAGAGACTATGCAGGCGCAACGGCCTTTCTCACGTTTCAGCGCAGAGAAGCAGGAGCAGACTCTAAGACACTTGAATGGCTTGCGTACTCTCATTACCACAACTGGGAACATGCTCAGGTGACACCAAAGTGTTGCTGCACATGTGTCTGTGACCTTCAGTGGATAATATACAGTCCCTTTGCATATGACTACAGCAACGCAGCTGCATATTTGCAGGTAATGCTGTGCAGTCAGCTGGTAGTGCATCATGTTGCTGTGACCTCAATATTCTGATCAAGGCCTGCATTGTCTTGAGAGCGTGCAAACCTTTTCAAGTCATTGCACCATTGCATGCATGATGTCAGCCTAGCGTGAGCTCTGACACCTGCTGTTGGCTGTGGACATGTAGGCAATGGAAATATACAAACAGCTGCTGGCAGAGGAGGATCCAGATCCAATTTTTCACACCTATGTGGCAGCCTGCTTGTATTACATGGGATTGTATGAAGAAGCGGAGGCATCAGCTGCAGAGGTGCACATGAGCCTCAGCAAATGCCACACTGCCCCCAGTACAATGAACAATGCTTGGTTAACATCTTAGGATCTGGCACAAGGAGCTTTTGCATTTGGCATTGCATATGCAAATGGTGCTGCAGAGGGCAGATCAGATTGTGCTGTGATCCTGTTCTTTTGCACTTGGAGCCAGCCCCTTGCTTGTGATGCAGGGGCCGCAATGTCCGCTGCAAACACGCATCCTGTTCCACTGTGCACATAAGACTGGTCAGGAAGAGAAGCTCATGGAGTGCCATCAGCAGCTTGGTGACAGCCTTGAGGATCAGCTGTCACTTGCCTCCATACACTACTTGCGTGGCCACTATCAGGTGCACGCTTTTACGGTGCACCACAAGCCTGCACATAAGTGCAAGCTGTCCCTGTGCTTATGTGTTCATGTCTTGACAGCAATTGCAATGACGTGACCACGGTGCCCTTGCAAGTTGCCAACCCAATTCTCATCATCACACAACCACCTCAGCAGCAAAGTGCAAACGCCCTTCTCTTTCTCCTTATCATCTGATTGACATTGTGTTCAATGCTGCAACATGAAGAACACAAAAGATTGTAGTTCCTATGCCCCTTTGGATCACAGGTCGTCATTGCTTGCCATGGTATTGCAGGAGGCAACAGAGGTCTACAAGCGCTTGCTGCTCGAGCACCGAGACTTCCTGGCTCTCAATGTCTACCTGGCACTGTGCTATAGCAAGCTGGACTACTTTGATGTCAGCTCAGAAATGCTGGATGGTTACCTGCAGCAGTATGCGGACAGCGCTGCCGCCATCAACTTGAAGGCGTGCAACCTCTTCAAGCTGTACACTGGCAAAGCAGCAGAAGCAGAGATCAAGGTACAGCACTCCGCCATCTTGCTCCAAACACCAATTCTGCACTCAACAGTCTTCAGCTATGTGGAGCTGAAGACTGTTGAGCCATTCGAGCTGAAGTATCGAAATCGACACAACTCTGGTAAGATTGAATGCGTCGACAGACATGCAGTGACACATGTACTGCACACCGAAAACAAAATCATTCTGTTTAGAAAACCTCCGGAATTGACCAGAGACATGGCGGAGGCTATACTCGGCTTACGGTAAGTTGGCATGCCCATTATTGCAATGAGATCATCAACCTAGACCAAGCTAGATGGAATTAGCGGTCGCGAGTTAGGAGTCAGGATGCTCTGACTCTGTCTGTATGGTGAAATCTTTTCCTAGGTGTAAACATGGTGTTGCATCCTTCACCTTGCTATTTGCTAGATTGTGTCTGTCTGTGTGTGGTTGTACTGTTGCTTTCATATCTTCCATCAAGCTCAACGATGCAGGCTCAACCAGCTTACATTGCAGGCCTTGGAGCAGCGAGGGGTGAGCCCTGATAGCAATGACCTCATCAAGCACAACTTGGTGGTCTTCAGGGATGGTGACGCCGCCCTGCAGGTGACTTTGGCCTTGCTGCTAAAAGCGTAGTCAGAAGCGTCATCCTCTGACTTGATACAATGTGGCTCCTAAAGCGCTCACACAAGGGCTCACACTCACATGAGCTTTAGTGAATGTCATGGGGCTTGCGTTGCATGCCCATCATCACCACACCACCGCACATGTCACGTGCTGCAGCAGCTCCTCCACACAGAAATCAAACCATTAACGTCTACAGTCAACTGTTTGTTATCAATCATGAGACCTGTGCAGCACGTGGGTGGTTTTACGTGCGTGCACCCAGGCTGCTACACGTGCTGCACCATACATGTGATTTCATCCTGCCAGTCGCGCCTCTTATGCTGACTCCATTGTATTTAACCCACAGCCTGTTGCAAGCTCCTCACCGTGCCTGGCCGATCAATGTCAAGGCATGAAACCAGACTGGTGGTGTGATGCAGGTTCTGCCATGCCTGTTGGATGTGTGTCCTGAGGCCAGGCTCAACCTGGCTGTGCACTACCTGCGGCAAGGCCAGCTGCAGGAAGCCTTCAAGCTGGTGAAGGACCTGCAGCCAGCCACGCCACAAGAGTACACGCTCAAAGGTCAGCAGCGCATGCTGCTCATCTGCATGACACATGATCCATAGTCTGAGTGCGGTGTCGCATTGTCAGCCTGCATGCTCTCCATATGCATGTTGTCTCATGATGTGCTGATGCTTGCAGTCAGTCTGGCCGCTGCAGCTCATCTAAACAAGAAAACTTTGCATTACAGCTGAAAGATGGGCCTGGTGCTGCTCAAGGTGGGTGCCGTTAATTGCTTGACGGACAGTATAGACAGTACTGAACAGATAGGCCGTTCTTGCAGTAGCAGTCTGCTCTGCAGCTCCTTCAAGTATCTGCATGTAGGCAACTACATCTGCATTGCAGGAAGTTTCATATTAGCAGCAGTCAGACTCGCAAATACTTTATGAGATACTGTGTGAAATAGTGTATGCTGTGCAGGTGTGGTGCATGCATCCATGGGGCAGTCCCAATCAGCCTCAAGTGAGCACTTACGCCTTGCACAGCAGTGCTTCCAAGCTGTCGGCTCCTCTGCTGCAGAGTGCGATACCATACCGGGTAAGCCTCATCCCCACCTTGTGCTTACAGCAGTATCATGTCACTTCAGAGGCCTTGATTGGAACCAGCATACCATTTTGGTAGGAGAGCATGTGTGCTCAAGACTCAGGCAAGTCAAGACTGTGCTGCTATTGCATCAAGTCTGTAAAGTCTTTGTAGTTGCACTCACCAGTTCCTAAGTTTTAGCGAAGTCTTGCACTTGTGACGTGAATGTCAGCAGCAAGCACAGTACACTGCGTGCAGGGCAGCAATGGTTGGCAAAAGGCTTGTCATGTTGTGAACAATCGCATCATGGAGCCAATCATGTGCTGTCAGAAGATCTAAGTGCAGACAACTCTGCTGCAGGGCGGCAATGCATGGCCTCTTGTTTCTTCCTGTTGAAGCAGTTTGAGGACGTACTGGTGTACCTGAAGTCTATCAAGACATATCTGGCCTCTGATGACGACTTCAACTGGAACTATGGCATTGCATACGCCTCCAATGGAGAGTGGGCAGAAGCTGAAGAGGCCTTCGGCGCCATTCAGAGCGAGGCCTATCGCCAGGAAGGGCCCTTCCTCAACTGGTCAGCACGCACCTTCATCATGCAAGGTGACCATTCCATGCCTCTTTGATTCCTTCCCAACTTCACTGATTCATTCTTTCAACTAATCGTTAAGCATAAGGACTGTCCAGACTGTGTCAGGGCTTGCCAGGGTGTTAGCCACAAGTTGGTGTATGTGTTATGCAAGCAACACCAGGCTTGGTATTGAACATGGTCAGCAAGGGGGCAGTTGGAGCCCTGTGAAGCTCCTGAATCTTATAGCCAAGGGATGCATTTGAGGTCACAATGGATGCATTGCGTTGTGTGAAAAGTTTCTTTCAACTTCGAAAACATGATTTTCAACAAGAAAACTTACCGTATTTGCACCATGGTGTTATTTGCGATGCAAACTAAAAGTTCTCTTTTGACACTTATCAATCATTGTCCAAAATCAGAGGCTTAAGAATCCAAGATAAATCCAAAGCATGTGTTTTACAGGGAAGCCCATGTTGGCCTGGGAGCTGTACCTGCAGCAAGAGACCTCTGAGAGGTCCTTGGAGCTGCTACAGCTCATTGCCAATGAGTGCTACCAGGCAGGCTTCTTCCTAGCAGCTGCAAGGGCCTTTGATGTGTTGGAGCAGCTGGACCCGGCCCCTGTGTATTGGCAGGCCAAGCAGGGCGCTTGTGCTGGCACTCTGCAGATGGTTGTTGCTGGCAAGGAGACACCAGATGCACTCAGGTACAGCTGTGCATGCTGACTAGCCCTCTTGGGACACAGAAACGTCACTTTTATGAGGGAACCGCCCGTTTCAAGGTGGAAATTCAAAACTCAACAACGCCTGGGGACTAGTGTCCGGTGTGTTTTTACATTGTGGAGATATCTGAAGGAGTCTACATTGCAAGGTTGAACATGCAGAGCTGGGTTTGGCGGAGCATGCATGCAACATTTGCAGCAATGTGGGCATGATGACTGCTGCAGCCTGTCACTGTACCCACCAGAATGTTGTGATTCTGACTGAGATGGCAATTGCTTCGACTGTATCATTGTTTCGTGGTGGTCACTGGTCACCAGTATGCATCTTTGGTGTGCAGCACATGGAATCTTCATCCGTTGTGCCAACTTAGTGCCAACTGCACTGCATATGTGGGTAGATGGTGCCAGAATGAACAATGTTGTTGTTTGTGGCTGTGCAGGCAGGTGATGGGGATGCTTCAGGGGTCCTCGCACCCCAATGCTGTGCGCATCATGCAGATCATTACAGGCTGGGCCAGCTCCAAAGATATCATTTTGTAAAAGTGTAATTATGTGAACGTCATGCATGCATGCAGCCAAGCTACCACCTCAGCACATGTGGCAGATGCAGCACCACACGTCCTTTCAGCCCTGTACGCAGTAAACAAGGCTATTGTGAGTGTTGTCCCAATGGTCAATACCTGTCTGGCAAGTAGTTGGTAATCCACAGCATGGAAGCTTGCTATGTCTTTGACATGATGGGCATATGCGCATGCACGCATCAGGCTTTCACAAGGAGCTTGTTACCCACATTTGGGTTCGCAATACAGTGCAGAACTATGAGCTATAAGTTGGAGATTTGTTCATATGTCTGTCATGCAAATTTTAGGAGACTCTAAAGTTGCCGGTAAGCATTTCGAAAGCTCAGCATGCGAAACTTGTCAAAACTTTCCAGTGTCGCCGCACCGCTTTTGCATGACCTTCATTGGTTTTCAGAGACTTCCCTCATCTCGTGAGACTTCCCTGGTGGTCAGCAAGCCTTGCAGGCCAGTTCCGCGTGTTAGTCTGATCCATCCAGGCAAGGCGCTGCTTCCCTTACAGACTATGCAGCATGGGTGAGCAGTACGCAGAACCCCCTTAAAGGCAATGCTGTCAACATGGTCAAGACCAGAAGACGCAGGTACAAACGCTAGGACACGTTGTCTCACAGCTTGCCACAAAAGATTGTGCTTATGCATGCAGCCAACTTAGTTCACTTGGCGTTACTGTACCCCTGTAATCTGGTCGTTTATTTGGGTGTGTTCATTCAGGGTACACTTTGCACCAGGCCCGCTTGCTGATTTGTATGAAACAAAAGACGGTCACCCTCAACACGAAGGGCAAACAGCTATACAGCGCCGCTCTGTGCTTTCGCAATGGCCAATAGATTTGACGCCGCACAGCATCAGGATGTTGGAGGCAGAGGTGGGCGACATCTGTCAGCACTCCATTCAGAGACTGAAACGCAGGCAAGTGGGGCCTGATATGAGGTGCCTGTATTATTCCTGCCCCCCAAAACCTTGTGTTGCATGGCCCTCTTCTGTGACCACGAATGGTCATTTCTGCTGCACAGCTTTTGTTGTTACACTGCAGAGTGGGCTTGCTGCCTCCAATCCAGAGGCCATTGGAGTACTTGACAGCAGCAAAGTCTTTCAGCCCTGCCACAGACATGCCGCAGTTACAGCCTGTGATGAGCAGAGCCAGATCCTCACAGCAGGCAAACAAGCAGCCAAGTCAAGGTGCCAGCTCTCAAAGCAGTGCACGTGCAATGTCTAGAAATGCTGCATCAGCTACAGCTCCGAAGACTGCAGGAGCTGGCTCTGCCAGAGCAGCTGATTCAGAAGCTCAGCTGGCCAGCACTTCTGTGGAACAACCAAAGTATCAGCCCAACAGTGATCAGCGGATATGCCGCACACCACAGATTGGTTCTAATCTGGTGAACAGCGTAAGTGATGGGCCCCATGACACGACTCTGCAACAGCTTGACAAGACTGGCCACAAAAGCAGCAAGTCACCCAAAAGAAGTCTAGGTGTACATGTGACAGCCAGTAGACAGTCTGCAAGGAATAAGGCCTTGCGCTTAGACAACTAGAATCAATATAGATGAAGCACCAATGCAGTCATTTGCTACCACTGTGAACTCTTTCGATTAAAGAGCAGAGCGTGCAGCTCTACTGAAGTGTGCTGTAGCAAAACATGAGTTCTGAACCTATGAAAATATTAACCTGTAGAATAGCCTCGTGCATTTCTAGAGCATCATATAGACTACACTCTGTGTGTCACTGAATGAACATGTCAAATACGCGCCGAGCGTCTTCTGGAAGAGTCGTGAAAGTGAAATCGACTTCCAACTCTTGAATTACAGCTTGGAAGGCTTCTTGCTGGTCTGGAGATAGCTGTAGACCGAGCAAAGCCTGAGACGTCCTGTTACCTGCATTGCAACAAATCGAAATGGGGAAGACATGAGAAGAAATTGCATGTATGGCGCAAAACTCCTGGCCAGCTCCATTCGTAGAAAGCTGTCTGACTTGAGGCATGTGTTGATGTTCGCTGTCTTATAAACTGTATGCACATACTGCCTGGCAACATGGAAACACATGCAGATACCATATGTAATTTTATGCGAGTATCCTTGTTTTGTTGAATTATTCCCCAAACAAAAGGGGGCGGTGACTGAAAAAAAGGGGGTAGAAACGTTGATTATGGGAAGCTTTTGACTGTTGGTATGACAGGCCAGACACCTGTGAATGCACCAATGATGCACTCTGTGCTGTAGCTTGATTGTAGCTGCAAATCAACAGGTTTTGGACATGCACAGGTGCCCCAGGACACTTAAAGCCCGATAAATTTAACATGCAGCCTGCCTGACGATAGATAAAGTTATTGAGTATTTGTTTCTGAAAACTTATTCTGATTCTTTCAGTTCCAAAGCACCCTGAGGTGACTTAAAATCCCGAGGATGTTTTGAAAATTTGTACGGTATCCTGCCCTTCTCCAAACATAAGAAGATTGCTCATTCAAGGCATGTATGAAGAACACACTGTCTCTTAGTCTATATGTGCGTACGGCAGAACACATAGAGAGGCATCAGCTAAGTAGTAAACACTGCATCCCTGACAACATCAGCTGCACACACTGGTGTGAAGAGCAAATGGTAACTTTCCCACAGCGTGACATGGAGCTCACCTGATTGTCTATAGTGAAACAGGGTAATGTTCCACTGAGGCTGCAGCACAGACAAGAACTTCTTCAAGGCTCCTGGCCTTTCAGGAAACTCCACTTGATAGATCTTCTCGTGAGGCATTTCACCCATGTAACTGCGAGCTCTGCCTCCCACCAAATGCCTCAAATGGACCTGCAATGACCAAGCAACACTTCTCATGCATTTGATCAGCCGGGTCATTTGCTGACAACATTTGACGCAGCATGGGCAGCAAAAGCTGGTAGCTAATGAAAGGCCAGAATTTGATGCATTGTGCTTGAATGCCAGCACCAACAGGGATACAATGGCGCACATCATTCAGACCAGCAATTCCTGTCAGGATCAGCCCATGGCGACTGGGCCAATTACTCCTGCATCCACCAAAAGGCATGGCCATTGTTAGCATGAGATATTCCCATACGCTACATTACAACCCCCATATAGAGGCAGCTGTGACTCATCACAACTGCTGTGACGCCCACATGAATATGCTGTGTGTGCTGTAAACTGTTTTCCGTCATGACTTACCTGAGCTGCTTCAATGCCACTCAAGTCCTGTGTCGGCATGTCTTTGTCATTCAGGCGCTGCATGAGACTGCTGAGCTCTGAGGCATCCTTGATGCCCACACTGAACAGAATGTGAGCCTGGTCCCCAGCAGAATACCTGTACATGGTGCCTGGATTAGGTATCAAGTCTGATGGTGCAGATTGGGCCTGATCAGCGGCTCAGGGGCACAAACAGGTTTTTCGAGGCAGACCAAGAACCCGGTATTGTAGGAACTTCTAGCTTCGCCATGTCCATGCAGCTCAGTGTCAACATGGCCTTAAACTGCAAGCAGATGATCTCGCAGGCATAGACATGGATTTTGGAAAAGCGCTGTGAAGCCACACATTCAGATTGCAACTGCAGCAACAGGCTGACTAGCATTGACCAGAATAGAAAACATGGTTGCAGAGATGAACAAATCAGCCGCTATCATGCAATCATGACATATGCTGTCACACACCTGTACTTGAACTCCGTGACAGACTGGTTGGTGTCAGCAAGGGCAGTATCGATGAAGCCCCTGAAGGAGCCAGGGCTTTCAGGGATGGTGGTGGCCAGCATGGCTTCTTTCAAGGCACCAATGTCTGCCAGCTCCGAAACCAGGCGCAGCCGGTCAAAGTTCATGTTTGCCCCGCTCGTGATCACGACCACTGTCTTCTCCTGCAAACATTATCTGCGCCCTCAATCCCTCTTACCTGATTACCTTTGTACATACCTAGCCACATGCAAGCTGTCAACACTGACCAACTGGATGGCATGTGCAGCTGTCAGTGAGCAGACTGCCTGGCGGCCCTGGTAATCTCCCAAATCAAGCGTAAAGTACTCAAACAGATTAAAAGAAGAAAACATCAAAAACATGTCTAGGCTGACTGTGTTTCACATTGGATTTTGCATCATATTGGGTTGATCACATGGTGTCATGCTGGCTCACCAGGAAGCTTCCTTTCCTCCCAAAGTCTGACACAGACATGACTGCACTGTAGGCATGCTCCCAAAGGTGAGTTACTGTAAAAACTGTTCCAAAGGTGAGTTATTGTTAAAACTGGTCTCCCCAGCTCTGATGGAGTTCAGGCAGAGCTTGCCCTTGCAATGGATACATCAGCATGCATTCACAGTGGACTCTAGACAGAGCTTGCCCTTCCAAAAAGCGCAGCAGCATGCCTTCACAAACACAGACCTGGCCAAAATGCGTTCAGAAAAGTTCACATCACTCTGTCAGTGTCATGACCATAAAGGAGGTCCTGGGGCTGTACAGCAGCATACCTTGAGGCCATGTCTGTTAAGGTAAGCCTTGGCGCCAGCCACAGCCACAGCACCAGCGGGCTCCAGTATAGACCTGGTCTCATTGAACACATCCTTGATGGCAGCACTGATGGCTCTGTTGTCCACCAATACAATGCCGTCTACCAGCTGCTGGCACAGGCGGAAGGTTTCTGCGCCCACTTGCTTCACTGCCACGCCGTCAGCAAAGGCATCCACCTTCGAGAGGGTCACACGCTGCCCTTTTTGCAGGGAAATGGCCATTGCATTTGCACCTGCATGCAGGACCTAGGGTGTGGGATGCACCAACTTGAATCTTGAGGCAAGACCTGTGTCTGGCTCGACAAATGTGCTGAGTGCAAGCCAGCTATGAGGTACACGTGATGATCCTGACATCAGGCTTGAGCAGGCTTGGCTTCTGAGTTGTGAGCTTTCAGAAGGCAGCTGCAGGCAAGAGGACTTGACGCTTTGATGTCACTTCACTTTGGCTGCTGACATGAGACCTGTCATGCAAAGACAGAGCTGCACCAACAGTCAGAACCTGCCTGAAGGCTCCACTCCAATGATCTTCACTTCTGGTTTCAGAGCCTTCACATAAGCAGCAATGCCGGCAATCAGGCCACCACCGCCGACAGGAACAAAGATGGCATGCAAGGTCTCCAGCTGGGAGGTGGTCAGCTGCCTCAGGATCTCTGTGCCTATTGTGCCTTGGCCAGCAATGGTGAAAGGATCATCGTACGGCGCCACAAACACCCTGCCCTCTTGTCTTGCCGTGTCCTGCATGACGTGGCATTTCACCATGGGAGGCATTACGGACAAATTGTTTGCTAGCCTCAGGAATGTGTTGTCATACATGCAAGGAGGGCACCTGGTTGGAAGGGCTGGTCACAGGGCTTTTTCAATACACAGTGCCTTGCGCCCACGTGCCACAGTCAAGACAATGACTGTCCTAAGGTCACCAAATTGACGACCACACTAGAAAGGAAGAAAGGCATTTGCGAACCAGCCAGCAGCAATGAAGGGGAAAATGTGGAGCTTGTGGCTTGTGCCTCTTTTGCCATGCGACGTGCAGCAGCATAGCAACTAACGTTTGAGTGCTGCTGTCACTGTAAAGCTTCCCAGGGCAATGAGTCCCCAGAAATTTGTAGGTGACGCTGATTCTGTGTTAGTTTCAGGCCAAGGCAAACAGTATCGTGCCTGTTTTGATTTGACCTAGGTTTGTTGCTGACCTGAGCGTATGTCTGGGTCTCTGAGTATGTCTCTCCAACAAGCTTGACCTGCCCTCCTCGCCTCCCAACTGCCTCTATTTTGATCTCAGGAGTTGTGACAGGCATGCAGATGACTGCTTTACATCCCTGGACCAGCAGATTGACTCAGCCAGGCAAATTGCATTTCCAACATGCAGACTGCGAAGCACTGCAGCTTGCAATGATCAGCATGAAGCTAACTGTAACCATGCGCATGGCAATAACATTGGCAGTTGCGTGACCTGCACCATGCAATGCTCATACATATGACATCTGTGAGTGATGAATATGCATTCTTCACACCTATGTGTGAACCATCATTTGATGGAGAAAGCTCAGCACATTGTCAAGCGCTTTGTGCTGTTTGGGTGCAATGCATACCAGCTTGTATGCTGCCAAAGCCACTCCCTGTGCATGATTGCCGGCAGAAGAGCAGATGACTCCCTTGTCGCGCTGCTCAGGCGTCAAGGTTGCCATCTTGTTGTAGGCGCCTCTGAGCTTGAACGAGAACACCTGCATACATGATGGCATTGCCTTGCAGGGAGCCTCCATGCAGGTTTGCAGAGCATGCTGGCTGTGCTTGATGTCTCTGTGTACACAATCAAGCAATGGACTTCTGAAGCCGTGCTGAGAAATGCATGCCGGCTGCCTTTGGCAGAACACAACGTGGACACGTTGTCTGGACCAACCTGTATGCACTAGTCAGCACTGTAGGCTGGGCCCAGTGTGATCAGTGTGAATAGCAGGGTGAGGTGTTGTGCTTGTTCTGCTCACCGGTTGCAGGTCCTCTCTCTTCAGCAAGAAATTGTTGCCAGTGGCGTCTGTCAGGCCAGCAGCCTGCTCGAGAGGGGTTTGCTCCTGTATGCATCAGGCCCTGTGTAAATCTTTGTTGGGCGAAAAAGCAAGCATTCTTTACTTGAAGTGCGGCATGTCATGTCAGTCTGGACATGATGCAAAATGACGGATTGAAATATCAACTGTATTGCACGGGTCTTGCAAAATAACAGTGGGCTGAAGTTTTTACCGCTACGTCATACACACGAGCATTCAAAATTTGTCGCAGATAGCCGTCCAGAGAGTTTCTCCACAGCATCTGTGCGCACCCGGAGGGACCCTGCAAAGGACCAAGCGTGTGTTAAGTGTGACAAGGCCTGCCTGCAGGGGAGTAGCATGAGATGTTGATGCGGTGTTGCAGCTGAAATTGATGTAATTCACCTGGCACTCTTCCAAAGAACATCCTGAACAGCGGAATACATCGTCAGGGTGCTGACTAGCTTCCTGGTTGACACCACTGAGCTCTCCAGCCTCTACAGTAAAGGATTCAGGATCGCAAACTGGCGCTTTTGTCGGTTGCAATGCCAAGGACTGCTGATCAAGGGACGACTGATGAGTTTGCGCTGCCTCCTGCTCTCGGCCAGGAGCGACAACTCTGCACTGAAACTGCTCAGAGAAGAGCCTCCGTGAAGGCTGCAATCTAGGCTCGGAGAGATGATGGCGACCAGATGTGCTCGCTCCTTCGTGACTTGCGAGTCGTCCTGCCAAGTTGCCAACGCGTGCGGAACGAGCTGTGCAGGCTCTAGCGATCTGGCGAGAATACTGATGTTGGCACGGCAGGTGGCGGCCAGCCATGCTCAGCAAAGACTCAGCCCTGCGGCTTTTGCACACCTACCAAATAGAACAAGAATCAGCAGCTGCCGCACTGCTTGCCTGCTGCAGGAGCAAAAGCTTGCGCAGAAACAATAAGTGAAACGCCAGCTTAGTCATGTATATGCACACACACTGATTGTGGTCAAAGCTTCCACAGTTTCACAGGCAGGAACCGATAGCAAACCTCATACAGAGCAGCGGTCATTTTTCGTTGCCTTTGAACCAATCTGTTTCCGCCATCATCGGGGCGAAAATCTGCGATTTGACCTACCTAAGCAGCTTGCACAGGGCTGATCTGTGTCTGTACTTCTGCCTCTTTCTGACCCCTTCAAGCACCGGCACCAATACAGCACACAGTAGCTTTGTCGCGCACAGGGACAGAAATCATGGCGGAACAGCACCTCACCGCGAAGATCAAAGACATTAAGAGCAACGGAAAGCCTCTGGTTGTTTTGCTGAAAGGTGCGCCGAGCACAAGGCAATATATGTTGCATCGTACTCATTGGCTTGATTTTATGTTCGCAATGCATTGACAGGCCCTGGCAAGGATAGTTCCATGATGGAAATGATACTTCGCACTAGTGGGTTGGCTACGTTGCGAGATCAGGCCACACTGTTTGTCTTGTCAGCCTCGGAGCAGGCCACCTCCATGCCTCCGATTATTGCAGCTTTGAGCAGATCGTCACTGCCAGCAATCCAACAGGCAGATTTGCCAATGGTAAGGAAACTGTAGAGGTCTGGCATACTGCTGACAACCAAATAGGTTGTTTCTCACCAAGCATCGATATGCACAGTCCCTTGCAGGTGATTGTCTTGAATGGTGAGGGCAAGGCCTTGGCTGTTGCAAGAGGTCTGGTCACAGCAGGAGAGCTTCAGCAGTCTCTTGCAGATGCCGTTGCGTCATTCCAACCTCAGGTAGCATTTATCTTCGCTCCATCAAACGCTCCCACATTGGATCAGTTTTTTCCAGGAACTGCACGGTACTCTGCTTGAAGGCATTTGCATGCAGGGAGGCTCCTTGCCGCTTGGATCCCCACACTCTGTGATGGCCGCTGCCCCTGCTGCCAATGCATCTCCCAATGCTGTAGGTATGTCCCAGTCAGTGAGCTATGCCACGAGGCTTCCTTTGTTATGCTCAAGCCCATCACTCAGCATCTATACAATCTGTGTTGCTGGTTGAAGGCAAAGAAGCTGCATCCAGCAACCCTGCCCCAACCCCAGCACCATCTGAGTCACGCCCAGCTCAATTGACAGAAGAGTCAGCAACAACAGCTGTGGCACCCTCAACACCTGCAGCATCCTCAACAACAGCAGTGTCCATGACAGGAACAGCAGAAGCTGCTGCTCAACAGCCACCAGCAACCACAACAGTCCCTGCAAGAATTGCTGTAGTTCCTAAAGAGCCGCTGGTGCATGCTAGTCAGACAGTTCAGTTGCAGATACACTTGCCAGATGGCCAGGCAGTACGGTAAGCCTTTGATGTACCTGCTGATGCTGCATGGTTTACTAAGATGCTCATGGTTGAGAGAACTCTATAGCTTGCTGCACTTGGGTCTGCATGAGCCACTGTACACTTGGACTCCAGGATGGCTTTAATTCTGCTGTGCTGCACGATAGGCTTGTCAAGCAGAGCGCAGAGCACGCCGGTGACAGCATGGCGCTACATGAGCTGAATGATGATCTCATAACAGTTGGCATGCAGGAGGATACGCCACGTCCAGATGGGCTGTGATGCATATGTGCTGTTTAGCTACAAAAGATAGAAGTACATGACATGATCGCAGGGGGAGCTTCAAGGGGGCTACAACCCTGCAAGAGGTCTGCCACTATGTTGATCAGCAGAGTCAAGCTACACGCAGCCGAGACTGCCAGCTTGTCAGTCTGCACCCTCCAAAGGAGTTCTCAGTCAGCGACCTGGCCAGAAGTCTGGCAGAGTTGGGCGTTCAGTCACAGACAAGCCTGCGCTTGCGCCACACGCAGGCCTCAGCAGGTACACATCATCATGATCACGCCCAGACCTGCTACACTCGACATTGGTTATTTTGTATGACTAGACAAGCAGGTTCCAAAGGCTCTTGGAGGCTTTGTTGCTGAGGCGTATGGTGCATAACCTTGCACAGTAAACATGTGTCACAGAGCAGGTAGGGTAGTCAGGGGGCAAGTCAGCAGTGACTATACACTACAGGTGGTTGGCCCTGCTTGGGCACCCCTGGTGTTGCTCCTGATCATTTTTGTTGCTGCTGTCACTGCCCGCCTGACTAAACAAGGCACAAACTAGGGCAGCTCGCAGAGGGCAAATGTCAGTGCCTTGATAACTATGGGTCATTCCTTGTGTGACTGGTGCTTTCATTGTTCTGGTATAAGACCAAGGCGTGTCGACCATGTGTGTCAGGTCTTGCTAGCAACAAACATGCTATTTGCCTTGGCAGCATCTCTTCTTTTTCCTCAAGAACATTGCACAGTCATTCTGCTTGATGTGACACCCCCATCAAGCAGGTTTCTCTTACTGTGTGCATTTTGATGCTGCTGATTGTTCTGGTCTGATTGTGTTGCAGGCAGCAGGGTAAGCCCAATCGCGCAGCTGATGCAGCTACTGGGGACGCTGAACCCTGTAACACTGCTGCGCTGGCTTGCAAGTCTATTCAAGAACCCCAGCCAAGACTTGCACAGGGACAGTGGCGCCGCCACATCAAAGCAGCATCGGCAGCAGCCAGCCTCAGGCAGTGCCACAAGCAGGGAGGCTGGTGCTAGCCAGGCTGTAAAGAGGAGGAATGCAGCACCTGGAGAGGTCCACACTGTACATGATGCTGGGGAGGGGTTTGAGAGTGATGATCCTGAAAGCAACAAATACTGGAACGGCAACTCAACCCAGTTCGATGGGAATGACCAATAACAACAGTCAGCCAAGGCAGTAAATAGTGCTCAAATCTGAGTGTTACCAAACAAGGTGTAGGTCTTACATATACATGCTGCCTTGTCAATGTGCTGTGTGATGAATGCTGATCATACCTCAAGCACCAGCCCAAGATGTGTTGTACATCCAAGTGCGTCTGTTGTGTGCATCTATAGTCTGTACCTTGTGTACCTAGCTGAACGTGGAGTGTTACATTGTCCTATGCCCTAGTGTCAGGGTTGACAAGCTCTCAGGGCGGTTGTCATTGGCAGACCTAGTTCATGCTGCTTTGCAATGGCCCACTACATATGGCAGAGAGTACTTGCCAGGCTTGTTGAAGCTCGACCGGAATTGGGCTCAGGCATTGCATACATCAAAATCAACAGCAATGGCAAGCTGACGCCAACAGCAAACATGGAAGATTGTTGGCCCATCATAGGTGCAGCTGTTATCAAAAAAGCAGTAGGTCTTGCACTTGATGAGCATGGCTCCACAGATGCAGCAATACACAGAATCAGAAGTGTTGCATCTAGTGATTACACCCTTTGCTCATCTAGACCCTCAGCCGCAGTAGCATAGGGGGATACCGCATAGAAATGTACTTTCCAAAGCAGAAATTAGCAGTAGAGTATGTTGAGCAGGGGCATCACATCTACAATGCCAAACAGGAAGCAGCAAGGCAACTGCTCATAGAGTCAAAGTTGCACTGCTGCCAGATTTGACCCTTATGAGCAAGATTTCATGTGTACAAGCTGATTGGTCACTTTTGGTGTAACAAATCATGCATCCATTGGCACTGGAGCATCTGCATCCTATGCACAAGCAGCTAACATGTGTTTCACTGCAGGAGGCATTCCTGCTGGCAGCCAGTGGTGCCAGCGCTCAGCTGCCTTACACCCTAGAGCAACTGCAGCAGATGCAAGCAGCAGCATTGCTTATTGCGGCAAGCAAGGATGCCAAATAGAGAATGGTGGTGCTGCACGACTTTCCCATGGCCAAGTATAGTCAGTACATAGAGCTGAAGGAGCGAGAGCTGCAGCTGGAGGCCAAGGACTTCAGTCCGAATGACCAGTTGTTTGGCTTGAAACAGAAAGAGGATGAGCACTCACGCCGCATGGACAGAGAGGGCTGATCTGGAAGGCTGCTCAGCCAAGAGGCGGTGCTTTGATGCTAGCACAGATGATGGCATCCCCTTCAGTGACTTCCCCCAAACCCCCTGTTTTGATGGGGTTTTGCACACACTCACAGGCCTTGATAACTCATAAACCACTATATAACCCTGACATAAGCAAGAGTCTGGCAAAAGGTCAGTGGTCAGTTAGGCAAGTATATATCATTGTTATTGAGCATGAAAGCTTGACATGCGGCTCTTGAGTTAGAAAGGCATGGTCTTAGCTAGATGGAAGATGAGTTGCCTTCAAAAATCAATGACAAAGCTGTTGTGGTGAAAAATAAAAAATCACAATTCGAGCTGCCCCTGCAGCCCTGCTGCTGAGCTGCAGCTGGCAACATTGTGTGTTGCACATAGGTTCAACAGTCTGCCTGTTTTGTCAGCTACATGGTCCCTCATAATTACAAGGTATGTTTTGAGGCTTTACATTACAGAGGTGATACCAGACACAGTGCCTGGCGCAGGGTCAAACACAGTTACAGTCTGCAACTGTCCAGATGGGCAATGACCAGTCACCTGCAGTAAATCAAGCCAGACCAGCTGTTAATACCTGCAGAAGACCCATTCTCTTCACACACCTCTCAGGCAAGAAGACAGCGGCCTGATGTCAGATGACACATGCTGTGCTACAACAACAGCAGATGGCAGCGAATATTTGACATGCACAACACAGAATACACACATTGCCACATGCATTGCTACAGTGCGACTGGTTTGAGCACAATCTGTGGAGGAAAGGGCATACAGGGCATGAAAAATAGTAGACTCCAGGTTGTGTCAAAGTTGCAGTGTAGTTGTTGTTTACAGAGGTTGCACTGGAGATATTGTACAGCATGTTTGATTCAGCTGTGTAGTTGGTAGGACACTGCAAGCACATCCTTTGTGAAGAGAAGTGAATGTGGCAGCCACGAATATGATATAATGCAGCTGTGTTTTATGCCTTGAATCCTGCAGGGACGTTATTACCTGGGAGCTGCTGAGTAAATAGACCCCGTGGGCACCTGAAGAAGATTGTGCGGACCGTCAAACCAAGGAGTCTGCACTACGGTTGGATAGTGCAGACAGAGTCAGCGGGGCAGCTATCTGTGACTCACCATTCCAGACGAACCCTATTGAACTTCCGGTGGGCACAGAAACAGGCGCGTAAATTCTGCAATGCGGGCGTGTCAGCAACGACACAGCATGCAGACCGGGCACGTGCATGCACCGCAGTCAGACCCGAGCCAATACGTACTTGCCAGCCATCCAGGGGTTGACATTCAAAGTTACAAAAGATTCGGTAGCATTTCCAATCGGAGCTGCAGCAGACGATGGAGCCGAAGCAACGGAAGGAGCTGGAGCGGGCGCTGCAGTCGAAACGCCCGGACCAAACGCGATTGCAGTGGCCACAAGAGCGACAATAACGGAATGCATCATGTCAGCAACGTCAGGGTCGGAAGCAATCTCAGTGTCAGTCTTGCGCGACTAGAATCTTTATCTCCCAGTCGACCACGCTCTGCCAGAGTTGAGTAAGGAACGTTTCATATTGGCCACGATTACGCAGATGACTCATGTTTGATCAGTCAAGCAACCGACAATTTTTTTATTAAGCTCGCAGACAGGCTTCCGGGATGTTGTGTCGGAGACAGGGCAGCCACCAGACTTTCTAACCTCCTGTCGGCAAGCGGCAACTGATACTGCCATTGCACTGGTTCCTTGCGGATCGTGCGGCCGAGTATATCTCAAGCTCCGAAATCGGTCTTGTGACCAGCGTTGCAGCACACAGGCAGCTCTGACCTTTTCGCCATGACGTATTCGTTGACGCCAGCTATTGTTGCACCCATCATTGGAGTACTTCTGTCGGTCACTCGCAGCCTTGTCCCCATTCGTGAGGTTGTGTCCATCAGAGCAAATCGTCGGCTCGGAGTACGTCTAAATCGCAACAAGCACCCTGCCTGAAGCACTTTCCTGCATATTCCTGCGTGAGAATTGGCATAGAAGTTTGAGACGCTTTTGGTGTCTGCAGGAGATGAACCCAGCCCCTTATGCTGCTATGATTCTCAATCACGTCGGGTGGGTCGTTTATGCAGTGCTCAGGACAGACTGGTTCATTTTCTCTTCTGACATGATAGGACTCATCAGCGGGGTGTGGATCACGTTTTCGCTGTATCCTTTGGCTAGCCTCAAGGTAAGCTGGCAGATTGTACAAGCAAGAGCCTGACATCGTCTTGGGGATCAGCTTGCGTTCAAAACAGTCAAGCTGCCAGTGAAGAGTCAAGTTTGATCCAGGTGCAAAATCGCCTGAATGGGCTTATACTGCTAGCAGCAACTTTGTGGGGAGCACTGGCTCTGGTCACCATGATTTTGTCTTCAGCTGCACCTGATGCAACTCTATCACTGTGGTAGGTTCTGCCTGACATCTGTTTGACCTGTGCCCTAAATGGGATGCTGCCTTGGGGTGTGATTAATCTGCCAATGATGTGCTCCACAATCGTGCTTGCCCAGTCACAGTCTGCTTGCTGCATGCACTTTGAGCCTTAGCAACTTTGCATCATTGTATTTGTTTTCTTTGCCTGCATTACCAGCCTCCCCTTCTGCTCATGGACCGCCCAAACTGGCTGCTCCTTTTTGCAGGAGTTGGACAGTCAGTGTGACTCAGATACTCCTGTTTGCAAGTCCCTTGTCTACTCTGTACAAGGCTGTAGTCAGCAGAAACTCAGCATCCTTCCACTTAGGCCTGAGCATCATGAGCGTTATCAGCTCGGCCATGTGGTGCATCTATGGCATTGTGAGTCAAGATTTTACTCATGTTACTCATCACTTCCAGCCGTCCGTACTCCTTCGTGCACATTCTGACGCACCACATTGTCATTATACGCTTCGCATTGTGAGTCAACTCAACAGAAGTCCTGACTCCCAACTCACGGCTGCCTCTGCACTGTTCCTGCTCCTGCCTTGTCTGGATTGATGATGCCCTCACTCATGCAGAAGCGCTGCTGCATTTTCTGCCTGTGCATGCAACCATGCAGCATGGCAATATAGCATGCAATGTATAGTTGCAGGCCAGCATTCAGAGCATCTTGGCATCCACTCTTTGGCCAATACACAACATGCTCTGCACCATTCACTTGCTGTACCCAACAAAAACATCTCATTACTATCGTACAACACATGCCTGTGCTGTCCTAAAGCACACACACACACAAGGACAGCCAAGCTGTGCGTCAAGAATTTGGACCGAACCAACAGGTCTATGTGCTTGCCTTGTCTGTTGTACTGAACACAGAATCTGATTGGTGCTGCAGACTATCAAAAACCTGTTTGTGCTGGTCCCCAACCTCCTCGGGGCTTTGCTATCAGGTGTGGCCCTGGGGGTATGCATCCTCTTCAAAAGGTGGGCATGCCTTCGACTCCATGTATGTGCTGTCATGTATGCCCTGTAATTCCATGTATGCGCCGTCATGCATGCCCTGTAACTCCATGCGTGCCCTCAAGCTTCATGTATGCCCTGTACCTCCATGTATGCGTCATGTATGCCCTGCGACCTGCTGTCAGGTATACCCTGTGACTCCATGCATGCGCCGTTATGTATGCCCTGCCACTTCATGTGTGCCCTGAAACTTCATGTATGCCCTGTCATGGTATGCTCTGTAACTTCATGTATGCCCTGTCATGGCATGCTCTGTAACTTCATGAACGCGCCGTCATACATGCCCTGTGACCCTGTGCTGCTGGTCAGCCGCAGCACAAGGCACAACTGCTGTTGCTGTGGCCCCAATACATTGCTGTCGCACTCCACAGTAAGAGATGAGGAGTTTTCAAACTGCAAATCAGGATTCAGTCATAGGCTTGAAGTCAAGTACCTTCTTTGATGCATGCTTTTCTTGCAGCACACATTTCACTCAGCTAGCATGACTGTTTTCAGGAACAGATTATGATGAGCAGACTGTGACAGGTCGTTGATAACCTTTGTTGCAGGTCAGAGGTGACGCAAACCACCGCACAGATGGAGCTGAACCGCATACAAGCCATCGGACAGACTGTTGAACTGTGATGCGCCCTCACACTCATTACATGACAAGTTGTAGTCACTCTCAGGTGAGCGTGACAGCTTCTCTGTCACATGTTCACCCAGATGACAGCCCATTGCTCTCTTGTTGTATCCCTGGGTCGTGTTCATGTAGAGCATGCTGTCGCATATGTGCAAGCGGTTTGCCGTTGAATTGGAAGACTTGCCACGTGCATCAGACCAACTTTGCTGCTGCCTGGTACAGGTCTCAAGCACTGCACCTTTGCTGCATGTTGCATTCAGTTGTGAGCAATTTATGCCAGCGAAAGACAGACAGTATCTAATCAAACTTGTTGAAATGGCTCTTCAGCAGTTTTTTGTGCAGTGGCATTGTGTATTCACTCTGCACACGGGGCTGCAGGAACAGTGAGCGACCTTCAGCAATGTGCAGCGCATGTCATGCCACATGTCACAGTGTGTGTGGGAAGGAATGAATGATTGAGAAATGAAAGACAGCTGGCCATCAGTGTTGGGTGGTACACTTTACATGCTGTCCTTAAGGAGCTTGTACCTGAAACTCCTCACAGTGCAAGCAATCAACTCTCTGCATTCTGTGGAGCAAGCTGCATCAAGCAACTCACTGATGCACAACATACTCAGCTATGTGATTTTCAGCATACTACTTCTATATTACGCATAATGGTATGCCCACATTTGAAGTTAAACTATATGGTACTGTCACCAGCACGTGTGCCGGGGGCGTGCAACTGAATATAGATTTTTTTAGAGTCTGACAGAAGCTTTATGATACACCTTGGTGTAAATAAGTGGTCAGAGTCATATGTCGTTAGAACTCCAGGTGGGGGGATTGTGGTGTCTGTTTGTGATTTCAGCTGTCTGTTAGGAGCCCATTGAATGGAAAAGGCGCCTTTCGGGTGCCTTGACCAGCTGTATGTACACTATTGTTGGCTTTGAAAGGCGATATGATCAGGTCTATGTTCGAGAAAATGTGATTTACCACTTAAATTCTACATACTGTGATGGTTTCTGGCACATATGCATAATCTGGTGTACATGAGACGTTGTCATATCAGTGGGCCCACTGAGTCCCTTGGGCACATGGGACAAGCAGAATCAACAAGCAAGGGTGGCAGCACAGTGTTCACAGCAGCAGCAGCAGCGCCCCGACACAGCCCAGATGCTTGAGCAGCCTTTCATGGGTCAGCATCAGGTGCAATGATTCTGAGCATCTTAGCTGGCATGGCAATACACAGTGCATCCCTGATGCAGCTAATGGGAAAGGCAACAGCAGCAGCGCCCTCCTGCAAAGAAGAGCAGGAGTCCAGATGCAAGGTGCCAAAAACACAGGTAGTTTGTGTCTCCACAGGAACTTTTGACCTCTTACGAGCTGAGAGCTCTTTTTTGTGACGAATCTCCAACTTGAACAATGGTGCTCAGGCCAAGATGAGATTCTGTATATTATATGTGCACTTGAGACAGACTTTTTGGCAGCATACTCATGACCACTGCGCTTGTACGCAGCAGCAGCAGCAGATATGGCATTTTACTGTTGCAATGCAGACGGGGCAAAGGCTGCATGCGCTGGTGACAAAAGCTGTTAGCAGGCACAGAGGGCTTCAAAGCTTTGCCTATGGCCTGGTCCCACAGTGGGGGGCTGAGTCACACATTGGATGGCTCAGTATGCTGGTCAGCGCTATGAAGACCTCAGCATGATCAATGCCCGGGGAGTGTTAAGCTTGCTGGCACCAGAGCACAAACATGCACCTTGCTTGGTATACTAGTGATTTGTGACTAGCGAGCTTTGCTGTTGCTGCTTAGCTTGAAGTGAGACTGGCCTGCGCGTAAGCTCTGTTGGCTGCATTGATTTACGGCACTGCTTTGCAAAATGCATTGTGCAACAGTCAATAACAGTCTGAGCCAAACATGAAGGTCAGCTTCACCACCACTCAACACACCTTTTGATTCTTCTCAAGCTGACTGACTTAATGCACCACCAGCGAAGCCCAGCTGAGCGGTGCTCTAATATCACACATATGTCCATGCCATTGATCTCAAGGAGGGGTCGCTGTTCAGTGCGAGTGTCAAAACAGACCACGCTACGTTTGACTGTACCTACTGAACAATCCAGTCCAAAGCAATGATATATTATCAGCAATATACAAAGTCGATATAAGCAATGGATGTCAGCATGCTTCACAGTAACTCACAAGAAGTTTCAGCTTAAAATTTGGTTAACATGTATGTGGCTGCACAGTATGTACCAAATGCTGTCCTGCTGATAGCCTAATTGCCTACACCGTGCCACGTTCCCTCGTCAACACATATACAATTGCACTGCACAGCGGAATCAGATGTTGCCACGTATGGTCAGAAAATCCCCAGGAACTTCCTGTCAGGTGCAGGTTCAACGGGTTGGGTGGCCCTCAGCATGACTGTGACTGTCAGCAGTCTCAGGCTCTTGGTGCCGATCATCACCATCATCATCATCCCTGATTTTCACTGTGACCTTGTGCAGTCGAACCTTGTGTGACACATCACTCACAGCCTGTTTTGTGCTTTCTGACCCAAACCCTGTCTTGGCAACGACAAAGCCAGCTAGCACAGGCAGCAGCAACCCCAACAACATCCGGCCTGGGCTTGTGTGCCTCTGTTTGGCAAGAGTCTTCCTGCGCCACTGTGTGTATCTGCAACAGTGCAAGTCCATGTGAGACACATGACAAACTCGGTAAAAGGATCGCTGTATTCACAAGACAGGCGTGCTTGTGATCAACAAGCATGTTGGGTCTGTCCTGTACACTGACCAATGCACAGCCCCAAAATCAGCACAAGACAAATCGCTTTTGGCTGTGACAGCTCTCAGCTGCTAAGATAACATGTCGTAATACGAGGCGTGTCTACATGTGGAAGCGAGCAGCCGGAAGGTGCGGCTTGAGGATGCCTTCTGCTTGAAATCGGCAGAGCACAGACTGTTGTGGGGTTAGTGCAGACACTGTTGCTGCACACGCTGGGTTGGTGCCCACTTTGCAAACTTTGTATGCATTCATTGCAGATAGTGCTTCATGGTGCGGTGGTACCTGGCACGTTTGGCTGCTGATAGCTCATCACAAGCTTCCTTGAGCAGCAGCAGACGCAAGTGCAGCAGATCACTATGTTGGGGATTGAAGGCTTCGCTCACACCCCATGGGTAACGCCTCTCTGGCCAGAACACTGCATCTTGCCCATCCAGCTTGTCCTGTAAACATATGGGGTAACCCTTACGTGTGCAGGGCTCATGCAGTTGCATCAGCAGCAATCGTACCATCTCAGCATGTTTCAAGCATTTGCAGAGCCGCCAGCAGAGATAGGACGCCCACAGCCTGGCCTTGCGACTCATGCCAGTCACTGAAAATACTGATGCTGTACAGGCATCATGTCATAGCACTTCCTTGCACAATGAAACTTTCAAGCAAACTTGGCACTTCAACGAAGGCAGTCCAACAGAAAAAGCTGAGCCAAATAGTTGAGCCCACATGTAAGTCACATGTGCAATGCCTGTCTGTGCAATGCCTGTCCGTGGCCCAAGGCATGACAAGCATGTGCTCGCTTTGCAGCATACTATCACCAGCTGTGCAAACCAGACAATTGTGAGCATCTGTGTATGTCAACCATTGTTGCACAGTTTGGTATAATACAATGGCATGGCTGGTAAGGATCACCCACCTGATTGACATCATTGCTAGCCACTACCAGGAAGGGGGGGACTGTTTGGGACTGATGTGACTGCAACAAGCCTGCACGCTCCAGGGTGCCATCCTCAAAGGTGAAAACATTGATAGCTGATGAGATTCCTCCAAGGGCTGCAGAACCTGCACCAGTCATTCATTCATTCATTCATCCATCCATCCATCCATCCATCCATCCATCCATTCATTCATTCATTCATTCATGCATGGATGCATTCTTCCCAGGGTCAGGTACATACAGTCCTGAGTAGCTGCCTGTACAAAGTCCTGTTCTGAAAGTCAGCATATCAAGCATGGTGTGCAGCACACCCTCATACCCTATGCTCATTGACTCTTTTCAATGCTTGCAGCTTCATCTACTGGATTGCGTTTACAGACAATGCTTGGAAGAGTTGCCTAGGTGAGAGCCCTTTCAGCAGACCTGGACTCGATCTTTGTAGATAGCAGTGTCGGGCTCACCACTGGTATAAGATGCTGCTTAATTTGTCAACATGCAGCATAAGCAAGCGGCAGGAGGAACCCTGAGGGACATGCTGGCTGAAGCCATGAAGCAGCACACAAGTTGCTGATATGGGGCCGCAGTGTCAGCAGCCCTTGACAACTGCTCAACTGACTAGCAGCTTTGACCGTGCTGTGGGCCTGAGAATGTCACCTTGGGGCTCAGGCAGTTGAGGGTTCTGCAGCTTGCGGTACACCTCTCGCCTGTAGGTGGCAGCTTCCCTGATGGTCATGCTGTCAGATTTGGTCACAATGGGAAGAATGGGCACCACCTTGCCCAGCTCTGCCATAAACCTGTAGTCATCTTGAGCACATTCATAGCTTGCCTCTAAAGTATCCAAATTTCAGTCTGTGCTGTGCTTTGCTGTGTGGGGCTAAGCTTCTTCAACAGCTTTTAACCATAAAAAGTGAAGCTGTAAGCTGAGCCACCATTCAACTTGCACGAAGACTTGTCATGCTAGGCTATCACAGCTCATTACACGACACAGCTTTGAATTAAAAGAATCCTGAAGATCTATGTGGCAGAGATATTGAGTCAGCAGAATCAAAGATTGTGTGCCTTGATGTCAGAAAGGGCATGTGCATACCTCAGGTCGACAGGCCGCAGCCTGTGAGCCTGTATGCAGAAGAGGCAAAGATCAACTCTGGGGTCCTCAACATCTGCTAGATCAATGCCCCTGCCTTTGTCCATTTCTAGAGCCAGCCAGATTTTGTTCTGGCGCTCCACATACTGTTGCAGCAGATTTATGGAGTTCATGATGTTCAGGTCATCCCCATAACCTGCACGACCAGCAGATTCACGACAACAGGGCAATGTCGTGTCCCAAGACTGTCTCCAGGTAGTGATAAATAAAGTCGAGTGTAGGTGGACATGCCAACTATTGACAAGGCTGAGACACACTAGCATGTGACAAGGCACAGATCAGGCAGCGATGCAGGCATGGCTTTCCTACCAAGCAGGAGCACGTGGCTCAAATCAATGCTGCGTTGAACTGCTGCTCACAGCTGCTGCAGAGCAGTCTGGATCAGCTAGCAGCTGAAGAAGGCTTGTCATGTACCTGGTGTATCTTGAACCTTGTACACCCACTTGACTTTGTCAGCTGTATCATCCCAGCTGACTGTGCTGCACAAGCTTTCAGCATCCTTGAGAAATTGCTGGTGGCTTGTTGCTGTGCCATCATGCAGCTTCAGGTCAGAGCCTGGCACAGATAGAAGGCACTGGCATAGAGTTGTTTTACCCTGCACAGGAAAGTTCGGCTGATCAAAAGGGTTCTGGCTGACCATAAGGCCAAGAGTATGATATGCCCTGCATGCTCAGGCAAGCAATGAGGCTGTACCACGCCACCACTTCCCACAACGAGCAGCTTCGCAAAGTGGTGCGTCCAGGGCTTGCGGGTGTGATGTTGAGGAGTGTCAACGGTGAAACTCATTTACAGAAGGTGTACCAGGCCAGAGTCTCCCACAACAAGCAGCTTGACGTAACGCTGTGTCCAGGACCGGTGTGGCTGCGGACGTTTGCGACCAAGAAGCTTGTCAACGTTGACTTGTGCAGCAGAGTCTGCAGGTCAGAGAGAAGCCAAAAGGTGTTTAGCGCCATCAACATATGTACGAACAAAGCATGCTCTTGGGTCAGCTTACCTTTCGCGTCCCCTATGAAAGCTGGAGGACTTGCGAGGGATGCCTGCTCAAGCTGATCGGAACCGTACCTTGTCGCCTCGCGCTCCTGGTCAGTGCTGTCCGTGTCTGCCATACAACTTTGTAAGCAATTGGCGAGGATACTTCGGACCCCCACGCTGTGTCAAGCTGTAGCTTTGCGCTCAGATCAGTCCAAGACCGAGACTTCCGGAAAACTTTGAGCAGCGTTACCACCGCCCGGTCTTCACGGACCGGGCGGTGGAGAAGAAGAGGAGTGCTTATGACGCAAGACGCTCGAGCTATTGCGCCGGTTCGTCTCCTCAACCCAGTACTCGGCGGCTAGTCAACTAAAAGCCCTTTTGAAGTGCACTGCTTGCGCCGTTGCATCGCCTCAATCAGCAGCATGTCGTCGTCCCAGCTGGTGTGGCAAATTGTCAAGAACAACAACTGCTTTATTCACAAGGGTTTGAACGGGGTAATCCTGAGCAAGGAGCCTGGCAACCTATACAACGTGCACTGCTACAAGTACTCCGGTGAGGACTGAAGCAAAGCAGAGCAGAAACATAAATAGCAGCCAACTGCCGTTGCATGCATGAAGTTTGCAGTTGACCCCGTTTGCCAGCCCATCTGCAGTGCATCTTGCTTACCCCAACAGCACTACATTAATCATGAGTGGGGTCGCAGGCATCTCAAATGACAAGGCTATTCACATTGAGGGAGATGGACAGGGTCTCAAGGTCACCAAGCTGATTACCAAGCACTCAAACAAGCCCAGCAAAGCCAAGAGCAGCAGCACCAGGAAAAAGTCATTCCAGAGAGTCGGTGCAGGACTCACAAAGGAGCTTGATGGATACCGACCTGACCTGAAGGTGCATTTGCAGCTGCCTTGTCAATTGCAGTTGTGCATGCTGCATGTACTTCATGCCATGGGAAAGGGTGCACAATGAACCAACAGAGTATTTGACCTTGTTGTCCCTCAAGAGTCTAGACATGGGTCTGGGGAAGCTTTGCAACTACAACTGTATATGAGGAATGTCAGCGGAATGCAGCAACTTCACTGTGGAATTTGTGCATGTGCTCCTGCTGCGGCCTTGCATGCCCAAAATTGCCTTTAAGAAGGTACAAGATAACTACATCCCTGCTGCTGCTCACCAAGAACAACAGAACAGTGGGCAACAAATGCCTCAGCTGAATGCTCACAGAGGTCCCGTGTGTGTTGCAGAAAGCAGCACTAGCACGTGCAAGCGCTGTGAAGAGGAGTAGCAAAGGCAGCAAGAGCGCCAAGAAGGAATAGATAGGGCCACATGAATTGTTGTAACATAGTGTTTGTTGTACCCAGCTGGAGTGTGTTCATTGAACTTGCATTACATGCGGCATTAGCATTTGCTATATGCAGCTGCATGTCTGTTGTACGGGTGCAATCAATGTGGTGATGTCATGCGTTACCTCTGCACAAACTGGCAGTCTGCTTGGCGCCTACAGCTGGTGCAGCAGGCATGGGTCGCATGCTGCACACCACTGCTGGGATGCAAGCGTACTCTCAATGGCCTACATCTGTACGCAGTTGGGTTGACAGGCTGCTCAACGATGGGACTGCTTTGTGATGTTTCATATCCATCATTGTTTTGCTGAACTTAGTATGCAATCTGGGGAGCATACGAATTTCATCATAATGTACACTTAGGACAATGTGGCTGGATTACGCATGCAGCAGACGACCTGAGCATTGGCCTGATGTGCAATCGTCTGTAGCAGTCATAAGCAGGTCAGTTTTGGTATAGTGACGTGCATGTGCTGCGTTGTATGGAGGGACACTTGCTGCTGAGCGTATATGCTGATTCAGCACTTTTGTCTACTGTTTGCGTTCAAAATACCCACCGCAACCACGTTGTATAGCAGGTGCACAACCCTATGTTGCACCAATGTGTTTCATACCAGCATTGGGTGATGAGCCACTCGTGCACATACAAACGTGGAGCATGAAGGGCAGCCAGGATGGGCAACAAACTCTGATCCGCACTACCTTAGATATGAACAGAACGGGAATTGGACGCATGACCTGGTCCAGCCTGTTCATGGCTTGTCATTGTGAAAAAGGGTTCTACAGGTAGATTGCATCATGAAATAATTAGTGTGGAAGTGTTGAACAGAAGCTAATGCTATCCCCGTTAGAGCCTAAAGTTGCAGAACTCATGAGCAAATGCTTGCAAGGACAGATGGAAAGCGCCCAACAATACTTGTCAAAATCAGAACAAGCCAGTGCAGCTGATCAACTCTCAGGACACACATGCTACCAGTGCCATCCAAGAAACAAAACTGTCCCCAGATACTGTGGTGTGTTCATTCATGTAAAACCATTCTGACGACCAGAATGCAGGCAATGTTTGCCATGTGCACAGTTCCCGAACAGCAACTGCTCTACAACTCCTGCTTGTTTGACCCGCTCTCAGCAACACCACGGGCATGGTCAAATGCCTTTGCAAGCTCCTTCTCTGCTTGGCTCAATCTCTTGTTAGCCTGCAACACAACACATTCTTTACTTAGCCATGCCATGCTGTATCTCATACACAAAAGACACTCAGAAAGGCAGCATGTCCAACAGGTACTATTGCTTGGGAGAATGCTACCACCGCAGTAAATGATTGTATACAGTAGCATGCACTGCGCACTCCAAGAGCGTGTGATGGCTGGCTGCGGATAACACAAAAAATCAAAAAATCACAATATTCAAGCTTGGTGCACAAAAGAGACAGTGCCTTGCTGACCTCGTCTCTGGCCTTCTGAGCAAGGTCCCAGGTCTTCTTGGAGGCCTTCTGGTTGGAAGGGGTGGCCTTCTGGTACTGCTTCTGTGCAGCAGCCCACTGAGCCTCTCCAGTCTTCTTGGACTCCTGAAGCTGCTTGGAGGCCTCATCACGTGTCTGCACCACAA
>JAABUP010002531.1_pt1 | contig 35083 bp, 23 predicted proteins | sample 5559201 | NCBI WGS metagenome assembly JAABUP01 (sample SAMN10711887, study PRJNA513373) | rock metagenome | isolation source: Antarctica rocks | place: Antarctica
TTTTACTTCTTATATCTTAAAGTTAGGCGGTAACTATACGTCTCTCGTACTTCTTATATACGAGGTTCGCGAGATTAATACTCGTATAGCTTAGCTTCTAGGGAGTAGATAGAAAAATAGAATCTTATTTAGATTCTTATTCCTATTCTTACCCTAATACTATAGTATTATTACCTACCCCTACTTTTTCGTACGTCGCCGTTTCGTACCTTAATTATACTCGGCGCGTAGCCTTAGCGTACTATCTAAATATTCGGACGGCTCCTAACTATTATATTCTAAAGGGTAACCTTTCTACTTTACTATATAAGATACTACGCCTTTATATATACGTTTTTTAATAATCTCCTCTACGTCCTACTCCTCCTTATCGTTTATAAGTTCTAGAGGGGGAAGTTCTAAGACGTTCTCGTCGCCTTACCTACGCTTATATAGCTCTAATAATAATATATAGAATACCGGATATATCTTATAAGTTATTAGTAAGGTAAGGTAATAGGCCTATAGCCCGCGTACTTTTAGGATACGGAATAGACTAATTAATTTATAGGAGAGCTTTCTACTCGATCTTCTTTACTTTAAGTTCTTTATTAATAATACAACTAAATCCCCTATATTAAATTATATTAGTTTATAATTCTAGTTATAATACTTAACTTACGATTCGACTACGCTTTACTAGCGTTATTCGAGCTTATTTCGTAGTCTATTTAGATTTTTTACTCGCTTTTTTATACCCGGTACTTCCTCTTTATAGGCCTCGTTCTCGAGGCGTACTTCGGTTATAGGCTTATAGCCGTATATCGCTATAAAAGGACTTATTCCTAGCGAGGATTATTTAGCGCTATAATAAACGTATTTAGCTAATAGTAATAGGTTAATCTAGTTATTTTATTTAACATTATAGTATATACGAAGGTAATACTCTAGAGCTTAATTTTAGCGTTCCGTCTACCTATCCGTCTAAGGATAGAACGTAGTACTTAGCCTACGTTTTACTTTCGAATAATAATAGACTTCGAACTAAAATAAACTCGTAAATAAGCTTCCCCTATCGAATATTATTCTACTTAGCTACCTATATCGTAGAACTATTTCCTCCTAGAATAACTTAGCTAGGTCTACTACTTTAATCTCCTTTCGTATAGAAATATATCTCGTTATTTGCTTGTCGGTGTTGGCGCAGCTGGGTTTGGCGTCCCCCCAATCGGGCAAGGTGGGCCGGGACAGCCCCTCGCCGCTTTCCCAACACATAAATACCGCTCGCCCCTCTCTCCTCGTCCAAACTTTTCCCACATCTCTTTCCTCGCTCGCCCCGGCTTGCGCAGCTGTCGGCTCTTCCTTTCCTGTTTCGTGCCTGCTCGCTCGGACCTTGACCCACACCTGCAACCTAAGCTACCCAGCTGCGACGATCGATTTCAGCGCCAACGCCGTCGACTCCCAGTCGCGAGTCCTCCCACCGCGATCGCAATCTTTAATGCTACTAGCTTCATCATTTTCGCCGGCACACCATTCTCTGTCACTCTCCATTTTCCCACGCTTTCTCGAATACCCTCCTCAAATCCCTGCCCCCGCGGCCTCCCTACGTGTCGCCGCTGCGCCCTGCTGCACTTCAGCTGGCCGCCAGCTGCGGGCGATCGGCGTGGCGATGACGACGGTGTAGGCACAGTGGAGCCCTGATCGGAGCTGCTCTTCTCGCGACGAGACCAATCGAATAAATGCCTCACGTTCTAAATGGGGATCCTTTCGCTGCGCCGCCAACGCACGGCTCGGGGCTCAACTACTGGAGGAGGTGTGCTGACGCCTCTTACATCAGTCAGACCTGGGGTCGAGTTCAGCTCGCGTGGGTTTCAGGCGCCAATTCGGTCAGACGTGGCAGCGACCGCAGCGTTCTGCACTACCTGGATTGAGAAGTAAATCCGAGGAGGCGTGCGCCGTCCAACTTGCCTCTCCGGAAGGATGAGACATCGCTGTCTCTCGGCCGACCCACATCCTTGTCTTTCAAGTCCGGAAAGCGATATCATTTGCCCCCAATTGAGCGTTGGTGGAGCTCTTAGGCAACGAGCGGCTAAAAGGCTGGACGCGGAGTGTCAGCTGGTTGAAGCTGAGACAGAGCCCAACGAGAATGCCTGTTTCCGTGGAATTCAAGGGGTGCTGATTGGATAATGCAAGGTACTAAGACTGAGGATCGTGGAGGCTGTGGTACAGCCGATGTGTTATGAAAGTCTCAGCTCGAAGATCCAGACTGCCACGTCGCTCAACGGATGTGGACGTCTCCGGGGGGGGCGCGGTGGAAAACAAGTTGCATATAGGATGCGGATTGAAAAAGGGCTTCCAAGGGCCGAGAGCTGCACCGGAATGTGCAACTGTGGTGAGAGGCAGATGACTGGAGATCGGCGATCGAGGGTCTTAGGGGAAGGAAGAGGGGGTACGAGCAAGGGAGATAGTGCGGTAGTGGCCCTCAGCGTTCATTCGTTGGAGGGAGGCACGGCAAGACCACTGTGCGTACGACTCAGAAACGTATTAGAGCCTCGTCTTGCCGCCTCTGTTCGCTTTGGACTTCCACCTCAGACTCCAGCCAAAATCATCCGTTCATTTGTCCCGGCAACTTTGCGCTTGAGTCACACAATGGCTTTAGCTGACTTGAATTCCATTCAATTCTATCAACCACCGACCAAGGCAAGCCTGTCTGGCGAAAGAGTGCTCAAGGCCTCGAACGCCAAAGGCCCCCTGGTCGTTGGAGAGGAGAAACCTCCCAAGGCTCCTGGACCAAGCAGTGGATGGAATGCACTATGGGGCGGCGATCCCATCGAGTTCTTGGACATGGCCGATCCGCCGAGAAGAGAACATCTCAGTCCTTTCCGCGAACTAGCAGATCTCAAAGATACCGAAGCAGACATTGTAGGTAAGGTTTTCGGTGGTTCTTTAATAAACAATCATTAACGATTTTAGATACCTCCAACGGACTCTGTTACACCGGCGACCTCGATTGCGGCATTAGCGAAGACCACGATGACCTCCCAACCCTGGAGGAGTTGCTGCTCGATGCCGGAGAGATAAAAAAGTCCGAACGAGCGGGCTGGAGCCGTGAATACGAAGAGGTACGCCTAGAACATGCGACCGAGGAGGACTGCGGTAGGGTCACCAGTCCCAAATCGAGACGAGTCAAAGACAGCGGTGGGTATATTGGCTCCACGTGTCAATAAAACCGACGTTGACGGCCTATAGACACGCCGATGGTACTGGATGACGACCACTCACAAGGCGGTGATACCGAGCCTGCTGAGCGAGAGGTGAACAGCAGCAGTGCCATCCACCCCAGCGACGGCTGGATCTTCGAGGAGAAGGGTGGGAACCAGAGTTCGCCCAGCACTCCACCGACTTCTGTGGCGAGCTCAGAAACTGGGTTGGACTCCAGATCTCCACTCGATAATCCAAATACTAACAGACTGTCGATCCAGATGCCCAACCCCTCACGAGAAGAGCGAACATTTCACTCCCAAAACCCTTGCTCCACGTCGTGACAGCGTTATGTCGTCAGCGGATGATACAACAACCTGCGAGCCAACCGACCGGGGTTCCTCAGCCGGTCAGACCAAGGGAGACCGGTGGAACTACAAAGAGGCGGAGGCGGACGACGAAGAAGGATTATTTGACGGGGATAACGACGAGAACAGTCCGCCATTGCTGGGTCCCGCGGTGAAAAGGTGTCGGTCTACCGCTGGCGAGAAGTCTTCCCGGAAGCGTGGTATGAAACGTCGCCGCTTTTCGTCACCACTTTCTTCAGATGAGGAAACTGAGATGGGGGACGAGTCGGACATCAGCAGCTATGTACCTTCCAGACCCCATCACTCCTCAAACCCTCGGCCCACCTCTTCCCACTCGACCGGAGTTAAGGGAGACACAAGTGAGGCTGGTGAGATGGAGCTTGCAGGCGGACGATCTCGAATGGCTATCATATACGAGCAACAAAGCTGGGAAGGAGAGATTGTGGACGAAAGAGATATAAAGAAAGGGCGCGGGAGGCCCCGCAAGCAATACCTCGTACGATGGAAGTCGTCCTGGGTGGACGGAGTTCGTCTCACCGCGCCGGGGTTGGTAGAAAGCTGGAAGGAGGAGAAGGCGCTAAAACCCTTGCGTTGAGTAAATGGTACCTCTCGACCAATGGCCGTATCATTTTCATCTGACCTAGCAGACTAACAAGCGCGTGTCACGAGAAGACAGTTGCAGCAGATAGTGCACTTTGATGTCTTTGTTCAACTTATGCTCTATATGTGGCTAACGTTGGGAGTGGCTCTCCTTATGGAGTGCTAGAGCTACCATCGAAGGTAAGCGCTGTTCCCAACCAGGACTCCTAAACCCAAGTTCCTAAATTTCTTGTTTGCCATCACGAGTCTTGGCTCTGCTCTCCGTCAAGCTTTCGACCTCTCGTTCCACAGTTTTGCGTCGTCGTATAACTTGATATCATCACTCGCTATTGTCTCCTGCTACGCTGCTCAGAGGTCAACGATAACTCTGGAAGAGAAGGCACGAAGAGAACAATCCTCACCTTTTGTCCCATGTTATCACATCATCCTCATAGATGCTTGAAGCGGCAACCCTTTTTCCGACGTGACTCTCTTCCAGTTTTCACACAATCCAAACAGAGTCCTACCACTTTGTTCGAGATCTTTTCTTTTTCATCTTGCCATTTCTCTCTCAGGTTCAAATTCTGAAAATATACGCATGATTTACAACTACTGGATCCGCACCGTGTGGCGTTTGGTTCTAGGACGTACATCATTCGACTGAAGATGGCTGAGATGCTTGCTTCTCGAAGTACTGTTGCCAGGGGCCATAATTGACATGACTTGAGGTTTCCGAGACATTGCCCAACTAATTGAGAAGTGCTCGTGCATGGTGAGGACTGAAAGAGGCCAGTAATCGGACTCTAAATTGCATTTACCAAGCTCAGATTAACTTCCGCCTTTCTCGCCTCAAACTCCGCTGGAATATGTCAGTCTAAGGATTTCCCAAGCTTCCTTTACATACCCAGTATATTACCGGTAACAAGGCCATGATCAGTCACTCCCGGCAGATTGACGAATGGCCCCACCTGAGCGAGCAGTATCTCCCATGAAATCCTTGAGAAAGCATCTGGGATATCTAGAACATAAGCTGCAAACAACAGTTTATTGAGGTCCTTCGCATCATGAGATTCGACCCCTACCTGAAGCCACATCGCACTCCAAGGCGCAAGGGCGCTGGTGCAATTGTACTTGTCACAGATTATTGCAAGGTTTTCCAGGCAAGCCAAGGCGACTATTCTAGGGACTTCATCCGTTCGATAGTGGATGGCATTGCATAGAATGGTAAAGGCCTCCGCATTATCATCAGGTAGAGGGATTGGAGGCTTTCCTGATGTCGTCTAATTGCTTAGGCTTTCTTTGAACCGGGAGCTGAACATTGTCGCGAATACGGGGGAGGCTAGAGTAAGGACCTTAGAGGAAACCAGTAGATGTTTTTTGCCATCTGGAAAGAGACTTCCAGAATAATATCACCATTGGGGTCAACGTTGATCACTGACGCTTTGTCTTCTGCCATGATCGACGTATGATGAAGATGAGATTGATGGAGCCAATCTAGAAACAGTCTTGCGGACATGGAATGGTCGGGCCGTGGCTTGTGCGGCCTCATTCTACCGTGACGGGGGACCGAGGTTCCAAATAGACCGGTGTGACCAGTCATAAGGTGGTTCTCCTCAGATTAGTCATCTTCAATGACCAGTCATTCACATAGGTCAACGCGCCTTAAACAGCTTCTTCTCGAAGCAGCACCGAGCCTGACTGGCGACAGATAACACGCTTCTTCCAAAGAAGCGTTACCCCCCTCATTCAGAGCCCAATCCTTGGAAAAACGCTCATCATGGATTCTATGTGGGGCGGTGTCAGCCGTAAGATGTTGAAGGAGAACATCACTCTACTTTGGTTGTTGAACGAGGAGCCTGAAAAGCCAGCAGAAAACTCTCTGCCACAACATCTCCTGAAAGACACGGAGTCGGCCTCCAGGCAATTGACCATTGAACGTGAACGAGACCTGGTGGACAATTTAGCTTTCCTCTCGGCCTCAAGTGATGATCCACGAAAGGTGATGGCGGTCTGTGTGGAAGAACATCAAGACACACAGGGTTTGACCATTAGAATGGCTTCAAATGCAGGTGATCTGCAACCGGTGAAGGATGCGTTCACAAGAATAGCTACTATATTAGAGCGAGCGGCGGTCAAAGGTTGACTACTCAAGCTTTATGACGAGTCTTAAAATAACTTCCGATTGAACAGACAACCCGGATAAGAACAACGGCGCACTTGTTGAAGAGATGATCGCCCTCAATCGCGGCAGAATCTTTTCCCGACTAAGGTCTAGACATGCAAAACGATCTATCCGAAATCATGATAAACCCTCGATCGTTGTCCAGTTGGCTGAGGCCGTCTCAACAGCATCGGCGCTTAGCACGCTACGACTCATCCCGAGGGTTGATCTCAAGGACCTTCACGCAGAAGTGGAAGAACTGCAGCGCTTGTTCAGGCAACTGGAAGCTATGACGGAGGAACAAGCGGGATCTCAGAAAAGTCATAAGGTTCTCATAGGCCTCCTGAGGTGTGCTCACTCGCTTGCTTCGCAAAATGACCTCAGGGAGCTCTTCAGTATGATTCCTAATTCCGGAAGATTCGGACCACATGTGAGGTCGAGTTTACCGATAGCTGTTGGCAAACTCGGGCGTTACTATTCCACGTGTAGCTTTCTCATCGTCGCCGCACGAAGATTATCGATTTTCAGATCCATCCGAGTGGAGAGCGTGAGACTAACACTACCAGCTTTACCGCCATCATCGATCACTCAATCTAAACCTTCCTTGTCTGGAACCTTGGATCGAATCCTTGAGCCGCAAATGGAGAGATGGACACAAAGATGGGCCAAGTCACTCGGCTCAGCGGAAGCCAGGTTTTGCAGGCAGTTGGCCGCATCTCCCCAGACGTACAAGATTCATGCTGAGATACAGCTTCTTTTTTACTATGAAATGCACCCCGAAATCAGGCGCCCAAGAGTGATCTGCTCTAGCAAGAGTGCGTGCTTTCTCTGCGACCTGTTCATCAAAGTTCACGGGAAATTCTACGCGGCGAGAACCCATGGAGTACTCTACGATAAATGGACGCTCCCGAGTCAGGAAACGATCCGTCTCCTGGGGAAGAAGACGAAGGAAATGACCAGGGTTGTGGAACGATTCAACGCGACTCTTGAAAACAGAATCAGATGGACTCTACCAATGCATAAGATGCCACGCTTTCACCCGAATGAAAGCGTGTTGGTAGAACCCGCTCTCTGGACTCCATCAGCCACTTCTCTGGCTACGAGCCCAACTCCACGAGTCTTCGCAGCAACAATCAATCCGGCAGTACGTCTCAAAGACCAGCCAGACGCGGTGGCTAACGTCGAGGCATTCGGGAGTGATCTAGCCCCCTTCACGACCGCAGATGAGGGCGCCGTTAAAAGAGGCTGGAGCTCGACCGATCGGACGTCGTCCGGGCTAGACCTAGAAACCGGTGCGAGCTCTGGCGTTCCAACTCCCGCGTTAAGCATAGAAACGCCGGCAATTGATCGCGAGGGTCTATTGGAGCTCAGTAGACGAGACGATGGGATCATTAATGGTGAGATTGGGCGGGCAAGCCTTACGTCACTCTTTCATAGGCCAACATGCGCTTCTTTGAAGTCACCCGGATCCACCCCGAAGGATGAACATATATCCAAACATTCTATGGTAGACATTGCGCAAGTGGACTTCTCCCATCACAGTAACACGATATCTGGCGGATCCGTCCATGACTTGAACCCTTCGTCGTCTCTACCGTGTTCTGGCGTCATCGTACCAAATTACCAGCCGCTTGTTCGAGGAACGTGGATTGAAAAAGAATTACCAATAGGCGGACCGCCCGTGAAACTAAGCACAAGACTCATACACATCGTGTTATCCTATGACTGGGCCGAAGTGACATACAAAGTGGCTACTGCAGAACGGCAAAAGAAGAGGCAGGAAAGCTTGAGTTCGAACGGGTATTATCTGGTGAAGGTCAAGTGGCTGGGACCGGACGAAAAGCCTAAAAGAAGTAGCGAGCAAAGAACAAACATTGTAGATCTAGACAACATGGATGAGAGTATAGACGAGACCTTGAGCTACGGCGCAGCAGCTTCATCAACGGAACTGTACATTTATCGCCAGATTGATATCCTTGCCATTAAATTTAGCACGAAAGAATAGGAGGTGGTAAGTGGGAGCTGGCGTAATGCCGTCGAGAAAAATGACATCTTGACGTCGTATCGTTCAGTGGATCCAAGATATGGTATAAATCTATCCTGATGGAGTCTGGTGGTGCGGTCTTGGTCGCTGGCGTGACTAGGACGCGCGTTGAGAATGCGACACCAACTTCGCAAACCCACAATCTAAAGCATTTTCCAAGACACTTCTATGCTTGTCACTCTGTCCGAACATTTCCGGCATTGAAAAGTGCAGTCCTCTGAGTGAACGGTGGCTGTCTCAGGACGATGGTAAACCTGAAGCAGCATCCCGCGTGGTGCCTAGTTTTCCATCTTTTCCATACATGGAGCGACTTGAGCTCGCCTGGTCAATTGATCCGCTTGGCCACCATCTTCATGAAGTCCCCGAGCAGCGGCCCCCCATCTTCAACCATCAAGACTTTGAATTCCTTATCCTTCATCAAAAAACTCATCTCATATCCAAGATAATCTCTCAGTAACATCCGCAGGTCCTCGCCACCTCTTGCGGATTCGACAGTGTTAGCGTAAACGTACCGCAGTAAAGCAAGGATGTCCCCAGTCCGCCCGCGGTAAAGAGTGTAGGTAGCAAGCGTATTATGGAGCTCTTCCAGAGCCAGCGTCTTTAGAGGCTGAATGTCGTACTTGTCCGCAAAGACATATAAGCGCGCATGGGAGAGAAATACCTCTGTGTAGTCCTCATCGGCTCCTCGGTTCGCGCGCGTTGGAGGTAAGCTGATTATTTCTCGTCGGACGGTATGCTCACGGCGGATAAAAGATGCTTTCAGCTCCTGTCTCGTCTTCGCTTTCTTGCTTTTCTTGCCCGATTTGAAGTTTCCCCAATCCTGTTCCGGCTCCGCGGCTGGCTGCGCGGGAGGGTCTGGTAGAGTTTCCTGCATCCACTCAGTCGTTTCGCACTCCTCTTTGCTGGATGAAACTGGTGATGGAGGGCTGCTGGCCTCCAATTCGAAGTCAGCGGCCGTGTAATACCCCTTGTAAGCCCATTCGATGAATCTCTCAAGTGTGCCTTCGTCAACCTCTTCCAAAACTGCAAAGCCTTTCTGAGCCTCTGCCATCTGGCCATTAATCATGCGATCTAACGGAGTAGAATGACGAGAGACAAGTTTGGCGTGAATGTAGTATGGATTGCCATCAACGATGAACTTGAAGGGAGTGGAGGCATAGATACTACGTTTTTTGTCAGTGATGGTGCGGAAGGTGGTGCGGGATGCTACCTTTAACTAGCATCAGGCATGATGGCCAAAGTGAGATGGCTTCGTAAAGCTGGAAAAGGCCAGAGCTCAAGATGGGAATGAACCGGAGGCTTGCTTGTTCGATCGAGACACTGAACGGCGATGGTCAAGGAATTGCCTCTCCCCAAGGAAGCTGATGGTGATAGAAAGACCTCAGGAGGCTTTGCGATATTCCTTGAGACAGCACATCTTGAAGCGAAAGTTTGTGGATATTCGGTAGCAGCCCTTCTCGGTTGAAGGAGGCCGATTGCTTGGCGGGGACTTCTCCTGCACTACTATCGGCCCGGGCCGAACATAATGCTGAACGACTGAAATAGAGACCGAATTGGAGCACGAAATGGATAAGCAAGAAGTAGATACTGATGCGGAAGGATGAGGCGCAACAAGAAGGTTCGAGAAAAAAAGACACTCTGTGTGACCGCCGAAGAGAAGTTATATCCCCCTAGTAGAAATAACTTTCAGTAGGTAATCGGATTACAGGGAGTCGAGCCGATGGACCCATAGACCCACAAATTTATAATTCGCTTTACACCCGCGCTTCTCTGTTGTGTATGAGCTCACTCGCTCGCAAACGAATTCAATACCATGTATAAGCGTCCAGATTGCGATTAAAGATAAGATTTGCGGGCATTCCCAATAGATACAGTTCCGTCCAACCTAAATCATGAGAATATACTCAGAGATCGAAGAGTCTCTTGCCAAACTTCGTAAACGATAATGATTAGCCGTCAGAAATGAAACATCAAGTACAATCCGTACATCGCCTTTAATTTATTAGGTATTGAAGGCCTGATTGCCAGTCGCTATCATGACACAGACGGGTGTTACCCGTGTACCCGGCCCTAGCGCCCTTGGCCTTTATCCAATACGCGAGCGGCTGGAGCTGCATCAGCGCGTTGTGTCGTTCGTCTTCAAAATTAGTAATTAGAGCCTCCATCCAATCATCGCGTGGTGTTCGCTGATTCGCGAATGTAAAACGTGGCCCAGTAGTAATCGCGGCCACCACACCCTTTTCCCATCGATGTCGCTTGACCAAACGATCATGGCTTTGGCAGGCTTGACTCAGCTCATGCCGCAGCAGACCTCGAGCAAACGCGCTCCTTCACCAAAAACCAGAGCGTCTAGAAATCAATGACAACCTGAGCCCAAGGCCTTGACCAACGATCCTAAGACGCAGCGAGTGAGCATTCAGCATGCCAAAACGTAACAAGGAATACTACGTGGTGATGCGTAGTCCCTACCTCACTGTTCCAACCATTTTCTCGTCCTAGTAGGTGTTCCATAAATAGTGACGCCTTCGCATCCTAGGGGCGCTGATCAAGGCCCACTACTTTAGGGGAGATGCGCACCCTATAGTGGAAGGCTTTTCGAAGATAGGAATTCGTGGGTTTATAACCTTAGCGAAGGCTAAAATATATATAAGAGATAAAAGAGTTAAGAAGTTCGACCGCAAAATTAAGTAGGGGGTAGGAATAATAACACTAGAAAAGGGGGAAACGGCGTATTATGCAGTCGCGAATAGTCGTAAACTAGGGATTAAGAAATACTACTAGTAAGTCCTAGAATCTACTTATAGGTAGCCTTTCTTACTCCTAGAAAGCGGGAGCGGTGGTGCGGAGCTAGAGGTGGTGAACTTTCTAGGCGCCTATTATAAGTATTTCCGAACGTTGGCGTAGGCCGAAGCCTTTATAGCGGATTAGGTGGAGATGCATACTTATATAGTAAAAGCCAATATTAAAAAGGAGGTGTTAGATAGTTATCGACCGGCGAAAATAAAAGGGCTACTAGCTAAACTTACTTTTAAGACTATAGGTAGTAACGACGAGGACGAGCTTATAGACGGCTTAGGTAGACTTAAAGTTAAGTAGTCCTAGATAACTATTTTATGTCTCTAGATAAGGCGTTGCTCTACAAATTCTATAGGGTGGACTTCCGCATATTCCTATACTACCAATACGATATTCCATAATAGCCCAATTACTACCGTGTTATTACTCTATACTCTTTAAGATTACGTAAGATTGAATATCCACCGCAGTATTATACCCTAAGTCTTCTAGATTTTCCGCGTCTAGCACCCTCTTATCTACCGCATCCTCCGGTCTCTATCACGTTTAGCTACGAAGTCCTATAACGTCTCTTAATTATCTTTATATCCTTCGTAATCTATTCCTATATAAGTCGTAGTTATCTTTAGAGCTTTCTATACCTATTTATAGGTCTTCCTTATATTGCCGGAGCTAGCATTAAAATTTGCGGCTTCTCGGAAACTATAGCGCTATTAGCTTCTCTTTATTTTATTATAATCGGAGTATAGGGGCCTAATATACTTTCGAGTTAATTCTATATTTTCTACTCCTTCTTTACGGAGTAGCTTCGCATACTCGAGTATAGTATATAAAGCCTTTCCGTTATCGCTAAAGGGGCTAAATATCGGTAAAGTACTATATATAGCTAAGTTCTAGTCGATACGGAATAAGCGCTTACGCCCCTTCGCGCTAGCTCTACTAAAGGTAGTAGAGGTATCGCACGCTAGATAATTATAGGTGAAGCTATATTACTCTAATAGTTTTTCACGTTTAAGGTAGTTAATATAAATTTTAACGTACGTAGTTAAGATTTCCTCGCTAGCTACGATATCCTTAATTGCGTGCACTATTTCTCGCCTAATAGAATTATTCTAGTAGTAATAGACGTTAGGTAAGTATAAATAATTAATGCGTAATACTTTAGGGTATATAATAGATCCTTCCCCTACCTCGAAAGTGTTCGTTTCGTATATAGCTATAATCTTTACGAGCTCTTTAATAGATAGAGCTACTACGCTCGGTCGTAAACTTTACTAAGCGCGGATATTACTTATTCTCGCGGTATTACGAGCGTTAAGTCGCCGGTAATAAAGTAATAGGAATAAGGCTTACTCGTTCGGTAAAAGCTTTACGAATTCGGTAGGAACGTCTATTAAGTTTCCTTTCCCTTACTCCCGGCGGTAGTGTCTTAATTACCTACTTTCGGGCCCTTTCTACCCTTTTTCTTCTAGCCACCGCGATGGTTTTTACGTTTATTACCCCTAGTCGTTTTAAGTTCCCCCTCGTTTAATAGATCGGAAGGATTCTCGTTTAGGCCAATATTTCCGACCTCTATAGTACTTACGAGATCTTATTAAGGAAGATCTTTCTAAAGGAAGGGTAAGACGCCAAGAAGATGGGAACGAGGCAGGCTCGTAGCCGCCCCGCTAAGCGAACTTTCCTTGGGAGCCGCGTGCCACTTCAAATTTAGCCTATAGGTATCGTCGGGTGGATAGTAAAGTCCACACCTACTTATAACGCTGGATTCGAGCTGCTAACGGAGACTGGTTAGCACGATCTAGTTATAGCAGTCTGTATACGTGTAAGCTACCTGATCTTCTTTATTATGGCCTAAAGTCTCTCTAGCGACTCCCCGCTGTACGCCGCCGGGGAAGGGTTATACTTATATCTATATAGGGTAGGTTAGCGCCTCTTCGACGAGGGTAATAAGGCACTAAGTAAGCCGAGATTATTTAATAACCCTAAATACTTCGACGTTAGCATTTACCTAGGTTCGGTAGAGATACTACTGCTAGCTTATTATGCGATACTAGGCGTCTAAAGCCCTTATTTTAATAGCGCCCTTAAAAGTAGTTTTAAGGAAGATAAAGATCGCGAATTTCGGTATTACGACTACAGCGTATATACACTTTAGAGAGTGTTTCATTTTATATATAAGGGATACTATTATAATAAACCTACTAAAAGCCTAAGTAAAGAAGGTAAGCGTCTATTTTTAGAATATTAGGAAGCACGGTAATAACTATATTAGGTAATAATCTCGAACTATTAAAGTATCCTAGAGTGTTCGCCCTTACGTATATATTTCGGATAGATAATCTAAAAGCCCTTGCTATGAGAAATCTTAAGACCTAACTTTAAAAGCATTGAATAAGCGATACATTTCCTAATTATGTTCGGGAAATGTACGGCAATACCGCGCAGGGTGACGCAGCGATGAGAAAAAATTGTGGTCGAGGTGGTCAAAGATTATTTATTAAATAACGACTGAAAACCTTACCTCCAGTGTTTGCTTCGGTATCCTTGAGATCTGGTGTTGATACGCGGAAAGGACTGAGATGTTCTCTCGGCGGCGAATCGGTCATGTCTATGAACTCGATGGGATCGTCGCCCGAGAGTGCACTCCATCCACTGCTTGGTCAAGCGTGCTCCAGGCAGCGTGGGTGTGGCCGGGACTTGGGGTTTATATGACGCTAAGAGATGGATCCTTCTAGAGCCCAGACTTGCGGATCTCAAGGTTCTCAAGTGTCTGATGTCTATCTCAGTTGAAAGTGAGGCCACCCAGGAGACAACTGACGGCGAGATTGGCCATCGAGACAATTGTGTCGGGATGTTCCTCACCCAGCATCCCCTTCCTCACCTCTAACACCTTCTCCTTCAGCTCTGCAGTCTCGTCCCTTTGGCCAAGGTCGCTATAAGTATCAGCAAGTTTGCTTATAGAGATAAAAGTATTAGGGTGTTCGTCGCCCAGTATCCTCTTTTTTATCTCCAACCCCGTAAGGAAGGGGAATCCAAAAGCGCTGCCAGATTTCCAGAGAAGATCTCCCGGGCTTATTTTCCTAGGAGGACATAATTCTGGTTGGCCCTTATTGATTCAGTACCGGCTCATCCTAGCTGCCCCTAGCCCGCAATGAATTCTCCTGGGAGATATTACCTAGGAGAGCCTGGAGTACTACGTAGCGAAGCACCATGGCCACCCACCTCATACTGCCCCAGGAGAGCTTTCCTAGGAGACATGACATAGGCCCGAATTGCCAGATCATTTACGCACCGTACCAAAATCGGAGCAGGGTGCCAGGACTGGAGCAGGTTGCCACAACTGGAGCAGGGTGCCAGCTAATGCCTGTTGTCATGGTCGCTTTGGGATTTGGAATAGTGGCCCAGTTGCCGTACATACGATAACTGATCCGAGGCTATAATGACATCACAACCCGCACACGGCGGATTCGCTTGGTCTGGCAATGAAACAACATCCCAAAATCCTCTACTTGATACTAAACTGTCTACCTGCAGAAAAATCGGGATTCCACCGATCCTATCGGTGGATAGGCCTGAGAAAGCGTGTCAGCCAGTAGCCTCGAGTTATGCTAGGAAGAGCGGCAAGCACGGGTTCTGTTCTGGGTTTGATGCCAACCATTTATACGGAATGTTCCCTGCGAGACCCATGGTGGCCCAGAAGATTGAGAAACAGGGGCTTACTAAAGCACTTGAAGAGAAGATTCTTGCATTGGCTCGGGAACATGGAGGCAAGTTGAACGCCATATTGAGAGGTTCGGATGTCGCCTTCAAGCAAGCAAAAGATAGATCCTTAGACCAGTTGGAGGACCACCTCAGGGCATCTATGACCAAGCTGTACGCGCCAGAGCAGATTACGAGAAGGAAAAAGGAGGTTGAGAGCCAATTCTTCCAGAACATGGCGGATCCTGATAGACAGAAAGGGTTAAACGGCTTGATGAGGTTCATGGCTTCTGCAGTAGGTTTGATCCAAATTGACCGTTGACCCAGGTGTAACAAATTGTCTCCCAAATGTAGCTTGACCTCTCCAGTGCGACGGCTCAGCAATTGATCGCTACAACCCTACATCCTCACTCTGAACCCCAACAATAATCCTTTCTGCCCACGTGCTATCCCATATCCCGCCGATGATGTCAAAAGGGTTTGAAGAGAAGACCAAGGCGAAAGATAGAATGGGTTACAATTCGCCTTAGGAAACGGAGTCACGATAGTATAAGCCTAGATACGGTCAACAAATATCGACAAAGCAATCTGTTCTCCAGAAGTCCCAGTCGTTGTTTGTAAGAACTTCTATCACCTGCTCAAATTTCGAAACCCTCATTACTTTCTCCGCTTTTAGGATTTCAGGTTGGTAGATTAAATCACGTCTCAGTACACGTAGTCATGGAGGGCGAATTTGCCACCGTCGAGACTTCGAACTGTAGGGGAAATATGACGAGCGCCAAAACAATAGCGACGGGATTATCACAAAACCTAATATGGAAGAACTAAGAGACAACAAGCAAAGTACAATTGTCAAGATCGTTACAGATGGCGACCTTATTCTAGTTATTAGGCCGGAAAAGGTGAAGCTTCGTGTTCATTCGCTGTTTCTCAAGGCAGCCTCGAGACCCTTCTCCGCCATATTTAGGCCAGACTAGAAGGAAGGCCATAATATGCTCGGTCGAGATAGGCCAGTAGAGGTACCGCTGCCTAACGACAATGTCGCCGCGCTAAAGCTTATCTGTGCCATTATTCACCACCGGAATAAAATGGTGCCTTAAACCCTTGCCGTAGGCGACGTTTTCGGGATCGCTGTCACGGCGGACAAGTACAATTATGTTGATGCTCTAAAATTTATAAGCGGAAATTGGCTTTAGTCTCGTAAAAACAACGCTGGTGATCTACTGCTTCTTACTGCCGCGGCGTATTTATTCTAGAACGCACCGGCATTTAAAGAGATTACTAAAGCAATGATACTCAACTATAGTAGTCCCTACCTTACTCTTTCTTACGAAGATATTAAGTCTACTATAACCTAGAGGGTATTCTATAAGTACCTTAACGATTAATTCGGGCATTTAAATATATGACTAACTAGCTAATATATAGGTCTACTAGAAGGATAAAGAAGCTTTATAAGATCGGAACTAGCAGAAATACTATTAGCAGGGATAAATGACGAGAATAGGATATGTGTTCACAGGTGTGGATGGACGAGCAAATATGCATATGCTTATTTAAAGTTGCTAGAAAGATAGGACCTTTAGCCAATGCGCTTGCTTTACATCTCTGAAGCAATAGAGAAAGCAGAAAAAATGCCTGATCCGATCCCCGAGGAACCAAATATTGCATGTACCTACGAGTACAAGCATGCTGTGCCACAATACAGAAGCAACCGTCGTTGGAGCTTAGACAACTTGAACGATAGGATTGGCCTTTGCCTGCACTGCGTCCCATCAGGTAGCGCTGATTCATCTTATTGTCGGATTAAGCATTAGCTTGAGATGATAGATAGTAGCCTTTCTAATGAGTAAAGATCTAATCTGCTGGAAGTCCTTACAACTCTCTCCTTCCTATGCTCTGCATTTACGGTACCTGGCGTCAGCAGATACCGATGGGGTTCTTAGGGAACTTTCCTAGGAGCACTGAAATCCAAGGCGCACCCGTATAGGTGCGCGCGGCTACCGGGATCCATTCTCCGAGGCGTTAGTGTCCTAAGAACCATGTTTTCCTAGGCTCGTTTCCTTAGGCTCGGTTTCCCAAGAGCCGCTTTCTCCTGGGCACAATTTCCTAGGAGACGCGTTGTCCTAGGTTGCAATGCGCTCCTGGGAGAGGTCCCCTGGGACCGGGTTTGCTCCTGGGAGACCTCTTCTAGAACCACATGAGCTCCCACCAAGGCCTACAGTTCTAGCTCTACCCTTGCCAAATATCCCCTGGGACGGAGACGCTCCTTCGAATAATTCCTGGGGGAAGGATGATCATCTTCTAGGCGCAAATCAACCCTTCGATCCTTTTCTCTGGCTACGACCGCCGTAAAAACTATTATGAAGAGCGATAGATTTTGTGTCCATGGATAGCCTTGCATATCCACCAAAGGCCTTGACGTGTCGCCGTGTTGATTTTCACCGTCTATTTCTACCGCTTCGGAGCGTCTCAGAGTCGATCCCTCCTGCACCTTGGCAAGCCAGAATCCGACATTACCTGCACACAAAAATGAAGCGGAAGCTGGTAATAGATCCCATTCGTGGAGGCAAGGGTCTTCAGTCTGCACAGGTCGATGATGCGGGGTATCTACTTTGGGCACCTTCTGGCCATTCACGACCGGACAACTCACACCTACCTCGCGCGCAACGTGGCTTGGAGGGCGGGACCATGGCAGATGGGATGTGATTGGTACGTTGAAGATGGCTTATCAGCAAATGCGGGGATATTGTCTTCGATGGCCTGCTATTCGAGCAATTGTGACTCATGGAGCCTAAGCTCCACAGTCAAACAATGTCCATTGTTCTTCCCGAGGCATTCTGGAATTTCCTTCCTGCAAACTCGAAAACGCTGCATGGAGACATATATTCTGGGTAAAAACCATCGTCTTGTTGCCCACCGCGAGAGTCTATTGAATTCGGTCGTTCGTCACATTTCTCGTCGAATACCTTCCAAAAGCCACATAATGTCACAGGTACGATGTGATCTACACCGCAGTCGAAAGCCGTCGAGTCTTTAACTAATGATACACCCAGGGAAATTCTCCCATGGCTAACCCGTCGAACGCCGCGAATGGCCTGCCCAAGCGCGGCAAAAAGAAAGGATTGGATGAGAGCCACGGCTCTCGAGGGCCTCTACATTTTGGGAAGCTCACCAAACGCCTGGAGTCGGAGATGGAAGCGCTTCACCCAGCCTACAATGCACTGTCCAACATCAGCAACCTCTTTCAAGAATACCGATCGGAGGTTGAGGTTTTCGAGCATAACTTCGACACCATGAAGGCTAAGGACGACCAGATTAGAGATCTTAACGCTGCGATGCGACTATGGAAATCAACCGGAGACGAAGAAGTTGAAACCCTGAAAGGAGAGCTCGAGTCGATGGAAGAGGATCGCAAAAAGTTCCAGGAAGAGAGGCAACAATTCGAGAAGACACGGGACCGGAAGATGCAAGACCTTATACAGAATGAAGAAAAACTCGCAGAGAAGGACAATCGACTTAAGGACGGGTATGAGCAGAAGTTGAAAAAAACGAGAGACTTAATGAAGGCGGAGACTCACGAGACGATATTACAACTCCGGGCGGTAAACGAGAAGATAAGCAAAGAGATCGCCGACCTCAAAGCCGAGTTGGCGGGAGCCTATAAAATGATAACGGATGAGAAAAAGGACTGGTCCATCGTACGCTCCGCATTGAACGAAGAGAATCGAACCTTCCGTAAAGAGATGGAATCACTCAAAAACGAGTTTGCCATTGAAGCCCGCCCGGATGACTTTTAGTACGGCTATGATCGATTCGTCTTGGTGAGATGTCAGGCCGCTAACTTTACTTGCAGTACGCAGAATTTTCTGAAGATTCAGGAGGATATTAAGGAGACGTCGTCCAGGTTTTTTAGAAGACTCCCGCAAAGCCCTGGTTCCGTAAGTTGACGTTATCACGGACGTCTTGCTCAACTCGCTGACCACACTAACGTGCTGCAGAAAAGGAAGATATTCGAGAGCCGTAGTAACCCTTGCGAAATCGCCGAATTCGCATTCCTGTCCGACTCGCCAGTGTCGATCGGCCTGAGGCTTTCGGCCGTTGAATTCCTCATTGTCGACACCCTTCGCAGGCTAGTTTGGCAGCCATTCGCACCTGGGATTCCGCCTGACGAGACCGCCTCGGCGGCCCGCTTCGAAACGCTGTCGCGGGAACTGAGCAGCCTCGGGGCCCGTCCGGAATCCACTTGGAGAGCACTGACCGTCCATGGACTCCGAGCTCCTTCCGCAGAGCAGGAAGCGCTCAAGCGTGCAACCGGTTACATGCTCGAGCTCCTTAACCCGTTTACGGATGAACCTGGCGGCAGAGAGCTCTCCGAAGCACTGACTAATATCGTGCGTAAGGCTATGGATGTCTGGGATATTTCCCGGAGGGATGTTTGCCAGATCTCGATTCAAAACGCTCCCAACCCCGACGATGACGGCGGGTGGATGCGTGAGGACGGAGACCTTTTCGAGGATCCTGACGACAACGTGAGTATGGACACAACCACCATGCGGTCGATGTCCCCTATTTGTATTTTCCCCAAAATCGTACGTGGTGAAAACTCACCAACGACGATATTTCGGGGGCGAGCGCTGTTCAAAGAGTCTCGCCTGTTGGCTTTGGGACGAAAGGAAAGCGTGGAGCTGCAGAGGATGATGATCGACGCTCATAAGCAATTCGCATCCCAACGGGGTGGGGAGTCCGGCTTGCGGACCAGATCAGATCGGAGGTCGTCAATCGCGGCGCAAATGACTCCTAGCCATGGACTCTAAGTATCAGATGTCAGTAAATGCGGACCGGGATGGAAGTGAGCAACGGAAATGATAATTAGCGATTAGGAATGTGGCCGTAGTAACGAGAAGTGTGAAACATTCATAAGCAAGTTCTGATTTGCTGTAGCAAGCCGATTTTCCCAATATAGTACGATTTGCATAGCCATTGCATAAAATGTCATGTGGATAAAATCTTCTCGACATTTCGGATCTTTTCGAGGCACAGAACTATGCCACCAAGGTCAATTATATCACGTATGCGCAAAACCCGATGTAGAGCTCTATGAAAATAAAATCCTGGTTAGGGGTTTTAAAGCTACACTTTGCGGTTAACCCGTCTTATAAGTCTAGTACTTACACTCTCTAACAACATTTGATACTAAGCACAGCAAGGCTTCCCCTCTGACATCGCGATTGATGCGATGCTAAAATTCTATGCTCCTGATAATGTGGAACGATAAGGGAGACAAGGAAAGGCTTGGAACTTTTACCGTAATTATTAATCATATCAACGACAACAAATTGTGAAAGCCTTAGTCTAGGGCGGAGGATGTCAAGCTTTTAGAGGAGAACAGGGACTTCATTGGGAAGATCATAACGCTGGACCCGAGAGACAGGCCAACAGCGAAGGAGCTTCTGCAGGATGAATGGTTTGGATCAGCTAAAACCAAACCTATTCATCTCGGGGGATTGGCGAAAGGCCTTTGCAGACAGACCGAAAGGGAATTAAGATTTCGCTCCGCTTCGCTTTTTTCACATCGTCTAAACGTTCTGTCTCCAAAGCCATTTCTCGAAGTCTTCGTCTTCCAATCCTTTTGAAATTTTCGTCTCATTCTGTGTCCATTGCTTAGACGTCCTTAAGAAAACGATAAATTTTCGTATTTTTCACCAGCAGTCTTATCTGCAACGTCGCTGGGCTATCTTCCCCCTCGAAACCCTTATCTCGATGAGCAATCTCGCCGTCAGTTAAAGTGATCTCGTTCGAAGGTATAGGGTTTTAACGCTTATAGAGAAGGTAGTGGAGATGCAATAGAAGGTAATAAAAAGGTTGGCCTGAGAAAAGGTCTTGATCCGTTGAACAAGCGTTAGAGGAGATAGATATTGGTAAAACTTCAAGAGCGCTGTCATGAACCACGAATACAAATACATTATATGAAAAACGCAGAGGGAGCGAACGACCCAACGGATGATGGATGGGCTCTAGGAAACGTATGGGGTGTCTACGCACGCAACATGATCTTGTGCACCATTGCCGTGTGATTTTTGAACGCCATGACATGGGGAAGAACCAATCCGCTGGCCTTGCACCTGGGATGCGGACATGGGATCGGGTCGTCTAAGGTAAACCTTTTCAGGTGTCTCTCAACCTCATTCATCATCTTGTTGGGCCGAGCGTACTCAGCCGTCCGCCCTTAGTAAGACTGGCGTTCATTGCCGAGACAGAAGATGCATTGTGTAGGCTTGCACACGAGGGGAAAGAGTTCTTTCGTGTTCTCTTCCGAGTCCTCCGAAGACGTTTTGGGAGCGGTCATCGATTCCCTGGATGGTGGAGTCGACCGTGGCCGGCTACGTCGACTCTCTTGTCGGCTGCATAATGCTACCCGGGCTCGAAGGGCCTCGATCCTCCAAGCATGCTTCTCGTGATCCGTAAGGTCGCCGATCGGCTCGCACGTCAATCGAACGATTTCACCTCGCTCGGGAATATCGTACTGGAGGGGTGCCGGGAGCTTGACGTCGTCGTCGTCAGGCGCTGCGAGAGACGAATCGGCAAACTGAGCCTCGAGGGTCGCAGTATCGGCGTTTCGAAAGTGTTTCTTCCGGGCCTTCTCGAGCATCCGGTTTCGACGATTGGTTTTTTCACGATGTAAGGCGGCATCCACCTGTTTTTTTGCCTTAAGCCATGGATCATTCGGAGGAGCTAGTCGGAGGACTTGATATTTCTTCTTCAATTTCACGGTGAGAGCTTTGCTCGTGCGACCGAGCTGGACCACTCGTTTGCTGTTAGCCAACTTCTTCGACAGCTCCTCGGACAACTTATTCGGAGCGTTGGGGTCGACGGTTAACGTCATGAGCCTGGCTAGCTTCTGCACGACGTCGTCGGAAGGACGGCCTAGGAAGGCGGCTTGCGTGTTGAATCGAACCTCCCGATCGAGGTAGTAGCGGACCGCGTTGGACTGGTGGTCGAAGATCTGATCCCGGACGGATGATGGCGCTTTACCTACGGAAATTCCAAGTATCAGCATCGACGCTCTCGACGCAGAAGACCACCATGGTAGAAGGACCGACTTACTATTAATGGCGTTGACTAAGCCACGTCGTGCACAATACTGAGTGAAGGACTGCTCCAACCCGGAGTTGCGACCCAGTCGTCTGAGATAACGAAGCCATGTGCCGGATCGCAAAGGCTCCGTCGTCGAGGTGCGATACCCATCCACGGCGCGTCCGGGCTCACGGAAGACCGGGGTATCCAGAACTTTACGTTTCGTCTTCAATTGGAGACATTTCTTCCGAGCAGGAATCTTGGCTTGGAAAATATTGCTGACGTTCCTTAACGACTCGGCGGCGAACACGTCATCATAGAGGGCCATAGAGAGTAGGTGGTCGAGAAGACAGAGGAGAGGATTATCCTCTCGCTCGACGATAAAGGTCTTCCTATTCGAGAATAGTTCAGCGACGGTATCGGAGATGCACAGGAATGAGGGTAGAACTTACTCGCGCGGGCGATTGTCTTCTCCTTTCGTATGAGTGATCGTCACCTTGGCGAAGAGGATGTTGGGCTCCCCGGGGATGCGGTTGGGAGCAATGATGAAAGTGATGTGTCTCCAAAGCAGAGATCCGGTCTCATCCAGGCCTGCATCGACGCCATCGTCAGTTCCACTGTCGCTGTCGCTATCACAGTACGTGCTTCCATCGTCGTCGGCAGCGAGGTCACAATCCGAGTTGACAAGCGTCGCTCGGTCGTCATCCCAGTCCATGTCGTTCTCGGTGCCTTGGCCCTCTTGATCCGCACCACCATTTTTCGGCTTGCTGGCCGCCGGGGCATGGTCGGACGACTTGCGAGCGTCGTCCTCGTCCGCAAACCGTGACCCGGTGTCGAACATGGAGACCGGTCGGCAACCAAAATACGAAGCCATGAGGATGCCCGCAGGAACGTAATTGCGTTGCTGCTCGTCGCGGAATACGATATTATCATGCACCCAATGGTAGAAGAGGACGTGGTAGAGGTCATCGACACTGCTGACGCCCCTCTTCTTCGGGAGCCTGCGGAGCTTGTATTCGTCCACCAGCACTTTTTTGTACTGTCAACGACATACCAGTCAGCGAGGCCTGCTCCTGCGTGGGGGTATGCGGCGGGGTCTCCTACATTGGTCACATCTCTCCTGATACTATCATTCAATTCGCGACCGGTTTGATCGAGGATGTGCATGTTCAATACTCGCCAGTAATTGTTTAGGCTCTCGCTGGCTCGCACTGTCGGATAGCGATCTAAGGTCCACTGTAGGAATGTCTTAAAATCTTCTGCGAGGGCGTTATGGAGGAAGCTGTCGGGGGATTCATCGATCTCGGAGCAGAACCTAACCGTAGATTCGTTAGTCGCGGTCAAAGATGAGCACTGACGAGGGCTCAGTATGGCTGACCTGCTCCACTTCTTGAGGAGGGATGTTTTGCTCTTCTTAGTGTTATCCGCATGCTTCGGAGCAGTCCGACCCTTTGCTGCAAGCTCTTGGCGGAGGTTCTTGTAGTAACTCGGCGGCCGCTTGGTAGACTTGCGACGTGCCTGCGCTGTTCTACCGGCCGCCATGGGGCCCCGCTGCTGCAACGGAGAGTGGGCACGGCGAAGCGGTCGAGGATCGAGGTTGGAGGGCGTCCAGGATGTGGGGCGACGTGGCCGCAGGAGGGGCGACGACGGTAGACGAGGCGAGTAGATGAAGCCGGCTTCACCGAGGGATGGCAGGAGAAAAAGTGCTGCTGGGATGCCGAACGAGTAATGGATGCAGAGAGTGCCATGTATTATATATCTTCACTGCCCTCCCACCAAGGGCGAAGTTAGCGGCAAGAGTGTGACAGAACCTTCGTAGAGGGCAGCCAGGAAAGATCCCTGTCGCCGCGCCATGGATTAGATCCTGGTTCCCTGATGTTCGGTCCGACGGTTGATCCGGTGAAGGGTCCAGGGCCCTCGGTGTTCTGGCAGCTTAAAGCAGCTGCCAAACCAGCTGTTTTCGGCCGCCCTGACACCGAAAAGAAGATACTGGTCGTTATTTTTATATAGCGGTTAACTACTACGAGAATCGTATTATAAACGATACCCTTTCGCTTAGAGCGGTAAGTCGGTAATAAAATTAAATATAATTTCCTTTTAAGGCCTTTCTAGCTTCGATAAGGACTATGTTTCTCTATAGTGTTAATAGCGTTTCGCCTTCGTTCTTTAATATATATTATAAGTATTTATATACTCTATTATATCTTTTAGGAGAGTTCTCTAAAAATACTTACGCCTAATTAGGTCGTATATTTTATCGATACTAAAATAACCCGCTAAAGGGTCGTTATAGTTACGCTTTAATAGCTCTTCGCGTACGGCTCCTTCTATAGGAATATATAACTTATCGTTATTCCTAAGAAGTTCTTAGTTATCGAATACCTAAGTACTAGCCTTAGCTATATAGTTATCTATCGGCTCCCTAGCTCTTCGCTAGCGAACGAAGATATCTTCTTCTTAAAGAGCCCTAATTAATTCGATTATAGATTTTATTTCTACTTTATAAAGCGCTTTATACGTAGCTATTATACGTATAATAGTTCGTAGGATAAGCTATTTATATCTAGCTTCTCCTAATAACTTAGGCTACTCTTTAGCTACGTTATTATCTTTATAGGTAGGCGTCTCGCCTAGACCTATCTTAGCTAGTATAAGTCCGCCTTAGACTTTACTACCGTCTCGTTAAGCCGGCGTCTCGCCTAAGCTCCCTAAATATTTAGGCTAAAGGTTTTTAAGCCTTATTAGTAGTACTATTATATACGTTTCTCGTACTACTATAGTTATCGTACCTAATAGCCTAGCTTTTACCTTAGCTATAGGATATTACGAACTACTTACGCGTACGCTATATACCGTAACTACTTCCCCTTAGGAAGAGGAACCCCTACCTCTTCTAACCGTAAACTTATCTAAGTAGGCCTTTCGGGCCGCGGTGAAGATCGGGTTCCTAAGAGATCCTAAAACCGATAACTTCTATTAAAGGGTAGGTAAGAGCTTACTAATCGTAGTATTATCGCTCTTATAATCCGGACGTCTCGACGGAGCGTCTACCGGATTCGTCTTCCCTAGCCTATAAGAAATCGTAAAATTATATACTAATAAACTTATCGCCTATCGAGCCTAACGACTATTTAATTTTAAGACGTTTATAAACCCCTTTAAATTATTATAGTCTATTAGGACTTCGATCGGGAAGAAACTACCTTCGTAGTAGTAACGCTACTATTTTATAGCTAAAACGATAGCTAGTAATTCCTAGTTATAAGTCTTATAATTACGCTCTATAGGAATTATTTTCCTTAACTAATATACTATTAGATACTAGTACTTATCGTCGTATAATTACGATAGGATCCCTACTATACTAAAGTCCGACGTATTAGTTTCGATTCGCGTACGTTTCTCCGGATTAAAATAGCGAAGGAGAGGGGTATTTAGAAAGCTTTTCCTAAGTACCTAAAATACTTACTCTACGCCTTCGGGCTACTAAAAAGGACCGGATTTTAACTCTTTTATACTTCCCTATAGTAGTCCCGTTAGAGGACCTACGATCTAGGAGTATCGATATATAAAACGGCGAAAGAAGTTATAGAATCCTAAGAATACCTATATATTATAGAAAGACTAAGGTTTCGGCTACGTCTCGATTACTTCTACCCTATAAGGGTCTATCCGTACCCCTTCCGTAGATACGATAAATCTAAGAAATTTAACTTCCGTTACTAGGAATTAATATTTCTTTAGATTAGTAAATAGGCTCGATTACCTTAGACGTTCGAGTACTCGTACTACGTATACTATATATTCCTTATACGAGTCCGAGAATATTAGAATATCGTCGAGGTATACTATATAAAACTCGTTAAGTAACCCGGCTAAAGGCTTATTAATATAAGCTTAGAAGGTTACTAGAGTATTAGTAAGCCTAAAAGGTATAACTATATACTCGAAGTACCCGTAGCGCGTGCGAAACGTAGTCTTCTACTCGTCGCCTTCTTTAATACGAATCTAATAATAAGTATCCTTTAGGTCTAATTTCGTAAAGATTTTCGAACTATTTAGCCTATCGAGCGTTTCTCCGATAAGAGGTAAAGGGTATCGGTTCTTAATCGTTACCTTATTAAGCCTACGGTAATCGATATATAAACGTAGACCTCCGTCCTTTTTTAGTATAAAAAGGATTAGCGTACCCGCTAGGCTAATAGAATATTAGATCTATCCCTTTACTAGAGCTTTATCGAGATAACGTCTTAATTCGATTAATTCTATATTTAATAGATTATAGAGAGGCCTATATAGTAGACTCGTAGTCGTTTCGATTATATAATCGCTACCTTAATATTACGGTAGACGGCCCGCTTCCTCGATTAAGAAGACGTCTTTATATTCTTTTAGTTCGTCGGGTAGATCGTTTATTCTACCCGCTACGGCGACGCGACTCCCCTACGCTTTTATAGATCCTACCTTAAACTATACTAATATATCTTTAAGTCGAGAGATAATTAAGGTATATACGGCTATATACTTCTTTATAAACTTCGTAAATCTTTAAGGCTTAATAATCTTAAACCCCTTTAATTTAAAGCCGAAACGCTACGTAAGCGCTTCGTAGTCTATCTTAATACCCTCTATCTTTAGGCTAGGTATATTTAAGACTAAATCCGCTCCCTCTTTATTAATTACGTAGAAAATACTTTCGGATTCCTATATATTTCCCTACGAGTCCTCTAAATAATAGCGTAACCTATACGCTCTATAGTAATAGATACTCCTACTATTTATCTACTCGGAATTTAGTAAATTAGTATTTTTAAGAAGAGGTAAGTTATACTTATACGCGAAACGCTAAGAGATTATATTAATCTCTATACTATTATTAAAATAAACTTTTATATAGATTTTCTCTCTACTTCGACCTATATATCCTTTATAAATAAGGGAGTCTTCTAATAATACTCCGATATATTTTACCCCCGTCGTTATAGAGCCTTTAACGAAAGTTAAGCTTTTTCCGTATCGCCTAGCTCGCGCTTTATTAGCGCGCCGACTACGCTTCTCTTATTACTTTCCTACCTTAACTTATTACGGGACTTAAAATATTTATTAGAATAATATCCTAATTTATTATAATTCTAGTATTTAATTAAAGCGATATTATCTAATTATAAGGTACCTACTTCTCGCCTACTCCTTTTATTTAAGTTTAATAATTTATCCTCTTTACTCTTTTATATAGTATTCTCTTTTCTTAAATTCGAATAGTCTTATCTTAACTTTCTATCGCGTTTTCCTTTCTTAGGGGCTACGCCTTAATCGCGATTCGCCTTTATACGAAAACTCTTTAATTCCTTTAACGCGTCCTTTATATAAGTACCTACTTTAACGAGGCTAAGTTACGTAATAGAGACTATACCTATCTTATTAATTTCGACTCGGAGTTCTAGCCTTATTATAACCTACGTTATACGTATACGCTATCTTAGCGCTAGCGTAGGACCTTCCTTATAGGGGTTAGCGCCCGTAACGTACGGGGTAGGCCTAGAGCCTTAGCGCCCGTATATCTACTAGGTACTCTCCCTAGTTTCTAAAGTTCCTTAGAGATTAGTTCTACTACTAAGTAATATATATTATTACACCTACTTAACGCTAACGCCGTAATATTACGTCTTCTATTATTAGGCTAGCTATCTATTAGTAATTCCCCTTATAGTTCTAATCTCTCTACCTTTAAAAGGAAAAGGCCCGATATCGCTACGATATCGCGTTTACCTCGTAATTATATTAAGGAGTTACCCGATAATATATAACCCGAGCGCCGTAATAGCGCCGCCTTATTCGAGAGGTTCTCTTCCGTAGGGGCTATAACCTTAAGAGACGACGGTATAGAAGAGCGCCTTCTAGCCGCCTAAGAGGAGAATTATCGCCTAGAATAATAGCGCGAGCTAGCGGAGTTAATAATCCGTAATAAAATACTTTATAACTCCGGAGCGCTAGCTAAATCCTCCCGTAACCGCCGTTCTACCGGCGGAGTAAAAACCCCTAAAATATATATTATAATTTAAAAGGATAAAGCTATATAAGAGGTAAAGCGAGGGAGAGTACGTACGCTAGTTCCGCGACGTCGAAGTTAAGTTTCTTATAAGCGCCGAGTACTTTTCTACTAATAGGGCTCGGATCGCTTATTATATAGACTCCTTAAAGGGAGATTCTAACGCTTAATAATATTTTAAATATATTAACTTTAATTTAAAAGGAGTTATATTTAAGTTCTTTAAGAAGTTTTTACTAGATTTAGTTATTAATTCGGCGAGCCGCCGGCTCCTCGCCTATAAAAGGTAAAAGGAATTAAAGTAACGTTATAATTAGAAAGTCTCGGCCTTTAAGGACTATTTAGAAGAATTAAAGCCCTAGCTTTATCTATTTATTAAGAAGTATAGGGCTAATATCTTTTTAGTAAAACTTCGATTAGAGCTTAAGAATAAGATTCTAAGTACCGGTAAGGTAGCGATAGATTATAAAGATATCTTCGTTTAAGCTATCTTACTAGAGAAACCTTTAGAGCGCGGGCGCTAAAGTAGCGGCTATACTTCTAGGAACCCTAAAGGGAAGGGTTTCTAGAATAAATCTTAAAATAAGAACTAGCTTTTAGAAAATCGGGGTTCGAAGCCTAAGGGTTCGAAAGGTAATAGCGCTTAAATAGCGTAATCTAAAAGGAAAGGCTACGATCGTAATTCTAATCTCGTTTACTACTATTCTAGAAAGCTAGGGTATACTAGACTAAATTACCCTAATAGCGATAAACCGTAGACGTATAATAACGTCGCTACGGTATTATTAAAAGATAATTCGCCCCCGTATCCGCCTTAAAAGCGAGGGAAGAAAAGCGACTAATAGAGGTATACCTATTAATTTTTATAAAGGAATAGGCTCTTCTTTAAGATAACTAGCGATAAGTAATAGTACTACTTAATCCGGGGTCTTACCTAAATTTAATCTCGTAGAAGCTCGCCGTCTAATAGGACTTAAAACCCTATAGCGCCGTCTTACTATAGCCGAAAGCGCTAAGCGGAAAAGATATATATATCTACGGTATTTACTAACTTAATTATTAGTTAGTTAATAGCTAGGGCTACGGTAGAGAGTATAGTACTCTCTTCTATATAATAGACTAAACGGGGCCTAATATTATTTTAGATATACTAGAATTACGATAATAGAGTATCCTATTAGATCCGTAGGCGGAGTAATAGCGGTTTAAGGTTAATATTAGCGAGTTCTAGGTTAATAAACTAAAAGAGTTCGCCTAAAATATTACGTAGGAGTCTAATATATTTACTATCTTATATACTACGGTAGCGGATAGTAAACCTAACTTAGGGGGCCTAGAGATTCCTAAGGAACTACTAGAGTACTTCGACGTCTTCTTAAATAAGAAAGCCGGTACCTTACTAATATTTAAGAAAGGTAACTATATAATTAAGGTCGAGGATAGTAAAGAACTACCTTATAGACCTCTTTATAATTTATTTTAGACGGAGCTAGCGGAGCTACGGCGCTACCTAGAGGATACTCTCTATAAAGAGTAAATTCGCTGTTCGACTTCTTCCGCTAGCGTACTAATTCTCTTTATTCTAAAGAAGGATAGTAGGCTACGTCTATACGTTAATAATAGAGGGTTAAACGCCATAACCTTAAAAAATAGGTATCCGTTACCTCTAATTACGGAGATATTAGACCGCTTAAACGGCTTAAAAGTTTTTATAAAATTAGACCTTAAGGATACCTATTATAGGATTCGAATTAAGGAGAGTAATAAATAGAAAACTACTTTCCGCACTCGTTATAGCTATTTTAAATATATAGTTATACCTTTTAGACTCGCTAACGCACCGGCTACTTTTTAAGCCTATATTAATAGAGCTCTTATAGGACTAGTTAATATAACGTACGTAGTATACCTTAATAATATCTTAATCTATAGCGCTAGGGCGTCGGAGTATTAGCTTTATATAGAATAGATTCTTAAATAATTACGGTAATTCTCGCTTTTCGTAAACCTAAAAAAGTATTAGTTTAATATAAATAAGGTTAAGTTTTTAAGGTTTATTATTTTAATCGATAGCCTTAAGATAGATTCTAAGCGGGTAGCTATAATTAAAGATTAGCCCCGGCCGAAAACTTATAGGGATATATAAGTCTTTTTAGGCTTTATAAACTTCTATTAACGCTTTATCTTTAGCTATTCTTATATAGCTACGCCGCTTACGAGCCTACTTAAAGATAGTAAGGAAGATAAAAAGCCTAGCCCGTTAAAGTAGATATAGGATATTAATAAGGTATTCTAATTATTACGTTTAAATTTTAGGTCTACGTCGTTTCTCTAGTACTATAACCTAAATAGTAAAATACGTTTAGAGATAGATACCTCTAATTTTACTATCGCCGCTATCTTATCGTAATAGGATAAAGATAGTTATTAGCGCCTAATTACGTTCTAGTCGCGGAAGATAATCCTAATAGAATAAAATTATAAAACCTATAATTAAGAATTACTCGCTATCGTAGCGGTAATAAAATAATAGCGCTACTACCTAGAAGGTAGTACCTTCGTTATTAAGGTATAGACCGATTATAATAACCTTAAGGGGTTTATAAAGTAAAAGTAGCTTAACGCTAGGTAAGTTAGATAGGCGCTTAAGCTTACTACTTATAACTTCGAGATTTTTTATTATATTAGGAAGTTAAATCCCGCCGACGCGCTATCGCGCCGCCCTAATTATAAGAGAACTTCGCTACTAAATACTAAATTATTACCTACGCTATAGAATAAACTTACCCTATAGGAGAACTATAGTTTATTCCTAAAAGTAAGAGAAATTATTATAATAATAGCGCCTACTTTTCGAATCGTAGGTATATAAATAGTAATCTCTAGAAGAGAGGTAAAAAGTATTCCTAAGGAGCCCTATAAGGAGCCCTAAAGACTAATAAAAATATTAATCTAGGAACTTTAAAAATATAACGACTTCATTAAATTATTTATAGATACGCTATCGTGACGCCGGCGAACTCGTAGCTAGGCTTAGTCTTTTATCGCTAAGGGGTTATTAATATATAACGACTACCTCTACGTTCTATAAGATAAAGCCCTACGCGCTAAGCTTATTCATAGGTATTATAACGATTTATTATTAGGATACTTTAGCTTTAAAAAGACGTACGAGCTTCTTACTCGTAAATATTATTAGGACGGTTCCCTAAAATAGGTTATTAAGTATTATAAAACTTATAACGTCTATTAGCGAATAAAGGTACCCCGCTATCTCGCCTACGGCGAATTAAGCTCTTTACCTATAGTAATAGCCCCGTAGAAAGAAATTAGTATAAATTTTATTACGGGCCTACTCCCGAGTAAATATAAAAACGTAGTCTATAACTCGATTTTAGTAGTTATAGATAGATTTATAAAAATAGTTAGGTATATACCTATAAATATAACGGTTAACGCCGCCGAGCTAGCGGATATATTTTATAATAAAATTATTTACCGGTACGGTATACCGACCGGGGTTATTAATAATAGAGGCTCGGTTTTTATTAGCGCCTTCTAGTCGACTATTTATTACTACTTAAAGATAAGGCGCCGCCTAAGTACCGCCTTCTATCCGTAAACGGATAGGTAAACAGAGCGTTAAAATTAGGTACTAGAGTACTATTTACGTACGTTTATAAATAATAAGTAAACTAATTAGGCTTAATTAACTAATTAATTTATACTCTACTATCTAGCTATCTAGTAGCTAATAAGGGCTTTCTATACTTTAGATATATAAAGGAAACCTTATTAGGTAAAAACCTTTACTACCCCGCTATTTTTACTCTTATACGTTATTAGTAGTACTACGTTATATTTCTATCGCGCACTTCCTATCGCTAGATCCTCTTCCCGATTTACTTCTATTACTCTAAATAGTTACTCTTTCGCTAAAGAGAATTAGCCTAGTATCCCGCGCCGTATTACCTACTAGGTTACGGCCTTTAGGCCCCGCGACGTTAATAGAATCGTTATAGAGTCGCTAGTACCTACCTCCTAAAGTATAGCCTATCTACCTTATATATAGTCCGGGTAAAATATAATAATATACTTTACGTCTTACTTCCTCTACCTATATAGGTAGCCTACTATTAATATTCTAGAGACCTTATATATATAGAGGAAGTTAGTAAGGCCGATCTTTCCGGTTCGTAATTAGGTTACTACTAAGCTTATAGCCTTTACTAGCCCTTTATAAAGACCTCGTCTTCCTAGTTCGCCTTATTATACCGGGGACCTTATCGTCTCTAGGATCCTATCCTAGTATTTCTTCTACCGTTCCTTTTACCTCTTATTACTCTACCCCTCTATTTAGGCGCCTATTATCGCCTTCGCCCCCTTAGCCTAGGCCGGCGTTAGGATAAATAGGGGAGGGGGTGTTAGAGAGTCTATATCGCTTTTTCCTAGGGCGTGGAGAGACTACGCCTTCCTTTCGTTAGCCGGTATATTCTATAGCGCTAGTTTTCTTCCTCTCTTTAGCCTTAGTCTCTACCTAATCCTTATATTACCCTCGATTACGGCCGAGTACGTTCCCTTTATAGCCTAAGCGCGGATTACTAGCTAATTAAGGTATATCTCGATTAGTAGTATCCTCGCCTCGGCCTCTAGGACCGTAATTAGGGTTACTTTAAAGACTCTAAGGACTATATATAAATACTAGTTCTATATTTTATCTAGTACCTTTACCTTTATTCGGTTCGATCCTAGCGTACCCCTAAGATTATAATACGATTCCGCTATATATATTATCGCCGGTCTAACTACCGCGCTATATACCTACCTAGCTTTATTAAGTATAGCGCCCTATATAGAACCCGCTACTACTAATAGCTCGAGTATCTAGGTCGCTATCTTAGCCTTAATCTTCGCGAGGTAGGGTCCCTATTTTAGTTTCCTATCGATATATAGGCCGAGTATATAGATAGATATTTCTAGCTTTACTATAGCCTCTCCTAGGTTAATTACCGCTTTAAGGTTAAACCTCTTTAATCTCCTAGTTAAATAGACTAGCTCGTACTTATAGGGTATAAACGCTACTCCGTAGGTTTTCGCCTAGGTAAGGTAGACTTTATATACGTTCTTTAGTACCTTATAGTTACTCTCCGTACTTTTACTATACGCTATTAGATATATATTATCTATAAAGCTACCTACCTAGACCGAGAGCTTTAGCTTCGCGTATCCCTCGATTAATAACGCGTTAAAGAAGAGGAAGAGTACTAGGGAGATCGGGGAGTCCTATAGAATCCCTATCTCTACCGCCTCGACCGCGCTCGTTTTTTAGCCTAGCGTTATCGATATTACTCTATCCCTTAGAAAGCTTTCCGTCTATTTTACTATTAGTATTAGTACCCCCTTTAACTAGAGGTTATAGAGTAACCGTAGATAGGAGACCTTATTAAAGGCCCCCGCTATATCTAGCGAGGAGTAGGCTAGCGACGAAATATTCGCTACTATTCTAGACTATATATATCGCGCTAGTAATCGTCTCTATCGCTATTTCTATAGACCTATTACGCCTTACCCCTATCTATTTATTAAGAAGGAGCCTATTCTCCTTTATATAGTCGCTAAGCCTCTAGAAGACTACCGTCTCGAGAGCTTTTCCTAGTATACTTAGTAATATAATCGGGCGGTATAACTTCGGTTCTAAGTAGTCTATCCTCTTTAGCTTTTTTAAAATAATAGTATTTACCTTTTTAAAAGACCTAGGGTAGTAGCCCGTACGGATATAGGTTTAAAAGAGGTTTATAAAGGCGCTAATTAGGCTATCTAGTACTATACGGAGGAATCGGTTTAGGATACCGTCGATCCCCGGTACTTTATCTAGCTTAGGTCTCTTACTCGCTTTATAGACCTCTTACTCTATAATTACCTCTTCTATTAATAAGGGCTCCGGGTATATCGTCCTATTAATATCCCTTAGGTTAGTAGCCCGGGGTAGGGGAAAGAAAGTCCTTCGTAGGACTTCTACCTTACCCTCGAACTAGTCTATTTTCCTCTCCCTCTCTCTAGTCTTTAGCGCCGGGAACTTAGAAAGTTATTTCGGGATTATACTACTTTCTCTTCCTTATTTTATTATTTAACTAGACGTCTATCGCTATATATACGCTTTTTCGAAAGTAGAGCGTTTTCGCCTTCTTAATAATTTTACTCTTACTCCTCTAGACCTCTTATAAGGCCTCCTCTATCTATCTTATTCTATAGGCGTTATACTTCTTATTCCGTACCTTTACTTCCTCTATAGCTATCTAATATAGTTTATTCTAGAACGATTTCGCTCGAGTTAACGGTTTCGCCTATAATATAGTCTAGTCGACGATTTCGGCTATACCCTCCTCGAGTTCTACTACGTATACGTTAATATCTTCGTAGATTATTAGTAGCCTTAATCCTAGAGCTTCTTCTAGTTTCTTAGCCTTCTTTATTACCTTACTAGCCTTCGCCGTTTTCTACGCTCTTCTTTTCCTTAATATTATATCTTCTATATCTACCTCTATCTCTATAACGATTAGGATATAGTCCGACCTATATTAGAGGTCTTAGCGAGTCTAGTAGCTCCGTATTAGGTTCCGTATAATTATTAACGTAAATACTAAATTAATCGTACTCTAGCTTTTCCTCGCCTATTACGTTATTAAGTTCTCTAGTAGTATAAGCTCTATTTCGCGTTCTAGCGTTAGCTTAAGTAGGCTATCCGCTACCTAGTAATACGTATATCGTCCTTTATTATTTTAATTAGGGTAATAGAGGTTAAAGTCTCTAAAGAGAATATATTCTCCTAGAAGGTCTAGTTTAGGCCCTAGTACGCCTAGTATTAATAGACTATTAGTAGAGTTATATAAGGCCGGGCTAAGGTTATATATATTATATACCTATAGAGTCTAGAACTCCTACCCCTACCCCTCTCGGCTTTATAGCTTAATCTATAGCTTTAGAGAGCTTAAGTCCCTAGTCGTATATTCGACTTCCTAGTTATCGATATCCTATTTCTTATTAATATAGAAGTATACCCTTATATCGGCCTCGCTTCTATAGACTAGATAGAACTAACTAGATTCTAGGTTATACGATAAATTCGTTCG
>JAABUP010002532.1_pt1 | contig 35060 bp, 33 predicted proteins | sample 5559201 | NCBI WGS metagenome assembly JAABUP01 (sample SAMN10711887, study PRJNA513373) | rock metagenome | isolation source: Antarctica rocks | place: Antarctica
GTCTGTGCGGGTAACGAAATGACGGGTGATGATGGATGTGAGGGATCATCCCGTGTTCGTGCGTAAGGGAAGGGGAAGGGGAAGGGAAGGGGAAGGGGAAGGGGTAGAGGAAGATGAATGATGGCCAATTAGTTTATACTCTAGAGAATCTTTGAATTGATAAGACGCCGTCGCTATGCGCTCATGGCAAAAGTGACTATCACACAGTATACCATATTTACAAAGCGCCACCTAATAGTGTGACTATCCACATAGCGACTCTCACATGGAGCCCCACTCGCCGCTCGGTCTTAGTGAACTCATCTAGATCCACCTTTTTAGAGTACTTCTGAAGCCACTCCTGCTCCTGCCCTAACTTTCTCTGAAGGCTTTCATTTCGTGTCACGATCAGCGCGTTGATCTCAAGATCGAGAGAATAGCTGCGTTTCGTGTAATTCGAAGACCCGACTAAAGTAATGCTGGGGTACTCCTCCTTTGGCAATGTCACCCACAGACCTTTGGCATGGTACGTCCATCCGCCTTTTTCGCCCACGGTACCGCGACGCCACTCTTTCAGTATGATCGAATCATGGCGGCCGGCTGCCCTTACCTTTTGCAGGAAGCGACGAGACAACAACGAGTATGCGGCCGGAAGCATGCCGGAAACGCCTTTGGAGCCGAAAAAGCCATTGGCCCAAGGACTGGCGGTAACCACAGTGCCGTGGCGTGACGAAGAGGCGATGAGAAGGGGGGAGAGCTGTGGGTGGATGTTGAAGTAACCAGCGGTGAACATCCAGCGGGAGTTAGCGAAAGCTGGGAAAGAGAGGGCGCGGAGGAGGGTGAGCATGCTCGGGAGTTCAGTAGAGGTGTCGGGGTGAAGGAGTGGGGTGAATTGTGCGAGGGGGTAGACGACCGTGTCGGTGCTTGCGGAGGACTGTGGGGATTTGGTGGAAGGTTGGATCAGGGGGTTGAGGAGGGCGCCGGCGCAAGACTTGAATTTGCGAGGGTTGTCGACGGGTGTTATGGATACGTTTGATGAAGGCCATTGTAATATGTATCCTTGAGGGGCTTCCGGGTCGGGTTGCAACAGGTAGCTTAGACTGCCCACGGCGTGGTGGATACACGCAAAGTAGTCTGTTATGCGTTTGGATGAGAAAACATGGTAGCGATCCTGCCGGTCTGTGAAGTAGTCATTTGAGAGGTTGGCTCTGTCGTTTTCTCAGTATTCTGTACTTTCCATAGTTATAAGGCCGAGGAGCTCACACCCAGATATGATGATCTCGTCATCAACACCATAAAGCTTCATGTGTTGTAAACCCCATCCTTCGTTGATACGTTTGGGGATTATTCGCTTCCTCAAGCCGGTCAGATTCGGTGTGTGGTACATGCGGATCTCCACTCTGTCTGGCCCGAAGTCTGCCACCAATGGTGCCAGGAGGGAGGCGCATGATGGTTCTGGTGTTTCTCGAGTGCCACGCAAGGCATCTGTCAGGATCGATACTTTAAGATTTGGCTGGTTCTGAAGCGCCTCCCGTATCGTCGAAATCAGCTCGTGCTCCGTCTTGCCTATGTACAAGGTTGAGAGGTATATGCGATCGCTCGCCCTTAGTATCTTGGCCTGGCTGCTGTCAGTTTCACACATGATTCCAAATACCGTCAGTCGCATCTGGAATATCTCGGCGCGATATGAACAGAGCACTAACCTTCAGCGTTTCATAGAACAAATTGGGGGACTCCAGTATTTCAATCTGGGACGCCTGTATCTCAAACCTCGGAGCTATACGGTCAAGCTCGTTAGTCAAACCGCCAAGCATTGACACCGGCGATGGCTGTTGATGTCCCCCCAAGGATGCCGATGGAGACGAATAGCCTCGACGAAAAGCCCGACCAGACCATAATGATTTGGGATACTTCCGAAGGATACACCTCGAAGTTCGCCGTATCATCATGGCCCCTCTCTCGTAAAGTAAGATTTCTGTACGGATATTTCCATCATGGTATCATAACGACCCCTCGATTATTCTGTCCTCGCCTTGCTTGTTCATGGATTTCCAACGTTGCGAAGTAAATATAGTCATCTGGTGTAGTCTTCAAGATTTGAAGATGGCACTAATCCCCTTTTGTGGTGAAGCTGCCGAGGCGGGCATCTCATCAGGATTTCAATTGTTGCGACAACTCAATAGCACTGCATTGCGCTGCAGATATGTCTACGCTTATGAGAACGTTGCGGAACATCCGCAAGATAGGCCTGAAGGTTAGCAGCATTATAATAGCTCGCTGAGAGCACGAGCTGATCGTCAGCAGGAATACGCCCACCAGATGCAGGTATGTCATACAAGCACAGACGAAGACTTAGGAACGCACCAACTGAGCAGAGGGACCTTGTGACATAGTACATGGGTACAGTGGGATTCTGAGTTATTCAACGATCCTGTTGCTAACCTCAAGCAGGTGATACGAAAGCTGGTACTTTTATTGCAAAGGACCGATACGGAAACAAATACTACGAGAACCTAGAGCAGGAGCTGCCATGTAAGGATTGAAGATTACTGGGCATAACAACAGTTTAACAGCTGCTTGCAGTGCGAACGCGGTGGGTCGACTACAAGGATAAGGAGCTTGATCCGTGAGTTGAGCATGTCCTGCTGCTTAACCTTCGACAGGACGCTGATGGTGACAATTCATTCAGATCACAGATCGAACCTGGCTGGTAAGCCTTTCGCTTCAAGTCAATCAATCAGTTGGCCTGCTAATGGCACGTCTGATGAAGGCATGCTTGGATGTCCTACCTCGTAGACAAGCCGCCAACAGAGGATAAGCTATTACAGACTGCGCAAAGAGTGTGGGAACTGCCCGATCACCGCATGACCCTGACCGCCAGTCGAGCGGCATACAAGCCATATTCCACGTGAGTATGCCTGTCTCCTATAGCTCAATCTGATTCTGACATGATCTTTCCCAGCACCAAACCTAAATACAATGCTTGGGTGCCGGAGGCAGCACCTCGATAAGCTTGATCTGAGCGACAGATAATAAGGTAGACATAGGCACAGCACAAGTAAATGTACATATTATGCACGTCAGGCCACTGGATTCAGGCACTTCTCCAGTTGTTTTGCTGCGGGGCTGTACCAAGGATCGTTGAGTCCCGACATTATTCAATGATTGTCTTAAGAAATGTAACCTCTATCAAAGAATGGCCCTTGCGACCCCATCCGCTAATTCAATATAAATGCCCTGGGCACAATCTTCGATAGCCCTCCCACTGACAAAAACAAATTGAAGCATACTTGATAACACAGGATGCCGTGGTCGGACGAAATATTGCCTGTGAAGATGTCAGTGGTGCAGATAAGCGTTGCTTCTCGGTTCCACTTGCCGGACTCAGTGACCTCATCATGGGTAAGCGAAACTAAGATAATGCAGTCTCATGCGTGAAGTACAGTGAGGTACAAATACATATACTCAACCTGCGTGAAAATGTGACTCACCCACGTTCATTGCCACTGTCAATTGAATGTCTCTCCTATTCGCGGTGCAGCATCGACTGTTAATATAATTATATGTACTCCGATTTGCGTATAGCTTCCTATGACAGCAACCACAACTTCCTCTCGGGCAGACACCCTCATTGTAGGAGAGTGGTAGCGGTAGCTGCTGGCCATGTTTGCCCGCTGCCAAGAACCAATTTGGGGACGTGATGATTTTACATCATGTTTCCAAAGAGAGTGAGTAGTTTAGTGAGGTTGTATTACTCGGAGCTTGAGCTAAAGCTATTTGTAGCTACCTCCAGGTTCTCTTACCTCTCGTTGTCTGTAGCTTTTCACTACTCTACTTGTCCATACGGGGCGTCCAAAGAATTGTCAAGTCGAAACGGAACATTGAGTACGAGCCGATATCGACCGATGCCCTTGTCTTCGGCATTCCTCGTCCTCGTGGCGAGCAGGACGATGCGGCAGATGAAGAAGCTGGCTTGGAAGATGACCCCGCCCTTGCGCTACAGCGAACTACAAGTCATACCAATGAGTCTATAGTAGAGGTCAGTCGGCCTCGAGGAGAATTAGTAATGGTCGTTGTGGAGATTTTGGCTCTGTCAGGGGAAGTCGGTATAAATCTGGCAGCACTGTTAACGCAGGCGTGGGGAAGTAATGGTAGTCTGGCGGCAGTTGCAGGACTGATGTCTTGGGGATATATTTTGGCTCTTGCTTTGGCACGACTATTGCTCGCAAGCTCACAAAGCTATTCGTTTCCGAAGCTATGGAACCATACGGCAAGTCTGTACGGGTTTCAGTGGTTGTTTACGGTTCTGTTATTCCGCTCTGCCATCATCCACCCACGATCAAGACGAGCTCAGATTTTTATGATTGCCGATTTTGCCCTAGCTACGCTACTTGGCCTCATTTGCCTTACTACAAGGAAGGGAAACAAGGCAGTCATCTTGGAGTATGAAGATAGCCTTGAGCCATCAAGAGAGCCATTGGCTAGTTTGTTTTCACTTGCGACATTTGGCTGGGTCGACGCCATTGTCTGGAAGGGATACATGAAGACATTCGAACTTTCAGACATTTGGAACCTGGCACCAAAGGATAAGGCCGCTAGAGTTCTCGCCGACTTCCGACAGACCAAGAAGACAACCAAGCTTGCGTGGCACCTGCTCAAGTACTTTAAGCGGGGTCTGATACTACAAGCTGCGTGGGCATGTTTTTCTGCGTTCTTCACATTTGCGCCTACTCTACTGCTCAAAGTCATCCTTGAATACGTTGAGAATCCGAGCGACACTTCCGCTAATGCGGCGTGGTTCTATGTCATCCTTTTGGCCGTGTCTGGATGCATTACAGCACTTGCTGATGCGCAGGCACTCTGGATCGGACGAAAGATTTGTATTCGACTGCGCGCAGTCATCATTGGTGAGATCTATGCGAAAGCTCTGAGGCGCAAAGCAGCGGCTGGGTCGCACACAGTTTTAGGGGAGAAAAAGAAAGAAACTGATACAGAACCCAAGCATGGTATGAAAAAGAAGATCATGTCATTTGGGAAGAAGAAGAAGGCTGATCCGAAGATGGATCGCGACACCTTACCTAGCAAGGATGGATCGAATTCACAAGTGAACGTCGGCACGATCATCAACCTCATGGCTGTAGACTCCTTCAAGGTCAGCGAGATTAGCGCATACTTACACTTCTTGTGGGCCAGTGTTCCGGTTCAAATTATTGTTGCGGTCACCCTGCTTTACAAAATTCTGGGGTACAGCTCGATTGCCGGTATCGGTATGATGGTGCTGTTGCTGCCTGTCAATATCTTTATAGCAAAGCAATTCAGCAAGACACAGAAGACAATTATGGCTGCTACCGACGCCCGGATCCACACAACGAATGAGGTTCTGCAAAATATCAGGATCATAAAGTATTTCGCCTGGGAACAACGATTTGCGCAGATCGTCAATGATAAAAGGCGAATCGAACTGCGTGCGCTACGGAAGCGATACATCCTCTGGTCCATCGCCGCCACGGTCTGGTACGGAGCTCCCATTATGATCACCTTTCTTTCCTTCCTTATCTATACTGCGATCGAAAAGAAAGACTTGATACCCTCCGTAGCTTTCACAGCACTCTCACTATTCAGCATCCTCCGCATCCCCTTAGATCAACTAGCAGACATGCTTGCTCATGTTCAAGAGTCAAGGGTGTCAGTAGATCGAGTCGAAGAATTCCTCGATGAAGACGAAACCGAAAAATATACACAGCTTCTGCACGATAACGTGGGCGAGGATGGAGAAGCAACCATCGGCTTTGATTCTGCAACATTTACCTGGGGTGGGAAGGACGCCCTTACCGAAGATGGGAATACAGCCTTCCGAATGATCGAGATGGATATCAGGTTCCATGTCGGGGAGCTAAACATCGTTGCTGGTCCCACTGGATCTGGCAAAACATCCCTTTTGATGGCCTTGCTCGGTGAGATGACGCTTCTTGAAGGAGCCGTGTTCTTACCAGGCGGCCACAGCCGAGAAGATCTAAGTCCAAATCCTGAGACAAGTCTGACCGAGAGCGTCGCGTATTGCGCGCAACAAGCATGGCTCGTCAACGATACAATCAAGCAAAACATCCTTTTCGCATCCCCGTGGAATGAGAAGAGGTATCAAGCTGTCATTGCAGCGTGTGCGCTTGAACGTGATCTAGAGATCCTTGACGCTGGTGATCAGACCCTTGTCGGCGAGAAGGGAATTACGCTATCAGGGGGCCAAAAGCAACGGATATCGCTTGCTCGCGCGCTCTACTGCAATTCACGGCATGTTCTACTGGATGATTGCTTGAGTGCTGTTGATTCACACACAGCGAAGCACATCTTCGAGAACTGTATCATGGGGCCATTGATGTACAACCGAACCTGTATCCTGGTTACACACAACGTCGCACTATGTGTTCCACAGTCGCAACATGTTGTGGTCCTCAATAATGGTAAGATTGCTGCACAAGGCCCACCAGAGGAGATTTTATCATCTGGTGCGCTTGGAGATGACCTCTTAAAGTCAAGACCAGCCTCGAAAGGCAATTCTCAAATCACCTCGAGGATTCAATCCAGCGAGGCTCTAAACCAAAAAGACTCCATCAAGCTCAATGAACAGGCTAAGAAGACAAATGGAGATGCCGATGGAACAGCCAAAGATGCGATTGTGAACGGGAGAGCTCAAGTAGATAATGAAAATGCCAACATCAGGACGGAAAGCAAGGCTGAGGGAGGCGTCAAGTGGCAGGTTATAAGAATGTATCTTGCAGCCATGGGTCCTTGGTACTACTGGACAGTGGCTGTAATGATCTTCGCAGCTCAGCAACTCGGTTCAGTAGCTACCAATGTCTGGATTCGAGAATGGGCCAATTCATATCATACCAAACAAGTCAATGCTCAAGGACTTCATCACGACATGTCGCCAGTCAACAACGTTCGCGGAATAAGTAATTCCTTTCCCTCCAGCTGCTTGTCAAGCGGCAGTTGTGCGTGGAATGTTCCGCTTTTCCCCAAACAATCCACCAGCTTCTACTCCACTGTCTCGAGCTCTGAGGTAAATGTTTCATACTATCTGGGAATTTACGCACTACTCGGAATACTGTACTTGATGATCTGTTTAGCAAGGGAGGGCGTCTTATTTTGGGGCTCACTTGCGGCATCATGGAAGATACACGAGCGCCTTCTAAATTCTGTTAGTCGCGCAAAATTCAGGTTCTTCGATTCAACACCGTTAGGTCAACTCATCAATAGGTTCTCGAAGGACATCGAGGCTGTTGATCAGGAGGTTGCACCGGTCGCCGTTGGTATGCTTCATTGCTTAGCTTCGGTATTTACTATTGTGGTCCTTATTTCTGTAATTACTCCTGGCTTCCTCATCGCTGGGATTTTCATTAGCGCCATTTACTTTGCGATTGGGAAATTTTACATCAGATCATCGCGCGATTTGAAAAGGCTAGAATCAGTTCAGCGAAGCCCGCTATACCAGCAGTTCGGTGAGACGTTGAGCGGAATCACCACTATCCGTGCTTATGGCGATGAAAGACGCTTCATCCGCGATAATCAGAACCGTGTCAATACTCATAACAGGCCGTTCATCTATTTATGGGCCGCCAACCGATGGCTCGCACTCCGGGTCGATTTCGCTGGTGCTCTTGTTGCTTTCTTTTCCGGAGTGTTCGTTATATTAAGTGCTGGAAAGATTGATGCAGGCGCTGCTGGTCTTTCATTAACTTATGCCGTCACATTCACCGAGAACGTGCTTTGGCTTGTCCGGCTCTATGCCGCAAACGAGCAGAACATGAACTCAGTCGAGCGGATCAAGGAATACCTTGATGTCGAACAGGAAGCGGAAGCTGTCATTCCAGACACTCGACCAGCGGCCAATTGGCCAAGTCGTGGAGCTGTCAAGTTTGTCAGTTACTCCACCCGATATCGAGCCGATCTGGAGCCTGTGCTAAGAAATGTGTCGTTCAACATCCTGCCTGCAGAGAAAGTTGGTATTGTTGGGCGAACAGGCGCAGGCAAGAGTTCGCTTGCTTTGGCTCTTTTCAGAGGACTCGAGGGAGAGTCAGGAAAGATCCTGATTGATGATGTGGACATTGGGTTGATTGGTCTACAAAATCTGCGCGAGTCGATCACCATCGTCCCCCAAGATCCCACTCTCTTCACAGGCACGATCCGCAGCAACCTCGACCCATTCGGTCTCTTTACTGATGAAGAGATCTTTACTGCTCTTCGTCGCGTCCATCTCATCGGCGGGCCAACGTCTGCGTCCAGCTCAATGGCCTCATCCCCAGTCACACCGCGAAATGCATGGCCTACACCTCCGAACTCAACCCCAACCGCCACCGAGCCCAGTTCACCAGATACGGACCTCACTAAGATCGTCACAAATACCCGCGACAACCAGAACGTCTTCCTGAATCTCCAATCTCCCATCGCTGAATCCGGATCCAACCTTTCACAAGGCCAACGTCAGCTGCTATGTCTGGCACGCGCCCTTCTCAAGTCCCCTCGCGTTCTCCTCATGGACGAAGCTACCGCCTCGATTGACTATGCTACAGATGCTAAGATCCAAGATACATTACGGGAACTAAAGGAGAGCACCATCATTACCATAGCGCATCGTCTGCAGACTATAATCGACTACGACAAGGTGCTGGTACTGGACAAGGGCGAGGTGATCGAGTTTGACGCGCCTTGGGAGCTCATCCAAAAGGACGGAGGTGTGTTCAGGGGAATGTGTGAGATGAGTGGTGATTTAGAAGGGTTAACGGAAGGCGCTAATAAGGCGAGGGAGGGTAAGAGGTTGGTCGATGATAGCTAAGACGTGGTAGATATGCCTTCTCTGCATACTTGAAGCTTTGTACATATCTGCTTTTGCTAGCGTCGTTCCTGCATTTGATTGACCGGCGTCTTTGGCTGAGAATAGGTCCATTCGTATCTGTTCATAATCTTGTCAGGACTTACATAGATCAACGATCAACTTCTTGTCCGAAGTCCGCTGTGCTGCATGTTTAATAGCTCATTTCAGTCTCTCCTCTCGTGTTGAACGACCCGCGGAATTGTGAGAATCTCTTAACCACAGCTCCTTCACTTTCCACACGACAGGTTTTCTCCTCGATCGACTTGCCAGGACGTCAAGTAAAGCCACAGAAAACCGTCACAATCATATCCTAGCACTTTCGAACACACCACGAGCAGAAGCTAAAGCCCGAAAGCCAAATTCAGTCTGTAAGATCAAAGGATCTCTCGAACGTGCCTGCCACGGTGAATCGTGCCCTTCGGCTTGCTTTAAAAGTAAACCTTGGCTAGGAGAGGAGAGACGGAGCGCAGAATGACATCTATGAAGCAGTCTGTTGTATCCGGATCGGGCTTTCGGAACTGAGTGGATCGGATGTGTGTGGAAGGGGGAGGCATGGTCAGATAGGGCATACGTTTTGGGTATAGTATAGGTAGGCATGCAGCTTGTATGGAGCGTGCGCACGTACTCTGGAGATCTTTGTACGGGGACTGAAGTCATGGTGTTGGACGTTGGACTTATCCGGAAACAGGAAAGGAAAGGCAAGGGGGAGAGGGAAGGCTGGCGTTGACGACCTGGGGGGCGAGCGTCGTCGCTTAGGGTATAGCGGAGGCTTGTGGGTTGAGCTGCGTGCTTGATGGCGAGGATGGTCCTGGACGGGAGATGTATGTCGAGGAGTGTAAGAGTGCTAGATGATATGAAAGTGAGATAGATGGTGCATGGCGCAAACCGTATAACATCTTCGGCGTAGCGTTGACCAAGCATATTTAAATGTAGCGGCTCGTCCAAGGTCGAGCAGCACAAAAACCAAGAAAAAATGCTTTGGACAGGGACGGTTCGAACAGCCGCAAACGACAGCAACAGATTTCCGAGTACCAGGCAGGCAGAATAAAAACAAAAAGCCAAGCCCGGAACGGAATTCCAGGATCTTACGGCGTTTGTAGCTGGTAGAACCAGCAGCAGACGGACCGGCGTGACCAGCGATAGAGATTTTGAACTACTTGGCTAGTTAGAATGGTAGGTAAAAATGGTATATATCCGTTGCGGGGGGTGCGAGTGGTTGGGTGTCTGGTTCGGGGATAAAGGGGGTGAGTCATGATGACAGGCTTCGCTTCGAGAAGTGGTCACTCGGATCAGCCTAGGCGTCTACAATAATGATCTTGGAAGGGCTTTTGAGTTGGACAAGATGTGCAAAAAGAAAGACCAATAGTCTGTATTCGAACCTATGCATCCATGCAAGTTGACTTGTTGGGCTTTTAAATTGTGGGACCGGCTAAAGGGGCAAAAGCCAAGCGGCCAGTTATGGCCAGGTTCTGGTTCGATTAACAGTCAAGTGCCGCAGTCGGCGTATAATTAAGCTACTTGGCTGAAAGTCAGAACTTATCTATGTAATATATGTACTGCAAAGTGAAGCGTGGGGGCGGTTGTGGATGGAGCCATGAGTCATCCAAGCAAGGCAACTATAGCTGCCTCCTCGAGATGGGAACGGCTCGCCGAATTGCAAATATCAAAGCGTCCCCGTAAACAGGCTTTGAACATGCAATACTAAGTACGCAGAGACAAGTTCAAGTGGACTGAGGGGCTTGGGCCGATTGTCCTCCGAAAATGGCAAAAGTCAAGCTGGTCCGAAGACCAGGATAAATTTCGGAGAGAAGCGAAATTGCCAGCAAGTGACAAGTGGTTCGGCTACTTGACTGAAAGATAAGCCATGCCCTTTGATATATACTGGAATGGACAATGCAATGCTCGAGAAAGCCAGGAGTCGGAGTGGCGAAACGGCAGAGGCGAGGTCTATGACATTCTGCTTGAAAGTAGAGTCTCGCATTATGCATGTTTGATTCAATGATATGGATGATGAAGCGTAATTGAAGATCGCTTTCGCCCTCCCTGAAAAACATCGACCATATGGTGGTATAAATCTTTGAACAGTGTTCACAAAGGTGAATAGTGAACACAGAGAACTCCGGAACGCACTCATTGCAGGACGAATCATTGCAGGACGAACGGAGTAGAGAGATCATAGCAACCAAGAAGTCAAGAAGCCACGGAGCCACGTAAATATGACACCTTTAAGATTCCTAAGCTGAGGATACGACCGCTTTGGTTTGGGCTTTGTTATGGACATTCCTTTTCTGGAGAAATACAAAGCTACTTCGTGTATGACAGTCTAAATACTCTGTGTGTAGACAGGCCGGTGGAACCAAGTCGTGAGACAAGCGGCGATAAGGCAAGCATCAATATCAAGTCTAGCGAAAATTTGGCAAAAGGAAAAGGCGACCCGAAAAGCGCACATCTCAAGGCCAGTAGAGGAGCAACAACCGATCTAACTTCGTTCTAGAAGGAATATTCAAGTACAGTATCTTATGTCTCTTGGCTCGTGGCGTGAATGTAGGATGGTGGGGCCGACTTTCAGGCTACCAGCCAGGTCGAACTCCAGCAGGCTGCCATCGAAGCTAGACCTAGTGCGGAGAAGCAAAAGGAATTGAACGAGGAGAGACTTGAACGATGAGAGTAGAAGCCTAGAAGCCTAGACGACAAAGCAGAAAAGCAAAAGCTCAGGTGGCCGTAGCCACAGTTCCAAACGGTAGTGTTGATTTTTGAGCTATCTGAGCTGGAAAAAGATCGCTGTGAATGATTATATATAGTCCGCCAGGCGTAGTCTCCCTGAACATCTTGAAGAAGTTGCGTCAAGTACAGGTGGCTGAAGAAATTTCTCTAATACTTCGCAGTAATGTCGGGGATACCTCTCTTATGTTTGAAAGATGAAGCCTGCAGCTACACTCTTGAAGTTTGGCTTACATAATCGGGTAATCTGGTCTCAAGAATTAGCGCGACTTGAACAGCGCACTACATTATTGATACCATACCTGTCATCAGCTCAACATCACTGCGCGCAATTGCGGTAACGACTTTCACTTGCTTTGCGCAGTTCTTCTAAACGCTCCTTTTCCTCCATTGTTCTATTCTGTAATATCCGCGCGGCGGACAGACCGCCAAGATGAGCGGCTGTGAGTGTCCCTTTCCCTCTGCTCTTTTCCCGCGCTGTGTGAAAAGCTATCACCAAGGGCCAAGGAGCATTGCTGACGACGCATATTACCTGCAGTACGATTCCTCGATCTCATCAAGCCCTTCACCCCTCTCTTACCAGAAGTTGCGGCTCCTGAGATTAAAATCCCCTTCAATCAGAAGATAATGTGGACGGGGGTAAGCCTATGTGACTCCCTGCCTGCGTCGCATGGTCTTATTACCGCTATGGACAACTGCTAACAAGGAATGATGACTAGTTGACGTTACTGGTATTCCTGGTCATGAGCCAAATGCCACTCTATGGCATTGTATCATCGGACACCTCAGATCCATTATACTGGCTGCGCATGATGTTGGCGAGTAATCGAGGAACGCTGATGGAACTGGGTATCACACCCATAATAACCTCGGGAATGGTGTTCCAGGTATGAGTGATGACAAGGAGCAGGAATTGACACGGAAACTGACAAATGGCGAAGCTCCTTGCTGGAACTCACCTGATCGATGCAAACTTGGATCTCAAGACAGATCGGGAGCTCTATCAGACTGCCCAGAAGCTATTCGCCATTATACTATCATTCGGTCAAGCTTGCGTCTACGTTCTCACAGGTCTCTATGGCCAGCCGTCGGATCTTGGTGCTGGCATCTGCGTGCTCTTAGTCGTGCAATTGGTTATGGCTGGATTAATTGTCATCCTTCTGGACGAGCTTCTACAAAAAGGGTACGGTCTGGGCAGTGGTATCTCGTTATTTATTGCTACCAACATCTGCGAATCAATCATCTGGAAGGCCTTCTCTCCAACCACAATCAACACTGGTCGAGGACCTGAGTTTGAGGGCGCAGTCATCGCACTCTTCCACCTTCTCCTGACATGGCCCGACAAACAGCGTGCCCTCCGCGAAGCATTCTACAGGCAGAATCTCCCGAATATCATGAATCTCCTCGCGACCCTCATCGTCTTCGCGGCCGTCATCTACCTTCAAGGGTTCCGTGTTGAGATCCCAGTCAAGTCCTCCCGTCAAAGAGGCATGCGTGGCTCATACCCTGTCCGCCTTTTCTACACTTCGAACATGCCTATCATGCTCCAGTCCGCCCTTTCCTCGAACATCTTTTTGGTCAGCCAAATGTTGTACTCTCGCTTCTCTGAAAACCTTCTCGTCAAGCTTTTGGGAGTTTGGGAACCTCGCGAAGGCTCAGCTCAGCTCTACGCTGCATCGGGGATTGCCTACTACATGTCACCACCATTGAATTTCACCGAAGCTCTACTGGACCCTATCCATACCGCCGCCTATATTGCCTTTATGATTGTTGCATGCGCAGTCTTCTCGAAAACCTGGATAGAGGTCTCCGGATCCGCCCCTAGAGACGTTGCGAAGCAGCTGAAAGAGCAGGGGCTAGTCATGGCGGGACATCGAGAGCAGAGTATGTATAAGGAACTGAAGAGAGTAATTCCGACTGCAGCGGCCTTCGGTGGGGCTTGTATTGGGGCTCTGTCGGTTGCGAGTGATCTGATGGGTGCTCTTGGCTCTGGTACTGGTATCCTATTGGCTGTCACGTAAGCTGTTCAGAATCAACAGACGATAAGGAAACCGTGCTGACGCCTTTATAGTATTATCTACGGCTATTTCGAGATTGCTGCAAAGGAGGGCGATGGTCTTGGCTTGAAGGGTATGGTTATGGGATAGCCCTCTAAACCAGGAGCCACTTTTAAAGAATCCGGTGATCGCATACATGTATGCTACCGAGTCGTTCTATGTGGGGGTCGAAGCGCAAGGCCGTCGAGACGGTGTCCTGCCTTTTAAATGCAAATACCACGTGTAAAAGTATCAAGGATAGCTCAAAGGTCAATGAACCAAAATCACCAGCTTGAGAAACTTCTTTCGTATCTTCTAAATCTGCTTCCACGCAACATAGATCTAAGGCGCCATCTCCATGTCTGCGAGCAGTCCAAGTAACCTATCCATCTTCGCATCCTCACGTCCTATAATCCCCATTGATAGTAACATACTCATGACTAAAGTCACAAAACCAATAACTCGCCTCTTCCCTCCCACTTCCTAAATCCACCAAGATCTCTAGATCCTCCGCCTCCAAGATCTTCGCGGCCCGCGTCTCATCCACCCGCTCCGGCTCCCCATCCACCAACAACTTCAATTCCTGACTCCCGTCCGTCGGCACGAAACTCACAGACGTCTTCTCCGGAACCACAGTCCCCGCGGAAAGACCAGGCGTGTAGCCGACCGCGCACAGGATCCGGCCCCAGTTCGCGTCCTTGCCGTACAGAGCCGTCTTCACGAGCGGCGACTTGGCGATCGACGCGGCGATCTTCTTAGCGTCAGCGTACGACGCTGCGTTGGTGACGCGCACGTGCACAAATTTCGTGGCGCCCTCGCCGTCGCGCACGACTAGTTTCGCGAGATCGGCCGCGAAGGTGGTGAGGGTTTCTTGCATTGCTTTGCCGTCGGCGCTATGGGGATCGGTGATGGGGAAGCCGCCGGCGGCGCCGTTGGCGAGGATGGCGACAGTGTCGTTGGTGCTGGTGTCGCCGTCGATGGAGATGCTGTTGAAGCTCCTGTCGGCGGCGTGCGTGAGGAGGGTGTGGAGGGTTGGAGGGGTGATGGGGGCGTCGGTGCAGAGGATGCCGAGGAGGGTGGCCATGTTGGGGTGGATCATGCCGGCACCTTTGGTCATGCCGGCGAGGGAGTAGGTTGTCGAGGGGGAGGAGGGGAGCGTGAAGGTGCGGGAGAGGAGTTTCGGGAAGGTGTCGGTGGTGCAGATTGCGCGGGCGGTGGTGAGCCAGGCGGTGTGTGTCGAGGCTAGGGTGGAATGGGCTGTTAGGATTTTGTTGAGGATCTTCTTGATGGGTAGACTTTCGTGGACTATATTAGCTGCGAAGAGGTTTGTTGAAAACGGGTTTGGCATACGGCTGTCCTATTACTCCAGTGCTCATGACTACTGTACTGCCACCTTTGCCGTCATCTTGCCCTTCGAAGCACTCATCGACCTTCTCGCCCATACTCTGGGCATCGTCCATGCCTTTCTTGCCAGTTACAGCGTTTGCACACCCCGAGTTCACCACAATTGCTCTGACTCCGCTTCCTCCTCTCCTTTGCAGCATGTCCCTGCTCACGACTACCGGCGCTGCTTGGAACTTGTTCGTCGTGAAGACTGCCGCGCCTGAACATGGTGTCTCGGATACTATTAATGCCAGATCTGGAAACCGAGTATTTGTTGGCTTGACACCAACGTGGGTCCCAGAGACGAGGAAGCCTTTGGGGTACGTGCCTGAGGTCGGAACATACTTTTGCTTCGCAGGAGATGTTAAGCCGTTAAGAGGGGCAGAATAGTGCCGAACCTGAGTACAACACTTTGTAAAGCGGGTCAACGACGGGCATTTGGAGGCCATCCTAGATTTGTCACGTCAGCTAGCGGAATGAAGCACATTGAAACGTGCCAACGCGGACTAACACACTTGCGTATTATATGGTGTTGATTAGTAGATAGAGATAAAGATTGACGAGCAAAGCTGCAATGTCTTTTTATGGAGTTTCCATATCCTTAGAGGAGTCAATATACAAAGCTTGCGAAGAAATTGATGACTGAAACGGAAATAACGGTCTAGGGCTTTGACTAAGCACGACAGCAGTTACGTTCCGCAACAACAGAGGCATCCAACTTCAGGTATGTCACCAACTTTCATTCAGAACGAGCGTCACAATGACTATTGAGTGTATAATGGCCGAAATCGAAGAAGAAACACTCCATATGTGATTAGCAGCAAATTGATCCCGGCTCTGGAAGAACGTATATCCTCACGATATCCCTTGCCAGCCGCATGCCACTGTAAATGCCGTTGTGCGTCCACGATTTTCTCAATCTATATTGATAATGTTGGGAGCTGTGATAGTCGCTCCAATTGAGACCAACCCTATGTACTTACTGCTCGGACCACACGATGAAGCGCAAACAGGGCGACGACAGCTTGGAGGACAAGGAGAACCGGCATACTTCAACGCCCAAGAAAGCTCGTTCGGAGCAAACCAATGGCTATGATAGCAACCTCAAAACGTCAGCAAGCGTAGGCCCTGTCACTCCGTCAAAGAGAGCTCGTGGCAGACCTCCAGGGAGCAAGAACAAACCAAAGGATGTCACAGATAGCACTGCAGTATCTGTAGCTCAAGGTACACGGACACCCAAGGTCAAGGGTAAATTGTTATTTGCAACGCCTACGAAGTCGAACCGTGATGTCACCGCAAATGGTACACCACAAGTTGTGCGCAATGCAGACCGCTCGGCTCGGCGCAAGAGTGCTCGAACTCTCATTGAACGGACGATAACCGGTAATCTGAGTGATGAAGATGAGCTTGGAGAGGAGGATACTCTTGCAAGGCGAATTTGGGACGGCGACAGCCCCGACGACGAAGATCTTTTAGGAGAGCTCGATGAAGTCCCAGATGTAGATCCCGATGCCCCAACTACACCCTCAAAGCGCGGCCCTGGGCGACCCAAAGGCTCGAAACGAAAACGAAGCCCAACGCCTCCCCAAAACCTCCCATCACACGAGCAATACTTCTTTCAGAACCGAGCTGGCGGTATCAAAACATCGAATAACACCTTATCCTCTCTCTCTCTCCTCAGTCATGACGAATACTTTACCCAAATCCATAAGTACGCCGATCCACACGAACCTGAGAAAGCCTTTCTCCAAGATTTACACACTCGCTCCTTTGGTCAATGGCGATTTGAGCTCTGTGAGGACTTCAATATATGTCTCTACGGCTGGGGCTCGAAGAGGAAACTTGTCACCAAATTCGCAGAGTGGCTCTACGCTCAACCTCCTGAGACACCCCCTAAGATCATTGTTGTGAACGGCTACACGCCGACCCTCACCATCCGCGCCATGCTCACTACCATCGCCACGGCCCTCTTGGGCATGAGCACTCCACATAAACTCGGTGCCTATCCCACCGAGACCCTCGACTTCATCCTTGGTCACCTTTCCAGTGCACGTCCGCCACAACCTCTAACCGTGATCGTCCACTCCATAGACGCGTATCCTCTCCGCCGCAGTACGACACAATCACTCATCGCACGCCTAGCCTCAAATCCACACATCAATCTTCTAGCTACTTGCGATACCCCAAATTTCCCTCTACTCTGGGATAGCAGCTTGAGAGAACAATACAACTTCCTCTTCCACGATTGTACGACCTTCGCAGCTTACGAGGCTGAGATCAGCGTTGTGGACGACGTGCACCAGTTGCTGGGACGTAGCGGACGAAGAGTCGGTGGAAAAGAGGGGGTTGGGTTCGTCCTCCAGAGTTTGCCTGAGAACGCCCGGAACCTATACCGTGTTCTCATCAGTGAACAACTTACAGCTATGGATGACGGCGTTGGTCCTCAAGAGGCTGACGATGAGGACATTGATGTCAGGGGACCGGACGGGGCCAAAGGAGGCAGTGGTGAGGCAGGAGTAGAGTACAGATTTCTGTACCAGAAGGCGGTTGAGGAATTCATCTGTAGCAGCGAAATGGCGTTCCGGACTCTGCTGAAGGAGTTTCATGATCACCAGATGATTACGTCTAAGAAAGACGCCCTAGGAACGGAGATCCTGTCTGTGCCTTTCCGTAGGGAGGAGCTGGAAGCCATCTTAGAGGATTTGATGGGCTGATCATTGTGAACCGCACCGGCATGATAAAATCCAGCACAGCGATTTCTATACAAGTATAGCGCGGTGTTCATTTGGTGTCTGCGAGATATTATACGTTTTCCTTAGTAACCATACGATATGAACAAGTCACACTATACAATCAGAACTCCGCGAACGCAGCCAGCATGAAAGTAGCCCCAAAGCTCAACTTGAAAGCTACGTTATCCTCGACCGCTGACCGTAGATCTATACTTTTGACATAATGCTGGAGTTTGGTCGTCGGGACGATATTGTAGCCCCTTGTTGCTGCGAACTTCAGGTACGAATGTATGACCAAGGATCAGCCTTTACCCTGAGCAGACCGGGAGACAACGGAGGAGGCCATACCTGTACACCAAATACCAACAGCCCAAAGAGGAACGCCAGCGTTTTCGAGAATGTTGAGACTGCCAAACCGCCGACGAGACCTACACCAGACGCCCTTAGCTTCACGCTGCCATACCGTCTCCCCCTCCTTCACGCTTCTCGCATACATGAGTCCCTTACTCCAAACAATTGCACGTACCCAGTATACTTCCCCAACTGATCTGCTTATAGGCTGCTGGATTCGATCGTCCACCCTTCACGATAGGGACCTTTGCATCCCTCGAGTATGAATGGAGTGATGAGGCGATCGGAGTGGCATGGCTGTCGCAGTAGAGAAGTCGTGATTGGCGAGACGGTTGAAGGAGGGAGTATGTTGCGCAAAACGTTGTGAGGCCGAGGCCAATTGCGAGGGGCCGTCGGAGAAGGAGAAGTGACGCCATTGCTGGAAAGCGATGAATGCTGTTGCTGTTCGTGTTGTGGGATTTGTTCGAATGAGCTTAGGTCTCGGAAGTGACCTCACCTCACCTCCATGAGAAATGACGAATGCAGCCATACCGGGACTAGTCGCCGCAATCGATAACTCTATCGCTTTGTGGGGCAGAAATTTCTCGAAATGCAAAATATTGAACGGCATCATCATTACCTGGAACTTTTAGCTATCACTTTGGTTAAATAGTTACAACTACATTATTTGTTCGCCACCTCTACTCTTGACCTTTGTAAGACTGTGTTTGCTCTCTTCGCACTGTGAGCTTGGGGAAACTCCTATCCTTTCCTCTATATTCTTAGTCACAATGGCTCATCCACATAATCAAACGCTAAATCCTGACTCACACTCAGACGCAAAGGAAAATTCGCCCGATTCCACCACAAGCACAACTGATACTGAGGTTCCAACGAATCCTCGGGACATCACAACACACCTAAGCTCCACTACAGACGCAACACCTGTGGGACTTCCGCAAAACCACAATTCAAGCCCTAGATCCCACCCAGCGAAGCAGCACATCCGCACAACCGAACGCATCTCGAGGACACCCAAAACACCATTGCCGTAGGCCTTCCCCACACGTCTGCAACCAGTCAACCAAGTTCAAAAATGGGGGATCTACCTGCTACCAATGGCCATGGCCCTCAATCAGACAGTAATGGGGGTTCTACCAACTTCACCGTGAAGGCCGGGCTGGCAAAGATGCTCAAGGGTGGTGTGATAATGGATGTTGTCAACGCCGAACAGGTGGGTTTCCAATGCTTCTCCGCGTTCCACGCAATGGACAGTAACCGCTGATGTTCGCCACCCATACATAGGCACGTCTAGCCGAAGAAGCAGGAGCCTGCGCAGTTATGGCCCTCGAACGTGTACCGGCAGACATCCGAGCACAAGGCGGTGTAGCACGAATGTCCGATCCACAGATGATCAAAGAAATCATGGAGACGGTCACGATACCCGTCATGGCCAAGGCGAGGATAGGGCATTTTGTCGAGTGTCAGGTATGCCACTTCTACCTATTCCTTCCTCCTTATCTTTCCCCGGGCACCAATGTCTGATCTTCTCATTCCACAGATCCTCGAAGCCCTCGGCGTCGACTACATAGACGAGTCTGAAGTCCTAACCCCCGCCGACGGAGTCCACCACGTCGAAAAGCACCCCTTCAAAGTCCCCTTCGTCTGCGGCTGCCGAAACCTCGGCGAAGCCCTCCGCCGCATCTCCGAAGGCGCCGCCATGATCCGCACCAAAGGCGAAGCCGGCACCGGCGACGTCATCGAAGCCGTAAAACACATGCGCACCGTGACGTCGGAAATAAACGCAGCGTCAAACATGTCGGACATGGAACTGCGCGTTCTGGCTAAGGAGATTGGCGCGCCGTTTGATCTGCTGAAGCAGACGGCGCAGTTGAAGAGGTTGCCTGTTGTGAATTTCGCTGCAGGTGGCGTTGCGACGCCGGCGGACGCGGCGCTGATGATGCAGTTGGGGTGTGATGGGGTGTTTGTGGGGAGTGGGATCTTCAAGTCCGGGGATGCGAGGAAGAGGGCCAAGGCTATTGTGCAGGCGGTCACGCATTTCAGGGATGCGAAAGTCTTGGCGGAGGTGAGTAGTGACCTTGGGGAGGCGATGGTGGGATTGAATGTTGGGAAAATGGGAGAGGACGACAAGATGGCGAAGAGGGGTTGGTGATGACGGATCTACGGAGAGCCTTCTGTTAGATGTTCCTGGTAATGTCAGGTGCATAAGTACATAAATGTGAATAACGGAGACCATCCTGATCGTTTACGTGTGAGCGCATGGTCCTTTATATGTAGGGAGTGCAAGTCACTTATATTCATCTTGCCTTACATCAAGCGCCAAGCCCGAAAACCATCGCCATACCGGTCGCTTGGGCCCCACACCAAGTCACGAAGCATACGCAAACCCCGAACCCCGACACGCAATCCAAAACTCCTTAACCACAAGATTCGTCCCCCTCGCACCCCTCAAACTACCCCCGAAACGTCAGCCATGCCACAAACTCCGCCCACACCGTTCCAACCGCATCAGCCCGGAAACGGAAACTCACTTCATAACCTTCAGCAACCAAACCCTCTTCTCCTTCTCCCCAACCTTGCGGCTCGGAAAACTCTCCCCGAACAGCGCCGCCTCAAGCCACATTTTTGCGCGCGGCTGCTTGAAGACCATTTTCTTCAGCGGGTCCGCGAGAGCGTCGAGTTCGCTGCGTGCGGCATCGCCGGCGATGTTCAGGATTAGGGCCTCGGCGATATGGGGGCCTAGTTGCTGCGTTATGGTGTTGATGGGGGGTTGAAGATGGGAGGGTAAGGAGGTGAGTTGGACGAAGGATGTCTGGAGTTCTGTTAGTCGGTTGTTGTGCATGGGGGAAAGTAGGGGTGGGTTGGGGCTTACCCAGAAGCTGGCAGCGGAGCGCTTAGGGAGGATTTCGGCGCTGGTTAGGCAGCGGAGGGTGAATGTGAAGAGCTCACTGAGCGAGTCTTGGAGGTGTGGGTTTAGGAGTACGTTGACGTAGCGGGGGAGGAGTTTAGTGGCGAGGTCAATGCAGCTTGATGCGACCTCTGGGTCTCTTGCAGGGTCGACTAGAGTCAGGGTCAGTGCCTGGAAGCGGGGAGGAAGATGAATGTAGAGGGTTACCGTCGAGGAGGTGGATGAGCTTGAGAGTATGAACGAGCAGTGAATTTGCGGCGTCGTCTATTCTTGTGGAAGAGTCTGAACTGTGTCTGGTGAGTAAGACGCAAGCGGTATTCAAGACGTAGTCTAGTCGCGACGTATTCAGCGTACTTCGGTAGACGAAGTTGATGGTGACTTGGGGTGCGAACACGAATGGCCCAGGAGCAGTTTCCTTGTAACCTGTCCGAAGCACGTCGCAAGCTGCTTCCACAATTTCTCCATCATTCCGAAAAACATCCGGAATGACTTCCAGACAATGGACTATTCGTGCTTGTATCGACGCACCGTGGCCTTGGTTCCAGATTGAGATATGGCAAGTGTCTCCATCTAGTTCGATCGGAACGTCATCGGGAGCCTGTAGAGCCTTGCCCATACTGGCCAGACATCGAAGAGCAGTAAGAGCAGTCGCTTGAGCATCTTCAAGATGGCCAGCTCCCGCAAGCCTGAGACAGCTGTGCAGGTCTGCTTCCACGAAGAGTAACAATCTGTCTAAAGATTCAATTCTCACCTCTTCTGACGGAACTGCTTGCACAATGGCCGCAATGGCTCCCATCACCTTCACTTTTGAACTGATATCAGCACTCGGCCATTCGAGAAAAGCTTCATACTGCTGAATGAATGTTCCCAATTCCGCGATCAGCGCTTTTCGACATGAGGAGCACAGCGCTGAGATTGATTTCGAAGCGGCGACTGCCAGGGCCGAGGTTTCCAAAGAAGTGAATAGGAAGTTCAGAGCCGACGGCAGATATCTCGTATGACGTTCAAAGAAGGCTGTGTAATGACCCAGAGCATAAACTGCGGTTTGCCTGGTCTTTGCTGGTACGGTTACTTCGCTGTTCGACAGCAGCGTGAACATTGGCGATCCAAATAACCGTTCCAGGGTGCGGTCAACTGATTCTTCGTCCGCAGTGCAATCCGAAAGAGCATTGAGGCAAAATAACGTGGATTCGAGGTCGACCCAATCTCTCCTCTCCAGTGATATCAGCGCAAGGTCGGCAAACTTGTCGAGGATTTCCACTCCAATTAAAGTGTAAGACGCTTGTAGAAGGTCCTTCACGTCAGCTCGAAAGGCTTTGAATCCCGTTCGGACCTCGGAATCCCACGATCCCACTTCCTCCTGGGCCGGGAATCGTATCTTTACCCAGCATTCCTCAATGGCACGAAGAACGTGATTCCTTGCCGGATCTATCCAGGTACCTCTAATCTCGCCGTCCGCAAAGAGAGAATCGATCATGAACTCCGTAAACGTATTCCAGAACTCCAAGGCTGATGCACAGATCTCGTCTTCCGCAACGGCATAACCTTCGCAGGTCAGAAGGCCATGCAACATATGCAATATCAGCTGCGATTTGGGATCGTCGTAGTCCTTTGCAAGGTCTTGAACCGTAACATCACCAAAAGCGAGCAAGAGTCTTCCGTGGGCGACACAATCCGAATCGAAATTGCCACCCCTCAGTAGTGCAATTCTCTGTTGTACGCATTCGCCGCATAGAATGAACATCAATGACCGCAAGTCTTGAACGGTAAAGAAAGCACAGAAATTTGTCAGGATATCGGTAAGACATTCAACTGTCACTTCTGAAGTATTGTCGAGGATCATGCACGGTATGACAAGCTGTGTGATGTCTCTTAATGGATCCAACGCTGCTGCTGTTTCAATCCATGCCCGGTGAGCGTAATCTACCCACGACTGAGATCATGGATGTATCAGCTCTTGCAACTCGATTTTCTCAACCTACATACCTGAAAGCACTTGATACCCTCTTGGCAAAGTCGAGCATTGTCCTGCGAAATCTGCAATAAGAAGTGACGTATAATCATGACAGCATCTTTCAGATTCGGTCCAACTCTTTCATAGTATTTGTGCCTGCCGAGGAGAAGGTTAGAAATGACTAGAAGAATTTCAGCCTATCATTTAGAGGAATAGAATCGGCTTACGTCTGCATGCTGGCATTGTCGGTCTTAGCTACTTCCTCCACGAGCATTGAGCTGAACCAAAGCGTAGCGATAGCCTGTGATTGACTGAGACCTGGGATCAAGTCTGCGGTAGAGGGATGAATACTCAGAGACTCCGTAGAAACTGCTTGTCCGCTGTGAAAGGAGCAAATGACGTGCCTCAGACAATGCTCCCATGCTGAGCTAGGTCTTACGAAGTACGCTACTAGTGCGGAGCAAAGTTTCCTAACAACGAGAGAGCCTTCATTTTGAGATACAAGACGAACGAGCCAGGATAACAGTCTGATCAAGAGCAACTCTGCGTCCTCAGGCCCTAGCGAATCCCTAATCAGTTTGTCAGAATCCCTTGCATTGCCAGCTGTGTACCAAATCTTACCAATCCTGGTTGATTTTGATTGTAAATGTTAGAGCACCAAAGAACCGGACTTTATCATCGTTACTACTGAGCAGTGCATCCCCAAGTTGCCAGCCTTCAGGAGTCCTCTGCAGTCTCTGCAAAGTTTCTTGGATCTTTCCAATCTTCCTAGAGGATCCAGGTAAATATAGATTTTGCACAAGCTGCAGGAAAGGCGTCAGGTTGTGGGTCTAGGACATAGTAGATGTATAACGGATGGCATACCTGCTCCACTTCCTCAATTGAATTGGTGAGTTGGACTTGATACCCATTCTGAGAGGTGCTAGACGCCATCTCAACCTTTGATCTTCCAGATCAAGGCGTTGACGATGACGTAGGGCACCAGCTGGACTGATGAGGACTTCAGGGTAATCGTAGCTTCTGTTTCTTTGCGTTGCGTGATACGAAACACCTCCCACCCTTTAATGGCAGAATTTGGCCCTTGTCAGAGACAAAAGGACAAGCCTGCGGAGAGTTCGAATACATATTGACCGAGACCAAATTGGCAGACGCAGAGACCTGTTATTGCTGAAAACAATAATCAAGGTGATTCCTACGGTACGATATGACTAAGCCGCATGGCCATCGGTGTCTCCAGCTCTAGCGCGGTCTACGAGATAGCATTATTGCTTCTGTTGTTCCTCACTTTGCAATTTCTGCTTCCAATCAATGCAAAGCCTGAGACGTCTCTTCGTCGCTCGATCTAACAAAATCGTCACGTTCTCAGCACCGACTCCTACCTCATCTTGCGCAACTAGAAGCTTCTCTAGAACCTGCTTTCGCGCAGCCCTTGAGATGGAGACAGTTGACACTTCGAAGCGTCTGGGAAAACTGAGAGAGTTGATGAAGGAGAAGAAGGTCGATGTATATAGTATGGCTTGAATGGTCCCCGGTGAAGAATGAAAGTCTTATATTACCGAAGTTGTGCCATCAGAGGACAGCCACCAGTCTGAATACATCGCGCCATGTGACGCTCGTCGAGGTCAGAAAGTCTCCGTACAAGGCCATTCGCAAATGGCTCACCACTCCTAGAATACATATGTGGCTTCTCGGGGTCTGCAGGGACTGTTGTTGTTACCTTGGAAAAGGCTGCGCTGGCTACAGACGGACGGTACTTCAATCAGGCAGCGAAGCAGCTTGACAGCAACTGGCATCTACTGAAGCAGGGCCTAGAGGATGTTCCAACTTGGCAGGAATGGTACCATTCCTCGATATGGAAGCTAGTCCGGCGGTGCTGACGGCGCCTAGGACCGCAGAGCAATCGGAGGGTGGAAAAACGGTTGGTGTCGATCCAACGGTCATAACAGCCCGTGGGCACCCTCTCAATTACATCTCCAGATAGTGTTCCCGCTGATCCTACATAGCGGATGCGCGCAAGCTCTCGGAAAAGATCAAGAAAAAGGGCGGGGCATCCTTGATAAGCGTCAATGACAATCTGGTAGATGTCGTGTGGGGAAAAGACAAACCGTCACGGCCGAACGAGAAAGTCAAGGTGTTGGGAAAAGAGTTCGCTGGCAAGACGTTTCAGGAGAAGCTTGAGGACCTCCGGAAAGAGCTGGACAAGAAGAAGAGCGCAGGCCTCATTGTCTGTACGTTGAATCACCCTGCAGGACTACCATCAATTGCGCTTATCTGGCTCAGTACTAACACATCTTCGCGAAAGCTATGTTGGATGAGGTGGCTTGGCTATACAATCTACGCGGAAATGAGTATGTTCTGTTCACGGCGGGAAGCTTGCACTTGGTCCCATGCACCACTAATTCGTCACAGCATTCCTTACAATCCTGTCTTTTTCTCCTATGCGACAGTGACGCCTACAACTGCAACACTCTATATCGATGAAAGCAAACTCACCGCCGAGGTAAAATCTCACCTTGGAAATAACGTTATCATTAGACCATACGATGCAATATTTGAGGACTCGAAAGCTCTGAGCGAATCGATAACCACAGACACTGTCATCAATGGTGACAAGCCTTCAATTAACCCAGCGAGAAAGTTCCTCATCTCAACGAAGGCGTCATGGGCTCTGAGTCTGAATCTTGGTGGCGAAGAGAAGGTCGAAGAAATGCGGAGTCCTATTGGTGATGCAAAGGCAATCAAGAACGAAACCGAATTACAAGGCATGAGGTCATGCCACATAAGAGATGGAGCTGCATTGAGCGAATACTTTGCGTGGCTGGAGGAGGAGCTGACAGTTAAAGGCATCAAACTTGATGAAGTGGAGGCAGCAGACAAGCTCGAGCAAATACGCTCGTAAGTAATGCGGCAGACTTCATCGGGTCAGTAGCTGAGTAGCCTCGACAGAAAAGGGGAGCACTTCGTTGGGCTTTCTTTTGACACTATCTCCTCGACCGGCCCAAACGCAGCCGTAATCCACTACAAGCCCGAGAGGGGCCATTGCGCAGTTATAGATCCAAATGCTGTCTATCTTTGTGACTCAGGCGCTCAGTATCTGGATGGAACGACTGATACGACACGGACGTTACACTTTGGGGAGCCTACTGGGATGGAACGCAAAGCTTACACATTGGTGCTCAAAGGTGTCATTGCTCTTGACAAAGCAATATACCCCAAGGGCACAAGTGGCTTCGCCTTGGACACCCTGGCCAGACAGTTCTTGTGGGAAGAAGGCCTAGACTACAGACATGGCACCGGTCATGGTGTCGGATCATATTTAGTATATTTGTCTTTCGAATCTTTTTGTGGATGGTAATACTAACTTATACTGAGAATGTACATGAGGGACCGATCGGTATCGGCACTCGCATCCAGTATTCTGAAGTACCGCTATCACCTGGAAATGTCATTTCTGACGGTAAGAAATGCGTTCAAAGTGCTCGTACTCGCGTCTTACTGACCTCCGCAGAACCTGGTTACTATGAGGATGGCAATTTCGGTATCAGAATTGAGAGTAGGTCATCAATCACGGTCCGCACGTCACGGTCTCATATCTAACCTTTACTAGACGTCTTCATGGCTAAGGAGACCAAAACGAACCATAGATTTGGGGACAAACCGTATCTGGGATTTGAGCATGTCACTATGGTTCCAATGTGTCGAAAGATGATTGATGAGAAGCTCCTGACGCCTGTTGAAAAGAAATGGCTCAACGACTATCATGCTGAAGTATTGGCGAAAACGAAAGGCTTCTTTGATCAGGACCACCGGACGATGAATTGGCTGTTGCGGGAGACGGAGCCCATCTGACTAGTCAATTGGACTACATCGTAATAGTAGACCTATTTAGAGCAGCACTTTAAAAGAGATCTCTAATCTGAAGCACAAAATCTGTATTGAACTGGTCCTACGCTGGCACTCGGTAAGTCCCGGAGCACTTATCCTTGTGCAAAAGTACCTCCAGTACCAATGTGAAAATATTTAGTAATATGTAGACCATCACTTTATACCTCTCGACCCCTCTAAGTCTTCTTGAATGATACAACGTTTGGATATTCAGTGTTGCCCACCTACGTAAACGATAAAGAGCATTTTGAGGGATGACTGGGTCAAACCAATGCGATGTCCCAACCCCCGTTGCGCCCTGGGCAGAATGGCAGTGACGGATATACCAACGGCTATTACAAGGATGAGATTTCGGATCACTATGATCAAGAGTATAGTGACGGTGATCCCGTTGGCGGCGAGGGTGTCGGCGCCGTCAGCCGTGAAGGAAGCGCTGGAGGGGACGGTGAATTACATGACGGGACACCACCGGCAGAATCGAACACTCGGCAGTTACATACGTTACCGCGACCTCGAGGACAGGCATCAGAATCCTTGAATGAGAGACCCGATCTAGGGGATCGAGCATGGACTGGACAGAGTAGGAGCAGGGGGGACGGGATTAGGAGAGTTGGTGCTGGCCAGGGGAGCAGGCAGATTGAAGGTTAGCAATACCGTGTGGTAAGGTTGAGATGCCTTAGTGGCTTGATGGTGCCGTAATATGAATTATGGTGTGAATTCAGAACTTGAATTCAGTGCCGTTTCGACGCGCGCATTGACTAGGCGTTTTCTTCAGTGAGAAGATATGGCTGACAGCTCCTTTTTACAAGATGTACTGCAATACATACAACATGACTGGGACTTCATGACCAGAGACGACTGCGTTCCGGTTCAGGTCGCACTGCAGTTGATGGATGCCAGTACACTGGGGCGAGCGGATAGGTACGGCGACTTTCAGCAAACACATCTACAGCTTCAAAAGGCGCTGAAGGCCATTGTGAATGGTATTGAACCCAGCACACAATTGGGTGACTGGTAATTGACGTTGGCAGAACACCATCAGGGATTCAATAGCTCCATTGGAACTTTTCATAAGATCCAGTCCAGCATACAAAGCTCTCAAAACAGAGTGAGAACTCTCAAAGATTCTTTAACACAAGCAAAAGCAAGTTTATCGACTACAAAGCCGGAACTGAAAGGGCTGGCAACATCATCTCAGAAATATGATGATATGCTCCAAGTCCTCGGTCAAGTGTAAGAGTCAATTATGAGATGGTGAGGTATATCCTCTGCTGACATTGTATGCAGCGAGCAATTGCAGCAGGTCCCTGAAAACCTTGATGCGCGGATCTCGGAAAAGCGATTCTTAACTGCAGTGGACGTGCTCCAGGATGCCCTGCGTCTGATCAGGAGGTCTGAGCTGGAAGATATTGGTGCTTTGACTGATTTGCGAGTATACTTCAGCAATCAAGAAACAGTACGTCCACGGTTTGAGATTTTGTCTGGAACGGCTGACTGAATGTTGCGTTACAGTCACTGACCGACATCCTGATTGAAGAGCTACACGATCATCTGTATCTAAAATCACCATACTGCCAGGATCGATGGAAGCCGTACACTCAAGATCAGAATGAAACTGTGAAGCCTGATTCTCCCGCAGCATCCTTGGGTACTTGCTGTGGTACTAACAAGAGATTGGGCAATTGGCTGACGTTTGCCTAGCGAACAATTGGGGAAGAGCCCTCTATCACTTCCTGGATAAGCTTAACACAACTTCACCGGTGAGTAGACATGCAGCATATTATCCCATACATGCATGCATGGGGCTGAGTCTATCCTAGATGACCGATGATACATCTCGCAACCCAGAAGCAGACAGCTTTTATTACATACAGATGATCATCGAGTCACTAAACAAGATGGGCCGTTTAGATATAGCCGTAGACCGCATGGAACAAAGATTACCTGTTGAACTATTCACAGTGGTCGACAGAACAAACAACGAAGTCGATAATCGACACCCTAGCCACGTTCGCGGTCAAGGGAAGACCGAGAAGCGTTTCATCAATTTTGGCCTGACCCAGACTGATGGCCGAAGCAACGTCCTTCCCGATCTGCTGTGGACCCTGTATTCAAAGTTTGAAGCCATTGCTGAGGGACATCGAGTTGTGCATGATGTGGTAGCAGGCATCATCAGACGGGAAGGGCTACGGAACGCAGGATCCTTAACAAGTGGCTTTAAAGAATTGTGGAAGCTTTATCAGAGTGAAGTATGCTACGAAAGAACACAACCGGAATGTAGCTAAAACGGTGCAGATGCGGTCCTTGCTTCACGACTATCTCGCAACAGACGGCAATATAGCATATCGCTCAGGTCATGCACCAGCGAATGGAGCCAACATGTTCCAACGAAATCACCGCGACAAGACCAAGGTAGGGTCTCTAGATAATTTGCATGTCAAATACTGCTAACAAAGTTGCAGAGGATGTTCAAGCTTTCAAACATAGACAAGGGATCCATTGACATGAACGCGGAGCAGGAAGATTTAGATCATATCCTGGAATCTTCGGTACCAGGCCTTGTATCAAAATCGAAACGAAGGTCAGGTGCAAACATAGACAAGACTGAATCGAACCACGATGGCTCAGCTACTGGCCATAAACTGCTGGTCGAACCGAGCGTCTTCAATATGAGCTTGCTACTACCTCCATCTCTCTTTTTCCTTCAGCGGCTAAAGGACGTTGTACCACCAGGCTCAGACATAGTTATAAGCACACTGACGGCCTTCTTGGATGACTTCCTCGTCAACGTCTTCCACCCCCAACTCGATGAGACAGTGACTGAACTCTGCGCCCAATCCTTTGTTGAGCTTGATGCTTTTCAGCAAGATCCACAATGGTCACAATATGCACGAAAGCCGATCTTCAAGGTATGTCAGATGCTAAATCTGTGGACGCCAGAGTGCTGACAGTTGCAGGGTACCTCTACGTTCTTCAGCATCATTAATGCTTTCTGCAAGATGCTCGATACTATTCCACATGACCAGGCCTTCACTCAGCTCATAATCACGCAAATGGTTACCTATTATGATAAGTGCTTCGGATGGTATAAAGGTAATACATCTAGGGCATCTGCGAGTCCGAAACTTTCGCTAAAAATGCCAGCACTGGTCACAAGAGCAGACGGCCAAGCTCAAGGCGGGATCCGGCTCAAGACCGCAGCTGCGTTGGCTGAAGCTGGCAAAATCCGCGACGTCATAACGAAGCAGTGGCAGGCAGAGGCTGGCGAGCTTCATGATCTGCTTGAAAATGTATGCCTATGGCTAAATCTATCGAGTCACCGGCTTACGCGCTGATCACTCAGGAAATTGCACTCCTGATCACGAACGCTAACGAAATGCGACTCGAACCTTACGACATCATCTCCGACCGCAAGAGCGTGGCGGCACTTTCTCTGCTATATACAAGCATGGTATGGTCCAGGCGCTCACACCATCATTCACAATCTAATTTTTGCAGCAATGGCTAGCCAGTAAACTTGCTCAGCTTCGACATATTACAGACCGTGCGGCAGATTCCTCCCAGCAAGAGGCAGGCAAATTCAGACAGAGTCGACGTTGGACATTGCTTCATTCTACCAGACTCCGAGATTCGTCGTTGCCAGTGTACCTTCCAATGACTCCAGAAACCGCTGTGTAAGCAATGTACGTCTCAGTTTAGGAAACTGCTAACAGCTCTAGTGCCTTCGACGGGATCGTGATTTCGTTCCAAGAGCTCGCAATGACAGTCCTCTTCACGCTCCACATCGACATCAGATGTGGGATCATCCATATGATTGAGCGCTGCCTACACGGGAACTACCTGTTGGAGCAACCTGCTAATGACGCCGATCGAAACGTATTAGCGCTGAACGCAGACCTCGTCAGCTTCGATGAAAACATTACGAGCTACCTTCGAGAGAAAGAGCACAACTTCATCACCACTGGCTTAGGTCTTCTCCTGGATCAGCTTCTTGTGACCAATGCGTCTCACATTAAGGCTATGAATCTTAATGGCTGCGGACGAATGCAGCTCAACATCCTTGTACTGCAGCAGAACCTGAAGAATATCGAAGACGACGTAGCGTTAGCTCGCAGTGCACAATTCTTTGACTTCTTCACTGAAGGACCGGATGCGATAATTTCAAGAGCGAAGGAGACGGGCGGCAAAGGCCTCGGATTCAGCTACGAGGAATTGAAGGTACTTGTGGAGCTATACTATGCGGAGGGCATCAACTCCACGAGACGGGAGGTGGCAATGACGGCGAAGCGGACGTTGAGTGATCATCTATTGGCGCTTTCGGAGCATTTGTGGCAGACTTAGGAGCCATTCAGGGCCTGCTGGCGTTGAGGTGAGTCCAAGAACATATCAACATTAGACTTCTGCTGAGTAATGGGTCTCCGATGTTCAAGGAGATGGAGAATAACATTTTGGAAATTGCTGCCCAGTCCGCGCATTGTTTTCAGCTGTGGTACTGCCGCTGTGACGCCCTTATCTCATGCTTCCATTTGTCGTGCTAGAAACATAGTGTATGGTACGGGCTTCTGCCGCCCAGCTGATAAAAAACCGCCTTCAAGGCATCGCCATTGACAATATTTATATTTTTGTAGCACCGCTCTGCTTCTATCGCTTCAGCACCGTTGGCTCATTCGTGCGCAGTGTCCCTTCCCCGTAGCCCTTGAGCTCTATCGTTTCTCCTCCAAATCCAGCCCCATCCCGACACCTATCAGCTTACCTGTTATCTAAGCGGTCACATGGCGATAGTATGCTCCATTATACCTTAGCTGTACATATTTAGGTACACGTACTTTACAATGTACCCTATTGAGCTATCTAAGGGTTGCACGTGGCTTCGATCAACCCCACCTCCACCTCCGCTGTCAACATGATTCTCCAATCAGCTTTGCGGTCAATCCCATAGGTCCTGGATCAATCAAACACATGACAGAGATCACGTTGTCATCGCGGTGAATGCAAGATGGACCACGAGATTGAAATGGTGTCGAGTTTCATTCCTCATATGTTACACTAGCGGAAAGTAATGGGTATCATCGCGGTACGGTGCACGTCATGCGTACTCTAACTCTTTCACAGTCAGCAACGTTGTACGGATACCATTTAGCTAGCCACCATGGTCTCATGGTAGGACAAAGTGCGATGGTGGCTGTATATCTGTAACATCTATATCGGGGTATTAGAGTTTGCTCACACTAAGTGTAAATTACTGGAAAGGCGCTGTACATACATGTATGGAATGATGTCGATTGGTTTTACCGAGGACGATCAACACCAAGCGGGTTTCTGCTCCATCCAAACGATCAGGTGATAAGATCTGGTCCTCGACATTCTATTGAATTGAGACACTTCAACGATCAAAACCAACCTCTGCCTGCACGGCTCATTTATAGCGAAAGGGTTGGCCAAGTAAGATCAGAAGATCTTTTCGATTTGTCTGACGCCGCTGCTCGTCGAAACAACGCGCATTGCGGCGCATCGTCCACACCTAGCTCCGCTCACGGGCTCTGGAACTCGTGACCTCTCGTTACTGTAAGTTTGCTTTCTCGCTGTACTCAGGGCGTCCACCACTGTTGGACATCCACCAGGCCACGACGGTAGCTTTTCAGGGCCCCCCGCGAACGTGCACATCACTGCCCGACGAAGGTTGTACGCAAACTTTCACTGCAACACAACTCATCTTGGCATCATGACCAGACTGGTGTAGCTGTTATGACGGTGGCTGCCAAGTATCGGCGAATCTGCTTGGTACAGCCGCTGAAGCCTGACCGATGAGGGGCGAAGGCAGTACGGGTGTTGCAATGGCAATCAACAGTTCAGAGCTACCAGAGGAGGGAGGACCAGCACACGGATCGCATCATGCGCACGCGTGTTTGCATCTCCTCGTGATACAGAGTGTGTGCCTGACCACGTGCTGATAATTGAGATCATATGTACAGCAATCGCGCTCTCCTCGAGAAGTCCTTCATACGACGAACTACTGCGGTGGAGCGTTTGCCGACGGCAAGTCATCGTTGAGCGCAAACCCGACGATTTCTCTGTAGATCAGTCGAGCACCTCTCCTCACCATTTGTCCTCGTCGTACAACTACTTCAGACCCGCGACTGGTCAGGTGGTTCCACCGGTGCGAACCATTGGCACCAAAGGCGTTCGTCTGGACCCGAAGTTCCCAGGCCAGGTTATCTGATTCACCATCGTGCAGCAACCCGCCACAACCGTTGCTCGTGTAACAAAACTACAAAATAGTATATACATCTAGGACACTTCAGTTCATTTGGGCCACAAACGTCTTCACTGCCCAAAAGAGCTGATTAGAGCTCACTGGGGTCACGCGATCCATAGAAGAAGAGCATTTCACCGATGGCAGACCGAATAAATTACCAAGAACATCTACCGCATGATGACACAGCGAGGAAAGGGAAAGCGCATGTTGTCGACCAGACGGGACACTCCAACAAACGAAAACGAGATCACGAAGGAGCAAGCGACAACCCACGGCATGGAAGCTTCAAGCGAGCCTCACCAGCCAACAACACAGCTCGGAACGGGACCGATCTAAGTGATCCGTCAGGCGGGTCATTCTTATCCACACAAAACGCGTCAGGCAACGGCGAAGACGAAATGCAAAGTTCGTCCAACTCATCGCATGACTTTAGCGCCTTGACACAGCAACTAGTTCAACATGCAGCTAGTCATCAGAATGGCGGACAACATAGTGCGTCTGAAGCGGCGTCGACTGCTGCTGCTGCCCTTGCTGGAGTTTTTCCACAGATGACGATACCCCAGCCCACCGAAATCTCATTCGCCAGCAATACATCTGGCGGTGAGGGTGAACGGCAATTGGATTCTTCGTTTGGCTTGGGGGAGCATGACGGCGATCAAATTCATCCTGGGAATCAGCAGTACAATCTCGATGCCCTAAGACAGTCCACTGGCGCGCAAGTGCAGGCCGCTCGAGAGACATCGAATGGTGGCGGCGTAAAACCAGCGGTTGGATCCGACGAATGGCATAAGGTGCGGAGAGATAATCACAAAGAAGGTCAGTGCGATACAAATTTCCTCAGTCTATCTCTGATACTGTTTACTGACTGCAGTAGTCGAGCGGCGGCGGCGCGAAACCATCAACGAAGGCATCAACGAACTCGCCAAAATCGTTCCCGGCTGCGAAAAGAACAAAGGCTCTATTCTGCAACGCGCCGTCTCCTTCATCACCCAGCTCAGGGAGAACGAGACGCAAAACATCGAGAAATGGACCCTCGAGAAACTCCTAACAGAGCAAGCTATAGCCGAGCTCAGCGCTAGCGTCGACAAGCTCAAGAACGAGTGTGAGCGCGCCTGGAGAGAGGCCGATACGTGGAAGAAGACTTGTCAGAGTGCGGGCCTGACACCGAAGACGGAGGATCAGGCGGACGTCGGAGGCAACGGTAGTGGCGAGAGCTGAGAAACCGGGACTCGTTACCTGTGTGTTATGCGTGCACTATACATGGGCCGGTTCCGTCTGGTTCTGCACGTTGCGGATTGTCTCTCGGGGATGTCTCTTCTTTGCCTGTTATTCCACCCTCAGAAGTCTCGGCGTCCCTTCTTCCACCTACATTATCACGAATTCAATATCCGATATCTGATCGCCTGAACCTATTGCTCTGCCGCTGGTAGCATGTACACGACTGACGAGAACTTCCTTCCTCACATTTGCGGATTAAAGACGACCCGTTTGTCTCTACTTTCCTGCCTTCTTTTTCTAGCGATACAGGTGGATCGATACAGGGGTTCTTACTTTTCATCTTCAGCTCGGATCTGCTAGGTTCGACTGTGCTCCCTTTCCTAGAAGGGGAAGTCCTTGATGATAATGATTTCACGTTGCTACTGCTGCGTTCTTACCATGGACATATACAAGCCGTGCAGTATCCTGCGCGCTGGTAGAGCAGACCTAATACCAGCCAAGTCTAAACGCCCAGATCTGCCACTGTCAAATACACCTGTTCGGATAAGAGAGTCTACATCACGCATATCCCATATCAAACCCCATTCACCAAACCCACTCAACTACTCCGCACCCCCCTACTCCGTCATCTCGACCTCCCACTCCGCCCTGGCCCCCGTATCCACGCTCAATAACCCCTCCACCCCCCTCCCCAACACCCCAAAAACCCTAACCCTCCCCTCCCTAACCCCCACCACCGCACTCGTCCCCGCATACCTCGCCTCC
>JAABUP010002533.1_pt1 | contig 35049 bp, 27 predicted proteins | sample 5559201 | NCBI WGS metagenome assembly JAABUP01 (sample SAMN10711887, study PRJNA513373) | rock metagenome | isolation source: Antarctica rocks | place: Antarctica
CGAACGTGATCGGCACCTCCACCACCCGGGCCCCGCTGAGCCAGGCCCGCCAGGCCAGGTCCACCTGGAAGCAGTACCCCTGCGAGGCGACGTGCCCCTGCAGCAGGACCTCGAGCACGGGGCCCCGGTAGGCGCGGTAACCGCCGGTGGCATCCGCGAGCGGCAGCCCGAGCACCAGCCGGGTGTAGGCGTTGCCCCCGCGAGACAGCAGTTCGCGTGTCCGGGGCCAGTTGACGACCTCTCCCCCGGGCACCCACCGGCTGCCAAGCACCACGTCGGCGGTCTCGAGCGCCGCCAGCAGCCGGGGCAGCTGTTCGGGCGCGTGCGAGCCGTCGGCATCCATCTCCACGATCACGTCGTACGCCCGCTCGGCGGCCCAACCGAACCCCGCCACGTAGGCCGCCCCCAGGCCCTGCTTGGCGCCGCGGTGCAGCACGTGCAGCCACGGCAGCGCCTCCGCCAACTCGTCGGCGATCTTCCCGGTGCCGTCGGGACTGTCGTCGTCGACCACCAGCAGGTCCGCCTCGGGTACGGCGGCATGCAGCCGGGCGGCGATGACCTCCAGGTTCTCGCGCTCTTCGTAGGTCGGGACCACGACCAGGACCCGCCCCACGCTCACCGACGCACCACCGCGGCGAGCAGGGCCGCCGCCCCGAGCAGGGCCAGGACCGCCTCGGGGAGGTCGCCGAGCCGTGTTGCCGGGGTGGTGGCGCTGCGCACCGGCACCTGGGCCACGAGCACGTCGCGGGTGAAGATGCCCGAGGCCTGCCGCAACGAGCCGTCCGGGCCGATCACGGCGGACACGCCGCTGGTCGCGGCGACCAGGACGGTGCGGCCGTGCTCGACTGCGCGCAGCCGACCCATGGCCAGCTGCTGGGTGGTCTCACCGCTGCGGCCGAAGCTGGCGTTGTTGGTCTGCACGACCAGCAGCTTGCCGCCGCCAGTGACGCCGTCCCGTACGAGCCCGTCGTAGGCGACCTCGAAGCAGATCACGTCGCCGAGACGTACCGGGCCCACCTGCAGGACGCCCGGCCGGGTGCCGGCGGCGAAGTCGCGGGGCACCAGGTCCACCCGCTTGCTGACGACCCGCACGAGCGAGCGCAACGGGATGTACTCCCCGAACGGCACCGGGTGCCGTTTGTCGTAGGTCGCGCCCGGCCCGGTGACCGGGTCCCAGACGATCCCGCGGTTGAGCACGTGCCCGCCGGGGGCGTTCACGACCGCGCCGACCAGGACGGGTACGCCGACGTCCCGCACGGCGCCGTCGATCAGCCGGTAGGCCTCGGGATCGGTGTACGGGTCGAGGTCGGAGGCGTTCTCGGGCCAGAGCACGAGGTCGGGTCGGTGGGTCCGCCCGGCGCGTACGGCCGCGGCGAGCTGGTGCGTGGCCTGGACGTGGTTGTCCAGCACGGCGGCCCGTTGCTGGAAGGCCGCCAGGCCCAGCCGGGGGACGTTGCCCTGGACGACCGCGACGGTCTCCTGGGGCCCGGATGTGCCCACGGGTACGAGCGGCGCCACGACCGCGATGGCGAGCGCAGGCAGCAGGCCGAGCAGGGCGCGGCCCCGCGGGGACGTGCACAGCAGCGCGAGGGCGGCGCCCAGGGCGGCAACGGCCCAGGTGACCAGCGGTGCCCCGCCGAGCGCGGCCAGCGGCGTGAGAGGGGTGTGTCCCTGGCTGAAGGCCAACCGCCCCCAGGGGAAGCCGCCGAACGGCAGCCGGTCTCGCAGGGCTTCCTCCCCCACCCAGAGCAGCGCGGTCCACACCGGCCAGCCGGGCAGCCGCGCGACTGCCGCGAGCCCGGCACCGAGCGCGGCGGTGAACAGCGACTCCAGCAGCGCCAGCGCCAGCCACGCGGGCGGACCCGCGACCGCGCCGGTCCAGGGCAGCAGCGGCAGGAAGAACGCCAGGCCGAACAGCAGCCCGAGCGCCGCGCCGCAACGCGGTGCGCATCCCCGGCAGGCCGTCACGAACAGGCCGACGGCCCCCGGCGCCAGGACCCACAGGCCGGACGGCGGGAAGGACAGAACAAGCAACAGCCCGGCCAGTACGGCGCTCAGGACATGCCACGACCGCTGGTAGCCGAGCCGGCCTACAGAACCGTGTCGCCGGGGCACGGCAGGCCAGGAACGGTGGCTGCGGGAGGTGGGGACGGGGTGCCGGACAGCTCGGGTGCTGTCCGGAACGGCGGCGCGGGGGCCGGGCGCCGCCACCGGGCTGGTCGGGCTCACAGGAGGAGTCTGCCTGCTTCCGGCGAGGAGGGTGCCGAGCTCGGGGTCCGGTGACGCCTTCGGACCGACGCGACGGCAGCGGGCTGCTGTCGACGCGCCGTTGTCTACTGGGCCACCGGACCCCAGCCCGGGACTGCACCCGCCTCACCGATGCACGCCGACGACCACCCCCGCCACCGCCTGGGGCTGGAGGACCGGCGGACCGGCTGCCCCAGGACGGGTGCGACGACGACCGCTCGTGCGCGGGTCGTTGATGCGACCGAGGGAGGTTACCGAGGGCCCCCGCGAGGCTGTCAACCAGGCCCTGACCTGCGGTTTCATGCCGTTCTTGCAGGTCAGCCGCTATGAGCTACGGCCCGAGCAGATGTACCGTTTCGCCCCGGACGACGGTGCGCAGGCACTGCGGGTCCGGCCCGTCCAGATCCGGCAGGCCCGCCACTGCGGCCCGCGGGTCGGTGGACCAGCCCGCCACCCGTTCGTCGGGGATCTGCACGACCAGCTCACCGCTGACCTGCCAGACGGCGAAGGTGGCCGGCGCCCCGGGCAGCAACTCGCCCCCGTCGTCGTCCCGTGCGGCCCGCCGCCCGCCGCGGGTATGGGCGCTGAAGGCGGCGCGTGCGGTCAGCCCGCTGCCGGACGTACGGTGCTGCACAGCGGCCCGTACCGTCCCCCAGGGGTCCAGCGGCGTCACCGGGCAGTCGCTGCCGAGGGCGAGCGGCACGCCTGCGGCTGCCAGCGCGGCGAAGGGGTTCATGCCGCGGGCGCGCTCGGCGCCGAGCCGCCCGGCGTACATGCCCTCCGGGCCGCCCCAGCGGGCATCGAAGACCGGTTGCACGCTGGCCACCACGCCGTGCCGCGCCAACCCCAGCACCTGATCGGAGGTGAGCAGCTCGGCGTGCTCGACCCGGTGCCGGCAAGCCCGTAGGTCCCCGACCTGCTCAGCTGCGGCATCCAAGCCGTCGACCACGGCCTGCAGGGCGGCGTCGCCGATGGCGTGGAAGCCGGCCTGCAGCCCGGACAGGGTGCAGGCCGCGACGTGCTGGGCGATCGCGGCTGAGTCCAGGTAGGAGTGCCCGTGGCCGGGCTCATCGACGTACGGCCGTTGGAGAAAGGCCGTGTGGCTGCCCAGGGCGCCGTCCACGAACAGGTCGCCGCCGGCCCCCACGGCGCCCAGCTCAAGGGCCCGCTCGACACCGTCCCGCTCGACGCCGTCGCGCCCGTCGTCGGCCAGCTCACCCCAGTAGCCGAGCCGCTCGACGCCGTGCTCGAGGTCCAGCAGGTCCAGCAGGTCCTGCTCGCCACCGAGGTCCGGACCGCCGCACTCGTGCACGCAGGCGATGCCCAACGCCGCGGCCCGGTCCAGGGTGGCCCGCTGCGCCAGCCTGCGCTGACCCGGGCTGACCGTTTCCTGCGCCGCCCGGCGTACGACGGAGTGGGCCTCGGCGCGTACCAGCCCCTCGGGCAGGAAGCCGCGCAGGCCCCGGGCCGAGGGGCACGCGGCGAGCAGCGCACTGCTGGCGACCGCCGAGTGGACATCCGTGCGGGCCAGGTAGACCACCCCGCCGTAGGAGGCGCGGTCCAGCTCGGCGGACGTCGGGGGCCGTCCCTCAGGCCAGGCGCTGTCGTCCCAGCCGGTGCCCAGCAATACCGCTCCGTGACCGCGCCGGGCGGCCTGCTCGACGGTCCGCAGCGCCGCGGACAAGGACGGGCTGCCCGTCAGGTCCAGCCCGGTGAGCGCCAGACCCGCGCTGGTGGCGTGCACGTGGGCGTCGACGAAGGCCGGGGCGAGCAGGGCGTCCTCGAGCTCGACAGTGACGTCGGCGCTCATCGCGTCGGCCGCGCCCTCGCTCCCAACCCACGCGATGGTGGCCCCGTCCACGAGCAGCGCGGTCGCGAACGGGTCGTCCGGCGTACGCACCCGACCCCGTCGGTACAGCGTCGTGGTCACCCGCGCCAGGCTAGCGACCTGCCCGTGGTGTCTTCCCCCGATCAAGGCGAGATGCCCATGATCGTCGTGCTGACCATGGGCATCTCGCCTTGATCGGCGGGAAGTGGGGGGGCGGGCGGTAGGGAGCTGCGCGACGCTGGAGCAGGCGGATCACCTGCGCACATGCTGGTACGCCGGACGACCGCCCTCTAGAGTGGTGCCATGACCGTCATTGCTCCGCAGTCCCTGCAGCCTGCCGATGTCCACGCCAGCCTCGCCCGGCACCTGCTGGTCGACGGCTTCGAGCTGGTTCTGGACCTGGGCGCGAGCCGCGGGTCTACCCTCGTCGACGCACGGGACGGCACCGCCTACCTCGACCTGTTCACCTTCTTCGCGAGCAGTGCGCTGGGGATGAACCACCCCGCGCTGGCACAGGACCCGGCCTTTCGCGACGAGCTGCTCGAGGCGGCGCTGAACAAGCCGAGCAACAGCGACCTGTACACGGTGGCCATGGCCCGGTTCGTGGACACCTTCGCGCGGGTGCTCGGGGACCCAGCCCTGCCCCACCTGTTCTTCGTCGAGGGCGGTGCGCTCGCGGTCGAGAACGCACTCAAGGTCGCCTTTGACTGGAAGAGCCGCTGGAACCAGGCCCGCGGGCTCGACCCGGCGCTCGGCACCAAGGTGCTGCACCTGCGCGAGGCCTTCCACGGCCGCAGCGGCTACACGCTGTCGCTGACCGACACCGACCCGGTGAAGGTGGAGCGCTTCCCGGCGTTCGGCTGGCCACGGATGCCCGCGCCGTACCTGTCCCCCGGCGTCGATGTCGAGCAGCGCGAACGAGAGGCCCTGGAGGCAGCCCGGGCCGCCTTCGAGCAGCACCCGAACGACATCGCCTGCTTCCTTATGGAGCCGGTGCAGGGCGAGGGCGGCGACCACCACTTCCGGCCGCAGTTCCTGCAGGCGATGCAGGCGCTGTGCCGGGAGTACGACGCGCTGTTCGTGCTGGACGAGGTGCAGACCGGCTGCGGGCTGACGGGCACGGCGTGGGCCTACCAGCAGCTCGGGGTGCAGCCCGACGTGGTCGCCTTCGGCAAGAAGACCCAGGTCTGCGGGATCATGGCCGGCGGCCGGGTCGATGAGGTTCCCGACAACGTCTTTCGGGTGTCCTCGCGAATCAACTCCACCTGGGGCGGCTCGCTGGTGGACATGGTGCGCGCCCGCCGCATCCTGGAGGTGATCGAGGCCGACGGCCTGATCGCGCGGGCCGAGGTCGCGGGTGCCCACCTGCTGCGGCTGCTGCACGGCCTGGCCGAGCGGCACTCGGAGGTCACCGGCGTGCGCGGGCGGGGGCTTATGTGCGCGTTCTCGCTGCCGTCCGGGCCGGTGCGGGCACAGGTCCTGGACCGGCTGCGCGACGACGAACGCGTGCTGCTGCTGGGTTGCGGCGGCCGCAGCGTGCGCTTCCGGCCGGCCCTGACCGTCACCGAGGCCGAGCTCGAGGCCGGCGTCGCCGCGCTGGACCGCGTGCTGGGCGGCCTGGCGTGATCAGCTCCTACGTCGCGGGCGCCTCCGTGCGGGGCGACGCCGGCACAGTCGTCTCGACCAACCCTGCCCGGCTCGACGATGTCGTCGCCGAGGTGTCGCTGGCCTCGAGCGAGCAGCTCGTCGAGGCCTTCCGGGCTGCCACGGCCGCCCAGCCGGCGTGGGCCGACACCCCCGCCCCCGTGCGCGGTCGGGTCATCGCGCAGATCGGCCGGCTCGTCGAGGCCAACTCCGAGGCGCTCGCCGCACTGATCACCCGCGAGGTCGGCAAGCCGATGGCGGAGTCCCGCGGCGAGGTGCAGGAGATCGTCGACACCTGCGACTTCTTCCTCGGCGAGGGCCGGCGGCTCTACGGCCAGACCGTGCCGAGTGAGATGCGTGACAAGCAGTTGTTCACCTTCCGGGTGCCGGTAGGCGTCGCCGGCATCATCACGGCTGGCAACTTCCCGGTCGCCGTCCCGTCCTGGTACCTCGTCCCGGCGCTGCTCTGCGGTAACACCGTCGTGTGGAAGCCGGCCGAGTACGCCGCGGCGCTCGGCGATGCGCTGACCAGACTGTTTGTCGCAGGCGGCCTGCCGCCCGGGGTGCTCAACACGGTTCACTGTGACGGCCCGACGACGTACGACGGGGTGGCCGCCGCGCTGGAGCAGGGGCTCGTGCAGAAGGTCGGGTTCACCGGCTCGTCCGAGGTCGGCGCCCGGATAGGTGAGCTGTGCGGGCGGCACCTGCAGAATCCGTGCCTGGAGCTCGGCGGCAAGAACCCGCTGGTCGTCATGCCCGACGCCGACCTCGACCTCGCCGCCGAAGGCGCGCTGTTCAGCGGGTTCGGCACCGCGGGGCAGCGCTGCACCTCACTCGGGGTCGCAATCGTGCACGACGACGTCCACGACGCGTTCCTGACCAAGCTCATGGCTCGGCTCGACAGCGCCGCGCTCGGCGATCCGACGCAGGACGTGCTGTACGGCCCGATGCTGTCCGAGCGGTTCCTGCAGGGCTATGAGAAGTGGCTCGGCGAGATCCAGCCGCACCACGAGGTGCACGGCCCGACCGGCCGGATCATGGCGAGCAACCCCCGGCCCGGGTTCCTCGGCGACCCCGACGCCGGGGTGTTCGCCCACCCCGTGGTCGTCACCGGCGTCACTGCCGCGGACGCGCTCTACCAGCACGAGACCTTCGGGCCGATCGTTCCGGTCATGCGTTGCTCGGACTTCGAGCAGGCCGTAGAGCTTGCCAACGGCCACGGGTACGGCCTGTCCAGCGCGATCTACACCTCGTCCGCGCAAACCGCCTTCCGCTTCCGGGCGCGGGTCAGCGCCGGGATGCTGTCGGTGAACAACTCCACCTCTGGCGCCGAGGCCCATCTGCCGTTCGGCGGTAACGGCAAGAGCGGCAACGGCTCGCGGCAGAGCGGTATCTGGGTGCTGGACCAGTTCACCCGGTGGCAGTCGATGAACTGGGACTTCGCCGGCAAGCTGCAGAAGGCCCAGATGGACACTGAGAGCGACGCATCCGGCGCACCGGACCCGGGGTTCCGACTGTAGGGCCGGTGGGTCTACCCTGCGCCAAGCCAACGGGACACGCCCGAGGGGGCGGCGCCCTGCGCGACGTAGTACCGCATCCAGGTGAGGTCTATGGGGCTGGCGGGTTTGCCGTCGCAGAACGGCTTCTGACCGTTCTTGGTGTAGTAGCCCAAGACTGCCAGGGAACGGGCAATGTCGGGCTTACCGGTGTCGGTCGCCGAAGGCATCTGCTGCTGGTGCCCCATGCAGCCGGGCTGGGCTGCTGTGGCGTCGAAGTTGCTCTGCGCCGGTTTTGCCGGGGAGGAGGACGAGCAGCCGCTGAGAGCCGCGGCGAGCACGAGCAGCCCGGCCGCGGTCCGCGGCGAGATCACGTGCCCTGCACCAGTCGGGCGTACACGACCCGGTTGTTCACGTAGTGCCCGGAGGTCTTGTTGAACGTTCCGGTACAGGTGATCAACCGCACCTCGGGCGTGGCCGTCGGCGCGTACACCTTGTCCGCGGGAAAGTTGTCCTTCGGGAACTCAAGGGAGTCGTAGACGACGAACTTCAGCGCGCTGCCGTCTGAGCCGCGGGTGAGCACGGTGTCGCCCTTTTTCATCTCGGCGAGGCGGTAGAAGATCCCGGGGCCGGCCTTGGAGTCCACGTGCCCGACGATGACCGCGGGGGGACCGGTCTGGCCCGGGGACGGACCGTCGCTGTACCAGCCGGCGACGCCGTAGTCCACGGGTACCTGCAGCGACCTGTCGGGGTTCAGGTGCAAGGTGATCAGCTTGCTGCGTACCGCGATCGACGGGGCGGCGACCTCGACCGGCGAGACGTGCGCGGCAGGCGCCGCGGGCGCGGGCACCGGCGGAGCGAAGCCGTTCGGCACCGCTGCGGCGTCCGGCCCGGAGACCCGACCGCCGGTGCTGGCCACCGAGGTGTACGGCGCTGCGGTGTGACTGTCGACGGCCTTGGTGACACCGGTCCCGATCAAGCCGCCGGCCACGAGCAGGGCGAGCCCGCCGGCGTACAGCCGTCGTTTGGGGACCTGGGCCGAGGCGCGCGGCGAGCTTGGGGCAGTGTCGGGCACGGTCAACCCTTCCGGAAGTGGACGAGCCTGGAGGCGCGGGCAGCACGCCCGCGCCTCCAGGCTCGGGTGGGGACTAGCTCAGCGGTGCAGCGTGACGACGGCTGCGACGCAGGGTGAACGCGCCGAACCCGACGAGACCGAAGCCGGCCAACGTAGCCGCGACGGGCGCAACACCCACCGAGGACGACTGTACGGCGGTGCCGCCGGCCCCGGTGGCGACGCCACCGGAAGGCATGGTCATGCCCGAGGACGACCCGCTACCGGCCTGGTTGACCGACGCGGTGTTCGGCAGCGCGAGGTACGGGAACGTGTTGCTCGGCGCGCTGGCCGGGCCGTTCACGCCGTCACCGGCCATCAGGGCCGGCGGGATGACGCCGGTCATGGCGGTGCCCTCGACGGCCAGGATCTCGATGTCGACGACGTCGTCGGTCAGGCGCCGGCCGTTCGGGAAGCCCTGCAGGTCCTTGCCGAGTACGCCGAGACGGCTCGGGTTGGAGCTGACCGGGACACCCATGTTGAGCCGGAGCTCCTCAGCCGGAACGAAGCTGCCGCTGGGGACATCCTTGTTCAGCATCTGGGAGTTCAGGTCGGCCTTGATCGGTCCGCACGCCTTGCAAACACCGGTCAGGAAGATCTCCTTCAGGTCGTTGCGCGGGGTGGCCGGGGCCGGCAGCTTGTAGATCGCCTGGATCAGCTTGGGCAGCTCCGGGTCGGTGACCTTCTGCACTGCCGCGGCGACGGTGTGGTCCTGGTCGGGAGTGAGGCTGTTGAACGCGTCCTTCAGCGCCACGGGAATGACCAGCTCGTTGACCAGCGGGTTCCCCAGACGGGAGACCTGCACGAAGTTCCCGCTCGCGGTCTCCTTGCCGCCGGACAGCGTGACATTCTGCTTCTCCGTGGAGCTCCACACACCGATGACCGGGTTGCGGGTCATGTCGCCCTTGAGCGCCAGCTTGGCCTTCGGCACCTGGATGACGAGGGAGTTCACGTTGTAGCCGGCGAGGGTGTTGTGGCCGGCCTCCTTCAGGTTCGCGCCGTACAGCAGGTCGAACACGCGCAGGTCGAGGAAGAACGGGTCCGCGGCCTGCGTCGCAACGGTCTTGATGCCCTTGCTGGCGATGTTGACAGTCGCCTCGCTGCGCAGGGCGTTGTAGTCCGGCATAGAGGCCTTGCCGACATCGGACGGAGTTGCGGTGCCAGAGGCAATGACCTGCGGTGCACCGCCGTCCTTGATGACGGACAGGTCGTAGGTCTGCTTGAACAGCAGCGTCTTGTCGTTGATGCTCTTCACGACGCCGTCGTTGTAGAGGAACGTGCCCTTGCCGGCATCGCCGTGGTCGGCGCTGTTCTGGCCGGAACGGTCGTCCTTGAACGTCCAGCGATAGGTGAGGTCGGGCTTGCCGTCACCGTTGCTGTCGATGTTGATGTCGTAGTGCGAGCCGGCCTTCCACGGGTAGAAGTTGGGTCCGCCATTCGGCTCCTCGAACGGGATCCAGTTGGCGATAAGCGTCACCGAGTCCGACTTGTCCGGGCTCGTGAAGGCGTAGACATCGGTGTTGTCGTGCTGAGGGTCACCCGCAGTGAGCGGGGCCTCACGGTGGCTGGAGGCGTTTGCGACGCCCGCACCCAGACCGCTCATAGCCGTTGCAGCCAGGGTGACCCCGACGGCAGAGAAGGCGATCGTCGACCGGCGGCGCCGGCCTGACTGTGACTCGTGCTTCATGCGATCTCCAGGTGAGACGTGTGGGAGGAAGTGCCGCTCGTTGCGGGCGGGGAAAGCGCCGTACTCCTGACCGAGCGCGGCATACACGTCTCCCGACCTGCATGTCTTCACCCAGCCCAAACGCTGTGAGCATGACACGTTACTCACGGTCGTGTGTACCAAACCTCGGCGGCACGCTCGTGTGTATGAGTGATTCGCGCCACCGGCAACCCTGGATGGGTCAGATCGCGGTCTTTTTCAGGCTCCGGTTCGGTACCAGCGTGGCGAGGTGTTCGGCGGCGGAGTGTAGGACGCCTTCACCACCAGCAGGTGAGGAGCACCCGCGGCGATGCCCGCGGCCACCGCCCCGCCGAGCTCGGCCACGGTCACCTCGCGGGCCGTCACCTGGAACGCGCGCGCCAGCGCCACGAAGTCCGGCGGTTCGAGGGCGCACCCCACCGGGGTACGGCCGTCGCGGGTGAAGTCGTAGGCCAGCATGCCGTAGCCGCCATCGTCGACGAGCACGACCGTCAGGGGCACCTGCTCCTGGGCGGCGGTGGCCAGGTCGCCGCAGGCGAACAGGAAGCCGCCGTCGCCCACGAGGGCCACCGTGGGCCGGTTGGACAGCGCCGCTCCGAGCCCGGCGGGGAACCCGAATCCCAGGGTCCCCCAGCCGACCGGGTAGGCGAGCCCTCGCGGGCACGAGACCCGGCCGAAGCCGCCGTACCAGTAGCCAGGGATGCACATGTCGGCCACGACGACGGCGTCCTCGGGCAGCCCGGACTCGAGCGCGTCCAGGAACGCCGTCTCCGGACCCGCGTACGCCGCGCGTCCGGGGGGTCGGGTGAACCAGGGCTCGCGGGCTGGCAGCAGCGGGAGCAGGGCGGACAGCACGGCGGACACGTCGGCGCACAGGTGCACGTCCGGGTCGATGTTCGCCGGCTCGGCAAGGTCGACCAGGAGCACCTGCGCAGGCCGCGGCTGCCGGAAGCCCTGGGTGTTCATCGCGTCGAGGTCGCTGCCGAGCACCAGGACGGCGTCGGCGGCGTCCCACAGCTCACCGGCCTCGCGGCAGTGCGGCGGAAGCGGGACCAGATTCGGGTGCTCAGGTGGCAGCAGCCCACGACCGCCGTACGAGGTCAGGACTGGTGCCCCGAGCCGTTCTGCCAGCAGGGCGACCAGCGGCCCGGCGCAGGATGCTGTTGCGCCACCGCCGGCCCAGATCAGTGGCCGGGAAGTGCCGCGCAGGAGCTCGACGGCGGCGCCTACATCCACGACTGGGCCGGATGGGTTCGGGCGGGTGCACTCCGGCGCCTCGGCTGCGGGCAGCGCGACCTGGGCGGAGAGCAGGTCGGTGGGCACCTCGACGTACACGGGTCGGCGCGGGTGCTGCAGCGCGAGCAGACCAGCCCGTACGACCGTCGCCTGCAGCTCCTCCACCCGCTCGACCCGCAGCTGAGCCTTGGTGACCGGCCGGAAGAAGCTGGCCTGGTCGGTCGTCTCGTGCAGGACGCCACGGAACGTGTCCGGCCGCCGCACGGTCGTCGGGATGTCGGTGGCCAGCACCAGCAGGGGCGAGTGCGCGCTCCACGCCTCCCCTGTCGCGGCCACCACGTTTGCCGCGCCCGGCCCGGTCGTAGTCAGGGCGACACCGAGCCGACCCGTCGCGCGGGCCCAGCCGTCGGCGGCGTACCCGGCGGTCTGCTCGTGCCGGACCCCCACGAGCCGGACCCGGCTGGCCGGGAAGGCCGTCCAGGCCGCGAGGTTGTGCACGCCCGGCAGGCCGAACGCCACCTCGACGTCCAGCTGCTCCAGGGCCGCGACGAGCGCGTCACCGCCGGTCGGCATCCAGGACCTCCGTGATCTGGCCGCCCGACAGTCCCAGCGCCGTCAGTACCTCCACACTGTGCTCACCCAGCAGGGGTGGGGCGCGCCGCACCCGCGGCCGGACTCCGTCCAGCCGGTACGGCGAACCGACCACCGTCACCTCGCCGGACGGGTGCGGCAGCGTCTGCAGCAGGCCGTCCGCGACGAGCTGCGGGTCCGTGGCCAACTGCCCGACGTGCTGCACGGGGGCGCACGGCACGCCGGCGGTGTCCAGCACCCCGGCCCACTCGCGGGCGGTGCGCGTGCCCAGGACCTGCGCCAGGCCGGCAGCGAGAACCGTCCGGTCGGCCACCCGGCCGGAGTTGGTCGCCCAGCCGGGTTCGGGCGCGAGCCCGATCGCCGTGCACAGAGCGGCGAACTGCGCGTCGTTGCCCGCGCCGAGCACCAGGGGCGCGTCCGAGCAGGGCACCGGGCCGTACGGGGCGATGTTCGGGTGGTCGTTGCCGGCGAAGGTCGGGACCACTCCCCCGACGAGGGCGTTGCTGGCCTGGTTCACCAGCGTGCTGACGGCCGCCTCCAGCAGTCCGACCTCGACCCGCAGCGGTCGGCGGGCCAGCAGGCCGGCCAGAGCGCCCACCGCAGCGTACAGGCCGGCCACGACGTCGGTGACCGCCACGCCCACCTTGGTCGGCTCGCTGGTCCCGGTGACCGACATCAGCCCGCCGCGGGCCTGCGCCATGACGTCGTAGCCCGGCTTGTCCCCGTCTGGCCCCTCGCCGCCGGCCCCGCGCACCGACACCCAGACGGCGCTCGCGTGCTCCCGCAGCTCGGCCAGACCCAGTGCCACGAGGTGGCGTGGCAGGAAGTTCTCGAGCACGACGTCGGCGGCCTCGACGAGCCGGGCCACCACCAGGGCCCCGCCCGGCGCGCCCAGATCCAGGGCCAGCGAGCGGCGGTCCCGGTTGACCGAGAAGAAGTACGCCGCGTCCTGGCCGTGGAAGGGAGGGCCCCAGCGGCGGGTGTCGTCACCGAGTCCCGGGCGCTCTATCTTGAGCACGTCGGCCCCGAGATCGGCCAGCACCATCGCTGCGTACGGGCCGGCCAGGACTCGGGACAGGTCCAGGACGCGCACCCCGCCGAGCGGTCCCGGGGCCGGCTCCTGCACCGGCCAGCCAGGCCCGGAGGCCAAGGCCGCCGCCAGCCCCTGCTGATCCTCCACGCAGGCACCCTAGTCAGACACGGCCGATGGACTTGCTTGTGACCTACGGCACTGGGATGGTCGGTTGCAGCCGACCCTGCCGTGGGCCGCTGCACCGGTTGGAGGACGCATGCGTGCGTGGAAGAGCGTGGCCGCGGCCGCGCTGGTCATGGCACCGCTGGCGGCCTGCGCGTCCTCCGGGGGCGCCTCGGCCAGCGGCGGCAACACGGTCAACTGGTACATCGGCACCGAGACCTGGCTGCCGGACGTGATCAAGGCGTGCAACGCCTCCTCGAACGGCGCGTTCACGTTGAAGGCGCAGAGCCTGCCGAGCATGCCCGACCCGCAGCGCGAGCAGCTCGTGCGCCGCCTGGCCGCCAAGGATCCCTCGATCGACCTGATCGGCATGGACGTCATCTGGACTGCCGAGTTCGGCAAGGCCGGCTGGGTGACGCCGTTCAAGCCCGGGGAGCTCACCAACGTCGGCGACGCGAGCAAGGTGGCCAAGGGCCCGTTCGAGAGCGCGCAGTTCGACGGCCAGCAGTACGGCGCCCCGCTCAACAGCAACACGCGCTTGCTCTGGTACCGCAAGTCGCTGCTCGGCGACCGGCCGGTGCCCAAGACCTGGGACGAGCTGCTGAACACCGCCGACCAGCTGCACAGCAAGGTGCAGGAGACCGGGAAGCGGGCCGAGAGCCTGATGGTGTTCTTCAACGCCCTGGAGGAGAGCGCCGGCGGCCACATCGTGAAGACTGCCGCCGACGGCAGCACCACCGTCGACCTGCCAAAGGACCCGACGGTCAAGGCGCTGTCGATCATGGAGCACTACGCCCGCAGCTCTGCAGCCCCGACCGCCCTGTCCAACGCCGGCGAGGACGACAACCGCCTGGCGTTCCAGAAAAAGGACAGCAACAGCGCCTTTATGATCAACTGGCCGTTCGTCTACCCGAGCGTCCTGAAGGCCAACAAGGGGCTGGCCGCGGACTACGGCTACGCGCCCTACCCCCAGGTCGACCCCAACCTGCCGGCCCGGCCGCCGCTCGGCGGCTACAACCTGGGCATCTCCTCCTACAGCGCGCACCACGCCGCCGCGCTGGCGGCGGTCAACTGCCTGACCGACCCGGCGCAGCAGCGGACGATCGCCACCGAGGGCGGCCAACCTTCGGTCCTGCGCTCGCTCGGTGACGACCCCGAGATCAAGAAGTCGCTGCCGTTCCTGCCGCTGATGACCAAGCAGCTGGAGAACGCCGCGCCGCGGCCGGTCACCCCCAACTACAACGACCTCTCACTGGCGGTCCGGCAGGAGCTGCATCCCATGGCCAGCATCGGCGACCCGACGAGCAAGTACAACGCGCTACGGGACCTGCTTAAGCGGGCGCTGGCCAGCGAGGCGGTGCTCTGATGGCCGTGCAGGCGACCGAGCGGACCGGCTCGACCCCCATCGCGACCGGCCGGCACGCCAGTGGCGGCAAGAAGCCGATGACCGACCGAGCCAAGGCCGAGCGGTCGCTCGGGCTGAAGCTGGCCGCACCGGCGGCGATCATCATGTTGCTGGTCACCGCCTACCCGATCGTCTACGCCGTCTACCTGAGCCTGTTCCGGTACGACCTGCGCTCCCCCGACCTGAACCACTTCGTCGGGCTGAGCAACTACGTGCTGATCCTGACCAGCGGCATCTGGTGGCAGGCAGTGCTGTCCACAGTGATCATCACCGTCTTCTCGGTCGTCATCGAGCTGGTGATCGGACTGGCCTTCGCGCTGGTCATGCACCGCGCGCTGTTCGGCCGGCGCACGGTGCGGACCTCGATCCTCATCCCGTACGGGATCATCACGGTGATCGCCGCCTTCGCGTTCAAGTTCGCGGTCTCCCCCGACACCGGCTTTTTCGGGATGGCCTTCAACCCGCTCGGCCACCAGGTCGGGTCGTTCGCGACGATCATCGGGACCGAGGTGTGGAAGACCACCCCGTTCATGAGCCTGCTCCTGCTGGCCGGGCTCGCCACGGTCCCCGAGGAGCTGCAGGAGGCAGCGAAGGTCGACGGCGCCACGGCTCGCCAGCGCTTGTTCAAGGTGACGCTGCCGAACATGAAGGCGGCGATCCTGGTCGCGCTGCTGTTCCGCACCCTGGACGCCTTCCGGATCTTCGACACCGTGTTCGTGCAGACCTCCGGCGCGCTGAACACCCAGACGATCAGCGGCGTCGGCTACAACACCCTGGTCAGCCGGGTGAACCTCGGGCTGGGGTCGGCGGTGTCGATGTTGCTGTTCCTGTTCATCATCATCATCGCGTTCGTGTTCGTGAAGGTGTTCAACACCAATCTCGGCCAGGTCAAGGGAGAACGCTGATGAGTGTCGCCACCAGCATCGGCGGGGAGCAGGTCGGCGCCGGGCGCAAGGCCGAGCTGGGCAAGAACGACACCCGGGAGCCGCAGGCCCGCTCCGGTGGCAAGCAGGGGCGCAGCGTGGGCTGGATCGTGGGCACCGTCGTGGTGGTCGCCTACGCGCTGTTTCCGGTGCTGTGGATCCTGTCCCTGTCGCTCAAGCCGGCTGCCGACGTCGGCGACAGCAAGCTGTTCCCCACCGCGCCCACGCTGCAGAACTACTCCGATATCTTCAGCAGCGGCGAGTTCGTCAAGCCGCTGATCAACTCGATCGGGATCTCGCTGATCACGACCGTGATCGCCGTGACGATCGCGTCGTTGGCGGCGTACGCGATTGCCCGGTTGGACTTCCCGGGTAAAACGGTGCTGCTGTCCGGCGCCCTGGCGATCGCGATGTTCCCGCCAGTGTCGATCATCGGGCCGCTGTTCAACATCTGGCGCTCCACCGGGCTGTACGACACCTGGCTCGGCTTGATCCTGCCGTACATGACCTTCGCTCTGCCGCTGTCGATCTGGACCCTGGCGGCGTTCTTCCGGGAGATCCCGTTCGACCTGGAGGAGGCCGCCCAGGTCGACGGCGCCACGCCGTCCCAGGCCTTCCGCAAGGTGATCCTGCCGTTGGCCCTGCCCGGGGTGTTCACCAGCGCGATCATCGTGTTCATCTTCTGCTGGAACGACTTCCTGTTCGCCATCTCGCTGACCTCGACCAACAACGCCCGTACGGTGCCGGCGGCGACGGCCTTCTTCACCAGCACTAGCAGCTTCATCAACCCGACCGGTCAGATCGCGGCCGCCGCGATCGTGGTCACCATTCCGATCATCGTCATGGTGCTGGTCTTCCAGCGCCGCATCGTCGCCGGCCTCACCGCCGGTGCAGTGAAGGGCTGACAGCTGTGTCTGCGATCTCGCTCAAAGGCGTCACCAAGCGCTACCCGGATGGCATGGCGGCGGTTTCCGACGTCGATCTGGAGATCGCCGACGGGGAGTTCGTCATCCTCGTCGGGCCGTCCGGCTGCGGGAAGTCCACGCTGCTGCGGATGATCGTCGGGCTGGAGGACATCAGCGACGGGGAGCTGAAGATCGGCGGTGAGGTCGTCAACGGCAAGGCGCCCAAGGACCGCAACCTGGCGATGGTGTTTCAGAACTACGCCCTGTACCCGCACCTGACGGTGCGCGAGAACATGGCCTTCCCGCTGCGCCTGGCGGGGGTCGCCGACGCCGAGGTCACCCGGCGCGTCGAGGAGGCAGCCACAGTCCTGGAGCTGACCGAGAACCTGGACCGCAAGCCGGCGAACCTGTCCGGTGGCCAGCGCCAGCGGGTGGCCATGGGGCGCGCGATCGTGCGCGACCCGCAGGCGTTCCTGTTCGATGAGCCGCTGTCCAACCTCGATGCCAAGCTGCGCGTGCAGATGCGCACCGAGATCGCCCGGATACAGCGTAAGTACGGCACCACGACGGTCTACGTCACGCACGACCAGACCGAGGCCATGACCCTGGGCGACCGGGTCGCGGTGCTCCGCAAGGGGGTGGTGCAGCAGGTCGACACCCCGCGCAAGCTGTACAACGACCCGGCCAACCTGTTCGTGGCTGGCTTCATCGGTTCCCCGTCGATGAACCTGCTGCCCGGCATGCTCGAGGGCGGCACGCTCACGCTGCCCTTCGCCTCCGTCGCCCTGCCGCAGGACGTCGCCGCGCGGCTGTCGGGCGGCGGCGGGGGCAGCCGCCAGGTGATAGCGGGCCTGCGGCCGGAGCACTTCGAGGACGCCTCGCTGGTCGGTGAGTCCGATCGGCAGCACGGGACGACCTTCAACACCCGGATCGACAACATCGAGTGGCTCGGTTCCGAGCTCTACGCCTACCTGCCGTACGACCCGGGTACTGCCATCGCCGGGCAGCTCAGCGAGCTGGCCGCCGATCTGGACCTGGAGCAGAGTTCGGAGGACCAGAGCCAGCTCGTCGTCCGGCTCAACGCCGCCAGTGAGGTCGCCGTCGCCGGCGAGGCCGAGATCTGGTTGGACGCCCGCCGGCTACACCTGTTCGACCCGGAGACCGGCGAGGCCCTGACCCGGGCCGGCGGGGGGCTCAGCGCCGGGAGCGGAGCCGCAACCGCTCGATGACGTCGTCGTCCCAGCGGTGCGTCCGGAGCAGGGCGTACCGCTCGCGGGCGACCCGCAGGTAGACCTGGGCGTCCAACTCACGCTCACCGGGATGCAGGCCTGCCTCCCGGAGCAGGGACAGCACCGGCTCGTACTCCTCGGTGAACCAGGCCAAGGCGATCTGCGCCCGATCCGCGAGCTCGCCGCGCTCCTGCATCCACCGGAAACCCCAGGCCTCCACCCCCTCGGCCAGCACGGCGTAGTCCAGCGGGTCGGACAGCACGACCCGACCGGCTATGGCGGGCGGCAGCGGAACCCGCTCGGCGAACACCCGCGCGTGCCCCTTGAGGGGCAGATCGCCCGGGACCAGGCCGACGTGCGCGGGCACGGCGGTGCGGACCAGCGTGACTCGGGCCTCGACGACGTCCATGCCGAGCGCCCGCAGGACCGCGACCCGGTGGTGGCCGTCCTTGACGAAGTACACCTCCCCGACCTGGTAGAGGTCGATGGCCGGCAGGGGCTCGCCGCGCCGTACGGCGGCGGCCAGGCGCTCGAAACGGTGCCGGGCCAGGTCGCTGGTGGGCCGGAACCGCCGGTCGAAGCCGGTGCGGCGGTCCACCGAGCCGACAATGTCGTCCAGCGCCACCTGGCGCAGCCCGAGGCTGACCTCCCCCCGGTGCCCGAGCGCGGCCACGACCTCGTCGAAAGGCAGCAGGACGTCCAGGTCGCCGGACCTCATCCGCAGCCGACCGGCCAGGCGCGTCAGCGTGGCATTGCGGCGCACCCGGGCGAAGTCATCACGCGAGTCCGCGTCGTGAAACCCGGTCTCCATGGTCCCCACCTCCCCCGCCCACCAGTGTGCCCCCACGGGTGGAAGAGGCCTTACCAACCGGTGGCCGACATGCAGTGCGGGCGGGTAGCCGCGATGGCCACCCGCCCGCCCGCACCGCGAGTCGCGGTCTGTCAGGTCTGCGAGGTCTGCCCGGACCGCCGCAGGGTCCATCCGCCCACGGCCAGCAGCACCGCCGCGAGCACACCAGCGCCGATGGGCAGGGCGGGGATGCTGTCGGAGGCCTGACGGGCGGTGCCGCCGGCGCCGGTCGCCACTCCGCCGGAGGGCATCGTCATGGAGCCACCACTACGACCGGACAGGTTGTCGGTGCTGGCCGTTCCACCGGTGCCCACGTTGCTGCCGGCGTGCGGCAGTGCGACGTAGGGGAACTGCGACTCGAACGGAACGTCGTTGGCGTTGACGCCGTCACCGGCAGCCAGCGCCTTGACGAGCTTGACGCTGCCGTCGGGCTGCAGCGCTCCTTCCAGGGTCTGCACCTCGATGTCGACGACGTCGTCGGTGAGCCGCCGGCCGTTGGGGAACCCGCCCTTGTCGCCGGCGAGCACACCCAACCGGCTCGGGTTGGCGGTGACCGGGGTGGTGGTGTTCAACCGGAGCGTCTCAGCGGGCGTGACGTTGCTGGGCTGGTTCAGACCCTTCACGCCGGTCAGGAACACCGAGAACAGGTCCTTGCGTGGGGTCGCCGGGGCGGGCAGCCCGTACACCGCCTGGATCCGCTTGGGCACCTCGGGCGAGTTGACCCGGTCCACCAGGCCCTGCACGCTCGCATCCTTGGCCGGCTGCAGGTTGTTGAACGCGTCCTTCAGCGCAACGGAGCTGACGACCTCGTTGACCAAGGGGTTGCCCATGCGTGAAACCTGCACCCAGTCGCCGCTGCCGGTCCGGTTGCCGTCCGATGAGATCGCCACCGACTTGCGCTCGGTGGTGGCGTAGACGCCGATCACGCCGCTGGTGTCCGTGCCGGCGGCGGCCTTCAGGATCGGCTTAGGGACCTGCACGTCCAAGGAGCTGACGTTCAGCCCGGAAAGGACCGGGTTGCCGGTCTCGGACAGGTCCCCGCCGTAGAGCAGGTCGAACACCCGGAGGTCGATGAAGAACGGGTCGTCGGCGACGCCGGCGAAGCTCGCCGTGCCATCGGCGGCCTTGCCGGTCTGCAGCGCCTGCTGACGCAGCGAGGCGTAGTCCGGCATCGAGGCTTTCCCGACGTTGTCCGGTGGCACGACGCCGTTCGCCACCAAGGTGGTCGAGGCGCCACCGGCACGGATCAGGTCCAGGCGGTAATGCTGGAGGAAGTTCAGGTTCGGGCTGTCCAGGCTCTTCACCGGCCCGGTGTTGTACAGGAACGTGCTCTTGTCTTTGAACCCACCGGTGAAGGTGAATCGATAGGTCAGATCGGGCTTGGCGTCACCATTTGTGTCGACATTGATGTTGTACCGGACCGAGTCCGCTTTGGGGAACGGGTCGAAGTTCGGGCCGCCAGCTGGGAGCTGGAACGGCTTGACGTTCGTGATCAGCGTGACCGTGTTGGGCTTATCGGGGCTGTTGAAGGCGTACGTGTCGGTGTTGTCGATGTCGGGGTCGGTGGCGGTCAGCGGTGCCTCGCGGTGGCTGGATGCCTGACTCCAGAACTCCTGACATGGTGAGATCGTTCAGTTGGTCCTTGGGTGGCCCTTGACGCTGTAGGTGAGGGTCAGGTCGGTGCCTGGGTAGCGCGTGTTGGTGTCGCTGAGCTCGGTGCAGAGCGCGGCGAGGGCCTTGCTGCGTCTGGGGGCTGAGGCGGGGTCGAGTCGGACGTGCAGGTTGTTGCCGATGATCTGTAGGTCGCCGGGCAGCGTGAACGCTTCGCGGAGCAGCGCGCGGGCTTCGTCGTCACCGCGGCTGTAGTGCGGTCGGAGGAGGCGGGCGAGGGCGCTTTCGGTGTTGTAGGCGCTCATCCGGATCGCGTGGGTCAGCAGTTTGCGTTCGGTCTCGAGCCGCCGGCTGCCGGGGCGGACCTGTCCCAGCGGCAGGTGGGTCTCGGTAGTGCGTGAGGTCTTCTTGGCGGTGGCGAGGTCGGCTTGTGCGACGCGCAGTGCCAATCCTGCTGCGGGGTCGACGGTGGCCTTCCCGGCGTTGCCTGGCTGCCCGGCCTGGGTGAGCGCGGTGTCGAGGGCGTCGGCCATGTCGGCGTGCGCATTGGTCAGGTCTGCGCGGGCCGCGGCGACCTGGTTGATGGCGCCGGCCTTCGCTGGGTTCGGGACCGGTCGGGTGAGGTCGTCTTGGTGGTCGGCGTAGCTGTCGAGCGCGTCGAGGCAGAAGTGTTCGCGGGCGTACTTGAAGTAGTTCTCCTGCCGCCACCGGTTGCTCATCCGGTAGGCGATCTCGGCGACGGTCAGGTCCGTCCGGTTGGTCAGGATCGGGGTCTGATGCCCGTCTGGGCTGCGCCTGATGATCAGCCGCAACGTCAAGGTGCTGGACGGTGTCGCGTCCTTGCTAGCGGTCGCGCGCTGCCCTGGGACGGCCAAGGCGATAGGCCGTTCGGCGAGTTCGTAGCTGTGGGTGCTGCCGTCAGGGGCGGTGAAGTCCACCGCCGTGAAGTCCGCAACGGCGGACTTGGCCCAGCTGCCCTTGAAGTAGGTCAGCAGATCGAAGCCGGCCGTGATGATCTCGGTGAACACCTGCGGGGAGTAGCCCCCACGGTCGAACACCACCGTGCACCTGCGGTCGGCTCCGACCAGGGCCCGCAGGTCGGGCAGCAGCCGGTGCAGCTCAGCGGCCAGCGACTGCGACGGGGCGGCGGTGATGACCATGACCGGATCGCCGTCGCTGTCCCCGACCCAAGTCTCTTCGGTGGCAGGGCCAGCGATCCGCATCCGCGCGATGTGGGTCTTGGGCAGCTGCCGGGTCCCGGAGTAGACCCGGACGTGACCGTCGAGGTAAAGAAACCCCACCGCGTCCGGTCGGCTGGTGGCGTGATGCCGCCCCAGGGCGGCTTGCAGCTGAGCGCCCTTGCCGTGATCGGCGAGCTCCGCGAGTTTGCGGCGTAACGTCTTGACCTCCGGAGCCCGGTCCAGCCCGAGCAGCCGGCCCAGATCCGCCGGCCGAAGCCGGGTCGCGCCCTCGGCACGGGGCTCACGCAGCAACGCCATGAACAGCGTCATCAGTAACGTGACCCGTAGCCCGTAGAAGCCCTTACGCATCGGGCCGTAGATCTGCGCGGCGACCGGCAGCAGACCTGTGCTCTCCAACGCCGGTAACGCCAGCAGCAGCCCAGCAAGGGGCAGCTGCGCTCCCTCAGTGATCACCACCGACGCCTCGGTCAGGTCACCGAACCGCGCTGCGACCCGTTCCGCGGTGCGCGGCACCGGCGCCGCCAACACCACCAAGTCAGACACGTCCACGTCGTCATCCACGTCGTCGTGCATGTGGTCGTCGACGTCGTCGTCTGCACTGACCGGGTCGTCCTGGATGCGGTCGCTGACCGGGAACGGCTCGCTGATGGGCTCGCTGATCGGCTCCGAGACGGTGGTGACCCGGCCGAGAGCGACCCGGACGGTCGCGGTGGACACCCCGGTCTGCGCGGCGATCTTGGCCAGCGTCAGGCCGCCGGCGTCCAGTTCCACCACCTGCGCCTTGAGGGCCTCGCTGAGCTTGCTCGGACCCTTGGGCCCGGTCCGTGCTCGCACCAGACCCGCGACGCCACCGGCGGTGTAGTCGCGGCCCCACTTCCACAGCGTGACCCCACTGACCCCGAAGGCTGCGGCCACGTCCACCGACGTCGCGATCCTGGAGGTCACCAGCTGCACCGCGGCCAGCCGACGGCCAGCCTCATCAGCGGCCGCGTAGCTGAACGTCGCGAGACCGAACACGAAGACCACGCCGCCGTCCGGACCTTCGAGCAAACCTACCGACGGGCCGATCGAACGCGCCTGCGCGGGCAGCAGCGGCAAGACAGGCTGGCTCACCCGACCCATCCTGCTCGGCAATGAACCCATAACAGAATGATCTCTGATCGGTGGCAAACACACGTCACCCGACACGCCGAAAGCGCCTACAGAACAAGGAAAGTGCGAGATCTACCCGATCTCTATGTCAGGAGTTCTGGACTCACCCCAGGTGTGAAAGCGGCACCGGCGGCGGTGACGACCAGGCCCGCGACCACGGCGCGGGTGGCGGTGCGGCGCTGTTGGGCTCGGCGCTCGGATCGGTTCACGGTTCTCCCTGAAGATGACGTGCGTGGTCTAGCGGGGTCGGTACAGATATGCTGGTCATGCAAACTGACAGTAGCGGATCAAGCACGCTAAGGCACGGCTTTCGTCTCCAGATGCCCCAGTGGGAAGGACCGTCTCGGGTCGATGGGGCGGCCGCTGGCTGCCCGGCTGCCGGCCAGCGTCCCGAGCCGGGACGGCTGGCTGGTTGTTCAGCCGGCGGAAACCTACCCCGCAGTCGCGCGCAGGGGCAAGGGGCTACGGCTGGCGGTCGTCGCGGGTGACGGCCAGGAGCCGCTCGGCGATCTCGTGGAGCTTGACGTGCTGGGTCTGCGAAGTGTGCTGCAGCAGGCGGAATGCCTCGTCGGCGCTGCACCCCTCACGCCCCATGAGCACGCCCTTGGCCTGCTCGATCCCGGCCCGGCTGTGCATGGCGGTGGCCAGGTTGTCGGCGTGCCGACGGCTGGCGCCAAAGACCTCGACGTTGGACAGCGTCGCACCGGCCTGCACCGCGAGGACGCCGGTCAGCTCGGTCGAGGTGTCGTCCAGAGCGTGCGCGTCGGTGGCGTACAGCCCGAGCGCCCCGACCACGTGCCCGCGAACGCCCAGCGGAACCGCCAACGAACTGCGCAGCCCGTACTGCACCGCCACCGCCCCGAAGCTGCCCCACCGCACCTCGGTCGCCAGGTCACCCACCAGGACCGGGACACCGGTGTGCACCGCGTCCAGACAGGGACCGACACCCGTGGCGTACTGGTCGTGGTCGACTGTTCCGATCCACTCCGGTACCGCGGCGACGGCCCACATCGAGTCCGCCCGCAGGCTGACCGAGGCACCGAGGCAGCCCGGGACGGCCCGGCCACACAGCTCAGCGACGCGGCCCAACGTCTGCTCCACCGTCTCCACCGCTCCGAGCAGCGCGGGTAACTCCGCCAACTCGCGCAGGAGTACGGCATCGAGCTTCAGATCAGGCATGGGCCCCTGGTGGTCCTTCCTGGTGGGCGGCACCGAGCTGTTCGGCGTACGGCGGGTCGGCACCGACTCGGCTGCAGGTGCTTGCCGCCGCCCGCATCCCGTAGTGCAGGGCGTCAGTCAGCGCGGCGGCACCCAGGTGGTCCAGCCGGCCACCGAGCGCGCCGGCCCGGTGCAGGCTGGCCAGCAGCCCGGCGGTGAAGGTGTCACCGGCGCCAACGGTGTCCACGACGGTCGTAGGAGGAGCCGGCAGCCGCACCGCGGCGTCCGAGGTGACGGCCAGTACGCCGTCCCCGCCGAGGGTAACGATGACCACCGCGGGTCCGAACGACTGCCACCGCCGGGCCACCACCTCCGGGTCCTCGCCGGGGTGCAGCGCGGCGACGTCGTCGGCACTGGCCTTGACGATGTCGGCCAACGTGCACCACCGGTCGACATCGACCAGCAGCGGGCCGCCGCGGACGGAGGGCCGCACGTTGGGGTCGATGCAGACGGTGTGCGCGGGTCGTACCCGGTACAGGAAGCGCTCCAGGGCATCGCTGCCAGGTGGCAGCGTCAGCGCGAGCGAACCGGCGTGCAGGCAGCGCACCGCATCGGGCAGGTCGAGGGGCAGCTCGTCGTCGGTCCACTGCCAGTCCGCAGTCCCGGAGATGTCGAAGCGGTAGGACGCTCCCGCATGCTCGTCCAGCTCGACGATCGCCAGGCTGCTGGGTTGGGCGGCCTCCACCGCGAGCCCCAGGTCAACCCCGTTCCCGGACAGGTGCCGTCGCAGGCGCAGGCCGAAGGCGTCGCCGGACAGCCGGGCCAGCATCGCCGTAGGGATGCCTAGCCGGGCCAGCGCGACCGCGGCGTTGGCCGGGCTGCCGCCGGGGACCGCGGTGTAGCGGGCGCCGGAGCTGTCGTCGGGCACTAGGTCGACCAGCGCCTCACCGCAGACCACGATCACCGCTCCAGGCCTTCCGCCCGCAGCCAGGCCCAGCCCAGCCCCGGCAGCAGCGCTCCGTCGGGGGTGACCACAGGCGCCGGCTCGGACGCCAGGACCGGCAGGGTTCTGCCGTCCAGCACCTGCGTCGCAACCCACCGTGGGTGCTCGGAGAAGTTCGCCAGCACCAGGACGGGGTGGTCGCACGGGTGCCGCCGGAGCAGGGCCAGGACTCCGGGGTCACCACTGTCGAGCACCTCGACGCTGCCGTCACCGCGCAGCGCGGTCAGCTGCCGCCGTACCGTCCCGAGTTGCTGCAGTGCCTCGAACACCCGCGCCTCCAAGGTGCCGGACTCGTGCCGGAGCTTCGCGGCCGCCCGGTCCAGTGCCGGGCGGTGCATCCAGCGGTTGTCCCTGCCGGCCTTGCGCCGCGCGGCCCAGTCCGGGTCGTTGCGCTGGCCCAGCTCGTCGCCGGAGAACAGCAGGGGCAGGCCACCGTAGGCATAGAGCACGGCGTGCAGCAGGACGAAGCGACGCAGCGCGTCCTCGAGCAGCACCGGGTCCTGCTCGTCGAGCGCCTGCTCGATCCCGCACAGCGACGCGGTCGTCCCCGAGGTGCGTACATCCCCGGTCGCGTTGTTGCGTTGGAAGTCCGCGCCCCGGGCGTAGGACCCCAGGTGGCGGCCGGCATAGAAGTCGGCCAGGAAGCGGCGGTGCGCGAACGGGTCGAGGCCGACCGCCCGGGCGTCGGTGTCCGAGACCGCCCAGCCGATGTCGTCGTGACCGCGCAGGTAGGTCACCCAGCCGGTCCCCGTCGGAGGCCGGCGCAGCCGGCGCAGCGCGTGCACGGCGAGGCCGACGTCCCGGGTGGCAGCGGTGCTCCACAGCAGCACCATCAGCTGGTTGTGGTACGCCAGGTCGCACTCGGCCCGCTGCACCTCGTGCGCGCCGAGGTACTGCACCAGGTGGTCCGGCGCAACGATCGCCTCGGCCTTGAACAGCGCTCCCGGGGCGGCGAGCCGGACCAAGGCCCGGAACGCCTGCAGCAGCAGGTGCGCCTCCGGCTGGTTCTGGCAGTCGGTCCCCAGCCGCTTCCAGGTGAACGGCACCGCGTCCAACCGCAGGACGTCGACCCCCCGGTCGAGCAGCTGCACCATGACCTCGAGCATCGCCGCGAACGTCGAGGGCGCGGCGTGGTCCAGGTCCCACTGCCAGCTGTTGAACGTCGTCCAGAACCACCGGGCCGCCTCCGGCTGCCACGTGAAGCTGCCGGGCGAGGTGTCCGGGAACACCTCCGGCAACCTGCGCTCGTAGGCGTCCGGCTGCTCGCGGTCGGGGTAGCTGAGGTAGCGGTCGGCGTACGCCGGGTCGCCCGTGAGCGCCGCCCGGGCCCAGGGGTGCTCGTCCGCGGTGTGGTTCAGCACCAGGTCCACGCACAAGCTGATGCCGCGTGCGTGCAGCGCGTCGGCCACCTGCTCCAGGTCGGCCATCGTGCCCAGTCGCGGATCCACCCGCTCGTAGTCGGCGACCGCGTAGCCGCCGTCGTCCTCCCCCGTACGGGGCAGCAGGAGCGGCATCAGGTGCAGGTAGGTCACGCCCAGCTCCTGCAGGTGGTCCAGCTCCTCGAGCAGGCCGAGCAGGGTGCCGGCGTACAGGTCGACGTAGCAGACGTAGCCGATCGCCTGCTGGGACAGCGCCCAGGACGGGTCGACGTCCCGCTGCCGGTCCCGGACCCGCAACGGGAGCGGTCGGCGTATGCCGGAGCGCACTGCCGTCGTGAGGACCTCGCGGGCCAGGGCGGCCGACTGGGGGCCGAACACAGCCGCGAGCGCTCCGGCCAGCTCGGGTCGGACAAGCTGCAGGCGGGCCGCCAGGCCGGCGGTCTCCAGCGGGCCCAGCTCGTCACGGACCTCCGCCAGCAGCGCGGCTTCCTGCTCCCGCAGGGCGGTGACGACGCAGTCGCGCCACTGCTGCCCGTCCGCCACGGCCCGCAGCCTATGCCGACCGGCGGCCCGCCTCGGGGCGGTTGAGGTGCTCCTAGGCTCACGCCCTATGGCCCTCGACCCCGCCGCGCTCCCACCGGACGTGCTCGCCTTCCTGGCCGAGCGGCACCTCGCAACGCTGACCACCCTGCGCGCCGACGGATCGCCCCACGTCGTCGCCGTCGGTTTCACCTGGGACGACGAGGCGGGGCTGGTCCGGGTCATCACTGACGGCAGCTCGCGCAAAGCCGTGCACGCCCGGGGTGCCGGCCGGGCGGTCGTCGCGCAGGTTGACGGCCCGCGCTGGCTGGCACTGGAGGGCACGGTCCGGCTCCGCGCCGAGCCCGAGCGGGTGGCCGAGGCGGTCCGCCGCTACGCGCAGCGCTACCGCCAGCCGGCCGAGAACCCCCAGCGCGTCGCGCTTGAGATAGCCGTCGACCGAGCGCTCGGCCGCGGCTGACCGGCCGCAAGGTCCCGGTGGGCCCGCGCCCCGGGCTAGCGCCGCTCCGGGTCCGGCCCGACCGGCGCGTCCTGGCTCGCCACCGCCCGCCCCTCCCACGGCGTGCTGAGCACGACGGTGGTCCGCGTCGAGACGTGCGCCGCGGCGCGGATCTCCTGCAGCAGGACCTCCAGCTCCCCGGGTCCGGCGACCCGGACGGTGAGGATGTAACTCTCGTCGCCGGCGACGCTGTGGCAGGCCGATATCCCGCGCAGGTGCTCCAGGCGCGCCGGTGCGTCGTCCGCCGCCGCCGGGTCGATCGGCTTGATCGAGACGAAAGCTGTGAGCGGCAGTCCGACGGCGAGCGGGTCGATCACCGCCGTGTACGTCGTGATGGCGCCGCGCTGCTCGAGCCGGCGTACGCGTTGGTGCGCCGCAGAGGTCGACAGGCCGGTGTCGCGGGCCAGGGCGGCGTAGGAGCGGCGACCGTCCTGCACCAGCAGTGCGAGCAGCTGATGGTCCAGGGCGTCAAGGCCGGACTCGCTCACGGTCGGCACCGCCCCGGTGCCGGCCCCGTCATGACCGGGTCAGCGCCCGCCCGATGACGACTCGCTGCACCTGATTCGTGCCCTCGAAGATCTGCATGATCTTGGCCTCGCGCAGGTACCGCTCGACCGGGAAGTCCTCGACGTAGCCGTAGCCGCCGAGCACCTGGACCGCGTCGGTGGTCACCTGCATGGCGGCGTCGGTGGCGAACAGCTTGGCCATGGCCGCCTGCGTGGCGTACGGCCGGCTGGCGTCCTTGCGCCGGGCCGCCGACAGGTACAGCGCGCGGGCGGCCTCGACGGCGGTGGCCATGTCGGCCAGCAGGAACGACACGCCCTGAAAGTCCGCGATCGCCCGGCCGAACTGCCGCCGCTGCGTGGCGTAGTCGACGGCGACGTCCAAGGCCGCCTGCGCGAGCCCGACGGCGCACGCCGCGATACCGAGCCGGCCGCTGTCCAGGGCGCTCATCGCGATCCGGAAACCGGCCCCCTCCCCCGCCAGCAACCGGTCGACGGGCACCCGCGCGCCCTCGAGCACGATCGAGGCGGTCGGGGAGGACCGCATGCCCATCTTTCGCTCAGGTGCCTGGGGCAGCAGACCGGGCGTGGCGCCGTCGGCCAGCAGGCAGGAGATGCCCCCCGGCCCGGGGCCGCCGGTACGCACCATGAGGTTGTAGGCGTCGGCGTGGCCGCCGTGCGTCACCCACGCCTTCGTACCGTCCACGACGTAGTCCTCGCCGTCGCGCACCGCGCGGGTCGACAGGGCGGCAGCGTCCGAGCCGCTGTGGGCCTCGGACAGGCAGTACGCCCCGAGCAGCTCGCCGCCGAGCAGACCGGGCAGCAGGGCGTCCTGCTGCTCCGCCGTACCGAACGCGGCCAGGGGATAGCAGGCCAGGGTGTGCACGCTGACGCCCACAGCGACGGCGGCCCAGGCGCGGCCGAGCTCCTCCAGGACCTGCAGGTAGACCTCGTACGGCTGGGCGCCGCCGCCGTACTGCTCGCCGTAGGGCAGGCCGAGCAAACCTGCCTTGCCCAGCGTGCGGAACAGCTCGCGAGGGAACTCCCCGCGCGCCTCCATCTCAGCCGCTCGCGGCGCGATCTCACCGGCGACGAGCTCGCGGGTGAGCTCCAGGAGCGCCTCGGCCTCGCCGGAGGGCAGCGTGCGTTCGACGACGGCCACGGGCGCCTCCAGACAGCTCGAGTGAACTACCGCACCCTATCGACGGCGCTCCCCTCCTCGCCCCCTCCCCTCGCCACGACTCTGTCCTCGCTGATCAAGGCGAAAGGCCCGTGATTGTCACGGTGATCATGGGACTTCCGCCTAGATCGGCGTAGAGACTGGGGCGCGAGTGGGAGGGTGGCTGGCGTGGGAGGGTGGCTGGCGTGGGAGGGTGGCTGGCGTGGGAGGGTGCGGGGCGTGGCCGCGCTGATGCTCCTGGACTCCCCAGCCCTGTGGTATCGCGCCTTCCACGGCGTTCCGGACACGGTCCGCTCCCCGCAGGGCGAGCCGGTGAACGCCGTCCGCGGCTTCCTGGACCTGGTCGCCCGGGTCGTCCGGGAGCAGCGGCCGGCGCGCCTGGTCGCGACCGTCGACCTGGACTGGCGGCCGGCGTTCCGGGTGGCGGCGGTCCCGACGTACAAGCTGCACCGGACCCTCGAAGGCGGGGCGGAGGCCGAACCCGCAGCTCTGGCACCCCAGGTTGCGGTCCTGCACGAGGTGCTGGAGGCGCTCGGGGTCCCCGTCGCCGGTGCGCAGGGCTACGAGGCAGACGATGTACTCGGGACTTTGACAATGCGCGAGACCGGCGCGGTGGACGTCGTGACCGGCGACCGGGACCTGCTGCAGCTCGTCCGGGACGACGGCCCTGTCCGGGTGCTCTACGCGGTGGAGAAGATGGCGCCCTACACCGAGCGGACCGTCGCCCAGAAGTACGGCATCCCGGGCACCGCCTACGCCGACTATGCCTGCCTGCGCGGGGATCCCAGCGACGGGCTGCCCGGGGTGAAGGGTGTCGGCGACAAGACCGCTGCGGCGCTGGTCAGCCGGTTCGGCAGCATCGAGTCGCTGCTGGCGGCGCTGGACAGCGGTGCGACCGACGGCTTCCCGGCCGGCGTGCGCGCCAAGCTCGAGGCGGCGCGGGACTACCTCGCCGTGGCCCCGGCCGTGACCCGGGTCGTGTGTGACCTGGAGCTGCCCGCCTACGACGACGCGCTCCCCCGCGGCCCTCTCGACCCGGGCCGCCTGGTTGCGCTGTCGGACCGCTGGGGGCTGGACAGCGCGCTGGACCGCCTGCTCGCCGCGCTGGAGGTCGCCCACAACCAGTAGCCGCGCGCGCAAGGCAACGGGCCAACTCCTGCCTGGGCGACGACAACCACAACTACACACGAGTGCGACGTCCGGGACGGCGCGCACGCTCAGTCGTGCGGGCCGGCCGGGCAGGGAGCTCCAGTCGAGTGCTGCTGTGGTTGCCGGGAGGCCGAGCCGGACCCGCCGGACCGGCCGGACCGGCCCGACCGGCCCGGCAGCGTCCTCGCGGCGGGGTGCCGGAGGACAAGCACCGGCGGCCGCCGGTGAGCAGTGAGCGATGAGGTAGCCCGGCCGGGTGCTTGCTGTCGGAAGCGGTGGCAGAGTGTTACGTATGGGTAGTAGTGCCTTCTCGGTCCTCACCCGCTCCGCCGAGCTCGCAGACGCAGCGGCGCAGGAGCTGGACGTGCTGGTCGTCGGCATGGGGGCGACCGGCGCAGGCGTCGCCTTGGACGCGGCCAGCCGCGGCCTGCGGGTCGCCGTCGTCGACATGGGCGACCTGGCCAGCGGCACGAGCAGCAAGAGCAGCAAGCTGGTGCACGGCGGCCTGCGCTACCTGGAGAACTACGAGTTCGGTCTGGTCCGCGAGGGTGTCGTCGAGCGGCAGCTGCTCATGCGTCTCGCTCCGCACCTGGTGCGCCCGATGGACTTTCTCTACCCGGTCTGGCCGGACACCGCCAAACGCCGCCTGCTCGGCCTCGGCCTGACCACCTACGACGTGTTCGCGCTGGCGGTCGGCAAGTCGGGCGTACGCCGGCACGAGCGGGTCACCGCCGAGCAGGCCATTGCCCTCGCCCCGGCGCTGGGCGACAGCGAACTCGCCTACTCCTACCTCTACGGCGACTGCGCGACCGATGACGCGCGGCTGGTGCTGGCCGTCGTGCAGGCCGCCCGCCGCTTCGGGGCGCGGGCCATCACCTACGCCGAGGTCACCCGGCTGGACAAGGACGAGGCAGGTCGGGTCTGCGGCGCGCTGGTCCACGATCGGTTGTCCGGCGCCGACGTCGCGCTGCGGGCCCGGCACGTCGTCAACGCCACGGGCGTCTGGGTCGATCGGCTGCAGGGCTTGGAGGAGCCGGGGCGCGCTGCCGTCGTGCAACCCAGCAAGGGCGTGCACGTCGTCGTCCCGCACGACCGCCTCCCGCTGCTCGAGGCCAGCATCCTGCTGCCCAGCAAGCAGGGGGACGGTCGCTCGATGTTCGCCATCCCGTGGGGGCAGCAGACGATCCTGGGCACCACCGACACGCCGTACGACGGAGAGCTGGACGGGCTCTCGCTGACCGCCGCCGACCTCGAGTACGTGCTGGCCGCCGGCAACGCGGTCTTCAAGGGCGCCCTCGACGCGGACGACGTGCTCGGCGCCTGGGCCGGCGTACGGCCCCTGATCCGGACCCCGGGTTCGAACTCGATGAGCGACCTCAGCCGGCGGCACACCCTGGTGGAGGGCTCCGGCGGCCTGCTGACGATCACCGGCGGCAAGCTCACGACCTACCGCCGGATGGCCAAGGACGTCGTGGACCGGGTGGTGGAGCGCGACGGCCGCAAGGCCCGGTGCCGCACCGACGAGATCGGCCTGTCCGGCAGCCAGCCGCTCGGGCAGCTGCTCGAGCAGACCTCGGCCGAAGCCGCGCGGCTCGGCCTGTCCGAACAGGTCGCCACGAGCCTGGTCCGGCAGGCTGGAGCCCAGGCCGCGGACATCCTGGCCCTCGTCGCCGAGGACCCGGCCCTCGGCGAGGTGCTCTCCCCCGCCGCCCCACATCTGCTCGCCGAGGTGGTGCACGCCGCACGTCACGAGGGGGCTACCACGCTGGAGGACGTCTTCAGCCGTCGGCTGCGGCTGTCGCTGCGCGCCAGTGACGCCGGTCTGCCGGCCGCGCCGGCGGCGGCCGGCGCGCTTGCGGGCCAGACGGGGCAGGATGAGCGCTGGGCGGCTGCCCAGGTCACCGCCTACACCGAAGCGGTACGCCGCGAGCGGGGTGTGCTCGGGCTCCCGTCCGCGACGGGCCTCGCCGCAGCGGGCTAACCCGGACCCGCAGCGGGTGAGACCCGTTCGGCGGCCGGATGACGCAGCCCTACGTCGTCGTGGCGACGGTGGCCGCCGGGACCTGGGGCTGGTGGCGCCTGCGGCCCAGGTGCGGCCAGACCAGGAAGGCCTCGGCTTCCAGCGCCGCCAGGGCTACCCGGGGCAGGTCCTTCGCGGTCGGGTAACAGACGTACCGCGGTTCCCAGATCGGGCGGAACTTGGCGTTGAAGCGGTAGAGCGTCTCGATCTGGAACCATCGCGAGGCGAACAGCAAGAACCCGCGCCAGGCCCGTAAGACTGGGCCGGCGCCGAGGCGCTCGCCCCGCTCGAGTGAGGAGCGAAAGACGGCGAAGTTCAGCGAGAACCGGGTGACCCCGAGCTCTGGCCCTGCGGCCAGCGCCTTGCTGATCAGCAGTTCGTTGAGCCCGTTGTCGGCGTCCCGGTCGCGGCGCATCAAGTCCAGGGACAGCCCGTCGGTGCCCCAGGGCACGAAGTGCAAAAAGGCCCGCAGGGCGCCTTCTTGGAAGGCCATGACGGCTACGCAGTCCGGGTCGGCGCTGTCACCGAAGCGGCCCAGCGCCATGGAGAAGCCGCGCTCGGTCTCCGCCCCGCGCCAGGCCTCGGCCTGCTGCTGCAGCCGGGCGCCTTCCTCGACCCCGATGTCCCTGCTCCGCCGGACCTCGGTGCGGTATCCGGCGCGTTCGACCCGGGCGACCGCCTGCCGCACGTTGCGCATCGCCCGGCCCTCCAGGCTGAATTCGGCGACCTCCACGACGGCCTCGTCACCGATCTCCAGCGCCGACAGGCCGGCCCGGGACCACGCGGTGCCGGCCTGTTCACTGCAGCCCATCACGGCGGGGGTCCAGGCATGCCGGTCGGCCCGGGTGAGGAACGCCGTGATCGCGCCCGGCCAGGCCTCCGGGTCACCCAGCGGGTCGCCGCTGGCCAGCATCACCCCGGACACGACGCGGTAGGCGATGCAGGCCTTACCGGTCGGCGACCAGATCACGCTCTTGTCCCGGCGCAACGCGAAGTAGCCCAGGGAGTCCCGCGCGCCGTGCCGAGCCAGCAGCGCCCTCATCCGCGCCTCGTCGTCGGCGCTGAGCCGGGCGACCGGCTCGGCGGGGCGCAGCACAAGGTAGGCGGTGGACAGAAAGGTCAGGGCGCCGAGCGCCAGCAGCGCGTCGCTGACCAGCCGGTCGGTGGCCCGCCCCCGCCGGTTGTTGGTGTACTCCAGCGGCCCGTCGATCCCGACGAGGCCTTCCAGGACCTCCTGGGAGGCGACCGTGACGCTGAACGGGCGTACCAGGGCTTCGTCCCGGATCCCGATGAAGGCCAGGCCCAGCACGTAGCTGGTGACGAACAGCGACACCCCGACGCCGAGCGCCCGCCAGCGCGTACGCGGGTCTCCCTCGGCGTAGAACTCCTTGCGCAGCACGACCATGCCGGCCAGCAGCAGGAGCGCGACCGTGGCCTCCTCCACGTCCAGGCCCTTGAGCAGGTGCAGGGCCACGCTGCCCAGCAGCAGCCCGACGGTGATCTGCCACGCCCGCCGCTTGCGTCGGCGCAGGCCCCGGGCCAGCAGCACCAGCAAGATGCCGGTCACCAGGGTCAGCGCATTGCTCGCGGTCGTCAGCGCCCCCGGCACAAGCATGCTCAGCTCGTGGATCCGGGCCCGCTCAGCGCGGGTCAGCGCACTGACCAGGTCCAGCAGACCGGTCAGCAGACACAGCAGCGACACCAACCGCGGCACCCACGGCCGGCGCACCGGCTCGGCCCCGCCGCCCCACCCCGGCTGATGCGGATCGATGCTCGGCGCCCTGATCGCCGCAGAACTCATGCCGGGAGCCTAGACAAATCCTGGGCGGCGATGCCCGCTTCCGGTCCGGCCCTTCCGGGCCGCCCTGCAGCCCCAAGAACAGGTCAAGCCTCGTCGCCACCCGGCTGTTGGGGTACAGAAGTGACCAGTTCCACCGCCGTGGCGCTCGGATGGGGACCGTTCACCGGCGAGGATGGAGGCATGCTATTGGCTATAACTCCGTTGACAGATGTCGGCTTGTGGGCGCGAGGCAACGGCCTGGAGATCGTCCTGGACTTGTCCGGCGCGTTTCTGCTGGGCCGGTTCATCTCCTGGACCGGAAAGCGCATCACCGCCCGGATCGACGCGAACGCCCGAGACAGCGACGCCCTGGTCCGCTCGGAGGCCTCCAAGCACCGGCACGCTCTGGCCCAGGTCGCGACCTGGGCCACGCTGGTCGTCCTGTACTGCATCGCGGCGCTGCTGGTGCTTCAGCGCCTGGGTGTGCCGGTTGCCGGTCTGGTCGCCCCGGCGACCGTCGCCGGGGTCGCGCTCGGCTTCGGGGCGCAGCGCGTCGTACAGGACCTGCTCGCTGGGTTCTTCCTGGTCACCGAACGCCAGTACGGCTTCGGCGACGTCATCAAGATCACGGTGGGGGCGGGGGCGGCGCCGATGACCGGCACCGTTGAGGACGTGACCTTGCGCGTTACCCAGATCCGGACGTTGAACGGCGAGGTGGTCATCACCCCGAACGGCCAAATTCTTCAGGTGACGAACCTGTCGCGGGACTGGGCCCGGGCCGTGCTGGATATCCCGGTCCCGGCCGGAGCCGACCTCGCTTCGGTCAACGCCGTGCTGCGGCAGGTCGGGGTCGAGGCCTACCAGGACCCGGACCTGCGCTCGCTGCTGCTCGACGTCCCGTCGGTGATGGGCGTGGAGTCCTTCGAGGCCGACCAGCTCAACATCCGCCTGGTCGCCCGGACCCTGCCCGGCAAACAGTTCGACGTTGGCCGGGAACTACGCGCCCGCGCCGCCACCGCCCTGCGTCAACAGGGCCTACCTCTCTGCTCCGACCTGGTCGGCACCAGCCTGGACCCCGACCCTCCCAGCGTCCCCGAGCCGACTGCGGCCGGGGTCAGCACCGGCCGTCCGACGGCGCTGCGATGACCCGGCCGCGCACTTCGACCCTGATCGCGGCCGCTGTCTTCGTGCTCGCCCTGCTCGCCTACGTCCTGCTCCGACCCCCAGCACCCGGCGTGACCAGATCCGCGGCGACCTATGCGCCCGCCGCCGTGGCGCCCCAGCACGCTCACCCCCGCCGCTCGCCTGGCCGCCCGTCAGCCAGCCCGCGCACAGCGCCCGAAACCACCCAGCCGAGCCAACCGGCGACGTCCCCCCCGACTGAGCGTCCCCCATAACCGTGGAGGCATGGACTATGAGGAGTAGTCATGCCAGAGATCCGAAGGAAGTTCGACCCGGAGTTCCGCGAGGGGGCTGTCCGGATCGTCAGGGAGACCAAGAAACCGATC
>JAABUP010002534.1_pt1 | contig 35036 bp, 44 predicted proteins | sample 5559201 | NCBI WGS metagenome assembly JAABUP01 (sample SAMN10711887, study PRJNA513373) | rock metagenome | isolation source: Antarctica rocks | place: Antarctica
CCCGTCCCCTTGCCCCCCTCTCCTACGCACCCCCAACTGTCCCTGTCGCTTCTCTCCCCCTTCACACAGGACTTGCAACAGCCTTTCCTTTCTGAAGTATAGGGGTGGCAACGGCCTTTGCAGCGCCCATAGGGGGCCTGCTGTTCACCATTGAGGAGGGAGCCTCCTTCTACAGCACCTCCATCTTCTGGCGAGGCTTTCTGTCAACCTGCATTGGCGTGCTCACCCTTCACTTCCTGGTCTCTTGTGCGGTAGGGCTACCTTCTTCTCTAGTGGCTTCTGCTCTGTTCTGTCCTGCGACTGTGACATGCGCATCTCACCCTTCACTTCCTTGTCTCTTGTGCGGTATGCCTGCCTTGCTATTGGTCCAGTTCGTCCTGTGACCGCGACATGCTCATGCAAAGACAAGCTTAGCATGTTTTGTTACGCGCTAACCCTGTGACTCTGTACTGCTGTGCTGGGTTGTGCTCTGTTCTGCTGTGCAACTGAGACAAGCCCATGTGAATAAAAGCTTTGTCTGGTATTGTCACCTTGCTCCAAGCTGCTGTAAGTTTGGCTGTGCAGCCATGCAGCTCTGCCTCCGTGTCTGCCTGTTCACTTGCGGTGTAGAGAGAAGCCCTCAGAAAAACAAGAAAACAAAAACAAACAAAACAAGCATGAGCAGACCAGGCTGCTGGTTCAGATGGCAAACTGACCACCAGGAGATGTGTCTCTGTTGCTGATGCGCGACCAGAGTTGGCAACAGTCACTTGCATGCAATAAGTCAGCAGTGTTCTAAGTGTTTACAGTCTGCTATGTTTTGACCTCAGCCATCTAAGCCTGAGTCTGGGTAATGTCTGCCGCTGATCATATGTCTATGCTCAATTCATTCAGCTATAAGAGCAGTCATCATGCTGGTTGAACCCTCTGCCCTTGTCATGTGATGGGTATTACTGATGCTGTTGGTTCACCCTTGCAAACAGTCCTTGATCAAATTTGTGTAGACTTGTAAACCAAAAGGAGCCAGTGGTATTTGCCTGCCTTCATCTTGTCAAATAGTTCTTGACCCTTATATTGTTTTGGGGTCTGCAGGAGCACCCAGGGGAGGTGCTGACCACCCATTTTGGGCGGTACAGGGACTTTGGGCTGTACACTGACAGCCTTGCCTTCTATGGCTCTCGCATGTTCTATTACGTGTGGGACCTACCCATCTTTGTGGGCATGGGCGCCATTGGGGGTCTCATGGGGGCCCTCTTCATCAAAGTCAATGTCAAAATCACCCAGTTCAGACATGTTTACATTCCTGTCAGGTGAGTCAGGCTGGCACAGGCAGAACACTGTTGCCAGGTCATCTTCATATTCCAGGCATTTATGTAAGCTGGGTCGGCATGCTTCATGCAATATGTTTTTGGCATGCAGCGCACTGCTGTTTGGTCATGGTCAGATTCACCATGACCAGGCATGTTTGCGTTTGTGTAAGCTTACTGGGAGCCACCCATGAAGTCTGTTCTTGGCATGCACAGCATAATTGTCAAATTCATCAAGCGAGTGAGTGGCAATGTACGAGCAGCAGCTGTGTTGAGCAGAGGCCACCACCGCTCTGCATACTCAGCTCAGCTCAGCTCAGCTCAGCTCAGCTCAGCTCAGCTCAGCTCAGCTCAGCTCAGGCTCTGTGCCAAGCCATACCTGTCATGACCTCTTCAGTATGGATAGACAACATCCACATGTTTCATCTTGATCTTGGGAAGTTTGGAAACGCTTCAAAGGCCCTGATGTGTTGGTTGTCCTTGGCTTCATGCAGGTCCCCAATTCGGCGTATCTCAGAAGTGATGCTGCTGGTGTTTGTCACGTCCAGCCTGTGGTTCCTTGTCGCCTACGCTTCAAGGTCAGCATCTGCCAACAACCCTACAAGTACTGCCAATAACCCTAGAAGTTCAGCCAACAACACTTGAGTTTTATGAGACGTATCATGCTGCCCCCCCCCCCCCCTCTCTCCCCCCCCCTGCTCACCCCACCCCACCCACCCTCACCCCTGTGGTTCTGCTTGCAGGTGGTTGCTGACTACTTTGGGGCTGGCATTGATGACACCCACATCAAGATGCGAGGGGCTCCTGTGCTGGAAGAGCCCTCCCTGTCATCCCACCAGAAAATGATTGCAGACAAGCTGACGGTGTCTGAGCTCATGACCATGGCTGTTGTGGCCTTGCCACCTGTTGTCAAGGTCTGCTATCCTCAGATTCGTGCTGCATTTCTGCACATGCTTGCACCCTCAGAGTCCACTGAGAAACGCCTGTTTTTTCCTTCCTTTGCTGCATTTCTGCACATGTTTGCACCCTCAAATTCAATTACGAAACTCCTTTTTCTTCCCTGATCTGCTGCATTTTTGCACATGTTTGCACGCTCAAATTCCACTGTGAAACACCTTTTTCTTTCTCCAAAGTGTGACAATGGAAAGAAGTCCTGTCTTTTGATGTACTATCAGAGTGGGTGCTGTGGCTGATCAGGCTGATTAGGCCTTTAGTGCCCTGTGTTTTTGGTGCCATGTTGTGCTGTGTCATGCTGTGCTGTGCCATGCTGCACTGCGCCATGCTGTGCTGTGCTGCATCGTTGTTTTTTATGATGTTGTTGTTGTTGTTGTCATTGTTCTTGTCTCATCACCATCCAAGAGTTTTGGCTTATGTGTGACTCACCTCACGTTTATACTCTTATATTAGAAGACCCTAAGACCTAGTCTCAAACCCCATTCTGACCCATATGGAATGTGGTCCAGGTGGCTCAGGTGGTTGATACCCTGAGGGGCTGCACCCATCAGGCCTTCCCTGTCACCCCAGACACCGACAAAGCCTTTGAGTCGGCAGAGCCTTTCGACCTCCACGGTACCTATCCACACAATCTGCCTTTCTTTTGTCCACAGTTGCAAGCCTTGACGCGCAGAGCGTGGACTCATGGCTGAGCTGTGAAGCCTGTCTGTGCTGTGCTGAGTCTTTGTACAATGTCAGCACAATCTGCCTTGCTTCTGCATTGCCTTGCTAGCCTATATATAGCCTATATATAGCCTTAACCCTAACCCTAAGGTCCACAATCTGTCCCCTTCACAACTCAGTGTCCCAGTTCATTCTACTTCATCAGCATTCTGGTTTATAGCAACCGGTTGCATGCATGTTTTTGAGACTCAACCTGAGTTGAGTTGATGCGTCTGGAACAATGTCTCCTTCTTGGCAGGCACAACATCATGCAACGGCAAGAATTGCACCCACATGCATGACAAGCTGGTCACACAGCTGCTGTCAACGATGTCTGTATGTGCAGGCATGATTCTGCGCTCCACCATAGTCAAGCTGCTCCAGCACAGAATAGGCCTCTTCACACCAGATGCAAATGGAGACATACCGCCTGCCAAGAGTCACATACCAACCACTCAACAGGTACTTCCTGTCATGTCTGCGCTTCTGCATGTGTCACTGTTGCAGTGACAAACCCTAGAAGTCCTAGAGGCTCTGCCCCGGCAATATATAGAAACCTAGAGGTTCTGCCCCGGCAAGTCCTGGATGCCCTAGGGGCAGATTCAAAGCACTGTCTAGGACAACGCCAACTGTGCCTGAAGCTACTGGCAATCTGTGCTCGGACACTCATGTTGTGCATCACACAGACTCTGTGACAGCATTCGTCTGCTGTGGGGGCAGTTGATTTTGCTGGAGCTTTCGGCCCGGTATCACACACACTCTGTGACACCAATTCTCTGCTGCATGAGCAACTAACTCTGCTAGAGAGGTTAAAGCAGCATCACACACACTCTGTGACACCATGATCAGCATCACACATACTCTGTGACATCAGTTCTCTGCTGCAGGAGCGACTGACTCTGCCACACCACTCTTGTGCTGCAGGAGCGATTGACTCTGCTGGGGCAATTAGAGCAGCATCACACACACTCTGTGAAACCAGGGCTCGGCATCTCACACACTCTGTGCCATCAATTTTCTGCTGCAGGAGCGACTGACTCTGCTGGAGAGGTTAGAGCAGCGACCGCTGAAAGTGCGTCCTAAGGAGGACTACGAGCGCATCGTACGCAGCCTGACCGAAGAAGAGCTGGAGTCCATGATGGACCTGCGCCCCTTCATGCAGCGCAACCCCTTTGTGGTGCAGGCCGATGCCAACCTGTCCAGGACGTATCGCCTGTTTAGGACCATGGGGCTACGCCACCTCTTCGTCGGCCCCCCACAACCAAAGGCATGACTGCCCTGGAAAAAGCCCTTGTCTGAAAAAGCCCTTGTCTGGATGAGTCCTTGTCTGGATGAACCCTCGAGTCCATTTGATCTTGCTTTGCAGTCATCCTGCAGGAGCAGCAGCCCTGCCTGGAGTTACTCTGTTTTTATGTTTGATGACTGCCTCAAAGCCTTGTGTGGACAATCCTTGTTCCTGTTCTCACGGCCTTTTGCTAGTTTCCCAGTTGCAATACTTCCTGGCCCATTTGCTTACGTTTAGCTTCAGGAGCAGCAAAGTTGCCTGAAATCCATGAGTCTCTCAGTATAGACTCGTGATGAAGGATTTGATATGTTGCAGCGTCTCTGGTGCACACTGTTCAGGCTGATGCCTGTTTGCCTTCCTGCATCACAGTGACATGTGCCTGCCAGTCACTGTTTCTGTGGCACCACCTTGCTCTTGGCACAGTCATTGAGTACAGACCCCGTAGAACACCCATGAGAGGCTGCAGAATTATGGGTCTGCTTCAGGGCTTTTCTCAAGGTCTCTGCGTTACAGGTCATTGGCGTGGTCACAAGGAAAGACGTCGCAGAGGCAAATGCTAAGCTTGCTCTGGGCCGGAAAGCCAACTTGGGTCTGACAACCAACTCTGATAGCCTGACTAGACCTGATTCCCTCCCTTTCATACCCTACGGTGCATATGATCCCACAGTCGGCTCATCCCAGATGAGTCATATGGAGCCGATCGATGAGCGGGAAGCACATGATGGAATCGAAATGAATTACACACTGGATGGAGAATGGCAAAATAGTCGACCACAGCCTGTAGAGCGAAGAAGCGGAAGAAGGGGCAGGGATGATACTGACACTGAGCATTCCCCATTGTTGGATCGTAGTCCTGGCAGTGGCAACTTGACAGATGCTGTCTAGTTTGTGTTTGTTGCATGTCAGTGGTCAGTGTATGTGTCAATTCTGCAATTCTTTGTTGTGTTGATATGCTGCCTGCAGCGCACATGATGACATTGTTTCATTACCATCATCAGTTACACTAACCTAGCACTTTGTTGCCTCCTTATCAACAACTCTGCAGTCTCTTGTGTATAGTATGTAGCTGCAGACAGATGCGATGCCATAAGTATGGCAGCGTAATCTAGTCATTCAGTTTGACGCTCACAGATCAAGCACTACAACGCATATGAATCTCGTTTTCGACAATCGGAAACGGTCAATACAGGACAGCCAGAACAATGTGCCTGTTACAATTGGATTGCAGTTCTACAGTTCATACAGATATGCATGCTGGCCACTTAACATGTACCACCGAAACGAAATATATATATGCTTCAACTAGTAAGCACTCTCAAAAACATGCACATGCATATATGTCTTGGTTTGGCATGGTAAATTTTGCCAATGATTATCACAACATCATGACTACAAACACAGCTCGATCCTGTCCTAAGGACAAAGCCCATAGATCTGACAATGAGGGAAAATGACATGAACGACACAGAAAGAATTACCATGCAACGCTGATCCTGCTACAATCTTCAGGTGACATTCATACAATCATGGAATTGTTATAGTTGTAAGTGAATCCTCAAGTCCTCAAGTGACTGTGACGACGCTGCTTGCTGACGCTCGAGCTCTGTGATGGCTGCAGAACCATATTGATACACAAGGGAGGTTCTGCAGATAGTGGCAGCTGCAGCACTTCTGGCAGCTTCACTTGGACAGACAGAGCCAAGCTGTCGTCCCTTTTCGAACACGCAGCTTTGCCATGGAAGGCTGTACCGCTGTACGCCTGCCTGCGCTCCGACAAGCTTGCTGGAAAGACCTGGCATAGCTGAACCTTTTCCGATATACCCTTGTAGGTGAATAGTCCCATCCGATAGACCTCGACCGCGACAAGAGTGGTTGGGATGTCTGTGGGGACCGTCTGTGAGGCCACTGGGACTGGCTCATGGGGACTGTTGACCTTCTCACCTTCTGCAGATCCTCTTGCCATTGCTTCTTTGATGCCTGCTTTCGAGTCCTGACTCTGCAGCACTTCTTCGCCGCTTCCAGTTCTTCTAAAAGCTGCATTGTCATGCAACTTCATGCCTGTTGCTGAGTCAGCATGAGGGGTTGAGCATAGGCTGCTAGCGCTAGAGCCACTCTTGCTCCACCATTCGTCAAAATCCCTGAGCAATCAACATTACAGCTCTGTCGGAGGACAACATGGCAGACTCAGCATAACAGCACAGCGCAGCATACCTGGCATGACATAAGGCAGCACAGCATAAGGCAGCATGGCATGATGAACATGGCATGATGAACATGGCACAGCATGTATGCCACAACATGGCCAGCATCACATGAAGAGCATAGCTTGATAAAGCATAGCTTTCACAAGCGTAGAGTGAGCCGGCACAACACAACATATCACAGCATGGGTCTGCACAGCATGCTCAGCACAGCCTGGCTGCCTCAACTTGAAATCCAAGCCATGCAGTAATGCAGGATGAGCAGCGGACTACACATCAGCACAGTTCAAACAGACACAGCATACACAGCACAGCACGGATAGCGCAGCATACTTGACATCCCTGGATGCATCTTGACCCCTGGACATCAGCCTGAGCAGGCCCACCCTAGACCTAGGGGTCTGACCCATGGACATGCTTCTCCTCCGCATCAATGCAACATCACTGCCAAGGGGTGATGTTACATCTTCAAACTGCCTGGGCACAGAGCCTGGATCGATTGACAGCCCGCGTGGCAGGCTTTGCGAATGCCTGGCCATGGTTGAAGTCCTCTTGCTGAGCGTCAGCTGCCTTCCCACGATGCCTGCACAGCGCTTAATGGCTTTTGCATCGATGTACATACACTACCACAGGTTTGAGTTAAGGAATCATCCATATAGACGTTCTCTTGTGAAACATCTGAGTGTGTCAAACCTAGCCCAACTGAGAGCCTGACAGGATGAGTACATGTTACAGCACATTAAATAGCCAGCCAACCTGACAAGGAGGTCCTGGAGCAGAAGGATTGAGAAGCTGCCCTATCAACTTCCTGGCGATGCACCAGCAGAGCATGATTCCTGAGAGCAATATGACTCAATGGGGCCGCTGGCAATGGCCCCAGGCCAGGTGCCCCTGTCCACTCAAGCTCTAGTGCATCTACCAACGACTGCTCCACCAATATCTGCAACACCCCAGAGTCTACCTTTTAGCCCCACATGGTCTTGTCTACATATGGGCAGACATGACAATGCACTCAATGACAACAGGTTGTCAAGCTGCTATGCAGCAACAACAACAGCCTTCAGTTTGTGGTGTGGTGAGCACACTGTGAGTACGTACAGAGACCTGTGCATGGCATTGACTTTCAAGACACTGTTGAATGACCCATTTGCTGCTCACGATCTGAGAAGGATGGCTGTCCCATAAGCAGCTGGTGCTATACTGTTACAGGGCGGAAGCTGAAAGTCTAGTGCCAGCGTATGCAGGTATTTATGCTTCATCCTGTCACATATGCACTTGAGGCAGCACACATGAGGTTTAGTCACAGGCAGCCTTCTGACCTGTCCAGCACTACAGCCTGCCCACAGCCTAGACGCTCTACTGACTGGAGAGCCCAGATATTCGGCGCGGCCTGCATACATACCATCATTTCGATGCAGTTCGCCGCCTGACACAGCCTCGCATGATGTCAGACTCTAGCTAGTGTGTCTATGGTCCAGGCATGTGACCAGGCATGTGACCAGGCTCTGCAGGGTAGTGCATCTTTGGGAGCATGTATTCCAGATCCAGGATCTATCATTTGATTTAATCCCCCCCCCCCCCATGTCAAGTTTCATTTATCTGTCAAGAATACATGTAGAGGGAGCTGTGCAATTTTATGCAGGCTGCCAGTTACACCTGATCTGGGTCGTGGCGGATGGTCAGTCATGTATTCATGAAGTGCGTGGTCTTCCTTGAAAATCAGGTGTGTTCATTCTGGTCAATGGTTGTCCATACGGGGACATGCCAACTAACAGCGGCAAGGGTTTCGAAATGTATACAGCATGTGCCCATGTGAGCAAACATGGGTCCTCAGCACAGTGTGGCCATGTGGGTCAGGACTTTGTCATGATGGGCTATGTAAACCAATCACGTAAAAGAGACATTCCCACACACTTGTGCACAGCGCGAGATATACAATACAAAGACACCCAACCTGCCACAAGCAGTGACAGTGCAGTTGTAACAGCAGCAGAAGCACCAACACAGTAGACACAATCAAAAGAGTCTGCTAGAAACCACCAAAAAGCATATTGAGCAGCAAGTGGGGATTGGCAAGAGCTCACCAGTGACAGCATGGGGACAGAGTCTGGTAATGGGGCCGTGGAATATCCCCACCCTAGCTGACAACCCCCTTGTCAGGACCTGGCCATTGGTGGGGTCATGCTTCTCCCTTGCGGCCTCCAGACTCAGCAGTGCCTCACCCCAAGGCACCCTGCACACCCCATGGCATAGCATTGCACAATATGGCATAGCATAGCATAGCATAGCATAGCATAGCATAGCATAGCGTAGCATAGCATAGCATAGCAGAGAACAGCATGACACATTGTAGCTGCACAGCATGGCCTGACACAGCACAGCATAGCATGACATGGCGTAGCATAACATGGGGCAGCATGGCACATAACGGCATGAACTCATTCAGTATAGTACACTGTAGAGGAGGTGTTGTTGTGTGGCATAGCATGGCAAATGGCTCAGCACAGCACAGTGTTGGATGATCCAGCATAGAGTCAGTAGTGCAGTGTGGCACAGCATAGCAAGGCATGGCACTGCATAGCATAGCATATGGCACAGCATAGCGTGACACATGTATGACAGGCAGACCCAGCATAGCACAGCTTGAACAAAGCATGACATGTGAAAGCAAAACACGGCATGTTACAGCACAGCACGGCAGTTTTTGAGAGTACCTCATAAGGGCAAGCTGCAATTTAAGGGCCCATTCCACAGCTGCCCTAGGGCTGGCAAAGGCAACCAGGAAAGTGCCCTCCTTCTCTTGGCACTCATACCCATCACACAGAAGCAGGCTGGTACGCACACACGACTTGAACCTCCCCAGAGCTATCAGGGCCTGCTGTTTGTCAACGCTAGCAATCTCCTGTGTGTGCAGAAACAGTGACATTGCAGGTATTTGTGATGAGATGCAAGGCTGCTTGGCTTTGCAACAAGCTTTTGTGCAATCTGGCCCTTGCAGCAAAGCTCAAGCCCTCCCTTCCCCCCTGAATCCTTCCCTCCATTTTGCGGCCCACGATTGATCATGAGTGGTGTGGCAGAAATATGGCAGATGAATTAGTGCAACATACAATTAAGTGCTAGCTATCAAGAGCTGTGCAGCCACTTTCACTGTGTGCCAAGGACAGATGCTGAGCTTGGCTGGCTTGCGCTGAGCGGCAAGCTTGCAATGCTCATAGGCACACGTTTGGCTGTTGCTGAGACATGAGGCTGGAGTACAGAGGCTTGAGTCCTTATGAGCATGATACAACAAAGCACTCCAATATCTGCTTGAGGCAGTATCGAATCCGAAAGTGACATGCAAATGAACCCCCGTTAGAAGGGTGACCAACCTTGTAGCCAGAGTCAGAAACAAAGGCAAAGGCAATGTCAGGCAGGTCTTGGGAGAAGCGTTGGGTGGAGGCAGGGGAAGCCCCCGGGGTCACAGGGGACCCCATCATCACTGAGTAGGGGGCCCTCTGCTTGGGGGTGACCTTGCCCGCTGCCTGAGCCCCGGGCGCATCGAAGAAGGAAGGGGCGACCTGTCAGCAATGGGAATCAAAATGCGACAGAGGGTGTACACACAGATTAGTCACGGACTGCACTAAGTGATACACATGCTGCTGCAAGGTTGAGGGCAAGCCAAACACGACCAGCATTCTGCCAAACGAGCAACAGGGTCATAAAGGAAATGGCAGAACCACTCCTACATGACTGGCAGGGACAGGCAGGTGCCCTTCCTACACGACTGGCAGGCGCACAGGAGGGATAGGCAGGAGCACCTCCCATATGACTGGCAGCCTCAAAAGAGCGATAGGAAGGTGCCCTTCCTACATGACTGTTGGGCTCAAGTGAGCAATAGACAGGTGCACTCCCTGCCTAGCTAGCAGAAGGGGGAGGGGGGCAAAAGAGGAAGAAGAGCAGCAGCGATTCTCACCTGACTGGCGGGGTCAAAGGGGGGGAAGAGGGCGGCCCTCTCCACCAGGGCCTCAGGCAGGATTTGCCTCACATGCTCCCCAGCAATGCAAGGCAGCGCAGCATCATCAGCCGTGTAAGCCCTGTTGCGGCACTCCGACAACACATAGCTGCCCATGTCTATGACGATGCAAGCTGAGTGGTGTAGCGAAGCGAGCGCGGTGGATGTCTCGGGGGGGCTCTCGAAGGCATGCGCTCTGTGGAAGAAGCGGCTTCGCAGTGACTCAGGCTCCTCTGTACTCACTGTAGGCAGAGCAGCACATCAATCATTTTGTGTTGTCTTTTACCTCCAACCATGCAGTGAATTCAGTGCTTGACTTCAAACCATTTGTTCTGTTCTGTGTTCTACCTCAAGCCATTCATTTCATTCAGCACTCCACCTCCAACCAATCCTTGCATTCAGCACTCCACCTCTAAAGATTCCTTGCACTCAGTACTGTACCTCAGACGGTTCAGTTTGTGCATTAGTTTCAACACTGGGGTGTGGAGCCAGTTGTGATTCACCAGTTATCCTGGCTGGAAAGCACAGGTGAACAGACTCAAAAGGCAAAACATGGCTCGCATGGATGCCCATCTGTGCTGTCAATCCAGAGCTTTTGGAGAACCACAGCCGGCAGCACACTAGGAGGCAACACATAGAATGATAGTACTGACAGGCTCAATGTTGCCAGTACAAGGAGCAGAACAGCAGTGCTGCTAAGCCTGAAAAGCAGAGGCATATCTCGCTCTGAAGCAGGCAACTTTTAGTGAGGATGTATACCCCTAGAAGAGACAAGGCTCACCATCAAGGTGTATTTCAGTTGACAGCCTATGCTGAGGCTCCAGCTCAGTGCTTGCACTGCTGCCGGTCTGCTTGAAGGAGAACCAAGAGGAACGCTTGGCCTGCATGAGGCTCCTCTTGCTGGCTGCCGACTTGAGAGTGGTGCCACCAGCCAACAGTCCATCTGTCGACTTCATGCTTTGGCTGACAGCCTGCAGACCAGACGTGAGAGGTAAAATCGTTTTATTTATTTGATCACTTCTTGTTTTTAGAGGAGTGCTTGACTTGTCATGATACTGCATGAAGCTGAATGGCGACGCAAGCAGCTGTAACTCAGCATTCATCCTGGCATGAACAATCTTGAGGAAGTTTTGTCACAATATGCCTGGTGTTGCGGGGATGATTTTGCAATGCTGGCTGCTAATGCGCATGCCCGTGTATGGTGTTATCAGAACGGTGACGACAGGCAACACTCACGCCTTGAGCAGAGTCACTTGCTTGAGAAGCTTTAAACCCCCCCTTCCCTTTTGCCTTGAGCAGAGTCACTTGCTTGAGAGCCTCACTCCCCCCCCCGTTTATGATGTTGCTGGTTCTTACAGTTCCACAGGTACAGTAGAAAACACTAGGGCTCAAAACATGAGCCACACTACTCACCAGTCCCTTGCTCAGAGCCGGTCTCAGGCCCTCAAAGCTCATCTTGGACTGAGCTCTTGACAAGCTGCCCTTGGCACATTGGAACGTGAAAGCCGGCAGATGGATCTCGTGCAGGCGGCCTGCTGTGCGCTGAGAGGTGGTGTCACTCAGCAGCACCTGCCCTCCTGCTGGCAGATGGGACAGAGACTCAGTCAGCTCGATCATCTCCCCCCTATATTCCACTTGCTTAGTCACGTTGTGCACCTGCAGCAGCAGTCACGGTGTGCATCTGCTTAGCCATGTTAGGCACCTGCTCAGTCACATTGTGCACCTGCTTAGTCACGTTGTGCACCTGCTTAGTCATAGTGTGCACCTGCAGCAGCAGTCACGGCTGGTATGATGTGCGCACAGGGCTTGGTTGGAACAATGTGATGGGCCATGTTGACTGCGTCAACAGAGCGTAGCTGCAGGAGTAGTTTAGGCATGATGCTGGCTGTCAATCATATGCAACATGCGTGGACATGACTGTAAGCGCAACTGACCAGACAGACTGATGTGTGTCTGCTAGCAGCAAGCTGCAATCATTGCCTGCTGCGTAGCTGCCAATTGGCTGAAGGCATGGGGGTTGGACGCAGGGTGACCGTGGGGGCTGAGGGGGGTGGGAGGGGGGTGCATTGGGAGCCTCTGCTCAAGTAATGGCATGGTCATGAAGCACATTGAACATAGATTGACTTAGGTACGTTGATGGCCAAATCAGGACCTTGCACAGGCAGCGCTTCAGGGCAGTATGTATCTGACACTCAGGGAAGACACGCGTATGATGAACAACATTGAACAAACATGTGTCAGCAGCAAGAGGCGTACAATGATCTCTGCAGGGATTCCGGTGTTGATGGCCATCCTGACACGCAGCCCCCTGAACAGCAGCTTGCCCTCTGGGCAGGTCTCCAACCTGGCTTGAGCATTCTGTAGCAGCTCGGAGGGCCAGGGGGCCTCCAGAAGGGCCAGCTGAACATGCAGGGCCCAGCCTATCGCGTCCAGGGGGTCGTGAAAGGCAACCATGAAGGCATCCCTTCTGTTGTCACCTACAGTGGGCAATCAAAGGGGGTCAGCTGGTGCTAACAGGTCAGTCTGTCAGGCAGGTTCATCAAGGGACTGGTTGAGTGGACGATCTTCCGACTCTGGTTTCGGCTGGCATGTTGAGCATGACATGCAAAGACAGAGTGTAGGCAAGAGTATGTGCTGAGAGCAGCATATGAATAGGTTAGCACCTGCTTGAGAGCCTATCTGGGCACTTGAAAAGAGCAGCATTGTTGCACACAGATTCCTCACGCAAACACGGTCCTCTCTTTTCTTTTCTGTTCACATACAGTCTGTGACGCCTCCACACTGGGACTCAACATATTGTCCAAAGTCAAGCTTGTGCACGGCAAGAAAGCCAGAGACACAGCAAATGGGCTGAAATCACTGACACCATAGCCAAAGTCAAGCTTGTAGGAGGCAGGAAAGACAGAGACGCAGCAAATGGGCTGGAGGCCCACTCACCTCATAGCCAAAGTACTTGGGCAGCAGGGAGCGCAGAGTGTGGTCATGCAAGGCCAGTGCTGAGTTCATGATGCGGCTGTTCCACTCCCACAGCCCAGTACTGCCCTCCACATCAGTCATGACAATGCTCATGCCGCTGTGGAAGAGGTCCATGCCCTTGCCCTGCCTCTCCATCAGGGTGCCGGGGGCGTGCCTGTGTGTGAAGCGCAACAGCTGACATGGCTGAGAGAACACCCTCATGCATGCAACGGCATCTCAGAGTTGGGCAGGTTGGAGATGCAAGGATCTGTGTGCGTTGCATAGAATCAGCTTTGAGCTGTGTGCATTGGATAGAATCAGCGTGCCAGGTGCATGCTTGTGTACGCAGCGTGACATATGACATGGCTGAGAGGACAACCTCATGCATGCAATGGCATCTCAGAGTTGGGCACGTTTCAGATGCAATCCACTGTGTGCGTTTCATAGGACCAGCGTGCCAGGTGCGTGCTTGTGTGAGCAGCTTGGCACCAGACACGGCTACAGGGCTTTCTTCATGCATGCAATGGCATATGAAAATGAGCATGACTGAGGTGCTATCAATTGTGTGCTTGGCATGCACTTTGCAGACATGCAAGCTGTGTCAAGGATCACTCTGACATCCAGATGTTGATATAGCATCAAGCCTGGAGTAGGCATGTGTAGAAATATTTTTGCCTGCATGACTGACAGCAGCGCACTCACTCTCAGCTGAGGACTGAGCCTGAGCACAGCAACAATCATGCCGAGTTGGGATCATTGATCTATGGGCAACAGTGCAGAGGACTGCAGGAATGCCTGTCAAGTAGGTCATGTTGTGCTATGCATAGGTCATAAGCCTAACACATGGTTCCTGTGGTCCCCAATCTCCCTGATGGACTGCCTCAAAGACAAAAGAAGGATTGAATGACAACCAGAGGCAGCTGACCTGCGCTTGAGCCCATTGACACGCATCATCTCCCACTCATTGGCTAGACGCTTCCGGTAGACCAAGTAGAATACAAGCAGAGCCAGCAGCACCAATGCTATTGTCGTGAATGGTGACACGATTTCCCAGATCATTGCTGAATTTGACTTGGAAACGCATTCCATATGAAACAGGCCTGCAGGACGTCACACAAGAAGGAGGATATGTCAGTGGTCTCACTGCAGCGATGTAAAGCCAGCAGTCATGCATGCACTAACAGCTGTGTCGCCCTCTCGAGGCATTCAGCGCATGTCTTGCCTTCTCAAAGTGCAGCTTGCAACTGTCCATGCTGCTCATACAGCCAGTCCCACCGTGCTAGACAAGCACGTGTACACCAGGCAGCTACCAACAGCAAGAAGACAAGGTGACACAGGGCAAACCACGGGAAACTGGGTTGTACTCACCGGACATAGCGTTGTTGTAGTAGTAGGCCACCAAAGGTTGTGTGCACTTGCAGCCCTGGTATGAGTAGAGCTGTGGGTCTGCTGCAACATAATCGTAGAAGTATGCCGTCGTGAGGTCAGACAGGTTACTGGGGCGGTGCAGGTACAAGGTCGGGCAGGTGAGGCCTGGAATGTTTGCAGCTGTGCTGGTTTGGTTGGCGTCAGACTGAAACAGGTTAGAATAGCAGCTGCTGTTGTACTTCACGCTTGATCCACTGTCAACTGCACAGAAAATTGAAGCGTCTTGTCAGCAAATGCAAAACCCACAGCAGCAATGTCACACATGCCCTGTGTGGGTGCGCAGACAGCATGGTCTTTCTGTACCAACAGGTGATCACAAGGCAAGCCTTTGCTCATATATATACTTGGGTTGAGCCTAGGCACAGGTCTAAAGAGATCTGGGGATACACGGGCTGAGCCACGCACAGGTCTGAACAGGTCTGAGTGCAGTGATAGGGCGTAGCAACAGGCTGATACTGCTTGCATCATACCTGGTTCAGCACAGCTGTTCTGCAGACTGGTATCTTGCAATTGCAGGATCAGCATATTTGCTGTGATGGCATAGGGCACATCCACAACTTGCCCTGTTAGACCTGCCATACCAGGAGCGGCTTCAGCCAAGCTTCACATCACAGCAACTTCAAAGACCAGATGCATGGTCGATCCACCATGCAGCCGATGCTTAAAAAAGGTGAGGATGCAGCATTATGATCTGAGTTGTGATTGATGACTGTGCATTTGCTTGGTAGCTTTCCCCTGCACATGCACGTAGTCAGTAATGATAAGATAGACAATGGCGCTATCTAAGTAGTGCATCGGCACCTCAGGGGATTTCTGTCCTGGACAACTAAGTACAACAGGCAACATGATCTTGTGCAATATGTACTGTCTGCCCACATGGATATTGTGGCATGGCATGTAAAGACAGTTCTGAAACAGTGCAGATTGTTAGATTGGCATGAGTCATTGAGCGCAATGGCTGCAGGCAACACACATGGCAGGAGACAGAACACTCTCACCCTGATTGTGTGCAAGGAACAGTACAGATAGATCCGGCAAGCCTGTGAACATGGATGGCGGAAGTGTACCAGACAGGTTGGCACCTGTGCATCAGACATAACCAGTTGGAAGTTTCGAGGATGTGCTAATGATGATAAAAACAAGAAAAATAAAAATAAACGTGAATAGTATTACAATGTATTACAATGTATTACAATGATAAGAAATATAATATGTGCTAAGACCTGAGCTTTCCCTGACGTGCCAATACAGCATGCATGCTGGCACTGAACTTGGTGTGAGGTTTGCTCAAGGTAACTTTTTCCACTCACATGTGTCTTCTAGTAGTGACAAAGTATACATGCATACAGCGAACAGAGCCAGTCTGTTTCCCAAGAGGCTCACCTGTCAAGGTGATCATGCCAACAGATTGCAAGAATGAGCAAATAGGTAAGACTGCCTCAGATGCTGTCAGGCAGCATGTTACACCCCACCATCGACAATAGCTGAAGCCAGGCGTGAACCAGGGCACTTTGACTGTGAAAATATCGGCAAACAGAGGAAAGTCGACAAAAGTCACACCTGCAGGGAAAGGCAAGTGTTTGACAGTGACCCACTAAGTCACGTGCAGAGTGCGATTGACTCAGCATTCAGCAACCTACGGCCTGCTGCAACGTGACTTACTGCTTGCTGATGAGGCATTGGCAAAAGCTTCAACTTCCTCTATGGCGGTCAGCTGCTTGTATGCTGCACCCCAATAGTCACCTCCCAAAGCTGCATAGAGTTCTTGCAAAGCAACTCGCTGCTCGGGAAGGTCGTTCTCGGGCTGATAGACCGAGTTCAGTTGCAGGTTACCCTCAAAGTCTGAAAAAGCTTCGACAGTGCCAGTGACTGAGTTAATCAACCCGACTGAAGCTGCAGCAGCGCCTGCAAACCCAATCAAGTTGCAGCAAGTTGCAGCAGTGCGCATGCGCGGTAACATGCACTCTGCACAGTGCGTCTCATGAGCTCACCTGATGCCAGCAGCAAGAGAGGCAGTACAAAAAGTTTGCTGAGCATGGTTTCTTACGGTGTCACAAAGTCCAGCCAATGCACGGCGACCGCACTCTGGTCCAGCAGCTTTGCCAGGTTTTGCTGCGCCCAGGAGGCATCGTGCTGGCAAATTGCAAAGGCAAGGGAATGATGGTGATCAGCGACCTGATCATCGATAGGAACGGAATCTGAAACTGCAGACCTGTGATACACGTGTGGCTCGTATTGCTCAGACAGGGATCATCCCAGGGGTCATTCCGCAATCAAGCTCACATGCGCAAAGAAAGTGTGTGTCTGATGCTTCAGGGCAGATGACAAGATCGGGACATCGCGTACGCTTAGTTAGCTTCACGGCTGCAACACGACATAGACAATTTTTTATGACCAGATGCACACAAAGTGCTTGAACACTTGCATAGACCTGAATGGGACTATGACATGTGGTGGCATGCGTGCCGTATGACAACATAACGCTAATCCTGCGGTCAACAGCTTGCTGTTGCCGGGATCATGCAACGCAGACTGCAGCTTACAGGCAAACCAGCCGTATGGCTAGCCTTCTTTGGTACGCCAGCTAGAACTGCGCATTTTAACATCGCACGTTGCCGCAGTGACACCTTCCATACTGCTGCCTACTGTCTCTCCCCTTGGGGCCACTCTGGCAGGTAACAACACCACTTTCCTGTTCTGCTGCCAGGTCTGATGTATGCTCTGGAAGCACAAGCTGAAGTGACTTTCGGCCTGCTGTCTTCTCAAAATAATAGTACTCTAGCCGATTTTTCAGTCAGTGGCCAGTGGGATTTGTTCAACCTTTACCAGCCTGAGAATGACATTCCTGCCCAGCGTGCTGCCCTGGAAGAACTGTACATTGCAACGCAAGGCCAAAACTGGTCTCCTGGAGCGTACTTCTCAACAGTGCCTTTGGAGGAAATCGAGGAATTTGCATACTACTACGCAAACTACTCTGGCAGGCTTGCTCGTCCAAGCTCCTGCTTCAGCTTGCTGCAACACCAAACGCAACTTATCAGCTTCATCCTTCCCGCAGGTACTGTGTATGTGGACTTCTCCACGTTTGTGGGTGTGATGCTGCTCAAGGTTCCTTGGTTCACACCTGGGTTCAGCTACTGTCGATGGTGGGGTGTTGAGTGCTGTCTGACAGCATCAGAGGCCTCGCTACCAGCGTGCACCCAGGGCTTGCAATCTATTGGCGCCCTAGCCCTGGCAGGTCAGTCCCACCAGACATTCGATCAAGTATGGCCTTTTTGATGCTCACCATGTTTCTTATTGATTGGGGCTCCATCACCAGCTTGTTCAGCAGGCGTTTCAATCTGGCAGCTCTTCGAGAGGTCCTGCTGCAATGTCAAAGCTGAACTGCAGCTGTCTTTGCGCCGCTGGCTTTCTTCGTGCCCCCAGCACCAGCAATGTCTCATCATGTTCATCATTTGTGCTTCCATTCCAGAATGTTGGTTGCATGACTCTTGCTCATCACTCAAGTCAACATCAGGCTTCATGCATATTCAGGTAATTGTTGCAGTGCAGAACACCCGGCACTCTCCACTTGTCAATTCTGGCTCTGATCCTAGTTGTCAGCTGTAGTACTCTCATCTGCAGGTGGTGGTCTTGTTGGAACCCTGCCTCCTATCTACAATCAGCTGCCAGACCTCACGGTGCTGTTTGTTTCCAACAACCCAGGTGGACTCATGCAACAAATCATATTCCCTATGGCATCCTTTTGTTACCTGTTTGCCAGCATGCACTTCTTGCCCAATTTGAGGCATTGTCAGTGCTTGTCCGGCAGATCTGTCAGCGGTCAACTCGCATCATCATGACATGCTGATTGAAGTATTTCTGTTATGTCCAAGACATTCCTTTTCTGTTGAGGGTGACATGCTTTGCATCCTGTGTTGCTCCAGTACCAGCCTCCATACTTGGCCCTGCAGGGCTTGTAGGGGTGGTTGCCAATGTCACGGATACTGTCCGTGCAAACCTGCAGTTGTTCCAGCTGAGTGGCACCCTGTTGCAGACGCCATGTGCTACACCAAGTAGGCACTCTGCACCAAGCATATAGCAAAGCCTCTGCCATCTCAGGCCCCACGTTCAACGTGTAGACGGCAAAATACTTGTTTGGTCTTGTACCACAGCATTGCAAGCTTCTACATTTTGTGCCTTGTGCCAGGTTGCCGCTGGCTGTGTGCAACCCTCTTGTCAGTTATCCTGCCAATATACTCACACAACCGTCTGTGAGATCATACTTCATGCTTCATACAGCATGAAGCTTCATGTTGTGTTGCTCAAGAGTGCTTCACGTGAGTATATGTGAGTGTGTGCCAATCTGCAGGTGCAAACGGCAAGAGCGTTACCTATAATACCTCTTGCAGCTCGAACTTGTTTGCATGGAACACGCAGCAGCAGTCTGCTTCATCCAACAAGGAAGGCATGATCTGCCCAGGGCTGCTAGTCAGCAGACCAGCCAGTGTCACCAACTTGTCTTCAGCTTTCTACAACAATGTGGTATCATCGGACCCGCTATTGTACTCCTACCAGGGCTGCACATGTGCACTACCCCTGGTCGCCCACTACACTGTTGATACAGCAGGTATGTCATGTCCCCAGATCTTTTTGAAGGGTTCCGAACAGACTCAGCACTTGGGTCGCATGAGCCAGCACATAGGCCTGTGTGCCAGTAGGTGCAGCTTAAGTCCTGTAAATCATGATGGATGTCTGCATGCACTGTTGCAGAAATTGATGGCATTGGTTTTGATACCTGTCTGTCACAAGTGTCTTGCTGTCTTGCAACTGATGTTTGCTATGCAAGAAGATGGAAGCATGTGTGAAGCCGGTGATGTGATGCGCGTGTGAAGCCAGTGACTTGACGCATGTGTGAAGCTGGTGATGTGATGCACGTGTGAAGCCACTGACGTGATGCATGTGTGAAACCGGTCATGTGATGCGTGTGTGAAGCCAGTGACAGGATGCATGCATACAACTGCAGGCTTCTTCCAGATGGATTGCATCGCCGTGACCTCGGCACAGTGGATTTGGGACCTGATTGGCCCCCTCTTGGGTCTTTTCGCTCTGTCTCTGCTGCTTGTGTGGCTGGTTCTGACTTACAGAGCCCGCCTGTTGCAAGCTTGGGAGACCAGGCACATCAATGCCCTCAAACGCAGGTTTGCAACATTATCATGCGTGACAACTGCACCTCCAGGCGTTCTTCCAATACAGTGCAACACACTGTACCCATTGTACCCACAAAGCCTCACTTCCACAAGGGCTTGGAAGCCTGGAAAAGCTGCGCCCCATCTGACCTGTACATAGCATGTCTGCAGAAATGGCTGGATGATACAGCCACAGGCTGCGGCCAAGGACAACAAAGCCTCCAGCCTAACCCAACAAAGCCACATGCCAAGCCTCACACCAGCAAATCCTGTTGGCTTTTGCCTATGCAGTGGCATCCATACAGCTTCTTCTACTAGTCTCACCAAGAAAGCTGCCAGGCGTACCAGAATCTTATGTTAGTGCACATCCACTGCAATGCAGCAACTGAGGAGGGGTGTAAGCCAGGCCCTTTGCTGCAGGCAATGGCCGCACATGCTCAACCAATGGCCGCACATGCTCAACCAATGTAGTCAAATGCCAAAGCTAGTGACAGTCCCAGGGTTTGTGGTTCAGGAATGCTCCGGGAACTTTGATGGAGAGGCAAGGCAAGGGCATGGACCTGTTCCATAGTGGAGTGACGCTTGTCATGAGTAGTGTTGAGGGCCTAGAGGCGCTTTCACAGGCCACAAATGCACGCTGCATGGGCTCTGCTCTCACCCTGAGTGACAATGCCATGCGCTCAGTACTACCCAAGTACTGCGGTTATGAGGTGTGTATCCCAGGTCTTGACACCAAAGTGTTGCTTTGTCAGCTTTACAGGCTGACTGAGCACGCCATGCTTGCAAGCAGCGCAGGAAAAGCGCTTTTCAATGTGAAACCAAACCAGGTCTTAGATGGCAGCATGATCCAGAAAGTGCTGCTCCTTTCTGGCACCTAAACAATCGCCTGCTGCTGACAAGTCACACATTGCGTACATGTATCATGCGTCGTTGAGCAATGATACGCCATAGACTGCACGCGTTCATTGTACTTTGCACACACTGCATGCATGTATTTATATGTTGCTAAGCACTGACAAGCCACAGACTGCATGCATACATCACATTTTGTTGAGCACTGACAACACACACATTGCATGCATCCTACGCTACTGAGCACTGACAAACCACACACTGCATGCATGCATCATGCACCGCTGAGTACTGTCAACACACACCCTGCATGCATGCACCAACATATTGATGCAACGAAGAGCAACGGGATTTCTTGAAGACACAACAACCAGCTACCACAGCAAGCAACTCTAGCATGCATGGCAACTTGAGACACTACACATCTGACTGCTTGTTAGGTGCTCACTGAGGCAGACATGTTTGTTGTGGCTTTCCACGACCCCATCGACGCCATAGGCTGGTGCCTGCACGTCCAATTGGCCCTCCTGGAAGCGCCCTGGCCCTCAGACCTGTTGCAACAGCCCCAAGCAAAGGTGGACAACTGTCAGGATGGCAAGCTGATGTTCCGGGGCCTTCGACTACGCATGGCCATCAACACTGGAGTCCCTGCTGAGATCATTGTAGGCGCTTTGCTACGTCTGTACTGCTGTTCGTTTGCTGAACCTTGCTGAGGCTTACAACCACAGGTTGTGAGTTGCAAACAGCATGTCACCATGAAAGGGATAAAAGAAAAAGACTGCGCCTTTTGGCGTCAGTTCAATGAGAAGCCAAGTGTTATACTAGGCTGCCCAGCAAATGGCATGTTACACTTGTGAGTGGTGTTGCTGACTGCATTGCATACATGTGTCCAATGCCGGTGATCTGCATGCCCTGTTGCAGCAAGCAGCATCACAGCAGGTCCACGGCATGACATCCTGGTTGGCAATCTGCCCACAAATCAATGCTGAGATGTCCAACACTTGTGTCTGGCAGGCATGAGCACACAGCTTGAAGCCACACCTGGAAAGCTGATTCTGGGTTTTGGTTTTGGTTCAGGTGCACAGCAATCACAGGCATGTGGAGTATCGGGGAGAAATTGTGGAGCTCACAAACTCTCTGCTACAGCTGCCCGCAGGAGGGCAGGTGCTGCTGAGTGACACCACCTTTCAGCGCATTGGGGGCCGCCTGCATGAGATCAAACTGCCAGATTTCCACTTCCAGAAACCTGCTGAAGGACCCAGGATCAGCATTGACAGGCCCAGGAACAGCATTGATGGGCCAAGGAACAGCATTGATGGGCCAAGGAACAGCATTGAAGGGCCAAGGAACAGCAGCATTGAAGGCCAATCCAGGAAAGATCTAGAGGGGCAGATCAAGCTGAAGTTTGAAGGGCAGTCGAGGCGTAGTCTGGATGGGCAAAGCAAAGGGATGGAAGGGCAAGGCTCTGAGGCAGGCAGCAATCCCTCCAGCCGGCGGAGCAGCATAGACTCTACGTCTCGGCTTGCGGTGCGCTTTGATACCATGACTTCAGGTCTTCATAGCATTGGTGCTTGCACAATTTTGAGCTTTTTTGGGGTTGCATCTGACTTTCTGCTGTACACACAAAGGCCAGAGGTTCCTTCTCACTTGGGGACACGAAAGTCAAGTCTAGCATAGCTTGAATAGCATACACAGCACAAGCTGGCTGCCAAGATTGATGCACAGGCTTGGAAAATCATAGCGCAACTTAATGAACTGCAATGCTTTACCTGCAGTTGCAATGCATACATGCTTATCATATGTATGATCATCTTGTGTATCATGAGGCGCTACTATTCTGGCCAACAACCTAAGTCAGTGTCTTGCCCATGCCCCAGGTTGTGAGTGCAACAGCCAAGTCAGCAGACAGACCGGTAAACCCCCCTCTGTCTCTCATGGCCCGGGGGGCGCCCCCCACAATGGAGGAGAAGCTGAGGATGGAAAGGATGGCTAGGGGTAGGAGGTTCAGTTTGGACCCTACCCCAGCCTTACCCAGACCCCCTCCAATGCAGCGCTTCAGCCTAACGCCCCAGTCCAACACTGACCTCATCAGTGGTATAGTAACTGCCCAACATAGTAACTGATCAAGTGCCTGCAACTGCCGGCTCTATATGATACAGTCATGTGGTACTGCGGCCAGATGTTGACATCACCTTTGACGAAAGGTGCATATGGGGATTTCGCAATTTGCTCCTGGTACAAGTTGCAAGCAGATGTCCATTGGAGTTGCTCCATGCTGCATGCTCCTGCTTGCTCATGCTGCCAGCTGTCCTTCTTTTGATATAGTGTCCTTAAGCTTCTCTCTTGCCACAGTCAGCCCACACATCACACACCCATCCATGATTTTGGCTGCATGCAACATAATTGGCAAGCATGTGATGGGGATACTGGCTGATGGAAATCCTAGCTGGGATACTAGCTGATGGGGATACTAGCTGATGGGGAAACAGGTGAAAATCCAGGGTTTCAGTACATCGTAAAGTTATACTCTAAGCCTACAGTCTGACAAGAGCTTTTATGTAGCTATGCCACATGAGGAGTTGGAGGAGGACCCCCTGAGCGCCAATCAAGCTTCTCCAGCAGCTGCCACAGCAGCTGACGCAGCAGCTTCCAAAGCACTTGCTTCCCTGCTGCGTACTTCCTGCAGCATCATAGACATGGGCAGCTATGTGTTGTCGGAGTGCCGCAATCGGGCTTACACGGCTGATGATGCTGCGCTGCCTTGCATTGCTGGGGAGCATGTCAGGCAGATCCTGCCTGAGGCCCTGGTGGAGAGGGCCGCCCTCTTCCCCCCCTTTGACCCCGCCCGTCAGGTACCACTGCAAGATGTTGCCTGTCTGTTCACATGCAGTTCGGCTTTTGCTGCATGTCTACCTTTCATGCCCGCCTGTCCACACGCCTTGCCAGGTGCATGCGCGCAGAGTGGCTGGCTGTCTTGTATCAGTGTTTCTGCTCAATCAGAATGGTGTTGTTGTATATGTCCTTGCATAGTCACTGCATACACACTTTGCATGAACACACACGCAAGGACAATTTGCATCACCACATGAGATCTCTGCATCACAAAAGCTTGCAATGTTGAAATGTCCCTTCAAAGTGGAAGTGCCTGATACTAGTCCCTAAAGGCATTTGTGGGAGTCTGGAACTGCAGTGTGAAACAGGCCTTTCTCTAAACCCTGTGATTTTTCTGTATCCCCAAGACAACACCAGAATTAGCTAGTATATACCACATCATTAGATCCACCCATGATAGATACATCCTACAGCAAGTAAACGTAATTGTCAGCAGGTTGCTCCCTCCTTCTTTGATGCGCCGGGGGCACAGGACACAAGCTCGGCTACTGCTGGGGTGGGGTCTGCAGGGCTGTTGCAGCCAGCCCCTCCTTCCATGGTGTCCCTTGCCAGCGTCCAGCGCCTCTCTGACGAGCTGCCCAACATCACCTTTGCTTTTGCATCAGAGGTCGGCTACAAGGTGAAATCGTCACTCATGCGTTTCTCCTGCCCTTCCATGCACATGCCTGCAAGAGCTTTTGTATCTTATGGGATTCTGCAACAGGATCACATGGCCCTGCATCAGTCACGGCTACAAGGTGAAATCGTCACTCATGCATTGCTCCTACCCTTCCATGCACATGCCTGCAAGAGCTTTTATATCTTATGGGATTCTGCAACAGGATCACATGGCCCTGCATCAGTCACGGCTACAAGGTGAAATCGTCACTCATGCATTGCTCCTACCCTTCCATGCACTTGCATGCAAGAGCTCCCATGTCTTCTGGGACTCTGGGACAGGATCACATGGACCCTGCATCAGTCACCGTGATGAGCATATGCGCAACTTAGCAGTGGTCAACATGGCGGTGGTCTACAGGAGGCTTTTGGCCCTGGTAATGCTGCTCCAGAGATGCTGCCACCACCCCATCCATTATGCGAGAGCATGGTCCAAATGCATGGTCTGTACCCACTGAGAAAGGACTGAATGACTGACACTTGCATGCAGGAGAAGAACTGAGCTGGAAAGCGTTACATTTTCTTTACTATGATTGTGCATTCAGGAAGTGTCAAGGATTGACAAGCAGCAGGCCCTGATAGCGCTTGGGAGGTTCAAGTCGTGTGTGCGCACCAGCCTGCTTCTGTGTGGAGGGTACGAGTGCCAAGAGAAGGAGGGCACCTTCATGATAGCCTTTCCACAGCCCAAAACTGCCGTGGAGTGGGCCCTCACCCTCCAGCTGGCGTTGCTCAGGTGAGCAACACCTAAAGCCAAGTCGAAGCAGGGATAGCTGCATTGACATCAAACAGTGCATCAGGATGGTGTCAGTCTACAAAGAGGGTCAACAGGAAGAGCAAGCTGGCTGGATGTGATACTGAACCAGGGCAAAGTGAAACTTTTAAGCTCAATGTGAACATGTGTGTTGCATCACGCATGTGGGTGCTGCAGGCTGCCATGGGGGGAGGGCTTGCTGGGGCTTGCCCCCACACAGGAAGAACGTAGTCCTGTGACAGGGCAGTTGTTGTTCAGAGGGCTGTCAGCCAGGGTGGGCATCTTCCATGGCCCCATAGTCAAGCTGTGCCCCCACAGCACTACAGGTATGCTCTACACTTCGCCCCTGCCTATCATAAGCCATTCTTGTCTGCAGCAGCTCTGCATGTGTGTGGGTGTGTGTGTGTGTGTGTGTGTGTGTGTGTGTGTGTGTGAGAGCATGTGTTTGAGTGTATGCGTGTGCAGATGTGCATGTCCTACAAGCATGTGTGTGTGTGTGTGTGTGTGTGTGTGTGTGTGTGTGTGTGTGTGAATGTGTATGGGGAGGGGGGCATGCCTGTACGCATGTGCGCGTGCCTGAATGTGTACTTTTGCAACAGATCAGCATATTGACATGATCAGTATGGTCATGCAGTAAGTAATACCTATGCAGCGCAACAAGGCTGGGACAGATGTTTTCTTGAAGCCGTGCCGAACAATGTTCTCATACGCTCATATATAAATCCATGTGTTTTGATATTGGCTCATATATGAATCCTCTGATATGAAACGCAGGCCGTGCTGATTACTTTGGCACCCCAGTCAACAGAGCCGCGCGTTTCTGGTCAGGATGCAATGCAGGGCAGGTAACCACTCAACTGTGTCATCGTCCTCTCAGGTTGCCAACAGCTGTGATGTTGTTGCTTGGATTGGCTTCTGCTTGACTTTGTGGGTTAAAAGAACATAGCTTGAACACCCTGGTGCATCGATGCTGGTGATGATGATGATGACGATGATGATGATAACGATAACAATGATAATGATAATGATAATGATAATGATAATGATAATGGTAATGGTAATGATAATGATAATGATAATAATAATGATAATAATGATAGTAATAATAACAATAATAATAATAATAATAATAATAATAATAACAATAACAATAACAATAATAATAATAGTAATAAAAAACAACAACACATTTTGATTGTCGATGTGCAATATGGGACTGGCTTTCTATAAAATAGCTGTTGCAGATACTGCCAGCACCATGTTGCTCTCAACTTCTTGCAACTTGTCTAATTCAAGCAGTTTGTGCCATCAAAAGTATTGAAACTCAACATGACCCTGCTGTCGCAGATTCTAGTGGAGAAAGCCCTGATTGAGACAGTGGGCCTAGAGTGGGCAGGGGCTGAAGGCTCTGCAGGGTCTGGCCCTGCCCCTGCAGCTGCCTCCAGCCACATTGCCACCAGGAACTTTGCATTACTGACCCAGCGCATGGAAAGTGACTTGGCAGCTTCCCGAAGCACCTACTCCTTCTCATCCACATTACAGACAGGTACAGCTATGGCTAAAGTGTATATCAGCACCCCAGCCCCTGCACTGTTTCATGGGATGTATGTAGCGGCATCGGCGGAAATGAAAATGTCTTCACTCAAGCATGCATGGTGCCCACATGCAGGCAGATCAGGCAAGGATGGAAGCTCTTTGAAGAGAACAACATCAGCGGTTCCCAGGGTCAGCTTTGGCAACCCTAGAGCTTCTATGGACATGCAGCTGCCTGCAGTCTACATCTCAGATGAGAAGGGATACCTTAGTCCTATGGGTCCTGGCCGGAATCCCAGGCGCAGTGTGGACACCCCTTCCCACTTCAAACCCGTGTTCAACCCCACCCCCACCCCCAGGGAGGCCGAGGAAGGAAGTGTCAAGGGGGGCGATGTGCAGCTGGCTACCCGAAACCCTAGCAGCTCGTTAGGGAAGGAGGAAGCTGCGAAGATGACTAAACAGAGGGTTGCTCAGGAGAAGAAGACACCACGGAGGCCGTCTGGGTCCAGTGACTTGCTCACGGGTGCTGTGCCATCCAAGACTCTGGATTTCGCAGGCATGAAAAAGTCGATGATGTACCTGAACCCCGCCTTTGGGGATACTGGTGGACGTGGACAGGAGAAGATCTCTGTACCTAGAATAGGTAAGACTTGATGCAGCAGCACCAGGCAGGTTTTTGACTGCATGGCATTCATGTTGTCCCAAGCATGCTCACACCAGTCAGCATTGCAGCACACTTGTGACTGTGGCCCAATCCTTCCTAAGCTGCTTTGTCTTAGTCGTCCTTATGAGGGCTGTACGGTGACAGTCAGTATCACATTGCAGAGCAGGTTGCCGTTGAATTGCATGCAGAGGCTACATTATATGCAGTCTTTGAAATCTGCAAAGCTGTTACTCACACCAGGTCTCGGTGTGTAAGATGGAGGTTTTTTGTCATGAGCAGCCATGCAGGCAGACTGACAGCAAACGCATTTTGGCTTGCAGAGACAGCTGGCAAAGAGGCATCTTCAGGACCATCTGATGTCCCAGAATCTCATTTGGGAGTATGTGGCACCCTCCCCAGTCTACCTGTCAAGGTAGAGGTGTATCACATGGGGCAGTACAGCTATAAGGGCATCAATGAACCCACTGATGTCTGCCAGATTCTGCCAGCTAGCCTGTCAGAGCGCAGGACTCGACAACAGGAGTCGCCTGTCATCGCAAATGGCAAGGTGACGTGTTTGAAGAAGGATGACAGCTTCCATTTCACAGCTCAGGTGCCGCTTCCCAGCGTTTTCCATCTGCCATTGGCAGCAGAGCCACCTTTGTACATCAACATTGTACGGTCATCATTCCAGAGTTTCAGCGCCATGTCACATTCTAGCAACCCCAGGGTCACTCGAGCTTAGTCTGAGAGTTGTGTTGCAACCATAGCATGAATGCAATCTTGATGTTTCAAAGAACTGACCAGCATGTGTTTGAATAGCGTTGTCATGTTCGTCTGTGCTGCCGCTTGCTTGCTGCCACATAGGAAGTTTCCTTTCCACACCAGCTAGCAACAAGGGCAATGCCAGTCAGGCATCAACATGTTGCCTGCCATAGATTACATTGTCTGACCATTGCATTACAACTAATAAATATTCAACTGATGTTGAGATAAACATGTGTTTTGTTGGTGTTGGAGCATGCAAGAACTGTCGTGCCTGATTGACAGCCGCAAGGATCATAGTTGTCTGTTGACCTTTAGGTAATTCAGTTTTGTGACCCTTTTGTGAGCCTTGCTAGATGTTCTTGACATTACAGTGCATTGGTGGGAGAATAGCTGAGCAGAAATTGTGCTGAAACCCTAAGTGCAACGAGGTCTGCCATGGAGGATGTTGCAAGGTCTCAATTATTGTGTAAAAAGTCTGACTGCAACCCCCAGTGCCCTTTTCGTTGCATAGACTGGCATCATATGACAGAACATCATGCACATCAAGTGTGCATTACTTGGTGTAGAGCACCGATGCTGCACTGCAATTGCACTCAGTGATTTGTTGAGGTTACAGGGATTGCAGGACAGATACAACCTGTGCACCGAGTAGGCAGTCCCCATCAAGTTTTGGCACCTGCAAACGCATTGCTGAACTCTCAGCCTGGCTGTCAGCTAAAAATCAATCTCAAAGTGGTCACAGAGGTTGTGCAAAGCATATACTTGCAGCCTGCACGTGCATACATGCAATCAGTTGTTTTCAACAAAATAGACAGAGCATCCAGCAGTCGTTGCTCACCTGGAAGTGTGATGGCAAGGTTGTTATTAGGACCTCCTACACTTTATTCAGGAGTCTGACGATGCCTGCCTGTCATGGCATCAATCTAAAGCCTTGTCACATGTCATTTGCGAGGGATTTAGACAGAATGCCTCTCAGAGACGCTGATAACCACAGCATACATGGGGAGACAGGACTAAACATAACAGTAGATGGGCACAAGCAGCAACATGTGTTGTGTCGTCACCAGAACAGCAGCATGAACAGTGGCACCATTGAAAGTGCAGCCAGATGATTGAGAGCGCTCAGACACCCAAAATGGCTGGTGGGAACAAGTTTTTGACAACAGACTGTAAATGTTGCCTGGGGTGTCACTGAGTGCGTCAGTCAAGCTCTTCTGCCGCCCAACAGAACATCTCGGAAGTTCTGACGCTCTGATGAGTGTTCTGCTTTGATCTGCACCCGCATACAAAGTGATTGCAACACAGGTGTTCTGCAACTTTCAATTGTTTTTGCAAGGTATAGTGTGTGAGCATAGGCTGGGAAATCATGCATTCGTCTGCAGTGCAGCATGTATGCTGCAGCAACTGTGACACAACTAGTCAAACGTGCAAAACAGATGATTGCGCATGTCAGCATACAGTGATGACTTCAGAAACGGGCAGTTAAAAATTAGAATTTGCTTGCGTTTTGAGCAAGCCATATAGCACACAGGGCCTGGTAACTTGAGGCATGACAATGCAGCATAAATCATGCAAGGCATACCTGATCCTTGAAGGACTTGCTGCCGGGAGCGTGCTCTTTTGGAGGACCCAAACCCTCCAGTACGTAAATGGTCTCCAACTGCACCACCACTACTTGATCAGTGTGATCCACCATGCTCGCAAAAACGCACATGTACACCACCACGTGCTCACACTCACATGCAGACCTATTTCAAACTGCACATTTGGCTGCTCAGCAGATACAACTGCCATCACTCATCCAACTTGTGAATGCTTATACGCAGCAGTCAGCCAATCTCCATGCACGTGAAGTACATGTAGTCTAGCTACATGTACTCTAGCAAATTGCCTGCCTGCATCATGCCAACTGGGTAGATGTGGACGATCAATGTATGAGACAGAACACGATGCAGAGCAGCAAGAGGAGACCTGCTGTGAGCCTCCAATCCTGAAACCTGTTTGAGTTAAGGGCTCCTGGTCAGCCCACCGCACAGATCGGGTACCCCCACCCCCCAGGGAACCCCCCTGTACGCAAACACCATGCAACTTTCATAGACAGCCATGGCATGGGCTCTACAAGCCTCTGCAGTGGTGGTGTTCTCTGATGCACCTGGGCTGTGGTGGAGAAATGCAGAAAGAGCAGGCATGAAGAGCATATGACGCATGTTGCGTCATGCTGCTGCACAAACATGCTACATGGCTTGAACAGTACAAGCGCTGGCAGCCTGGCTGTGCTCACACAAACACCGGCAGGTACAGACACACAGGTCAATCACTCGTATGAGTGACACAGCAAAGGCACTCATATGTATGCAGCTTGTTCAGTGGGTTGGCCAATAGTGGAACATGATTCACCCAAGGTCTTGAGTTCCAACCCTGGCAGATGCATTGGCATTACCTTTTTGAGGACCCCACGAGTGGGTTTTGCATTGTCATGCATACCCCTGCGACCTTGTTTCTTACCAAAGAACCCATCTAGACCCGCTGTCAATCCGTCGAAATCATCAGTGTCTGCAGCTGCACCCTGTGCTTTGGCCCTCTTGCTGGGGCCCTGCCCTTGCGCAAGTGCCCTCTTGCTGCCTGCTGACTTGACTGGCTGCTCTTCTGCTTCAGTGGCCCACCTGAAATGCACCGGCATTAAAGATCGGCCTGCCTGTAACATGCTTGCCAACATGCATGAATGCTTGCAAAATAGCAGCCTATATATGTCGATGAAACTTAACAATAGTTCCTTTTTATTCCATGTTTGTGCAGGAGGTCACCAAAAATTTGAGAATGCATGAGATTGCAAAAGATGGCATGGGTTGTCTTTATACAAGATTGTTTGTAGTTTCTGAGCAAAGCTCTTCAATGGTGAGATTTACAAGAAAGCCTGTCAGCCAGAAATAGCCAGCAGGAGACTATGAGCAGGATTGTAACACTGGGTGTACTGCCCATGTGCAGAGGGAATCCAGCGGAAGTTGCAGCGCAATCAAGCAGGTAATGAGCAGTGAAGTGACAAAGCATTAGGGGTCACAAGCATTGCAGTGTCAGGAACAGACGGCGGACAGCACCCATTGAGTGCAGTGCTTGGCTTAGCCACTTGTGTGTTGCAGTGATAGGTCACACCTGCTGGTGACTGTTTTGACAGCTGGCTCCTGTGCCTGATCCTCTTCATCCTCGCTGGCTGCAGACACACTCTCATCCTCCATTTCCACCTCAGCAATTCCCTGCAGCCAGGGACTTTAGTTACAAATGACAGTGACAAACCACGCGGTAACAGCAACCTGAAAGACTCCTGACATGGTGGACAGCCCTTATCTCTGCCAACAAGCCACTCCAGTTCTCCAGATATGCTGACAAAGTCCCTGTGTAAGACTCGCAGAAACATGACAACTTGTGACATGCACCCCACTCAAGACTCAACACAGCATGAAGTGTCTGTGGACTCATACTGAGCAGGTGGACTGGGAGCGCATGTGATAGAAAGTGAAGGTGGTGGCTAGGGCCTTGTGGTACAGCAGCTTGACTGAGACTGTGTGCATGATTGAGGCCAAGGGAGAGACTGACCTGCTTGCTCTTCTTCTTGTTGAGCCCCAACAGTGGCCCCAGGTCCAGCAGGGGGTAGACAGCCGGGGTTTCCTGCCACTGTGCCGCAGCCTGCTGAATGTCGGCCAAGCTGCGATTGTGTATGTTGCGCTTGTGGCACTCCTCGACCGTAGCACCCGTCACCTCTACCATGTACACTTCGTAACCACCACGCTACAGACAACACACCCTTCCCTTCAGAAGTCATGAAGGTTGGCACTGAGCATCACAGGTTGATGGTGTGTGAACGGGCGTGACATCAACAGCTTGAGTGCTTTGGTGAAGCAAGGGATATGCCGGCAGGAGGTGTCGGCGTCTCTGTATAGACGTGTTGTGGCAGATATGCAGCCCAGCACATGGTGATGCCCCATGGACTTTGGGTGCGGCTAAAGATACCAGGGCAATCAGCTCTATGTTTGTAGTGCAGAAGACTCAAATGGCAGATGCTGCAGGCCAAGGCCAAGGCCAACTACAGTTGTGCCGCAGACAGAAGGGTTCACACAGGGACTGCCAGTAGCTACGCCTTGTAGTCGGCAGCTGCTTGATGCAGAAAAAGTCTGGGAGAAGCAGAGCAACAGTGGTGAGCAGTCACCTGTCCAGCAGACCAGTAACCCTTGAGGTCATCTGCAGACACATTGGGAGCGTCCACCAGGACCATGCCAAAGCGCGCTTCCTTCACCGTCCTCTCAAAGGCTTGCATGAGACTGGCCTTGTATGTGCCTGCATGGCCATCATAGTCATCAGCAAAACACAGCAGGCACAGCAAAACACAGCAGGCACAGCACAGCACGGCGCAGCACAGCATAGCACGGCGCAGCATGGCACAGCACAGCGCAGCACAGCACAGCACGGCGCAGCACGGCACAGCACAGAGCAGCACAGCACAGCACAGCACAGCACAGCACAGCACAGCACAGCGCACAGCACAGCACAGCAGTTTGAAGTGTTCACAGACACCGGTCCTGGCATAATGCGAAATGCACAGAGAAAAAAATCGACAGCATACATGCTGCACCACTGCTTATCACATGCCCGAGTCACAGGATCAGGTAAGCCGCACCTTCCAAATCAGCTTCGTGACAGTACTCCATCTGACGAAGAGTGCGCTTGCGAGGCTTCTTGCCAGATGCCTCCTCCTCAATCTCCTTCTCCACCTCCTGAAAACATCCCATAACCATGGCTGAGCGCATGTGTACAAACCAGACCTGAGATTTGAGACAACTCAACAGCCTTGCATGTGCACACAATGCTCCTGATGCAAGACTGCACAGCAAAGCCAGAGCATGGAAATAGCTAAAATTGGTTCCAAATGTATGCTTTGGACGGTACTCAACTGCATCGTGATTGACTCAGCTGTAGGCAAACTCTGCTCAAATGATGATGTGCATGGGCATCGTTACAATCACTGCTGCACACAGTATCATATTATCATGTTTGCTACAGCCAACAGCAAAATCACATGGGTATCGTTGCTTTGCCAGCAGAAGCTGTTAAGATGGGTGTACCACAACAAAGTAGTCATCAATGGCATGAATTCGTGGTGCATCTCCTCCTTGCTGGACCTCAATGTCCTTCAGCTTCTTTGCAGTGTAGGACTTGCCACTTCCAGGCAGACCCCGCAGAACAATGGCGACACGCTTTGGCCGGCTTGCACGGCCTGGCTTGTGAAAGATCGATGCAGCATCAGTGACAGCTTTTGCTGGTGCCTCTTGCACTGGCTGTGATGCAGGAGCAGCCTCATCTGAGGGGGGTTGAACAGCAGAAGGGTGCATGTGAGGCTCCTGTTGCAACTGCTGCTGCTGCCAAGGTGCTGAGGTTTGAGTGTGCCATGGCTGCTGCTGCTGCTGAAAAAGGGCAGGCTGCAGCTGGGTGGGATACTGATGCGCATGTGGATCTGTATGCCACGGTGTCTGTTGAGTTTGCTGATATGCCCCCTGGCCTGGATACTGGTAGGAGAGCCAGCCAGGCGGAGCAGCCTGGTGTTGAGGTTGTGAAAGTTCGTACTGGTACTGAGGTTGCTGAGCATAACCTGAGTACAGCTGATCAGGGGGTAAATAGGCAGGCGCTGCCTGAAGAGCCTGACCTACTGCAGGAGCCTGTTGCGTTGCTGCAAAGTGTTGTTGCTGCTCAGGAGGCTCTGGAGGAAGAGGGGGAGCGTCCTCTGCGGGTAGGGGCGGTGCTTCATCTGACGGCAAAGGAGGGGCATCTAAGGCCTCTGATGCCGCACTAGATTGTTGCAAGCCCTCAGCGTGGTGAAATGGGTCGTACAACGCTGGCTGATCTGGTAGGGGTGGAGCATTGGCCTGTTCTGCGTGGCTGTTGGCCAAAAGATCGGGAGGGGCATAGCACAAGGCTTGCTGGGGATCATACGCTTGCTGTTGTTGCCCCGCGTAGGGCTCATTTGCACCATACACCGTGTGATAAGGTTGAAAAGCCATTGAAACCGGCAGGATCACTGCTCCAAGGGTCAGATCGCCCAGCAGTGCACAAGCGCGATCAATGCCTGCCACGCTGAGACTGATGCCATGCGGCAGCGGTGACAGCTTCTACTGGCCGTATCGCGATAGAACGTAAAGGCTGGAGCTTAGGCCTTTAGTGGCAATTTGCAGGCATGATTAATTGATAATTTCAACTCCAGGCACAGGCCCTGAAGAAGTTTACAGTCACAGTTGATTTGACCAAGGACAGTGGACAAGCACCATAGCCAATGCACAACAAGTGCATCAGACATACCTTCTGACTCACAGTGTGATGACATGGACGCACATGTCATTGGATCATGCAGCTATGCACAATCCTGAAGCTCGATACCACTTTTACAGATAAGCTGTGTCTGCAGAACACAGAAGTGCATCAAAAGGAGCGGCCAGATGGTGCCTGCTGCTGCCATTTCAGGTGCTGTTCTAGAGCTGCCCTTGACAACCCATAGCAGCATGACAAATTCCATACTTGCAATTTGTGTTCTTGCAATTGCATGATTCATTGAATACAAACACAGAGACCATACACACAAGATAACAACTTCGAATTGTCAGAAATACTTCTGTGATATTGCTAGCGCCAGCGCGCCTATTTTAGCTGAACAAACTATACAAAAGACCTGAACATGCCTATTTACAATCAGTGCAGTAGCAGATAGTCATGCCTAACCATATTGCTCAAAAAGTGTCAAAAGAGGTGCTGTATCACACTTACTAAGCATTACCGTCGGTGACTGTTTCACAGGTGTGTACTGTACTAAATATGACCCAGCATCCGACAACATTACCTTGAATGCAGATCTGCTGGCTTGGACACCTTGAAGTAATTAGCAGCTGCTATTGCTCCCCCCACCGCCTATCCCCCCCCCCCTGCCCCACCAATT
>JAABUP010002535.1_pt1 | contig 35013 bp, 33 predicted proteins | sample 5559201 | NCBI WGS metagenome assembly JAABUP01 (sample SAMN10711887, study PRJNA513373) | rock metagenome | isolation source: Antarctica rocks | place: Antarctica
TATCTCGGCTTCTTTCAATTCGTGCACAATGCGCGCCGACGCGGCAAAGCCCTGCTCGGCGCACTCATCGCTGGCCTGGTTGCGTGACGGACCCGTCACCACCCCGGAACCCAATAAGAGCCACAAAGCTTTATGGACCGGCAGCCGTAAACGCGGGCACGCCGGATCGTGGCGTCGTCTCAGGCAGCGCGGCTCGATGTCAGATAAGCCGTCAGTTTGATTTGAGGCCACAACGCTACGTTTGCAGCCTCAACCTCATCTTCGGCGTAAAAATATCATATCGTATTGATATTTGCACGTCCCAATGGGCGCGACGAACGCAGCCATGCTCAAACTCTGGTCGCTGAAGCGCAAATGGGGGACAGTCGCGAATTGGCATACAGCCGCATTGCTGGCTGTTCAATGTATGGTGATCCCCACGGACGCCTCAACGAGACGCCCACGATCAACCAAGTCCGCCAACCGCTCAATCATCATGGAAGAGCCTCGGGGAGGATCGTTCACCACCATCGACCACCTACCGCAGATTTGCCGCCTACCGTAGATTTGGTTGTAGACCCTCGCTGGACGATGGATGTTGCAAATTTGCCGGCGGCCAGGGCGGCTGGTTTTCAGGAGGGAACGATGCGGTCGGATTGGGACGTGATCGTCGTCGGCTCGGGCAACGCGGCATTGTGCGCGGCCATCACGGCGAAAGACCAGGGCTGCGACGTGCTGGTCATCGAGAAGGCGCAGCCTGATCTCGCAGGCGGCAACTCGAAGTACACGGCCGGGGCGATGCGCTTCGTCTACAACGGCAACGACGACCTGCTGCCGCTGCTGGCGGACCCGGCCGACCCACGCCTGCCCGATACGGAGTTCGGCTCCTACACCGCCGATAAGTTCGGGGCGGACCTGCTCAGCTTCAACGACGGCCGTCCGCTCAGCGGCGAGCAGCAGACGTTGATCGCCGAGAGCTACCCTGCCCTGCGCTGGCTCGCCTCTCATGGCGTGCGGTTCGAGCCGATCTACTCCCGGCAGTCGTTCCAGAAAGACGGGAAACACATCTTCTGGGGCGGGCTGACGATGGAGGCCAAGTATGAGGGCGTCGGCCTGGTTGACGCGGAGCTGCAGGCGTTCCTCGGTTTGGGCGGCGAAATCCGCTATGACTGCGCCGCGGACGACCTGGTCGTGCGGGACGGCCGGGTCGTGGGCGTCCGGACGGTCAACGAAGCTGGCGAGGCCGGGCAGTTGCGGGCCGGCGCCGTCGTGCTGGCGTGCGGCGGCTTCGAGGCGAACGCGGCGCTGCGCACACGCTACATCGGCGCGGGCTGGGACCAGGCCAAGGTGCGCGGCACGCCGCATAACACCGGCAAGGGCCTGGAGATGGCGCTCAACCTGGGCGCCCGGCGGCATGGCCTCTACGGCGGCTGCCACGCGACGCCGATGGACCTGCACATGCCGGACTACGGCAACCTGCAAATCCCGCATCTCGACCGCAAGAGCTACCGCAAGATCTGCTACTTCCTCGGCATCATGCTGAACGCGCGCGGCGAACGCTTCGTGGACGAGGGCAAAGACTTCCGCAACTACACCTACGCGCAGTTCGGCCGGGCGGTGATGGAACAGCCGGGCCACCTCGCCTGGCAGGTGTTCGACAGCAAGGTGGACCACCTGCTGTATGGCGAGTACCGCTTCCACGACGCCCATTTCGTGCAGGCGGACACGTTGGACGAACTGGTCGGCAAGCTCGACGGCGTGGAGGACAAGGCCGCCGCGCGGGCGACCATCGACGCCTACAACGCCGCCGTGATGCGCGACGTCGCCTTCGAGCCGAGCGTGAAGGACGGCAAGGGGACGCGCGGGCTGGACCTGCCGAAGTCGAACTGGGCGCAGGCGGTCGACGCGCCGCCGTTCAAGGCCTACCCGGTGACGGGCGGCATCACCTTCACCTACGGCGGGCTAAAGGTGAGCGACACTGGCGGCGTGGTGCATGAGGACGGGCACGACATTCCGGGGCTGTTCGCCTGCGGGGAGCTGGTTGGCGGCGTGTTCTTCAAGGGCTACCCCGGCGGTTCCGGGCTGACGTCGGGCGCGGTGTTCGGCCGCCGCGCCGGCGCCGGCGCGGCGCACGAGGCAGTGGGAACCCATCCGCGGGCCAAGGAGACGGTTCTGACCTAGTCCGCCCCCAACAGCCACGGAACGTTCGACTCCGCGGCAATCTGCCTGATCTTCGCGAGCAGATTCCGGCCAACGGGAATGCCGTCCTCCATGCGCCGCGCCGCGTTCCGGCGCTCGGGGTCGCCGGCGACCATCACGAGCCGCGCCGCGTCCACCGGCCGGGTGGCGCGCAGCGTGTCGCACAGGCTCGCCACGTCGGTCTCGAACGCCCCGTCCTCGCGGAACAAGGCCGGGCTGAGCGCCAGGAAGAAGTGCCCGATGTCCATGCCCGCGGGTTTCTTGGCGTGCATGGGGTCAGTGACCAGCGTGGCGCCCGACAGGCACGAGCTCAGGATATTCACCATGACAGCCAGCCCATAGCCCTTGTAGCTGCTGCCCTCCGCGCTGCCGCCCAGCGAGGTCAGGAACCCGCCCTTCTGCGCCGCCTCCAGCGGATCGGTGGACGGCAGGCCGTCCCGCGTCAGCAGCCAGCCCGGCGGTGCCGGCAGGTTCTCGTTCGCCTTGTTGCGGATGCGCCCGGCCGCCACCGTTGTCGTCGCCATGTCCAGCACGAACGGCTCGCCGTCCCGGCCCGGCGCCGCGAACGCCCAAGGGTCGGTGCCCAGCCGCGCCTCGGCCCCGCCGGTCGGCGCCACCTGCACGATGGAGGCGGAGGTCGCCACCATGCCGATCAGCCCCGCATCCGCCGCCATCTTGGCGTAGAACCCGCAAGCGCCGAAGTGCGAGGAGTTGCGCACGCACACCGCCGCCATGCCGACGCCCCGCGCCTTAGCGATGGCGGCCTCCATCGCCTGGCGCGACGGCTCGTGCCCCAGCCCGCCGTCGCCGTCCACTAGGGCAGAGACCGGCGTTTCCCGCAGGGTGCGCGGCTGCGCCCGCATGTTCACGCGCCCGGTCTGGTGCCGCTCGAAGTAGGCCGGAAGCATGGAGATGCCGTGGCTGTCGATGCCGTGCAGGTCGGCCCACGACATCACCTCGGCCGTCCGCCCGGCAAAGGCTGTGGGCATGCCCCAGGCGGCCAGGATGGATTGAAGCTGGGCGCGGTGGGCGGCATAGGACGCAGGCATCAGGCTTCTCCCTCCAGCACGAACGGGTTGCGCAGGGTGCCGATCCCCGTGATGTCGATCTCGACGGCATCGCCGGGCACGAGGTCGGGCGATGCGCCGTCCGTGCCCATCCAGATGACGTCGCCGGGGTGCAGGGTGAGGTAGCGCGTCATGGTGGAGATGTACCGGGCGATGCCGAACAGCATGTCGTTGGTGCGGAAGCGCAGCGCCTCCGTGCCGTTCAGCCGCACCACGGTCTCCATCGCCTCCAGGTCGGCGTCCGTCTCGATCCAGGGACCCATGGGCTTAAACGTGTCGGTGTTCTTGCTGCGCCAGAAAGTGCGGTCGGACTTCTGCCAGCCCCGCTCGCTTACGTCGTTGCCGATGGTGTAGCCGAACACGCAGGACAGCGCGTCGGCCTCGCTCAGGTGCTTGGCCCGCCGGCCGATGACCACGGCGAGCTCGGCCTCGTATTGAACCTTGGTGGCGTCACGCGGGATCACCACGGGCTCGCCATGGGCGATCAGCGCGTTCACCGCGCGGTAGCCCATGTCGGGCCGTTGCGGGATGTTCGGCGCCTCGCCCAGCATCCTGGCGGCGTGGGTCACGTGCTCCGTGTAGTTCAGCCCGGCCGCGTAGAACGTGCGCGGCAGCAGCGGAATTTCGATTTTCACCTCGGAAAGCACGTGCATCCGTCCAACTCGGGCCGGCGGGCCGTCGAACAGCCCGCCCTCCACCTCGGCAATCCGGTCGCCCTCCACGACGCCGTACGCCGTGCGCCCCCCGGCGGTGAACCTGATCCAGCGCATCCGGCTATTCGGCCGCCTGCAACAGCGCCTGCCGCACGAAGCAGGGGTCGAACACCCGGTCCGCCATCACCTGGCAGCGCTTGATCAGCCGGTGCTCGTCCGGGCCGTAGTCCGGGATGGCGTTGTGCAGGGTGCCGACATGGTCCCACATCAGCACGTCGCCCTCCGTCCAGTGGTGGGCGTACTGGAACTCCGGGCGCAGTTGGTGCTCGAACAGGTGGGCCAGCACCCGGCCGCTCTCCGCCTCGTCGAGTTCGTTGATGCGGACCACGTAGCCGGGGTTACAGTACAGGACTTGGCGCCCGGTGATCGGGTGGGTCATGAACACCGGATGCACCGCAGGAGGGCGCTGGGCGCGCTGCTCCGGCGTCAGCGGCGGGCGGGTGCTGCCGGGGCGCCGGCGCATCTCCTCCCAGAACTTGTTGAAGTCGTGCGTGGCCGTCATGCCGCGCAGCCGCTGCTTCAGCTCGTCAGGCAAGCCATCGTATGCCGCGTGCATGTTGGCGAACACGGTGTTGCCGAGCGCCCTGCCGTCGCGCCGCGGTATCTTGATGCCATATAGCACGTTGGTGAAGCCGATCAGCTCGTTGTACGACATATCGGTGTGCCAATCCTGCCCGGCGTCCGCCAGGCCGAGCGGCTTGCCGTCCTCGACGACGTTCGACAGGATCATCACTTCGGGCATCCCCGGCTCGCAGTAGGTGCCGGTCAGCGACGCCTGCAGGCCGCCGAAATGTTCGGAGAACACCTTGAGCTGGTGCGTGTCCAGCGACTGGCGCGGGAAGCACAGCGCGCCGTGCTCGCCAAGCGCCCGCAGGATGGCGCCGAACTCGGACCGGCCAAGCGGTTGCGACAAATCGATGTCCTCGACGTTCGCGCCCAAGGTTTCGTGTGTTGGCATTATCTTCATGTCATGCCCTCCCCGCGGCTGTCGTCCGGCTGCCCCGGCTTAGTCAGGGATGCTAGCGGACCCACCGGAAAATGCCATACTTGCGGTGACTCGGCAGCCAGGATGGGCCAACCGGAGCGGGGGGACACGCAGGGGCACTTGTGCTTGCAAAAGAACGTCTGGGCAGCATGGCGCAATACGGTAGGGGCTGCTGCACCACACACGGGTGGATGAACTGACACGCACGCAGGACGTCTGCCCGGACCCAATCGCGCCTATCCATTAAACGAAGACGGGGAGGACCGCCGGCCCTCCCCGTCTTTTATGTCCGCGACACGTGGCTAGGGGACCGTCCGGAGATAAACGCTCTGATTCGCTCAAAAATAAGCGAGCCATATCAGAATGTTAAAGTAATCGAGTTTGATCACTTATCTCCGGATGGACCCTAGGCATTGCTCCGCGGGTCCGCGACATCGGACCGGCGCCGGCGTTCGGCCATGAACTCGTCAAATTCGGCCTTGTCGCGCGCCTGGCGCAGCCGGTCGAGATACGCCTGGAACTCCTGTTGCTCCTCTTCGAGCCGGCGCAAGGTCTCCTCGCGGTAGGCATCGAAGGCGCGGTTGCCGCTCGGCGCGCTACGGCTCCGCCCGGTCCCATTGGGCTGGGCGCCGCGAAGGTTGAACCAGGTGCCGGGCATCTCGGAGCGCCAGGCTTTCAGACGGCCGCTGCCGGCCAAGTACGCCAGCACGGCGACACCCAGCGGCCATCCCGTTATGAACGCGAGCACCAACAAAGATATCCAGGCCGGCTTGCCCCATTCGTCCAATTTGGCTTGCAACATAACGCGCCCCCTTTCCATGTGAGAGACATTTACACCGCGGCGGCTCCATAACATCCTTGTGCCACCATCACGTTTTCGTTACATGCTGGCGTTCTCTGAGGGCAGGCCGAGGGACTGCAAGTAGACCAGCAGCCCGGCCTCCAGCAGCGCCTCCGGTGGCATGGGGATCAGCAGCCGGTTGTTGCCGTCTTGGCCCACGAACAGGGTCGCGATCCCGTGGGTCAACGACCATACGTGGAGCGCCACCATGAGCGGCGGCGGCCGGCGGGGCGCCCGGCTCATCGCGCATGCAGCCTCCGCGGCCCGGCGCAGCACGGCGAACGCGCCGTCGCGCGCCTGCACCAGCTCCGGATGCTCGCCGGACGGGAAGCCGGTGTCGAACATGGCCGCATAAACCGCCGCCTCGCGCCCGGCGAAGGCGACGTGCGCCTGGGCAGCGCGCTCCAGGGCGCCGAGGGGGTCGGTCCGCCAACTTATCGTGGCGGCGGTCAGGTCCGCGGCGAGCGACTCGAAGCCGCGGCGCGCGACCTCGGCGATCACCGCGTTGCGGTCGCGGAAATGCCGGTACGGCGCGGCCGGGCTGACGCCCACGACCCTGGCCAGCTCGGCGATGGCGAAACCGGCCAAGCCACGCTCGGCGATCATGGCGAGCGCCGCCTGGATCAGCGCCTCGCGGAGATTGCCATGGTGATACCGCTCCCGCCCGTTGCCCTGGTCGCCTGATGCCATGCGATAGTTGCTTACATTAGGCGACAATCGAATGCACGACGCTTACGGCTGCCCTCCATCATCAATTTCCGCTCCCAACCCGGCGATCTGCTGATCGTCATGCAACCAACCGCGTATTTCGCGTTAGCCGGTCTTACATGCGGACGCCAATGGAGGTGGTCCCGGAACAGCGGGGAGCGCGACATGGACGAAAATCGGATGAAAGGCGCGGCGGGCAACATCGGGGGCAAGGTCAAGGATTCCGTAGGCGGCCTCACGGGGGACACCAAGACGCAGGCCGAGGGCAAACTGGACCAGGCAGTCGGGGTTGGCTACGTGCTGGCCCGCCTGATGCACCGCTAGGAAGTGCGCCCCATGGCCGTGACCCCGGATGTCCGGACCGGCTCCAGCGGCAGCAAACAGGTGGATGCGCTGCGCCGCGAACTGGCAATAGCCGCGGCCCGGTGGGACCTAGCCTTGGTTGAGCCTTTGCAGCCTGACACCGGGCGGGAGCGTGCTGCTGGGCTTTTGCCTGCCTACGGCTGCTAGCATGAGTTGGTGTCCTCGTGCATGAGCGGCGGCCGGCAACTTGGCCATGCCTTGGTTCGGTCCCATTGAAATGCCACCTGTCCGACTCCTTACGAATTTGCCTGGATTGTATAGGCACCGCTGCACCGATAGTTTGGCCTCATTGCGCCGCCTTTGGATGAGGCATGTCGATAGTCTGCAGGGCCGCTCCCGGCTCCATTTAGTTTCGGGGCAATATTAAGTATGGTATGCAAGCGGCCATGAGAACGACAGCGTACAAAAATGAGGGCGGAAACGCGCAAGGGGCGTTTCCGGATGGACCAGCTATTTTGACTTTGCAACCACATCCCCGGTTGTCCCAAATGGACACAACTCCGCGTGCGCCCGCGAAAGCTGTCACGTTTCGGCCACGGGGTGCTAGGCATGTAATTTGCAAGGCTGCAAACGAACAGGTTGCGCGTGCGTTACAGGCGTGGGGCGCGCTAGCGTTGGTCGGCACTCGGGTGATGGAGTCGCTTGCCTAGGCGCTAAGACCACCCAACTATCGTCAGGCCGCGCGGGTCTGTAGGTCGCTGAACCGGATGCCGGGCGTTCGATATTCTGGCTCCTTTGAGGAGTTTCGCAATGCTTCAAACCAACAGTGTGTTTTCCCTGCACGCCAGCCTCCGCGACCAGCACCGCGAGGTCGAGATGAGCCTGGCCGACTACCTCACCGCCTGCCGCGACGACCCCACCTGCTATGCCAGCCCGGCCGAGCGGATGCTGAAGGCAATTGGGGAGCCGGAACTGCTGGACAGCTCGCGTGACCCGCGGCTCGGGCGCCTTTTCCTGAACCGCACAATCCGGATCTATCCGGCGTTCTCCGAGTTCCACGGCATGGAGGAGACGATCGAGCGCATTGTCGGCTTCTTCCGCCACGCGGCGCAGGGGCTCGAGGAGCGCAAGCAGGTGCTCTATCTGCTCGGTCCCGTCGGCGGCGGCAAGTCGTCGCTCGGCGAGCGGCTCAAGGCGCTGATGGAGCAGGAGCCGATCCATGTGCTGAAGGCCGGCAGCGAGCTGAGCCCGGTGTTCGAGAGCCCGCTTGGACTCTTCGATCCCGACACCATGGCCGGCGCATTGCAGGAACGGTACGGCATCCCGCGCCGGGTGCTGACCGGCATCGCCAGCCCCTGGGCGCTGAAGCGGCTGGACGAGTGGGACGGCGACATCGAGCGGTTCCGCGTCGTCAAGCTGTACCCCTCGCGCCGCAAGCAGATTGCTGTGGCCAAGACCGAGCCGGGCGACGACAACAACCAGGACATCTCCGCCCTGGTCGGCAAGGTCGACATACGCAAGCTTGAGACCTACAGCCAGAACGACCCGGACGCCTACGGCTTCTCCGGCGGGCTGAACCGCGCCAACCAGGGCATCCTTGAGTTCGTCGAGATGTTCAAGGCGCCGATCAAGATGCTGCATCCGTTGCTCACCGCGACGCAGGAAGGCAATTACCTCGGCACGGAGAACATCGGCGCGATCCCGTTCCAGGGCATCCTGCTGGCCCATTCCAACGAGGCGGAGTGGCAGAGCTTCCGCAACAACCGCACCAACGAGGCGTTCCTCGACCGCGTTTCGGTGGTGAAGGTGCCGTATTGCCTGCGCGTCACCGAGGAGGGCCTGATCTACCGCAAGCTCATTACCGGGTCGGCGCTGGCAGAGGCGCCCTGTGCGCCGCACACGTTGGAGATGCTGGCGCGGTTCGCGGTGCTCTCGCGCCTGAAGCCGCACGCCAACTCGCGCCCGTTCGCCAAGATGCGCGTTTACGACGGCGAGAACATCCGCGAGACCGACCCCAAGGTCCGCACCATGCAGGAGTACCGCGACACCGCAGGCGTTGACGAGGGCATGGATGGCATCTCCACCCGGTTCGCCTACAAGGTGCTGTCGGCAACCTTCAACCACTCGTCGAACGAGGTCGCGGCCGATCCCGTTCACCTGATGTACGTGCTGGAGCAGGCAATCCGGCGCGAGCAGTTCCCGCCGGAGACGGAGGCGGCCTACCTGGCGTCAATCAAGTCAGAGCTTGCGTCGCGCTACGCCGAGTTCATCGGCAACGAAATCCAGAAGGCCTACCTGGAGAGCTACGGCGACTACGGGCAGAACCTGTTCGACCGCTACCTCGACTACGCTGACGCCTGGATTGAGGACCAGGACTTCAAGGACCCCGACACCGGGCAGATGCTGAACCGCGAGCTGCTGAACGCGGAGCTGACCAAGATCGAGAAGCCGGCGGGGATCGCCAACCCGAAGGATTTCCGCAACGAGGTCGTGAAGTTCGCGCTGCGCAACCGCGCGGCGAACGGCGGGCGCAACCCGTCATGGACCTCGTATGAGAAAATCCGTGACGTGATCGAGAAGCGGATGTTCTCCCAGGTCGAGGACCTGCTTCCGGTCATCAGCTTCGGTTCCAAGAAGGACGGGGAGACCGAGAAGAAGCACAACGACTTCGTTGAACGCATGGTGTCGCGCGGCTACACCGAGCGCCAGGTGCGCCGGCTGGTCGAGTGGTATATGCGGTTCAAGCAGTCAGCCTGAGCGAACGCCCTTGGACATCATCGACCGGCGGCCCAATCCACACGGCAAGAACCTGGAGAACCGCCAGCGCGTGCTGGCACGGGCACGGGGAGAGATAGCGCGGGCGGCGCGGGCGGCCATCACCCAGGGCACGCTGCGCGAGACCGGCCACGGCGAAACGGTGACGGTGCCTGCCGATGTGCTGCACGAGCCGTCGTTCCACACCGTATTCACCGGCGGCGAGCGTCAGGTTGTGCTCTCGGGCAACAAGGAGTTCTCGACCGGGGACCGTTTGGGGCGGCCTCCGAGCGGGCGCGGCGGCGGCGGGTCCGGTGCTGGCCAGGGCGGCGGCGAGTCGCAGGACGGCTTCCGCTTTGTGCTCACCCGCGACGAGTTCCTCGACCTGTTCTTCGAGGACCTCGAACTGCCCGATTTGGTCAAGAGCCAAGTGGTGGCGACGGAGACCATGGCGCCGGTTCGGGCGGGCATCAGCGTTGACGGCAACCCGTCGCAAATCGACATGTCGCGGTCCATGCGGCAGTCGCTCGCCCGGCGGATCGGCCTGCGCCGGCCGAAGCCGCCCGAAGTCCGCGAGCTGGAGCAGGAAATCTTCCGGCTGGAGGCCAGCGGAGAGGACGCCGAACGCCTGCGTACCCTGCAAGGCGAGCTTGAGTTGGCGCTGCGGCGGCTGGCGCGCGTGCCCTGGGTCGACCCGATCGACCTGCGCTACCGCCGCTACACCCAGGTGCCGAAGCCGTCGACCCGCGCGGTGATGTTCTGCTTGATGGACGTGTCCGGTTCCATGTCGGAGAGCATGAAGGACCTGGCGAAGCGGTTCTTCCTGTTGCTGCACGTGTTCCTGGAGCGCCGCTACAAGCGGGTCGACCTCGTGTTCATTCGCCACACCGAGACCGCCGAGGAGGTGACGGAGGAGATGTTCTTCACCGACCCGCGCACCGGCGGCACCGTGGTGTCCACGGCGCTCGCCGAGCTCACCCGCATTCAGCGCGAACGCTACTCGGCCGATTCCTGGAACATCTACGCGGCGCAGGCGTCCGACGGCGACAACTCCGGCAGCGACACGCAGCGCGCGGTTAACATGCTGGAGACGGACATCCTGCCGGTGGTGCAGCACTTCGCCTACATCGAGGTGTCGATGTCGGCGGCGATCATCCGCGGCGAGACCGACCTATGGCGCGGCTATGCCCCGTTGTCGCAGCGAGCGCCGAAGCTCGCGATGCGCCGGGTGGCGGAGCGGCGCGACATCTTCCCGGTGTTCCGTGACCTGTTCGCGCGCAAGGCTACGGCGTGAACGGGGGCGTGAGCTGGCTTAGGCAAACCTTGGAGGCCGAATGACGGACCTGCCCCTGCTCTATAGCGGCACCGATTGGAACTTCGACACGCTGCGCCGTTCCTACGACGCGATCGAGCGCATCGCGACGGACGAGCTTGGGCTGGAACTTTACGCCAACCGCATCGAGGTGATCACCTCGGAGCAGATGCTCGATGTCTACACCGCACACGGCATGCCGCTGACCTACCGGCACTGGTCCTATGGCAAGCGCTTCCTGCAGCACGAGAGCAGCTACCGGCGCGGCTACACCAGCCTCGCCTACGAGGTGGTGATCAACTCCAACCCGTGCATCTCCTACCTAATGGAGGAGAACACTGCGACGATGCAGGCGCTGGTGATTGCGCACGCGGCGTTCGGCCACAATCATTTTTTCCGCAACAACCACCTGTTCCGGCAATGGACCGAGGCGTCGGCGATCCTCGACTACTTGGGGTTCGCCCGCAGCTACGTCGCCGGCTGCGAGGACCGCTACGGCGTCGCCGCGGTGGAGCGGGTATTGGACGCGGCGCACAGCCTGTCGCACCACGGCGTCCACCGCCACGGCGGCAGCCGGCCGTTGAACCTCAAGGCCGAGCAGAAGCGCGAGCGCGAGCGCCAGGAGTACGACGAGCGGGTGTTCGACGACCTGTGGCGCACCTTGCCGGACGTGAAACCGGCGCCGGGCATCGACAAGGTGGCGGAGCGGCGGCGCAGGCTCGGCATGCCTGAAGAGAACCTGCTGTACTTCCTCGAAAAATCCTCGCCCAGCCTGCAATCCTGGGAGCGGGAGATCATTCGCATCGTGCGGCTGATCGCGCAGTATTTCTACCCGCAGCCCCAGTGCAAGCTGATGAACGAGGGCTGCGCCACCTGGGTCCACCAGCGCATCATGGCCCGGCTGCACGAGACCAAACAGATCGATGACGCGGCCTTCCTCGAAGTCATCCACTCGACCAGTAACGTCATCATGCAGCCGGGTTTCGACCATCCGGCGGGCGGGCCGGGGTTTAACCCGTACGCACTGGGCTACGCCATGATGACCGACATCGCCCGCATTTGCGAGCAGCCCACCAAGGAGGACCGCGCCTGGTTCCCCGACCTCGCCGGCAGCGGCAACGCCATCGGTGCCCTGCGCCACGCCTGGGCGAACTACCGTGACGAGAGCTTCGTGTTGCAGTTCCTGTCGCCCAAGGTAATACGCGACTTCCGCATGTTCCGGCTGCTCGACGAGTCGTCCGAGCCGACGCTGCTGGTCGACGCAATCCACGACGACGAGGGCTACCGCGAAATCCGCCGTACCCTGGCGCGGTCCTACGATCCCGGCCTGAGCGACGCAGACGTGCAGGTGGTGGACGTAGACTTGTCGGGCGACCGCCGGCTGATGCTGGAGCACCGCACTCGGCCGGGGCAGTTGCTAGCGAAAAAAGACGCGGAGGCGACACTGCGGCAGCTTGCGTTGCTGTGGGGCTACGAGGTCCGGCTGCAGGAGGTCGACTCGGCGACCGACGCGGTGCTGGCGACGCATACGGCGAGCCCGGTCCGGTAGGGGCCGCTACGCCATGCGGCAAGGAGCTTTGCCATGAGCCTGTCGCGCAAGCTTGCCGCTTTGGGCGAGGCTGGGACGCCGATCCGTGTCGGCGTAATCGGCGCTGGCAAGTTTGGCTCCATGTTCCTGTCGCAAGCGCCCCGCACGCCTGGCCTGCACGTGGTGGGTATCGCTGACCTCGATGTCCCGCGTGCCCACAGCGCCCTCGAACGTGTCGGCTGGCCAGCCGAGCGCGCCAGCGCGGCCACGTTCGTCCAGGCGCGGCGCGATGGCACGACCTGCGTCGTCGACGACGCCGAGGCCCTGATCGCCGCCGAGGGAATCGACGTGGTTGTCGAGGCCACCGGCAACCCCGCCGCGGGCATCCGGCACGCCCTGCTGTGCTTCGAGCATGGGCGCCATGTGGTCATGGTCAACGTCGAGGCCGACGCGCTGGCCGGCCCCTTGCTGGCCCGACGCGCGGCGGAGGCTGGCGTGCTTTACTCGTTCGCCTACGGCGACCAGCCCGCGCTGATCGCCGAGTTGGTGGATTGGGCCCGCACGGCCGGGTTCGAGGTGGTCTGCGTGGGCAAGGGCACCAAGTACCTGCCCATCTACCACGCCTCGACGCCCGAGACGGTCTGGGGCTACTACGGCTTCAGCGAGGAGCAGGTCACCAGCGGCGACTTCAATGCCAAGATGTTCAACTCGTTCCTGGATGGCACCAAGTCGGCGTTGGAAATGGCCGTGGTGGCGAACGCCGCCGGGCTTGAGCCGGCTGCTGACGGCCTCGCCTTCCCTGCGTGCGGGGTCGACGACCTGCCGAACATCCTGCGCCCCCGTGCGGACGGCGGCATCTTGCCGCACAAGGGCGCCGTCGAGGTGGTGTCGTCGCTAGAGCGCGATGGCCGCCCGGTGTTCCGCGACCTGCGCTGGGGCGTGTACGTGGTCTTCGAGGCGCCGTCCGACTACGTGCGCCGGTGCTTCGCCGAGTATGGGCTGCGGACCGACACGACCGGCCGCTACGCCGCGATGTACAAACCCTACCACCTGATCGGCCTCGAACTCGGCGTGTCGGTCGCCAGCGTCATGCTGCGCGGCGAACCGACCGGGGCAACGCGCGGGTTCCGCGGCGATGTCGTCGCGACCGCCAAGCGCGGCCTGCGGCCCGGCGAGCGGCTCGATGGCGAGGGCGGCGCCATGGTCTATGGCAAACTCAAGCCGGCGCAAGCGTCGCTTGCGGCCGGGTGCCTGCCCATTGGGCTGGCCCACGGCGTGGTGTTGAGCCGGCCCGTCGCCGCCGGCCAGGCCGTGCGCTGGCAGGACGTCGACTTCGACGAAACCAACCCTGCGACCAGGTTCCGCCGCGAGATGGAACGTCTATTCGGCGGCGAGGGCGCCCGCTAACCCGGCGCTTGCACCTCGCCACTGCCGATGCGGCGCACGCCTACCTGTTCCATCATCCGCCAGGCGCGGTCCAGCGACCCCTGCGCGTCGATCCCGCGGCAGGCGTCCTCGACGACATGGACCTCGAACCCGGCGGCGCGTCCGTCCAGCGCGCTCCACGCCACGCAGAAGTCGGTTGCCAACCCGGCCAGGAACAGCCGGCGCAACCCGCGCTCGCGCAAGTAGCCGGCGAGGCCCGTGGGCGTGCGCCGGTCCGCCTCGGTGAAGGCGGAGTAGCTGTCCACCGCGGGGCGGAACCCCTTGCGTATGACCAGTTCCGCTTGCGGCACGTCGAGGCCGGGCGCGAACCCGGCGCCATCCGTGCCCTGCACGCAATGGATGGGCCACAGCACCTGCGGCCCATAGGGCAGTTCGACTGTCTCAAACGCTGCACGGCCGGAGTGGTTGGCGGCGAAGGAGACATGGTCGGCCGGATGCCAGTCCTGGGTCAGCAGGACGTGGTCGAACAGCTTGGCGAGCCGGTTGACGACGGGCACCACGGCGTCGCCGTCCGGCACCGCCAAGGCTCCGCCGGGCAGGAAGTCCCGCTGCACGTCCACCGCGAGCAGGACGTCGTCAGGCAGCCGCCGCATGGTCAGGTGCTCTCCAGGCGCTTCATGTAGAAGATGCGGTCGTGGCCGGCCGGGTAGTCGGTGATCCGCCCGCACTCCACGAAACCCAGCTTCGGATAGAAGTCCGGAGCCTGGAACGTCCAGGTGTCCAGCCAAATTCCCTTGAGCCCGCGCCGTTCCGCCTCAGCCTCCGCAAGCTGCATCACCTCCCGGCCAAGCCCCAGGCCCCTGGCAGGACCGAGGGCGAGCAGTTCGACGAAAAGGAAGCCGTAACCCATCCGTCCCCAGAGCCCACCGACGACCTCGCCGCCATGATCCCGCACGGTGACGGCCAGCAGACCCCAATGGCCCGGCCCCGCGGCGCCCTCGTTATAGGCGGCGAGCGGCTCCAGTATCTTTGCCCGCAGCGAGACGTCGGGGTCGGTTTCGAGGGTGATCGTCCACTGGTTGCCCGGCATCGGATTGCGCGCCTGATTAGGGATGAGAGCCGTTCACGCTACACAAGCGGCAAGGGATCGGCCAGCGGAACTCTGCGTGGCCGCTTGCCGGCGCACGCCGCGTCTTGTAGCGGGAGAGGACGCCAACCCCTGATGCGAAGGGACCAAACCCGATGCAACGCACGAAACCGCCGTTCCGCGCCGACATGGTCGGCAGCCTGCTGCGGACGCCCGCACTTAAACTGGCCCGCGAGCAGCGCCAGCGCGCGGAGATCACCGACGCGGCCCTGCGGGAGGTCGAGGACCGCGAGATCGTCGCGCTGGTCCGCAAGCAGGAGCAGGTCGGCCTGCAGGCCGTGACCGACGGCGAGTTCCGCCGGGCCTACTGGCACTTCGACTTCCTGGAGCATCTCGACGGGGTGACGGCGGTCGACCTCGATTCCGGCATGAACTTCAAAGGCGGCGTCGGGATCAACAAGGCGCTGCACATCACCGGCAAGGTGGGCTTCGCCGGCCATCCGATGGTCGAGCACTTCCGCTTCCTGGCGCGCAACACCAGCCGCGTGCCGAAGATGACGATCCCCGGCCCCAGCATGCTGCACTACCGCGGCGGCCGTAAGATGATGAACTTCGGCGTCTACCCCGACATGGACGAGTTCTATGCCGACGTCGGCGCCGCCTACAACAAGGCGGTCCACGCCTTCTACGACGCGGGCTGCCGCTACCTTCAGCTTGACGACATCTCCTTCGCCTACCTGTGCGACCCCGAGCAGCGGGAGATGCTGCGCGCCCGCGGCGACGATCCCGGGCAGCAGCCGGCCATCTACGCCGCGATGGTGCGCGGCCCCGCCGCCCACTTCTCGCGCAGCATCATGCCGTCGCGCCCGCGTATGTCGACCTTGAGCAGCGAGCCGGTCATGGCGTCGAACCCGGTGGCGTACACGATGCTGTCCACCGCGTACTCGGCGCTCCGCGTGCGTAAGCCCGTGGGCGTGACTTCCTCGATGGGCGTCGCTTGCAGGTCAACCAAGGTCACGTTGCCGCGGTTGAACGCCTCGTAGTAGCCGCTGTCGACGCAGATGCGTTTGGTGCCGATGGGATGGTTGGTCGGCGCCAACGTCTCGGCAACCACCGGGTCGTGGACAATCCTGCGTATCTGCCCGCGGACGAACTCGGCGGCGGTGTCGTTGGCCGCCTTGTTCGTGGCCAGGTCGGTGTAGGCGACCATGACGTTGATGCCGCCGCGCTCCCAGCGGGCCTCGTACTCGCGCTGGCGCTGCTCCGGCGAAACCTCCAGGGCCGACTGCTCGCCGAAATCATAGATGGTCCCAGAGCGCAGCGTGCGGGCATGCAGCCGGCGCTCGGCGTAGCTGGATTTCCACTCGGCCTCGTAGTCCGGCGGCAGCGGGGTGTTGCGCGCCGGCACGCTGAAGTTCGGCGTGCGCTGGAACACGGTGACGTGGGCGGCCTGCTCGGCGATGACGGGGATGGACTGGATGGCGGACGAGCCGGTGCCGATGACCCCGACCCGCTGGCCCGTGAAGTCCACGCCCTCATGCGGCCACTGGCCCGTGTGGTAGGACGCGCCCACGAAGGCGTCGATGCCCTTGATGTCCGGCACCCGGCCCGACGACAGGCAGCCGGTCGCCATGATGCAGAACCCAGCGGAAACCCGGTTGCCGCGGTCGGTCTCGACCAGCCAACGGTTGGCCGCCTCGTCGAAGGTGGCGGCCGTCACCCGCGTGCCGAAGCGGATGTCGCGCCGCAGGTCGAACCGGTCCGCGACGTGGTTGGCGTAGCGCAGGATCTCCGGCTGGCCCGAAAAAAGCTCGCTCCAGCGCCATTCCTGCTGCAATTCGTCCGAGAACGAGTATGAGTACTGCATGCTCTCGATGTCGCAGCGTGCGCCGGGGTAGCGGTTCCAGTACCAGGTGCCGCCCACGTCATCGCCGGCCTCGAACACCACGGCCGACAGGCCAAGTCCGCGCATCCGGTGCAGCATATATAGGCCGGCGAACCCGGCGCCGACGATCACCGCATCAAACCGCTCGGCGCTTGCGAATGGCTGCCTCGTGCCAGACATTTTGTTTCCCCCTTTTTGGCCTATTGAGTTGCGCGAAGCGCCAGCATCAAGTCCGTCAGCGCCCTTGGAACACAGGCAGCCGCCGCTCAGACATCGCCTGCACGCCCTCCTTGAAGTCCGCTGTCTCGAAATGCTGCTGTTGCTCCGACAGTTCATGGTCGGTGATCGCCTCCACCGCATCTGCCAGGCCACGCCGCAAGGTACTTCGGGTCGACGCGACGGCAATCGGCGCCGACTGCGCGATCTCAGACGCCAGCGCCAGCGCCGCCTGGCGCAGTTCGGCCTGCGGCGCCAGCACATCGACCAGCCCAATCGCGTGCGCCTCCTCGCCCCCAATGCGCCGCCCGGTGTAGAACAGCAGCGCGGCTTTTTGCGCGCCCACCACGCGCGGCAGCGTCACGCTCAGGCCAAACCCCGGATGGAAGCCAAGCCGGTTGAAGTTGGCGGTGAACCGCGACTCCGGCGAGGCCACCCGAAAGTCCGCCACCAAAGTCAGCCCCAGCCCGCCGCCGACGGCTGCGCCCTGCACCGCCGCCACGATCGGCTTGCCGACGCGGAACAGCCGCACCGCCTGCTGATACAGGTGGCCGCCCTCGCGGTCGCCAACTGTGTCGCGCGCCGGCGAGCTGAAGTCGGCCCCGGCGCAGAAGTTCTTGCCCTCGGCCAGCAGCAGGATGCTGCAGATGTCCGGGTCCGCGTCGAACCCCTCGAACGCCGCCGCCAGCTCGGCGATCAGCGGCTTGTTGAAGAAGTTGTTCGGCCCGCGGCAGATTTCGGCGATGCCGACATGCCCATCCCTTGTGATCCGAACGTCCTTCATCGCAACCCAAGCCCCCTGGCAATGATCCCTCGCAGGATTTCGCGCGTGCCGCCGCGCAGCGAGAACGACGGCGCCGTCATGATCAGGTGCGCCAGCACCGCAACCAGCGGCGGGTTGCCGTCGTCCTCGGACGGCTCCACGTCGACCAGCAGGCGCACGACCTCCACGGTCTCCTGTTCCAGCACGTTGCCGAGGTCTTTCACCAACGCCGCCTGCAAGGCCGGGTCCTCGCCGGCCTGCAACATGCCCGCGACCGAGCGCGACAACCGGCGCAGCGCCAGGATATGCGAGGTGAGCCGCCCGACCGCCACCGCCGCGCGCTCCGGCGCCGCCGGGCCGAGCGCCCGCACCAACTCGACCAGCAGGGTGAACGACGACAGGAACCGGTCGGGTCCGCTGCGCTCGAAGGCGAGTTCGGCCGTCACCTGCTTCCAGCCGTCGCCCTCCTGTCCCAGTAGCGCGTCCTCCGGCAGCAGCAGGTCCTCGATCGCAACCTCGTTGAAGTGGTGCGCCCCGCGCATGTCGACGATCGGGCGCACCGTCATGCCGGCGGCGCGGGCCTGCTTCATCTCGACCAGGAACTGGCTCGCGCCGGCGTGGCGGTCGTCGCCCGACTTGGGATCGGACTTGGCGCCGGTGCGGCAGAACAGGATCATGTAGTCGGCCTTGTGCGCGCCCGAGGTCCAAACCTTGGTCCCGTTCACCAGCCAGCCGCCCTGCACCCGCTGCGCCCGCGTGCGCGCCGCCGCGAGGTCGGAGCCGCTGTCGGGTTCGCTCATGCCGATGCAGAACGAGCACTCGCCCGCGGCGATCCTGGGCAGGATGGCCTGGCGCTGCTGCTCGGTGCCGTTGCGCAGGATGCTGGGGCCGCTCTGCCGGTCGGCGACCCAGTGGTGGCCGACCGGGGCGCCGGCCGCCAGCATCTCCTCCAGCACCACATAGCGTTCGAGGGCGGAGCGCTCGTGGCCGCCATAGGCCTTTGGCAATGTCATGCCGATCCAGCCGCGCTGGCCCATCTTGCGGCTGAACGCCGGGTCGTTGCCGCTCCAGGACTCGGCGCGCTGGAACGGCGAGCGGTCCTGCAGCTCGGTGCCGAGGAACTCGCGGACCTCGTGGCGCAGCGCCTCCGCCATGGCGTCGGAGGGCGGCGGCGTTGTGAAGGTGAGTGCCTGCATTAAGGTCATCTTTCGGGTTGGCCGGCTGGCGAGAGCACCAGCAGGGCGTCGGCGATCGTGCAGCCTTGGCCAACAGGGTGGGCGATCACCGGGTTCAGTTCCAGTTCGGCCACGGTGTCGCGCGTGGCGTCGGCAAAACGGGAGACCTGGGCCACCAAACGGGCCAGCGCCGAAACGTCGGCGGGCGGCGCACCGCGAAAACCATCCAGCAGCGGGGCGCTGCGCAGCCCGCGCAGCATCGCCGTTGCCTCAGCTTCGTCCACGGGCGCGAAGCGGTAGGCGGTATCCTGGAACAACTCGGTCGCAACCCCGCCGGCGCCGACCATCACCACGGCGCCAAAGCTCGGATCGCGCACGATGCCCACGATGATCTCCACCCCGCGCGCCGCCATCGGCTCCAGCAGCACGCCATCAATTGGAGCGCCGGGAGCGTGTGTCGCGGCGTTGGCAAGGATGTCGGCGAATGCGGCTTCGAGAGCCGGAAGGTCAGCAATGTCGAGGCGGACGCCGCCCGCCTCCGTCTTGTGCGGGATGGCCGCCGACTGGATTTTCGCCGCCAACGGAAAGCCGAGCGCCGCCGCGGCGTCCGCGAGCCCCGAAGCCTGCGTGACCAAGCGGCTCGGCGGAACCGTCGCCCCACTGGCCGCAAGCACCGCCTTGGCCGCGTGCTCGGCGAGCGGGCCGCTATGGCTGGACAACACGGTGCGGACCGCATCGGGGACCACCATAGAGTCAACGGGGCCAGGCAGCTTGAACCGGCCCCGGTCGAGCAGCGCTCGAGCTGCGGTCGCCAACACCGCCATGGACGGGAAAATGACCACGCCAGCCTCCGCCAGGATGCGTCGGCCGAACATGGAAGGCAGCGTATAGCTGTAGAACAGCACGGGCTTGAGCCGTTGCGCCAACAGCGCCGCCAGCCCTGCGCCGTCGATGGACACGCGCGCCGGGTTGGACAACGAGCTGATCACTGCGATTTGGTCCACGTCCGGGTCGCGGCTCAGCAACTCCAGCGCCCGCAGCATGCCGCCGCCCTGCACGCCGGCGGCCGTCAGGTCGACCGGGTTGCGCGCGGCGCCATAGCTCGGGATGAACTCGCGGACCGCCGCCTGCGTCGCGGCGCCCAGCTCCGGCACCTCCAGCCCGGCCGCCACCAGCGCGTCCGCGGCCCATGCGCCCGCCCCGCCCGACACGGTCAGCACCGCCACCCGGCCCCCGCGCGCCGGCGGGTTGGACGCGAGCGCCGCCGCAATCCCCAAAGCCTCGTCCAACTCGGTCGCGACGATGATCCCGTAGCGGCGGAACATCGCATCGTAGCCGACATCCCAGCCGGCCATGCTGGCAGTGTGCGACGCGGCGGCGAGCTTGCCCGGCCCCGACCGGCCGATCTTGATGGCGACGATGAACTTGCCCGCAGCATGGGCAGCCGAGGCCGCAGCGGCAAAAGCCGCCGGGTCACGCACGCTCTCCAAGAACAGCAGCACAGCGGCCGTCTCGGAATCCTCCGCCATATGGGCGAGGAAGTCGGCCGCGGTCAGGTCCGCCTCGTTGCCCGTGCTGACCACCGTGCTGAACGACAGGCCCAGAGCCCGGCCTCGGTTGTACAGCGCGAACCCCATGCCGCCGCTCTGCGCGACAATGCCGATGCGGTTCGCGGTCGCCGTGGGGTTGTCGTCGGCGTCGCGGTCGACCGCCGGGCTGAAGGTGGCGCTGACGTGGCCGGGTTCATTATGGAACCCCTCGGCGTTCGGGCCGCAGACCCGCATGCCGGTGCGCCGCGTCAGCGCCGCCACCTGGTCCTGCAAATCGGCCGGCGCCCCTTCGTCCTCGGCGAAGCCGGAGGAGATGACCACCACGTTGCGCACCCCGGCCGCCGCGCACTCCTCCAGCGCCGCCAGCACGCCCGCAGCCGGAATCGCGATCAGCGCCAGGTCCACCGGTTCCCCGGCCGCGGCCAGGCTGGGAAAGCAGGGCACGCCGTCGATGTCCCGGTAGCTCGGGTTCACCGGCACGATGCGCCCGGCGAAACCGTTCTTGCGCAACACATGGAACAGCGCACCGCGTATCTTGTGCGGGTCCGGCGAGGCGCCGATCACCGCGACCGACCGCGGCGACAGCAGGCTGTCGAGCCGGGCCATCAGGCGGCCGTCAGCGCGGGCCATAGCCCATCCGGCCCGGCCGCCAGCGCCGCGCGCCCGACGACGCCGTTCCACTCCGCCTCGTTGCCGAACTCGTCCCGCCAGGACCACAGGCGCCGGGTGAGGAAGTGCAGCTCGTACTCCTGGGTGAAGCCGATCGCGCCGTGCGACTGGTGCGCCAGCCCGGCGGCGATGCTCGCGGCCTCCCCCGCGCGGGCCTTGGCCGCGCCGACCAGCATCGGATCAAGCCCGTCCGCCAGCGCGTCCGCCGCCATGTCGGCGGCGGCGATGGCAGCGGCGGACTGCCCGGCCAGGACCGCCAGGTTGTGCTGTATCGCCTGGAACTTGCCGATTGGCCGGCCGAATTGCACCCGTGTCTGCGCATACTGCACGCTCAAGGCCAGCGTGCGCGCCAATGCGCCCGCGATCTGCACCGTGCGCACCGCTGCCCCAGCCGCCCGCAACCGCGCCGCATCGAGGCCGGACGGCGCCGGCGCCACGGCATCCCCGGCCAGCAAGGTGTCCACAACGATCGTGTCCCGCGGCTCGCCGGCCAGGTTGCGGTCGTGTTCCACCGTGAAGCCGCCGGCGCGCAGCAACGCCACGGCCGGCCCATCCGCCCCCTCCGCCAGCACAGCAACCGCAGCCGCGTCCCGCGCCCAGGGGATGCGCCCCGCCGTCCCCGCCAGCCGCCAGCCGTCCGCTGCCCGATGGAGCTTGAGCGCGTCGTTCTTGCGCACGGGAGCCAGGGTCAGCACGCCCTCCGGCACCGGCAGGCCAGCCTGGGCGAGCAGCCAGCCCGCAAGCATCGTCTCCGCCAAGGGAATGGGCGCGGCGTGCGCGGCGGAAATCCGCAGCAATGACATCGCCTCCGCGACCGTTGCGCCGAAACCGCCGGCGTGCTCGGGCAACAGGGCGGCGGTGAAGCCGGCCTCGGCCACGGCACCCCAAAGGGCGTGCGGGAACGTGCCGTCCTCGGCGGCGCGGATCACGGCCTTGCCGATGTTCGCGGCGAACAGGCGCTCGGCGCTGTCGGCGAGTTGGTCGCTCATTCGGTGGTCCCCCCTGATCGGAAGTTGACGGCTTGCGCCGGACCGGGTCAAGCCGGATCAGCGCCGCCGGAGCAATGCTCCGGCAAACAACGCTCCGCCGGCCGCCACCATGAACGGCGCCCCGGCGAAACGCACCGGCACGGCCGGCGAGGTGAAGGCGTAGAACAGCCACGCCGTCAGCAGCGGCGCGGCCACCGCGGTCAGCCCCTCGACCGCCGTCAGCACGCCCTGCATCTCGCCCTGGTGGTCCACCCCGCCGCGGCTGGAGACCATGGCCCGCACGGAGGGGATCGCCAATCCGCCCAATGCCAGCAGCACCACCGCCGGCGCCAGCATCCAACCCGCGAGCGCCAGCGCCAGCGTCGCATAGCCGAGCGCCGCCGCCGTGTAGCCGAGCAGCGCCGTCCGCCGGTCGCCGAGCCGCGCGGTGATGCGGGTCAGCAGGAAGCCCTCCGTCACCGCCTGCGACAAGCCGATGCCGGCCAGCACCAGGCCGTTCGCCCCCGCGTCCCAGCCGAAGCGGTAGCGGGTGAACAGCACCAGGCTGCTCTGCACCGCGCCGAGGCCGACCCAACTGCACGACCAGGCGATGGCCATGCTGCGCAGCGCCGGGTCGCGCCACACGCCGCGCAACAGGCCGAACGGGTTGGCGCGGGCTAGGGACACCGGGCGGCGGTCCTCCGGCCGAAGGCTCTCGGGCAGCACGAGCGCGCCGTACAGGAAGTTGGCAAAGGCGAGGGCCGCCGCCGCATAGAACGGCCAGCGCAGCCCGTATCCGCCGAGCCAGCCGCCGATGGCCGGGCCGATCACGAACCCGGCCCCGAACGTCGCCCCCACCAGCCCGAACCGGCTGGAGCGGTCCTTCTGGCTGCTGACATCGGCGATGTAGGCGGTCGCGGCGGCGACGTTGGCGGAGGTGGCGCCGGCGATCAGCCGCCCCAGGAACAGCCACCACATGCTCGGCGCGAGCGCCAGCAGGATGTAGTCAAGGCCGATGCCGAACACCGAGGCCAGGATGACCGGGCGGCGGCCGAACCGGTCGCTCAACGCCCCGAGCAGCGGTGCCGCGAAAAATTGCACCCCGGCGTAGGCGGCGATCAACGCGCCCACCCAGGGCGCCGCCTGCTCGGGCGGCAGGTGCTCAAGCTCCTGCACCAGGCCCGGCACGATCGGGGCGATGATGCCGACGCCGAGCGCGTCCAGCCCCAGGGTCGCAAGCACAAAGCCGATGGACGCGCCGCGGGGCCGGTCGGCCACGGTCTTCTCTGACACTGCAACCCTCAACGAACAAGAACTTGGCGGTAAACAGAAACCGGCGACAAACAGGAACCTGGCAACGCCGGCGCACCGGCTACGTTGGGCTGGGCTGGAGGCTGTCCAGTGCCCGTTTCGCCGTTGCCGCGCTTCATCTGCCTCTACGCCGCCCTGTTCGCCGCGTTCGGCACCGCCTCGCCCTTCCTTCCCGCACTGCTACAGGAGCGCGGGCTCGATCCCGCCTCGATCGGCCTGGTCCTGGGTTTGGGGTCTGCCATCCGTCTCGTGACGGGACCGCTCGGGGGACGCCTGGCGGACCGTTCGGGGGCGCCGCGCGCGGTCCTGGCCGCGGGGCTGGCGGCTGCGGCCGTGGTCGCGCTGGGCTACGCCCCCGCCCGTGGCCTGCTGCCCTTGGCGCTGGTCAGCGTCGGGCATGCGGCCGTGCTGGCGCCGCTGTCGCCGATGGCGGACACGCTGGCGCTCGGCGCTGGCGACCGGCCCGGCGGCTTTGAATACGGCTGGGTGCGCGGGGCCGGCTCGGCCGCCTTCATCCTGGGCAACGTGGTGGCCGGGTTCGCGGTCGGCCGGGCCGGGTTGGACGTGATCATCTGGCTGAATGCGGCGCTGCTCGCCGCCGCCGCCGCGTTCGCCGCCAGGGTGCCCAACCGCCCAGCCGGCGTGCAGCCGAAAAGCCCGGCCGAACGCCCCAGCCGGATGCGCGACCTATTGGCGCTGCCGGTGTTCGCCCGCCTCATGCTGGTGGCGGCGCTGGTCGGCGGCAGCCACGCGCTGCACGACGGGTTCGAGGTGATCCGCTGGCGGGCAGCGGGCATGGGGCCGGGCACCGCCGGGATGCTGTGGGGCGAGTCCGTCGCCGCCGAGGTGCTCGTGTTCTTCGTGCTCGGCCCGGCTATCATCAGCCGGCTGGGCCTGGGCGGCGCAGCCATGCTCGCCGCTGCTTCGGGCGTGGTGCGCTGGGGCACGGCGGCCCTGACCGCGACCGCGCCGGCGATGGCGCTGGTGGAGCCGCTGCACGGCTTCACCTTCGCCCTGCTGCACCTCACCTGCGTCCACATGATCGGCCGCGCCGTGCCGACGGAGCTTTCGGCGACGGCGCAGGCGTTCTACGGCACGGTCGCGGTCGGCGCGGCCTCTACGGCGCTGACATTCGCCTCCGGGCCGCTCTACAGCCGGTTCGGCGCGTCCGCATTTTGGGTAATGGCTGCCCTGTGCGCGGTGGCGCTGCCGATCTCATACGGGCTGCTCGGAGCACCCGGCGCGTTGCCGCTCCGAAGCGCCTCGGGTGGAGCCGGGGAAAGCAGGGAATGATCCGGCCGGTTCGAATGCGCGGCCGTTTGGACGTCGGCGTGGGCGAGCACCTTCGAGGCGCAGGCGATGTAGTGCCGGCCAGCGGCCGTGGCACGGGCAACGCATTCCGGCAAGGAGACGGAGCACCGCGCCTTGGCGATCTCCACGAGCATCGGCAGGTTGACGCCGGCGATGACGTCCACGTCGGGCTGCCCGGCTCCAGTCGGCCCAACCCCAGTCGGCCCAACCCCAGCCTGCCGGACCAGCGACACCGCGAGGTTGCAGGGCGTGGCGCCGAACAGGTCGGCGACGACGATGACCCCTGCCCCGTCATCGGTCTCGGCGATGGCGCGTGCCACGGCCGCGCGCCGTTCGTCTGGATGGTCGTTGGGGCCGACGCATACGGTGACAAGGTTTGCCTGGGCGCCGGACACCGCCTCAAGCGACCGCCGCAACTCCACAGCCAACTGCCCGTGGCTGACGAGGACGAGACCGATCACCCCTGCGGACCCGAGCTTTCTTGGCAGCCAGGGCGTGCCGCGTTGGTCTGCCGAGGCGGCGGGCTTGGCGGCGCTTCAGGCTGGTCGCCCGGAAACCGCATCGCGCCGCGTGGGCTGGACGGCTTGACCGGTTTCTCCCCAGGCTGCGGCGGGGCCGGGTCAAGGGGAGAGTCGGTTGAGGCGGTTTTCAGCATGGCGGCTTACTCCTGCAGTCAGTTCGACTTGCTAGACAACAGACCTGGAACCCAATCAAGATCACCATTAACGCGGAAGCTATGCGGTTATCAAGCCGACCTCAATAGAGGGTAGAGAAAACTCCGGAAATCCTGAGTTCCTTCTACTGTTATGATAGAACTGTAACGATCATGGGCGTGTCGCAGATTTATCTGCAATTTACACGGGACTAGGTGGAGTTCCCGCCGTATTAAACTCTATACTTCACCCTTGTTTCAGTTAAGACAACTGCCTTCCATGTATCACCAGGCTATGTCAACGAGGCCCACCGTCGCCGCCTGACGCCCAAAGCCCGCCCAGTGAGCGCGCCTGGCCTCCAGCCGTGCTACTGTGAAGCGACTTCAGGCAAGACCCAACCTCTGGTTGCTAGCCATGATTGCTGGCCGACCCCTACAGGAGCTTCCTCATGGACTACCGCACCCTCGGTCGCAGCGGCCTCAAGGTTTCACCCCTTTGCCTCGGCACCATGAACTTCGGCGGCCCGACCGACGCCGCAACCGCCGGGCGGATCATCGGGCGTGCGCGCGACGCCGGGGTGAACTTCATCGACACCGCCGACGTCTACACCGGGGGCGCATCGGAGCGGATCGCCGGCGGCGCGATCAAGGCCGACCGCGACGCCTGGGTGCTGGCCACCAAGGTCGCCAACGCCGGGACCGGCGCCGTGAACCCCGGCTGGCCGAACGACGGCGGCCTCTCCCGCAAGTGGGTGATGCGGGCGGTCGACGCCAGCCTCGCGCGGCTCGGGACCGACTACGTGGATATCTACTACCTGCACAAGGAGGACCACGCGACGCCGCTCAGCGAGACGGTCCACGCCATGGGCGACTTGGTGCGCCAGGGCAAGATCCGCTATTTCGGCTTGAGCAACTACCGCTCCTGGCGGGTGGCCGAGGTCTGCAAGCTGTGCGACCAGCTCGGCATCGACCGCCCGGTGGTGAGCCAGCCCTACTACCACGCCCTGAACCGGCAGCCGGAGACCGAGCACCTGCCGGCCTGCGCGCACTACGGCTTGGGCGTCGTCAGCTACAGCCCGTTGGCCCGCGGCATCCTGTCGGCCAAGTACGACCCGGACGCGGCGCCGCCGGCGGACAGCCGCGCCGGACGGCAGGACAAGCGGATGATGCAGACGGAGTGGCGCCCAGAGTCGCTGGCGATGGCGCAGCGGATCGCCGCGCACGCGCGGGCGAACAGGGCCACGCCCACCGCGTTCGCCGTGGGCTGGGTGCTGAACAACCGGCTCGTGACGGGCGTCATCGGCGGCCCGCGGACCGAGGCGCAGTGGGAGGACTACCTGACGGCGCTGGACTACCGTTTCACGGCGGAGGACGAGGCGCTGATCGATGGCCTGGTGGCGCCGGGCCACGCCTCCACCCCCGGCTACAACGACCCGGCTTATCCTATCGAGGGCCGGCCTATCGAGGGCCAGTTTGTTGAGGGCCAGTTTGTTGAGGGCCAGTTTGTTGAGGGCCAGTTTGTTGAGGGCCAGTTTGTTGAGGGCCAGCCTGGGCGCCCATGACATCGGGGCGCCGCTGCAACCCAGGCCAGGGCTGCGGCTTTATCAGGGTCCAAGCATAGGGGGACCACCATGAGCGATACGCCAAAAAGCCCATCGGCCGAAGTTCAGCAGCTTCGCGGCCAATTGGACGAGCTGCGCGGCTCCGACCCCGCGGCCAAGGTGGAAGACGCCAAGCAGCGTGTCGGCGCCACCCTCTCCAGCGCCGCCGCCAGCGTGAGCGACGCCGTAGCGGAGCCGCTCCACCAGGCCGCCGACCGCGTCCGCGGCGCCGTGGACAGCGCCCGCAGGACCGCGGACCAAGTCAGCGCGCAGAAGGAAAGCCTGTCGCAGCGCATCCAGGACAAGCCGTTGGCTGCCCTCGGCATCGCGGCACTAACTGGCTACATGTTCGGCCGCATCGTCCGCTGAGCGCTTGCCCGAGGCAGCCTGTTACCGAGCAGGCGCCCTGGGCGCTCCATCGAGCAACTGCTGTCGGGCCTGGGCGGCGCATTGGTTGAGCGCACCCGCAAGCTCAAGCTCCCGCACAGTGCCGCCATGGTTTGCGAACGCCCGTTCGACATGGCGGCGCAGCAGTTCGTCGTGCCCGGCGCCGTCGCGCAGCGCCATCACCGATGCACTCAGCTCAGCCCTCGCTGGACCCTCCAGCTCTAGTTGGTCCGCGGCCCACTGGGCGAACAGCTTGTCGCGGCGCGCAGTGACGAGGAAGCGGAACTCTTCGTCATGCGCGTACTTTGCCTCGAATGCCTGCTCGCGCTCTTGGAACGTCATCATAGCAGTTGCCTCCTGGATATTAGTTGGCAAGGCAAAACATAGCGGGTGTTAACAGGAAACGCCAATGGTTCAGAACAGCAGCTTGCCTGCCACGGCGATCAGGGTGGCGGCCAACGCGCTGCGTATGGCATAAGCCGGCACCCGTGCCGCGAGCAGGCTGCCCAACACGATGCCCGGTACCGATCCGGTCAGCAACGACCCGAGCAGCGCCCAATCCACTGCGCCCAAGAACCAGTAGCCGGCCCCGGCGAGCAGCGTCAGCGGCACCGCATGCGCGATGTCCGACCCGACGATCCGCGCGATTCGCATGCGCGGGTACAGCAGGCTCAACGCGCCGACGCCAAGGGCGCCCGCCCCCACCGACGACAGCGTGACCAGCACGCCCAAAACGCCGCCGGTGGCAACGGTGGCCAAATCGAGGTTCGCCGGCGCTATGTTCTCGGTGAAAGGGCCAGCCCAGCGCAGGAACCGCTTCTGGAACAGCAGGAGCACCGCCGCCCCGAGGATCGCCACCGCGAGCACCGGAGTGATGATCTGCGACACCGCGGACGCATGGATGTCGAGGCGATACAACACCGCAATGGTGAGCGCCGCAACCGGCAGGCTGCCGGCTGCCAGGAGGCCGGTGACGCGCCAGTCCACCGTGTGGCCCCGTGCATGGACGGCCACCCCGATCGACTTCGTGCAGGAGGCGAACAGCAGGTCGGTGCCGACCGCCGTTGCGGGATGGATGCCAAACAGCAGGATCAGCAACGGGGTCATCAGCGAGCCGCCGCCGACGCCGGTCAGCCCGACCAGCGCGCCGACGAAGAAGCCGGACAGGCTGTACAGCGGATCAATCATGGCGCACGCAGCCCCGCGGGCCGGCGCTGGCCAACGCCGTCAGCCGATGCGCGGAGCATAGGGGTTAGGTCCAATACGGTTCAGTTAAGTCCCTTTTGGAATTGCCGGATGGCCCTCCTCAAGCGATTTGCGCGACACCGCCGGGCACTGAATAATGCTAACTGAACCGTATTGGGGTTAGGTCCCATGTGCATGAAGGCTTCCCTTCCGGAAGGCACACATTGGAGCCTAACCCTACGCCGCCGGCATATCCAGCGTGTCGGTTCGGCTCAGGCCGCGAGCTTGACCTGCCCCTGCATCCCCGGCCAGTCCGAGTAGCCGACCGCGCCGCCGCCGTACCAATACTGCTTCGGCGCATCGGCCAAGGGCGCGCCGGTGCGCAGGCGGTCCACCAGGTCGGGGTTGGCGATGAAGGGGCGGCCGAAGCTGACGAGGTCGGCGTTCCCGTCGGCCAGGGTCTGCTCCGCCAGTTCGAGGCCGTAGTTGTTGTTGGCGACATAGGCGCCGGTGAAGCGCCTGCGCAGCGCCGGGTAGTCGATCCCGTTGGCGTCGCGGCTCATCTGCGTCACGCCCTCGATGTCGTGCACGTACATGAGGCCGAACTTGGCCAGCGCGTCGATGTAGGCGCCATAGGTGCCCATCGGATCGCTGTCGAGCGGCGTCTCGCCCGGCACGGTCGTGCCCGGCGAGATGCGGATGCCGACCCGCTTGCCGCCGCCCCACACGTCCGTCACGGCGGCGACCACCTCAAGCGGGAAGCGCAGCCGGTTCTCCAGCGGGCCGCCGTAGCGGTCGGTGCGGCGGTTGGTGCTGTCGCGGATGAACTGCTCCAGCAGGTAGTTGTTGGCGGAATGGACCTCGACGCCGTCGAAGCCCGCGTCCTTGGCGCACTGCGCGGCGTGGCGGTAGTCGGCGACGATCGCCGGGATTTCGTCCGTTTCCAGGGCGCGGGGCGTGACATGGTCCTGCAGGCCGCTGTTGGTGAAGGCTTGGCCGTTGGGCTGGATCGCAGACGGGGCGACCGGCAGCGCGCCGACATGCAGGCTCGGGTGGGAGATGCGGCCGGTGTGCCAGAGTTGCAGCACCATGCGGCCGTCCTGCGCATGGACAGCGCGGGTGACGCGCTGCCAGGCCTCGACCTGCTCGGGGGACCAAATGCCGGGGGTGAGCGCGTAGCCGCGGGCCTGGGGCGAGATGTTGGTCGCCTCGGAGATGATCAGCCCGGCGGTGGCGCGCTGCGCGTAGTAGTCGGCCGCGAAATCCGGCGGCACGCCGGCGTCGTTGGAGCGGCTGCGGGTCAGCGGCGCCATGACGACGCGGTTCCTCAGCGTGAGGTCGCCCAACGCATAGGGCTGAAACAAGAGGGAGGCCGAGGTCTGCTGCATGGGGGTTCCGTGTTTCGTTGCAAGCAACTATTGAGGACGCAGCCTTGCCAACGCCGGCCGCGCAGTTGGGCATCCGCATTGGCCCATACAAGCCGGCACTGCCCGCCGCGGGCAGGGCGGCCGGGGCGCGAACCGCCCCTTTGTTACGGCGCAGCTTGAACCGGTGATCTAGCAAGAGTTAACTGCAACCAGACATCAGCAGGGGTTGCCATGAGCGACAGCAGTGCATCCGAGGATCATATCCGGGATGAGGCCTACCGTCTTTGGGAAAAGGCTGGGCGACCGCACGGACGCGACGCCGAGTTCTGGCACCAGGCCCTTGCCCTGGTCAGCCGCGAGCCGGCCGATTATGAGGCGCCCGCGCCAGCCGAGGCGGCCCCAACCGCGAAGTCGAGCAAGAAGGCGGCCAAGCCTGACGCTGCCGTGGCGCTGTCGGGCCGCAGGCCGCGCAAAACCGGCGCCCAGCCCGCCACGCCCTCGGCGTAGCGCGGCGTGCCGGGCTTTTCGGGCATGACCCCAGTGAAGGATGCACCATGACGGACAAAGCCAAAGAAGCGGCGCTGCCCGGCAACCACGGCCAGTTCGGCGTCAACAACGCGAGCGAGGAACACAAGCGCCTCGAGGAGAAGCCGGCGCCCGAGCCGCAGGAGAGTCCAGAGAACGGCACGACTGCGGAGAAGTAGCGCCCCCTGGCCAGTGCCCGGCTGGCGCCCCGGCTAACACGATGAGCCGCCTAGCCCTCCTCGTCGCCGGGGCGTTCTTCATGGAGTTCCTGGACGGCACGATCATCGTGACCGCCCTGCCCCGCATGGCCGTGTCGCTGGGCACGGCTGCGGTGGACCTGCACATCGGTATCACGGCCTACCTGCTGACGGTCGCGATGTTCATTCTGCCGGGCGGCTGGGCGGCGGACCGCTTCGGGGCACGGACGGTGTTCACGGCGGCGGTGGCGGTGTTCACCGCTGGCTCGGTCCTATGCGGCATGGCGGGTTCGGTCGACGCCTTCGTGGCCGCGCGCGTGCTGCAAGGCCTGGGCGGCGCCATGATGGTCCCGGTCGGACGGCTGGTTGTGCTGCGCACGACGGCCAAGCCGGATCTGATGCGCGCCATCGCCACCTTGACCTGGCCCGGCCTGACCGCGCCGCTGCTGGGGCCGCCGCTGGGCGGGTTCCTGGCCGAGCATCTCTCCTGGCGTTGGATTTTCCTGGTCAACCTGCCACTCGGCCTGGCCGGCATCGCATTGGCGCTGCGGCTGGTCCCGCAGCTCCGGCCCACCGCGCAGCGGCCCTTCGACGGCGTAGGGTTCGCGCTCGCCGCCGCTTGGTGCCTGTGCGCGACGCTCGCGCTGGACCTCGTGGGGGACGGCGGCGCGTCCTGGGCCGGCGCCGCGGCGTTGGCGGCGGGCGCCGGGGCGGCAGCGCCGTTGCTGTGGCGGCACCTGCGCCGGCACGCCCATCCGTTGATCGACCCGGCGCCCTTCAAGGTGCCGACCTTCCGCATGGTGATGCTGGCCGGCAGCGCCATGCGGACGCTGATCGGCGCCATGCCGTTCCTGCTGCCGCTGTCGTTCCAGCTCGGCTTCGGGATGGACCCGTTCCGCGCCGGGCTGCTGGTTCTGGCGCTGTTCGCCGGCAACCTCGGCATCAAGCCGCTGACGTCGGCGGTGCTGCGCCGCTGCGGGTTCCGCACGGTGCTGGTCGGCAACGGCCTGGTGCAGGCGGCGACGATGCTGGGGTTCGCGGCGGTCACTCCGGCGGTCCCGGTTGGCGCGGTCGTGGCGCTGCTGGCCCTCTCGGGCGCGTCGCGGTCCCTGCAGTTCACGGCGCTGAACACGCTGGCCTTCGCCGACGTGCCGCAGCCCTGGATGGCGCCGGCGAACACTTGGTTCAGCGTGGCGTTCCAGTTGTCGCTCGGGGTCGGAGTCGCGGTCGGCGCCGTGGCGCTGCGGCTTGCGGGTGCTGAGGCCGGCGTGGCAACGCCGGGCCTGGCGGAGTTCCACGCGGCGTTCGCGGCCGTTGCGCTGTGCATGGCTTGCGCCGCATTGGCCGGGCTGCGGCTGCCCGCCGACGCCGGGTTAGTGGTGACGGGGCAGGCTGGCGAGGCTGGCCGCTAGTGGAGCCTCACAGATAAGGCAGCAGCAGCCGCACGCCCGCGTCGCGCAGCCGGGCGGGAAACGGACGGGCGTCCAGCTCCGCCTGCGTGAGCGCCGGCCCGCGGTTGCGCAGCATCAGCGCCGTGAGCAAGGTCGCCAGCTCCCGGTCATAGACCTCCACGCACAGCTCGAAGTTCAACCGGAACGAGCGTATGTCCCAGTTGCAACTGCCGACCAGGCACCACTCGCCGTCGACGACCATCGCCTTGGAATGGCGGAACGGCGGCGGCGAGCGCCAGATGCGGACGCCGTCGGACAGCAGCGGCCCGATGTTGGCGCGGTTGGCCCAATCCACGACAACGCGGTCGCTCCGCTGCGGGATCACGACGTCCACCGCGACCCCGCGCATCGCCGCCAGGGACAGCGCGGTGACGATCCGCTCGTCCGGCAGGAAGTATGGCGTCATGACCGCGACGCTTCCACGCGCGCAGGCGATGGCCTGGAGCATGCTGAACTCGATCTTCTCCAGGTCCTTGTCCGGCCCGCTGTCGATCACCCGCATCGGTGCGTCGCCGTGGGTTGCGAGGCTTGGAAGGCTTGGAAACCAGGCGTCGCCTTTGAGCTCCTCGTCCGTGGCGAAGGCCCAATCCTGCACGAAGGCGGCGGTGAGCTGGCCGACGACCGGTCCCGTGATCCGGAAGTGCGTGTCCTGCACCGGGTTCTCCGACCGGGCCGCCATGACGTTCTGGCTCGCGATGTTCATGCCGCCGGTGAAGCCCACCGCGCCGTCCACCACCAGGACCTTCTTGTGGGACCGCAGGTTGAGGAACGGCATGCGCCAGGGCAGCGGCGAATGCAGGAAGCGCGCCGCCGGCACGCCCTGGCGGCGCAGCCGGTGGTAGGCGCCCGACAGCAGCCAGCCGCCGCCGATGCCGTCGATCAGCACGCGCACCGCCACGCCGCGCCGCTGCGCCTCGGCCAGCGCGTCGATGAAGCGCCCGCCCCACTCGTCGTTGCGGAAAATGTAGGACGACAGGCCGACGCTGCGCTGGGCTGCCGCGATCGCCGCCAGCATAGGCGGATAGGCCTCGTCGCCGTTCTCGTAGGTCCGCACCGCGTTGCCCGGCAGGATCGCGCGCCCGGTGATGCGGCCGACGCCGCGGTCCAGCGGGTCCAGGTGGTCGTCCTCGTCGGGCGGTGGCCAGGCGGCATGCCCGCCGGACCCGCTGCTGGGCCGGTCGCCGGACGAGCGCAGCTCGCGGGCACGGCGCTGCACCCGGTTGATGCCGAACATGAAGTAGCTGACCGACCCGACGACCGGCGCGAACCAGGCGAGGCCGATCCAACCGGCCGCCGACGCCACCTCACGCTTGCTCAGCAGCACGTGCACAGTGACAAAGGCGGCAAGCAGCAGCCCGACCGCGAACACCACGTCCCCCCGGACATGGAGCCAATAGGGCCAAAGGTCGTTCATGGTGCCAGAGATGATGCCTTTAACGGATGGCTGCGATGTTCAGGCCGCGCGCCATCCCGGCTTCGACGGGTCCGTGAGCGCATAGTTCACCGGGCCGATGCCGCAGATGGCGATGACCGCCGGGTCCGGGTGCCCGCGCACCACGCCGTCATAGTGCGGGGTGCCCGCCACGCGGCGGACGAAGCTGCCGGCCGGCACCGGGACGCAGGCTGCCGGGTCGAAGTCCGCCCCGCTGTTGCACCACCAGGTGCCGGACACGACGACGCACAGCCGGTCGGACGTATAGGTGTGCGGCGCGCTCATGTAGCCCGGCCACCAGCGCACCAGCGTGTAGTAAAGGCCGGCCTGGTTCGTGTCGCCCACCAACGGGCACATGTCGACGCTGCGCTCGGGATAACCCTTGTTGGGAAGCCAGGCGTGCTCGGCCGGGAGCTGGATGATGGTCTGCGCTGGGTTGAGTGAGCTGGCTGAAGCCGTGGATGCCAGCGCCATTGGCAGCGCCGCCAGCAACGGCGCCAGCAGCAGGTCGCGGCGGCCTGGCTGGATGGGGTCCATGTTCGATCTTCCCTGGATGCCTGGGTCTCGGTGCAACCCTGGACGCTGGGCCAAGGCGGCACAAGCGGCGCAGGTTTTGCCGAGGTTGGTGCTCACATTACCGAGAGCACAGTGGCGGGCGGAACCACGCTGCGGGACGTTGCGCTGTCACCGGAGCGGCCAAGCGCCACCAAGGAGAACACCATGCGCACGACCATCATCCTGCTTACGGCCTGCGTTCTGGCGGCTTGCTCGGCCGACCGGCCCGATACGACCGTGTCGCCGAAGCTCGATAGCGGCATCACCTCCAGCAATGGCGGTGGCCAGCGCATGCTGGGCAATACGAACAACATGGGTGTCACCACCCCCACGACCCCGGCAAAATAAGGACGGCGATAGCGGCGGCGCTGGTAGCCGTCGCTCCCGCCATCGCCGGTCAGGCACTTGCGCAGGCGCCGCGGAACGGCGACGAACATGGCGGCTTGAACCATCGGCCAACGCAGGCCGAGGTGATTAGGCGGGAGCGGGCAGACGGCGTAGCTCCATCGCCTAGGCGGGCCGGTGCGGATACGAGGTCCGTCGAACAGCTCGACCAGCAGCTCTTGAGGGCTGAGCGGAAAGACCTGCCTCGCCAGGGAAACGTTGAGGCAGTGCCACCGGCCCGACGATAACGGTCTGATCGTGACGTTTGACTCCACAAGTGTTCGGTGAGTCGGTCCGCCAAACGAAAGTTGGCGGCCCGGCTATGACGCATGCGGATAGACTTATTTATTCGCCAACAATAAGGTCACTCTGGTTGAGGGGTGCGCTGCATGAAACGGTTAAAGCATATTTTCAAACGCTCACTGGCGACATCGCGCCTACTAGCCTGAATAATTCACGAGGGTTGGCGGGCATGGTACAAGCCGTTGATCCAGCGTAGAATGTGGTTCTCGAGGCCAATTCTACGGATCCGGAGCGCCATGCCCGCCAAAGTTGAGCTTATCCCTT
>JAABUP010002536.1_pt1 | contig 35008 bp, 41 predicted proteins | sample 5559201 | NCBI WGS metagenome assembly JAABUP01 (sample SAMN10711887, study PRJNA513373) | rock metagenome | isolation source: Antarctica rocks | place: Antarctica
AGCCAATGATCTACCTTAAAGCCATTGAGTACTGTCATGCAAACTAATCCAATATGATCTAACCTAATCTGATCTGTCATGTTTCACGGCTGGTGACATCAAGAGTTGAGCAGAACAGAACGAGTCACAGACACACAAGCAAGTATATCTGCCCTGCCACCCTTGTTCAGGGAGGTCTAGGGCCTCAGCCCAACTTCAGATCAGATTGATGGAGTTGGTAGCAATACCACGGCTGATTGTTTTCATCTTGATCATAGACCGCTTCCACCATGCACTGATGCCGCTCCTGGACCTGCACCAGTTGTTGTCAACATCAGGTACACATCCTATAAAGACTTGAGCTTCACTGCAGATCAGATTCAACTCACCAAGGCCAATGCATGTCAGAGGTTTTGTGATAACTACCCTTGCAAGTGTTCTGCGTAGCATCTCCAGCTTGGCGTCAACTACAGACTAGGCAATGAATGAGTGCACAGCGACACGCAAGCACACCTATGCATCTGTTGCGCTGACGGGCATAGATGTGCCGTGGCACAAGCAAGATGTAGCGAAGCCTTACTTGACAGAAGCTGGTGGTGGTGAGGAAGCCTTTTGCTGTGCACGTCCACCACTAGCTGTATCCCGACCGCCAACCCCGCCCACGTCCCCATCACTCCCACCAGGTGCACCAGGAAACCCAAATACCAGGGAGCTCTCGTCATCATCCACTGCGGCTACAAACTTGGAGCTGAGACCACTTGCTGCCGCCGACCTTGTCTGTGGTGTTATCCTTGCAGAAGAAGAAGTAGTGACAGCCGAGATGAGGTCACTTCTAGAAGCAGCAGCTGCATGACTGAACTGAGAGCTGCTGGCTGTAGTTGCACTGCTGACTCTGTCAGTCCTTGCACTCACCGACTTTGCACAGCTGACAGAACAGCTGTCACCTGACTCATCAACAGGGTGCTGGGATGCACCAGCCTGCTGGGTCTGGTCACTGCATACTGATTTGCTGGTGCTGAACAGCTGGGCAAAAAAGGCCTTGGCAAGTGATAAGCCCTGAGGCAACCTCAGAGTCTCAGCTACCACCCTCAGCCATTGCCTCAGTTTGGCAAGCTTACTGATACGTGGCCGAGAGCTGTTTGGAGCAGAAGGGGAATGAACTGAGTGCATGCTGCTTCTACAGCTGCCTGTCATGGTTGTAGTGCTGCTTGAGATCCTGGTATGATTTAGTGCTAGCTGCAGAGGCTGCTCTGCATGGCTTGATTCTGAGGCGGTGAGCATGCCACCTGAACTGGACTCGGCTGCAGGTCTGTCAGGGGTACCTTCAGCTGCACGGATCTTTGCGTCCTTCTCCTCAATTAGCCTTTGCAGAAAGGCAACATGAGCTTCGCGGCACTGCAGATGGCAATATGGGTGACTGACCATGTTCACAGCAGTGGCTCTGTTGCTGGCTTCTGGACGGAGCAGGCACAGGAAGAAATCTGCAGCGAGGTCTGGAGTACTGCTGCAAGCTCTGATCTTGTCAATGATAGGATGTGAGACAGGGATGCCAGCAGCTTCAGCAGAGTGCACAGCTTCCTCCTGCAAACAATAGAAGGGTGATGTCAGCTGTGCTTTGTGAAAGATGTGTTTAACAGCCATACATGCATGCTTTTCCCTGCATAGCGGGAGCGCTTTAGGGTGGACAACATGAAAAGAGACACACAATGCAACAGGGTCACTGACATGCAGTTGAGGGGTCAACACTTGATTCCTGGTCAGAATTGATTGACAGGCTCGATAGGCTCGATGACACAGTTACATAATCAGTCTCACCCATGTGCTATGCACGGCTCCCATTGCTTCATAGCCCTGCCAAAGCTCTCCATCAGCCTTTGACAGGTATCTAGGGGCCCTTTTAGGGCTGCCCTTCGGCTCAAAAGGCAGCTCACCAGTCATCAGGAAGTACAGAACAATGCCGGCCGACCATAAGTCACATGCTGGTCCATTAATCTTTGCTGATTGGTCATAGCAGCCCTCAAGCTGAAGCTGAAGTGAGCGTAACTGCTCTGGTGAGCCAAAGTACAGGGTGGCGCCCACAGGGAGGATGTCTGCCTCATTGGTATCTGCAACACAGTCCAGTCACTAAGGACCACAATACTGCATACTGAATATGGCTGGCTGATCAAACACAGCGTGCTTGGGTGAACACCGAACAGAGAGGACATTACGCTTTGCAAATAAACAGGGACTTTGACACAAAGGGTGCTGAAACGGGTGGAAGCCATGTCACTAGTCAACGTGTGCAAATTGAATGGCACACAGCCTACAGACCAAAGTACTTGGAGACAATCTTTGCATTTCCTCACAGGCAAAACGTTGATATGGTAGTGATGACAGACTTGCCTGATTTACAAGTCTGGGCAAAGCCAAAGTCAATGAGGCGTATATGGTCCCACAGTCCCCCATTGGCACGCAGCATGACATTGCTGCTTGTGAGGTCAAGATGAGCAATGCCTGCCTTGCTGTGGAGGTCTTGCAAAGTCTGTGCACAAAGGAAACGTCATCAAGACAGTGCTACCATGCTTTGTGCATGTTTCCTTTTGTCTGCAACTTACCTGCAGCAGCTCTGCCGCAACAGGCAGCATCCTGGCTTCCCTACTGTTCACCATCTGATTGCTCACTGGTGGCAGCTGACTCTCAACCCACAGTGTGTGACCCGTGACCAGCCTGTACAGGAGCCAAACAAATATGTCAGACTGATTCTCTGCTTGTTTGCCACATACAGTGTTAAATCAACGCTTTACAATATACAGTGTACACACGAGAGCCTACTCTTGAAATAGATAGTGGTGCTCGTCTGCTCCGAAGTCCAAATCCACAAACCTAACAACACCAGGCACATCGTGAAAGTTGGCTTGCAGCAGCATCCTGGCCTCAGAGTTGTACAAGTCATCTGTGTCCTCAGACAGCCTCTTGACAGCTACAAACTTCTCGCTGCCGATCGCGGGACATCTGCGTAGGTGACGCGTGTGAGAAATTGTGGTCACACGCTCGAGACAGTGCCAAAGTGAAATACATACCTTTCAACCAGGTCAGACACCCCACCAGATCCTAAAAACCTGTCCTCTGCATTCTTAGGTCGCTCATACTTGGCACTGTACGGGCACACCTCCATAGTGCCTGGCAGTCAACAGCAGAACTTTGCCAAACGGGCAGGGATTTGTGCGGTGTTCTGTGCCGTGAGCTCGCTGTGTTGCTGTACTGGTAGTATTGAATTACAGGTGTATCCGAGTATTTTACGACGTACCCCTATGCAAAGCTGAGCTGGCAGTTCGCCTTAGCGTGCGCAGCAAAGCTTTTGTGCTGGCGTGCAGGAATGTATTCTTGCACGACTTCTTCACAGCTTGTGTATCACGCATACAGCATGCTGATTTTGGCGTGAGCAGCTCGACGCGAAAGGTCACAGATGGGTTGGTTTAAGTCACTCCAACGAGCCAGTCGCGTTCGTGAGTGGCTGCCCTCAGTCGCACGTGATGCTGACCGTCTTGCGGAGGAAAGATCCAAGGCAACGGGACTGCAACTGCCACCATCCGATGACGCAAGGGCCGGAGTATGGTACACGTACAACGACGATGAGGATGAAGTAGCCCAGTCGGCCTTGCCAGTCAACGTGAGCATTGTTGTCCTTCATTGCTTGGCAAACTCTTCACTGTGTCTATATGTGCTGTTTACATGCTTTGCTTCCGAAGCGCTTGCTTCACAGGCTACTGACGAACGATCAAGTGAAGGCCTTTTGAAGGTTTCAGCAGGTCGCGATGCTGCTACGGCCCACATGATATGCAATCCCAATGTACAAATGCTGCCTGTAGGTCAAACTATCGGCCTATGCTGCTAAGCAAGATTCACCTCAGTCCGGACTCGGTGGGAGAGAGGCTTTCTTCCAACGTGCCCATCCCCTTTTGCTGAACGAAGACTACGTCAGCTCCGCGCCATTTGAAGCCCAAGCTCCACGTCGCAAGGGAGAGCATACTTCATCGGTTGTGGGCGAACTTCATTCCCCGGGCTCTCACCCTTGGCTGATAGCTGCAGCAAACTCAAAGGAGTCTGCAGCTAGGACACAGGCAGAAGGGGTGTCAAGTCTCAGCATTGCCAGTGCTCATCATTATGGCAAAAAGGATGAGCCAAACATTGCAGCACAGGCGGCAAACACTCAGGCTTCTGGTGTGCATGCAACAGCTGATGCAGACATCCATGATGGGCTTGCACAGCATGCAAGCGGTGAAGTCGATAAGACAGTCACCAATGTCTGTCAAGGCCTAGCTGTGTGCCATCAGCAATCGTCCAACGCAGCTGTTGATGGTACAGCCTTGGTCAATGGCAACATGCAACTGCCTGAAGCTGTAAGGCCTTCTGATCCATTACCAGATGCAGTGCATGCAGCAGTGGATCAAGTTGTCATGTGCAACATCATGACTCCCAGCAGCAGCAGTAATGCAGAAGCATCATCCCCACCCAAGGAAGCATTCCTGTCAAACAGGCAAAGCATTGCAAAAAATGTGTCTCTGGGTTTTGGGGAGGATGGACCAGCAAAAAGCTTGTTAGGCTTGCTCAATGACCAATCTGTGCAGAGGGGCAGCAACAGAGCAGAGAGGAGAGCAAAGCAGAAGGAGGAGAAGGCCAAAGCTGCAGCTTTGGCTAATGCTGAGCGCAAGAAGGATAGCCGAGCATGCGCTGCAAGGATGGTATGTCATTTTCTGCATTGTTTTGGGGTGCATATCTGCATTGAATGTAGTGCTTGCTGTGTTGAAAACTGTCACCAGGCATATGTTGCTGGAAAACAATCCATTCAGCTGACTTGTTTATTTACTGAGTCCGAAGTCTGCTCGATGCCCTTGTGTGTGTCATTGTAACGTCAACAAATCACATCTGTGTGCAGACGCAAACCCAGCTGATAGAGGATTTCTCAGAGGAACTAGCTGCTTCACACAGGACGGCTGAGGCAGCCCGGGAAAACCTGATGAAGGAAGCAACTGGCGCTCTTGAGACCAAAGCTGCTCAGAGGGCGCAACAAAAAGCCACCATCAGCAAGCTGTCGCAGGTTATTTTGTCTCATGCGCATACGACAGTAACTTTTTGGAGACAGACACTCCAAGTTTTGATGGCTGTGCACTTGTCAGCAACACCCTACATGATGGATTCTACCCATGGTGTAGACATAGCTACACTGGGCGGCTTCACCAGCGCATTTTCAAAAAAAAATGATACATTGACGTGCATGAACAATGGTGCTGTAGAGTCTTGAGGAACAAAGTGGGGCAGGCGCTCTTTTGCAACCGAAGAGAAGCGTCAAGAAGCGACAATCTGAGCAACGGCGTGGGCAGGAGGGCCGAAAGCAGAAAAAAGCCCATTTTAAGGTGAATAGTACAAAATTTGCTCTTACACCCCAAATTTGCGTTTACATGCCAAGTGCATTCGAGGCAACATCTCCGATAGCATGATGTATAATTGGCATCCAGGAAGTCTGCACCTCAAAAGGCAATACAAATGTGTCGTAGGTGGCTGCTAAGCAGAAAGCTGCAGAACGGGTGATTGACAACGCTTCCGTTCACTCGTGGAGAGACGGTGAGGATGAGCACATCCAAGAGGTAAGATCACTTATCTGCAAACTGAGCACCTTGGATGCAATGCATCATGTCTGCACTATAGCATTTTGCTTACTCTGCAGGTCACAAGTGACAAGGCCAACATCTCCTCAGATGAGATGGCTAAAAGGCTTGGAAGGCCATCAAAAAAGCAGCAGGGGCGAGATCGCTTGTCATCCAGCCAGGTATCATGACAGCAATGGTGTGCTCTGGTCATACGTTAGCTGGGCATTTTGAACTCAGCAAACAGGCATGTCATGGAGACAACATGCTCAGTTCTCGTTTGGTACAGGCGAGATCTAGCAGCTCACGTGCATGTGGCGCAAGATATCTTGCTGCAGAGAAACAGTGGAATGTAAGTATCTGCTTACCTTGTGAGGCTTGGGCTTTCTGCCTGGTCCTTGCAAATCACTTTGCCCAAGCTGTACAGAAAATTATTCTTGTTTTGTTTTCTTTTCCGGAATTTTATTGGAATGTCCAGATCTGGCCAAACAAGGGAATGAAAGATTTGCTGAGGCTTCTTGTTGGTTGCAGGCACGTGCCCCAAAGCATGTGAGAGACATTATTGCTGCTAACCCCAGGTATTGCACCATTGTATGTTGGCTGCTGCTTCCTGTCAGGCACAGGCCTAGGCCCCAAGACCATTTGCTGGTCTGAATGAGCTTCATCTTTGTGTCACAAGCAGAGTTCCCATGTACACTGCAGGAATGCATCCAAGCAAGGTCGCCTGCTGTTCTTTCAGCACAGAGAGGGTATGGGGTACCTGATTGACCTACACACATCTGCTGAGCGGGGTATTGAGCATGGGGATGACCACCTGCATTTGGACGAGGTCCAAGAAGCCACAGAGCTCTATCTGAGGATCCTACAAGACCATCTTGGTAAGATGTGTCTCACTCTTTGCTCAAACTGTACTGGCAAGCCACACTCACTGGTCAATGTCATCAATGTTTGCAGCCACAGACGTTGATGCAACCCTCAGGATAGCAGCCATACAGAGACTTCTTGTGCCTGAAGTCTACTTGAGTGTGCACAGTCTCTGTAGAATTACCTGTCAACATCCTGGTGTTGATGATTTCATATATACACATGCATGCATATATACATATCTACATACATACATGCAAAAAATATATATTATATTATATATGTTTATATTTATATTTATATTTTTATGTATGTGTCATGTATCATGTGTTCACATTACGATTTGCATCGATGATTCTGATCATTGTCATTAGCTTATCATGATAATTGACAGTATTGCAAATGATGGCAGTATTGGTAAAACCAACCGGGTGTGCAGTGCATGAGCTACCCAAGGAGGGCGCAACTCTAGTGACAGGCTGTGGCAGTCAAGCTCAGCTTGACAGAGTCATGGCCAGGCTGGCTGCTCTCCAGGGGTCTGTTGTTGATCATTTCCATTTGTGGCCACCGGCGAAGAGGGGTACCTCAGGTGCAGTCCAAGTGACCGTACTTTGACCCCACAGTCGACCAGTCAGCAATGGAGGTGAGCCTCTCTGCGACGACTCATGAACACTTTGCTTATCAGATTACAGCTGTTCTTGGCTCTGATCCGCTCGTTGATGTGGAATGAACACAGATCTAGATAAAGAGCAAGGTGTATTGATCGTCACATCATACTCTTTGTTTTATAGTTGTGTTTGTGTCGTTCTGTTGGTGATGTGCATGGTGACACACATCCATCAGCTGGGGCATAGAGGTTGATGTTATTAGTTTTGCACTACAGTACTGTACACACTAGTGCTGCTGTTGCAAATGAAAGAAAGCATTGCCTGCTTAAGCCAGAACAGATGTGCTGTACATACAGCCGTGCTTATGACGTGCGCAGGGTGGACCACGTCATGAGTCAACCTAACAGCTAGTATGGGCATGAATTTCGTGCTGCAGCTGGTAACTACAATTTTCGTGCAATACCCTGCCTGATACTTGCTTGTAGCATCAACACCAAAGGCAGTTGGTTGGTGCTTTTGGTGAAAAGGCGGCTCGATTTGGGGCTTGCAAGTGTCAACAGAGAGATCTAGTGGTGCATGTATCTTGGCACTGTTTCCATGGTAGACTAGATCTCAGATACATGTCCCCAAGGATGCGCTGACTTGCAGAGCCCGGTGAAATGTCTGGATCCTAGGTAAAATGCCAGATACAATATGCAGTCATGCAAGGCTGTGTTAGGCTGCGCAATGCATTGAAATGCATCTTGGAGGCCCTTTTCTCATTTGAGTAGAGCTGCCGACGTCGAAAGGTGCTGAGAAATATTTGTAGTGTCAGCTGCTAATTGCTAGGTCGAGGCTGACAGTTTGGCACTGTTTGGCAAGTTGCAACACATTTGATTGTTTTTCCTCAGGCAAAGTGCTGCATACCTGACGTTTTCTATGTAGCAATGTAATGAGGCAGCCACTCTGTATACATATTACGTAAGCGCGCTTTGTATTGTAACTTGCACGGCATAGCCTATCAGCATCAAATCCCTCCTGCAACAGCAGCAAAGTTGATATAGACCACGAAATGGCACAGTAGAACAGGGAATAACAACGCTTGAGCAGTGTGGCAATACTGCTAGCCAAATTTGTGACTTGGGAATCAATCCATATGGAAGGCCATTACAAGGGTGGGAATCTGTCACTGTGGGAAAAGCTCCGCAAGCATCGTGTAGTAAAATGCTTAAATGAGCAAATGAAATGTCAGCTATGAACTACATGCAGAAAGCAGTATCAAAAATTCTATGGATGCAATGGCACATATTGTTCGCTGTGCGTTTCACACGCTCAGCGTACGCGCCTTGCAGTCGAAATGGTAGTAGCTTCTTGCATACTGAGCAGCAAGTCCCGGTACATCACCCTTCGAGCTGCTTGTGGACATGGAATCATTATCTGAGGAGCCGGATCCTTCGACTTTCAACGCGGATATGCCGGAACCGGAGGAAGAGGCTGGCACGACTGATCAGTTGCCGGTCAACGTGACAACGATCAACGCGTCTGCAGACCCGTCAGGTGACCGATGCGTGTCACACGATTGGATACAGTACTCAGCGCTTGACTGAAATTGTGTTGTCGACAACAGGGGATCCTTTTGCCGTCACGGCTGTGCTGTCGAGACAGTTGAGTGTCACCAGGAAAGAGTGGTTGAAGTACACGGCAAATCGAGAAGATCCTGATGCACCGCTGTACACTCAAGGAACCCTGGCAAAGGCACTGCAAACGCCTGGAAACGAACACCTTACCTCAAACACCAGCTTTCTTACTGCTTGCCCTACACCTGAGCCCATCGGCATCTTCAGCTTTGCTGCCAAATTCAAGCACAGGTGAAGCATGTGACTATAGTCCTGTCAACTCAGAGACTTACCTACAACATACAACAGCTGTTGCAACCATGGAGTGTGAATTTGAGCCAGCTGTATTTATGCAGGCACAGGTCAATCTTTGGATTGCCTATTCTGAAGCCCACCAGCAAGGTACACAGTGTACACCTGCTGACAGCAGTAATTTGAATCATTGCTCGTTTAAATTTGCGGCTTGCCACCTTAGTGACAAAAAACTCGCTGTCATCTATGTGTGCCTGATGTGACACCACTACAGTTTCCAAGTTTTGCCTGCGCTGACTCAACTGGCAAGCCCATTCTGACAGATGTGCACGATCAGCCACAATTTTAATGATTGAGACCTGGCACATAGTGTGATGCTATGTTGACAGGTTTCAGTGTGGCAAGGCATCGTGATGACTATCTTGGACGGCACATACTCTGCTTTCCTGGTTCCTATCAGCATTGCCTTCTCAAGTGATCTCAATCATTGGTCCTGGACTACCATCGTGGATGTTGTCGCAGGCAAGTTCTGTTTTCAAAACAATTGCTTTGCATACTTGCCTTCACAGCACCGGCTGCATAGCTGCACATGCTGACATCACAGTGCAACAACCTTGTGCTACTGCGGCAAAGCATGAGCAGTCCAACCATGACATTGTCTTCTTGCATCAGGAGTACTCACAAACAGGATCTGCTCTTGAAGTTGGACACGGCTGTCACAGGCCTGTATCAGACTGATGACTGATGACATACATGCTTATGACTATTTGTGTAGTTGCCATACGCCTTTCCAGCGTCTTGAAGTCAACCCACATCTGCTGGCTGCATGGCAGACTTACTGGTTTTCGCTATTTTGTCTGCTGCAGGCTTTCTGTTCACGCTGGACATTGTGCTTCTCTTCCACACCGGCTTCATCATCACATGCAATCTTCGGAAGCGCCTGATCATGGATGGGTACTTTGTGGCACGCTATTACGCCAAGCATGCTAGCCTGCTGGTTGATGTACTGGCTACAGTGCCTGCGTGGATTGAGGTTCGGCCACTTTGCATGCTTTGCAATAAACCTGTTCTCTGTTGCAACCAAGGTCATGCCTGCAGTGTTGTGTACATGCGTGTCCTGAGAAAGCACGACAACTGCCTGTCTAGCTGGGCTATCCCTTTGACAGATCTTACGCCTATTGACACATTGGCTGTTTGCGCCGCTTTGCTACAGTTTGTATAGTGTTGTGTATGCTGCTGCTGGCTGTCCGGTAAGACAGTGAGGCAACCACAGCATAAAGCCATGCATAGAAGAGCTGATGCCCCCTCACAGGGTAGGACCTTAGCCTTGGCAGGGACAAAAACTTTATGCCGGCAATCATCGGGGTATGCCATGTACAATAGGCCAATCACGACTTAATCAATACAGCCATGCATGTGACGTGTATGGCTGTACCGCTTAGACCCATGACGCTGAATGGTGGCAATGCAGTTTCTGGTTCTGGTCTTCCTGAAGCGGCACACCCCTCCCCTGCTGCTGGTGCTGCTCAACTACATGCGCCTCTTTAGGCTTCTTAGGCTGATGCGCTTCCTCAAGGTATGCAATGTCACATGCACTGCAGGTTTACAGCAATGCAGATCTGCCTGATAATTGTGTGTACCTGATCTCCACCCAAAGTCTGCAGTAGCCGTGTCACCTGAGCATACATGCAGATGCCATGGTAAAACTGTGTTTAGACTCTTGCCAATGCAATTCTGGTCAGCCTAAACAGCATGACAGCATGAATTTGTGCTGAATGCTATAGCCTGGCTGCTAATGGTGACAATTAGCAGTCAATGTCAACTCCAGCTGCTTTGCAACCTGCAGCGCGTTTCCAGCAGCCCAACAACTGTAGTGTATCTGCTGGATGATCAAAAAAGCAATCACAGGCTCAGGTACTGGAGTGCGCCAGGATTGTCAAATCCACATGCAATGCAGACACATCAGACACAGGACATGCACTGACATCAGACCCACTGTCCCATACATTCTGCAACATACGCTCACCATGCACGATTTACATCACCAACAGCTGTGTCACGTATACTTGTTTTCTGCAGAACATGTTTGCATCATCCAGTGGACAGCTGGGCAAGCGCCTGAATGCGTGGGTGTCCTCAACAGTGCTGTACCTAACCAGCATCATCTATGCAGCTGCGGCCTTGATCAACTTCTTTGGGTGCCTCTGGTACTGGGTTGCACGCAGAGAGGGACTCACTAACTCATGGCTGACTGATGTGGGTGAGCTGCTGCTGCTGCTGCTGCTGCAACTTCTGTTTTCAATGCCTGCAACAGGCATGCGCAGAACTGTGCGTGTTGCTGCTGCAAATGCTGTCATCATTGCCATACGTTGCTGCCAAGCGCAGAGGTTTGCATACCTAATACTAGGCGAAGACGCATCTTGGACTCAAGAAACGAATGAGCAGTGTGCGTTCATCAGCAGCCAAAGAATGAGGCACTGACCATTTCAATACATCAGTCTTTTTCGAAGGGCTTACTAGTACAGGCATTGTTCACAACTGCTCTGCTGCTGCTGGCAATGCTTGGTCCCAGCCATGGCGTACTCATGTGTGTGCGTATCGGCAGACTCTTACCATGGCACTATGTGTGCTTCAGGCGGGGCAGATCTGTCCGATGACTCTGACATCAGGCAGTGGGTGGTGGCGCTATACTTTGCCATGACCACGGTCACCACAGTGGGCTACGGAGACATCACAGCACACTCTACAGTGGAGCAGGTAAGCTTTGCAGTAAGCTTAGAAAAGAAAAGAAAAGATTACGCCTTTCGGCGTCAATTTAATGAGAAGCCAAGTACTATACCGGGCTGCCCAGGTGCAATAAGCTTATGTTCCTGCAACATGCACAGCTACTCTGCAGTGGAGCATGTAAGCTGTGCCACAATGGCTGTGCTGCGGGAACATGCACAACACTTGCTCTTACCTCTGTGGGGCAGGCAAGATCTGTAGGCCGTTTGTGCAGCTGTCATTTGGCAGTGTTCCAGTAGAAAAGTTTGTGCAGCATGCCAGCACTACTGACCAGACAGACCCTGTGCCGCATGAGCAGCATTGTTGTCCGTACGCTGCCTTCAGTTGGTGTGGGTGCAGCGTGTGGCAACAGTGATGATGCTGGCAGGCGTGCTCTTCTTCTGTATATTGATGGGTCACTGGGGAAGCTGTGCGCCACACGAGCAGCACTGTAGTCTGTACGCTGACTCCAGCTGATGTGATGCAGTGTGTGGCAACAGTGATGATGCTGGCAGGCGTGGTCTTCTTCAGCATCTTGAATGAGTCCTTGGGGGAGATTGTGCAGCATGCTTCCATTCAACATTGTTTAGCCAGATTTTGTCCCACGTAAGAAGCAGTGTAGTACCTACATCAAACTTGATCTCGTGTGATGCAGTGTATGGCAACAGTGATGATGATGGCAGGCGTGGTCTTCTTTGGTATCCTGATGGGTCACTCGAAACTAAGCACCGCACAAGCAACTGTTTAGTCCCTATGCTGATTTGATCTGGTGTGATGCAGTGTGTGGCAACAGTGATGATGCTGGCAGGCATGGTCTTCTTTGGTATCCTGATTGGATCCCTGGGGGAGATTGTGCAGCATGCATTCAACATTGATTAGCCATAAGTTTGTCCCATGCAAGAAGCTTGTACTTTGTATGCCAACTTGATCTGATGTGATGCAGTGTGTGGCAACAGTGATGATGCTGGCAGGCGTGGTCTTCTTCGGTATTCTGATTGGATCCCTGGGGGAGATTGTGCAGCATGCCAGCACCCGTGCCCGGCAGGCCCAGATGTTCAGAAGGAAGTTTGAGGATGTGGAGACATGGATGCGCATGCGCAGGCTGCCCAAGTTCACCCAGAAGAAGATCAGGTAATTGTTGTAGTGGCATCACTGTTGCGTTCAGAAAGGAAAAGACTACGCCTTTCGGCGTCAGTTTATTGAAAAGCCCAGCATTATACCGGGCTGCCCAGTGATTAAGAAGTATTAAGTTTACTTTAGCCCGCCCCATTGTTACTGTTGCATTCACCCAGAAGATGATCAGGCAGTTTGCCCAGCAGTGTAACTGGCAATGTTCCCCAGAAGAAGACTTGGCAAGCTGCTCTGTCAAGTTTATGCGAAGCAAGTTCAGGCAGTTTTCACAGCAGCATTAGTTCCAAATGACTGTGATGTCCACCTGACTCTGCATGGCTCAAGATGTTTAGATAAAGAAATTGTGAGATAGAAGAAGAGTCTTTGTGTGTCTGGACAAGTTTGTTAGGTGCTTCGACTCTGCTCTGAGGGCTCCTTCCGGTTGAAAAGGCGCTGGGTATTTTCACTGGTCCTGGCTGATGGTACTTCTGCAGGTGTCACAGAAGTACCACCTCACAGAACAAGCTGAAATTTGCCTGCTTTGATGGCCAGCGTTGTCATGGTAGCTGCCTCAGGCTAGAAGAGCGGCACTGATACCCTCGTCGAGCAATACACAAAGTCCGTAACCAGCCACACTCTGAGACTGACAAAAGCTAAGCATGATTCGGGCTTAACAATACAATCTTGGTTGACTGCATGCAGGAACTACTATGCGGAAGTGTGGGTGAGGCATGCAGACTGGAAGGAGGCAGAGTTTTTTGACGAGCTGCCGGCTCACCTCAGAGGAGAGGTCGCAGTGTATCTCATGGAGGAGGTCTTTGAGCAGTCTGACTTCTTCAGGTACTGCTCAAGCCCTTAATGTTTTGCCAGCTGCCCAGAACACTTGGGTTTGGCACGCACTTCATTGAGGGAGCTAGATAGGCTCATCCACAACAGAAATGTGTGGGTGCTCTGCCAGTGGCCCTTTTACTGTAGAGTGTTATGTCTGCTGCTTCATGTGTGTGTCACGCCCAACAGGTTTGCTGAGTGTCATGTCTCCTGCTTGATGTGTGTGTCATGCTCAAGAAGTGTGCTGAGTGTTATGTCTGCTGCTTTATGCATGTGTTGTCAAGTGCCATGCTCAAGGAGTGTGCTCAGCAACAGAGGTGTTGTCATGGTTTCAGGCTTAGCTAGTAGCTCTACTGAGTGCAAGTGTCCCAATCCAAACATGATTGTAGTAGCAGATCTCTAGAGGCTTGCCTGTAGGCGTTCACCATGCATGTCATCATCAGCATTGGACCATAATTTTGAAGAGTCCAGACCAGGCAACTTCCCTACCACCATCACTGAGCAAATAAGTACGATTTGTGCCAACCGTGCAAATCTGGAAATCATGCAGTGCCCCTTGAGCTGAAATCTTCCTTTACACTGCTTGCCTGCCATTCTGCCTCACATACAAACCTGTAGCTTCTTTTTTTTGATTCTTGATAGACTATTTCATAGAGGCTCATGGACATCAGCTTCGTCGCCGTGCAGGCGTCTGTGCACACTCTGCACCGCTCAAACAAGATTCACTTGCCCACTCACTCACTCACTCACTCACTCACTCACTCACTCACTCACTCACTCACTCACTCACTCACTCACTCGCTTATGTATACGTTCATTCAGTTACTTGTTGAAGCCCTCCCTCACCCCAAGGGTCAGGTGCAACTGAGTGTATCCAGGCAAACAATGTCACATTGGTCATTTTGTGTGCACCATTATGCAACTGGCTGCTCTAAGCATCAAGATCTCTCTCTGGAACCCCAAGCTATAAGGTTCACACCCACAGCATGCTTGGTGCTTTTGTACAGTCGCCTCAACACAGTGTTCACAGATTAAAAAACACTGGCAACGCAGCTTTAGCACGCAAACAGCTACTAGCTGCCTGTGTGTGTGTGTGTGTGTGTGTGTGTGTGTGTGTTCCCACATATAGCACTTGTGAGTCATGCATGATTGGTCCAATGCAGTCAGTTGCCAGAGGGAGCAAAGACCCGGCTGGCCGCCAGGCTGACCCCTCAGATGGTCCCTCCCGGGCATGACCTGTGTCAGGAAGGTGACGATGCTGACTGCATGTGGATTCTGCAAGAAGGTAACCTCCCTTTGCTATTGACAGTACAACTTGGCAATGTCTCTCCACATGCATGCTATCCTCTATGTCTGTTTCATCCCAGTATTGGTCTGAACCAAAACACGCATGCAGCAGCACCTGATACACGAGATTTAGTTGGAGTGTGTCAAAAGAATGCAGGGTCTGGCAGTGACACATGTGATGCCCAAACTCCAGTAGCATGCACTTGAGTGCCAGCATGTGAAAAGCAGCACAGCGGCACTGTTATAGGTCAATGGTCTGTCCTGTGCATTTTGGACAGGGCCAGCAACAGCCTGGGAACAGAGTTCACATCAGTAAGCACTGTCAAACAGTCATGGTCTGCAGCGTGGTTTGGCATGTCTGCTGTACATGCCCATACAGGGAGCACCTCAGGGCTCCCAAGGCTCAACCGTGGTGTTTCCCGCCAAACTAAAAAACTAAAGTAAGTTAGAGGAAAGTGGAATTCCTGGAGGAAAGGTTAAATTCCAGGAAAGGACATGTGTTCGATGACTGGGTGCATGGATGAATGAATGCACATGTGGACAAGTGAATGAACGGATGAGTTAGGGAATGCATGATTGAACGAATGAGCAAATGAATAAACGTATAAATGAAAGCCTGAATGATTGCATGGTGTGGTCTTGAACATTGTCAGGGCTGTATGCACCTGACCCCATGGCAGACAATAGATCCCCTGATGAGTCCTAAAAGACAAGAAATGCAGATTGATTGATTGATTCACGCATGGCTGAGTGGATGCAGGGGAGGTGTTGGCACTGAGGCACACCAAGGAGGCAGAGCTGCTGCCAGCGCCGGCAGTCATTGGAGAGGCTGTAATTCTGAGGGACCAGCTGCCTGCTGCCTCAATCAGGCCCTGCACCTTCAGGTCCAACTGCTGCTGCAGTGATGATGTGATGCTTATAATGGATTTGGGCTGTTTAATGACTTGATGCTGCGGTAACAGCTGAATGCTGCAGTAACAGCTGAATGCTGCAGTAACAGCTGAACGCTGCAGTAACAAGTGAATGCTGCAGTAGTGACGCAATGCTTGCAATGACCTATGCTGCAGTCACAGTGCAGTGCTGCAGGCATGACTTACACTCATCATGACATGATGCTGCAGTTATGGCTTGATGCTGCAACAATGCAGATTGCAGGCTGTCGTGCCTGGGTGACAATTTTGCAGATGCAGATGAATGTAGTACATAGCATGAAGTGTGACAAAATATGCTGAGCAATCTGAATGAACAAAAATGCTATGCAATTAGATGGCTTGTGATTGTGTTCAGGACATGGGGGCAAGCAACTGACCAAATGAAGTGTCGCGCCCATTGCAAAATGCTCACAAGTGCTGCCTGCATCATACTGTCAGTATTTGGCATGTGTAAAGCAAAGCAGTACTTGTGCCGCAACACAAGCGCATCATCAGCACAGGAGGCTGAGCACTTAGCTATGAAGCAATCCCAAGCAATCATCATCAAATCTGCATATAGTGCTCAACACAATCTGCAGCCATACGGGGTGCTTTTGCAACTCGGCTGCTACCCATGTGAAGGTACATGTATTGTGTGTATATCTATATATAAATACATGTATAAAGATATACATGTATAAAGATATGTGTATAGTACATATTTAGTACATATATAGTACATATTTAGTACCTCAAAAGTACTCTTACACTTTTATGTTTACATTTGAGTTAGTTAACAGTGTAGATACAATGTTCTGAAATGCACAGGGCTTTGGGATCTTGCACAGTGTGGCATCTAGCACTGAAGGACATACAGACCCTGGCTCATGTGTACCCAGAGATGCTGCAGGCCATGGTGGAAGCCTTCACAGGCCGATGGGAGCACCACCTTAATGCCATGGGCCCTGACAAAAGGCAAGCCTTTCACTTCTGCCTTTCGCTTCTGCCAATCTGCCTTTCGGTCCTGGCAAGCTGCCTGTTGTTTGCAGCACACTGCCTGCTGTGGCATGCCTAACCTGGCTTTGCATTTCCATGCTTTGCATTCTTGTGTAGATGCCTGAATTGCTGCACCATATGTTTGTATGATTGACCAGGCCTACCACATGAGACCCTGCACCACAATCGTGAATGCATCAGCAATAAAAAGTGAGCCAGAGTTGAAAGTAGACCAAGGAAGCACTGAATATCATGCAGCCATGCGGAGTACATGTAACAGCACAGGTTGAAATGGGCTCCATGCTCTGATGCAGGCAGCAAGCAGAAGCCAGCAAGGCTGCATTACAAGCAGCAGCTGATACAGTTGCAGCCATCAGCACGCCTCACAAGCGACGCACAACTGCAGAGACAGCCACACAGTATATGTTAGGGGATCTTGACAGTGAGCCCCTCACAGCCATTGGACATGCACAACAAAGGCAAGAAGCACAGTCCCTTGCAAGGCTAAGCGCTGATACCTCTGCTTCTGATTATGATCCATCAGGGCCGCCTGAGAGTGCCCTGTCAGGGCTGCATGGCGAGGCCTCAGCAGGGCTGTATGGGTATGCACAGACAGGACATGGGCATTTCCCAGGAGGGCCACATGGTCATGCCCCATTAGGACACGGTCTCAAGGGGCTGATTCGAAATCAGAGCCAGCCTTCAAAAGCATTTGACAGAAGCCATGAGGGCTTTGAAGGACACAAATCAAGCACACACCCAATGCCAGATGTCAAGTACTCAGAGCTTGAGCGCCAAGTGACAGAAGCAGAAGACGAAGAGATGCAGAGACAGGCATCAGTCATGCCGTTGCCAGCTGGCCCTGGGCCACATGGCCAGCAGCAGTCCCAGTCCCAATTCCAGCCGTGGGGGTCTTGGGGCAACAAGCAGTACCAACAGCCCTCATCCGGCGCACGCCAAGCTCCTGCTGGAACTGCCCCTGATGGTATCAGCATCCTAGTCATGGCAGGCTCCCAAGATGCAGGGGTGCCAGGTGTAAGTTTGTCAGATGGCAGACATGGTCCAGGGTTTGGGGACCAAACAGGGCTGGATGGGGGCAAGGGCAGGGCAGGCAGTCAGCAGATGCCCTGTCACAGAGTGCGCTCACCCTTGCAGAGCATTCATGAAGACCATGAGATGGGCCGTAGAAGTGGGCGTGCCTCAAGCACAGGTGATACACTGCAAACAGCACCTCATGTGAAGCATTCAAGCTGCATCACAGTGATGGGAGCGTGCTGCATCGATGTCACCTTTGAGGCAAGTGCATTGCACAGTAGCAGTTTAAGCCAGCTTTTTGTCTGCACATATCACAGGAAGTGCTGGAACCTGTCAGTCTGTCAACTATACATTTGTCCTGGCGTGTAAGCTGGTAAACATGCAGGGTCTCCAAAGAGCTTTTCCCGCCAAATTTCTCACAGCAGTGACTTTATGCTGAGCTCTGGAGGGTGGATGGCGGGAGCTTTTGCCGGGAGACTTCTGCACAGGCATCGAATGCATGACAGCTCATCTTCAACTCGCACCCTCAATGTCAGCCCCAGTCAGCTGAGCCATTCTGGGGCCCCCCTAAAACAACAAGCTGGCAACAGCTTGACCTAGTTGTTGCATGATAACACAGTACAGAACAGCAGTTTTGGGTTGATGGCATGCATGTCATGCAAGCAGGTACAGCTGGTAATGCAATGTTCAGGTCAGAGCCGCAGGAGTGAATTTGTTTGGGTGAGCTGTTGCTTCAGGGGTTGGTCTACATCATGAGCACATACCCTCACACACAGTCACATGCATGGTTGTAAGACCTGGATGTGACTGTGTGTGTATTTAGCACTAACCTGATGCTGTGAGCACTTCCAGGATGTGTGTTTGCTATTGATTGCTGCAAATGTTGCTTGTGTCTTGGTGTGTATTATATAGTATATAGCATGTCGGAATGAGCAATTTTCTGAGCAGCAGAGAAATGTGAGACTGGTGTAGCCATATCTAACACCGTTCATGACCTTCACTTTGCCATTTTAAGCGCAAGAATATTTGACATGTCACCGGGGACGGTCCCCTGTCAGCCAAGACATCATTTTGCTACTACGTTGCGCAGCGATCGTGGCACTGGGATTGAACAGACCTATATGTAGTATACATATTACCAAGTTGGGTAAGTAATTACCAACGAGCTTGTGCTGCTTCAAATGAACAGGCCATAGCCATCGCCTGTTGGAGTCACAGTACTGATACCCTTGCTCAAAGTTCAACATGCATGCACATATCAAACATGGCAGACATAATCTGGCCACTGTGTCCTAGGTAAATTGGTCACAACTACGTCCTATCACAACGAGTCTATGAGGCAAGAATCCATATGGATGCATAAATGGCTGTAAAAGCAGTACTCTGTAGAGCACAAATCGTCCTATGAGTCTGGCTAGCTATAGGGTGAGGCGTAAAAGCAGTACGTGCATAAAAATGTAGGTGGACAAATGTGCACACCACGCGGTCATCCCATATGGGATATGCAGACTTAGTGTCTAGCTTTTGTGTCACAGTGTAATCACACCTGTTAGGTGCGAAGTTCTGTGGCCCAAAATAGCACTCAGTCTCACATTCAAAGATATTGTCTGTTAGCCTTCCGTTAATGAATATTGGTTCCCAGGACACAAATTTGACAAGCAGCAGTAGCAGTATTGCCACACTGCCCAAGCGCTGCTATTCTATTCCGTGGTCTATGCCAACTTTGCTGCTGTTGCAGGAGGGGTTTATTGCTGATAGGCTATGCAGCGCAAGTTACAATACAAGCGCGCTCACAGACTGGCTACCTCATTGCTGTGCTTTATAGAAAACATCAGGCATGCTGCATCCTGGATAAAGACAACCACGTGCATTGTAACTTGCCATACAGTGCCAAACTGTCAGCATCGACCTAACAATCAGCAGCTGTCGCCACAAATCATTTCTTAGCACCTTTCAATGTCAGCACCTCTACTCAGAAAGAAAGAAAAGAAAAGTGACCATCTTTTCAGTGATCACAATGGGAGCCTTCTGAAGCGGCAGCCCAGAGCTAGCTCTACTCGAATGTAAAATTGGCCTCCAAGATGCATTTTCACGCATTTCAATGCAGTGCGCAGCCTAACCCAGCCTTGCATGACTGCATACTGTATCTGACATATTACCTAGCTAGGATCCAGACATTTCACCGGGCTCTGCAAATCAGTGCATCCCTTGGGACATGTGTCTGAGATCCAATCTATCAGGGAAACAGTGCCAAAGTACATGCACCACTAGATCTCTTTATTGACACTTGCAAGCCCAAACTGAGCCGTCTTTGCACCAAAAGCATCAATTGGAACCAACTGCCTCTGGTGGTGATGCCACCAGCAAGTATCATGTTGGGAAATACATGATGGCTGCAATTACCAGCACAATGTTCATGCCCATAGGTTGACTCGAGAGATGAGCTCATGCCCCTGCGCATGTCACAAGGCTGTGTGACACAGCACACCTGTACCAGCTCAAGCATGCAATGCTTTCTCCCATTTGCAGCAGCAGCACTGTAGTGCAGAAATCAAAAATCGAACTCGATGACCCAGCTGATGGATGTGTGTCACCATGCACGTTACCAAAAGCATGTCACCAAAAGAACGACACAAACACAACTATAAAACAAAGAGTATGATATGATGATCAATACACCCTGCTCTTTATCTAGATCTGCGTTCATTCCACATCAACAAGCTGATCAGAGCCAAGAACAGCTGTAATCTGACAAGCAAAGTGTTCATGAGATGTTGCAGTGAGGCTCACCTCAATGGCTGACTGGTAGACTGTGGGGTTAAAGTATGGTCACTTGGACGGCACCTGAGATACCTCTCTGTGTTGGTGGCCACAAGTGGAAATGATGAACAACAGACCCCTGGAGAGCAGCCAGCCTGGCCATGACTCTGTCAAGCTGAGCCTGACTGCCACAGCCTGGTACAAGAGTCACGCCCTCCTTGGGTAGCTCATGCACTGCACACCCAGTCGTTGTTACAAGTACTGTCATCATTAGCAACACTGTCAGTTATATGATCAGAATCATCAATGTGAACCATAATGTGAAACCATAATGCATGACACATTCATGTGTGTGTGCACACTCAAGTAGACTTCAGGCACAAGAAGTCACTGTATGGCTGCTGTCCTGAGAATTGCATCAACGTCTGTCGCTGCAAATGTTGATGACATTGACCAGTGAGTGTGGCTTGCCAGTACATTTTGAGCAAAGGGTGAGACACAACTTACCAAGGTGCTCTTGTAGAATTTGCAGGTAGAGCTCTGTGGCATCTTGAACCTCGTCCAAATGCAGGTGGTCATCCTGATGCTCAATACGCCACTCAGCAGAGGTATGTAGGTCAATAAGGTACCCCATACCCTCTCTGTGTTAAAAGAACAGCAGGCGACCTTGCTTGGATACATTCCTGCAGTGTACATGAGAACTCTGGTTGTGACACGAAGATGAAGCTCATTCAGACTGACAAAAGGTCTTGGGGCCTAGGCCTGTGCCTGATAGGAAGCAGCAGTCAACAGACAATGGTGCAATACCTGGGGTTAGCAGCAATGATGTCTCTCACATGCTTTGGGGCCCGGGCCTGCAACCAACAAGAAGCCTCAGCAAGGCATTCGATTCCTTGTTTGGCCAGATCTAGAGTATTCAACAAACAAATAAACACAACAAAAACACCTCTCTGTGCAGCTTGGGCAAAAACATTTGCAAGGACCAGGCAGAAAGGCCTCACAAGGTAAGCAGGTACTTACATTCCACTGTTTCTCTGCGGCAAGATATCTTGCGCCACATGCGTGTGATCTGCTAGATTTTGCCTGTAGCAAATGAGAACTGAGCATGTTGTCTCCATGAGATGCCTGGTTGCTGAGTTGAAAATGCCCAACTAACGCATGATCAGTGCACACCATTCCTGTTATGATACCTGGCTGGACAACAAGCCATCTCGCCCCTGCTGCTTTTGCGATGGTCTTCCAAGCCTTTTAGCCATTTCATCTGAGGAGATGATGGCCTTATCCTTGGTAACCTGCAAAACAAGCAGAATGCTGTAGTGCAGATATAATGCAGTGCACTTAAGGTGCTCAGTTTGCACACAAGTGATCTGACCTCTTGGATCTGTTCATCCTCACTGTCTCTCTGTGAGTCAATGGAAGCGTTGTCAATCACCCGTTCTGCAGGTTTCTGCTTAGCAGCCACCTACGACACATTTGTGTTGCCTTTGAGGTGCAGATTTTCCTGGATGCCAATCATACATCATGCTGTTAGAGATATTGCCTCAAATGCACTTAGCATGTAAACGCAGATTTGGCATGTAAAAGCAAAGTTGGTACTGCTCACCTGAGAATGGGCTTTTTTCTGGTTTCGGCTCTCCTGCCCACGCCGTTGCTCAGACTGGCGCTTCTTGACGCTTCTCTTTGGTTGCAAAAGAGCGCCTGTCCCACTTTGTTCCTCATCACTCTACAGGACCATGGTTCATGCATGTCAATGTATCAAAAGAACGCGCTGGTACAGTCGCCCAGTGTAGCTATGTCTACATCATGGGTAGAATCCAACATGTAGGGTGTTGCTGACAAGTGCACATGCCATGAAACAGCCATGAAAATCTGGAGTGTCTGTCTCCAAAAAGTTATTGTTGTATGCGTATCAGACAGACTAACCTGCGGCAGATTGCTGATGATGGCTTTTTGTTGCGCCCTCTGATCAGCTTTGACCTCAAGAAAGTTGGTTGCTTCCTTGATCAGATCCTGCCGGGTTGCTTCGAATTTCCTCTGCGCAATAGCTAGACCCTCTGACAAATCCTCGCTCAGCTGGGCTGGCGTCTGCACACAGATGTGGTTTGTTAATGATACAACACGCAGAAGATCATTGAGCAGACTTTGGGCTCAAGAAACAAACAAATCAGCTGAATGGACTGTCCCGTAACAAAATATGCTTGGTGCAAGTTCTTGATACAGCAAGCACTACATTCAATGTAGGTGTGCACCCCACAACAACTAGTACATGCAAGAAATGACATACCACCCTTGCGGCAAATGCTGGGCTAGCCTTTTTGCGCTCAGCATTAGCCAAAGCTGAAGCCTTGGCCTTCTCCTCCTTCTGCTTGGCTCTCCTCTCTGCTCTGTTGCTGCCGCGCTGCAAAGGCGAATCATTCAGCAAGCCCAACGAGCTTTTTGCTGGTACAACCTCCTCAACACCGCGCGGCACATGGTCTGCGCTGCATTGCCTGTTTGACAGGAATGCTTGCTTGGGTGAGGGCAATGCCTCTGCATCAGTGCTGTTGCCTATGACAACTTGATCAACTGCTGCATGAGCCTCATGTAGTCGGGAACCCTCAGAAGGGGTTGCGACAGGGAGCTGTGTATTGCAAACGACCAAGGCTGCACCATCAACAGCTGCATTGGGCAATTGCTGTTGGCACACAGCTAGGCCTTCACTGACACTGGTGACTGTCTTATCCAATCCACCACTTCCGTGCTGTGCGAGCCCATCGTGGTTGTCTGCACCAGCTGTTGCATGCAGACCAGGAGCCTGAGTGTTTGCCACCTGTGCTGCAATGTTAGGCGGCTCCTGTTCGCCATTACGATCAGCACTGGCAATGCTAAGACTTGATGACCCTGCAGCCTGCGTCCTAGCTGACTTTGCTGCAGCTATAAGCCAAGGGTGCGTGCCCTGGGAATAGAAGTGTCCCACAGCTGATGAAGCATCCCGTCCCTTGCGACTCGATATTTGGCCCTTAGATGGCGCAGAGCTAACGTAGTCTTCGTTTAGCAAAAGGGGACCGGCACGTTGAAAGAAAACCTCTCCCCCCCCACCGAGTCCGGGACGAGGTGAGTGTTCTTCAGCCGCATAGGTCGATGATTTGACCTACAAGCAGCATTTATACATTGAAACTGCATGTCATTGGGGGCGCCGCAGCAGCATCGCGTCATGCTGAAACCTTCAATAGATCGCTGGTTCGTAGCCTGTGAAGCAAGCGCTTCGGAAGCGAAGCATGTAAAACAGCACACACAGACACAATGAAGAATTTTCAGGCAATGAAGGGCAACGGTGCTCACGTCAGCTGGCAAGGCGGACTGGGCGACTTCAGAGTCATCGCTGGTGCACGAGTACCATACTCCGTCACTTGCGTCATCGGATGGTGGCAGCCGCGATTCCGATGCCTTGGATATTTCCGAAGCACGGTGAGCATCATCTACAGCAGACGGCAGCCACTTACGAACGCGACTGACACGTTGGAGTGACTCCAACCATCCCATTTATGACGTTTCGCAGTGGAGCTGCTCACGCCAGATGTAGCATCCTGTATGTGTGATAGACATGCGATGATCAGGTTGTGCAAGTATGCATAGCTGTACGCCTGCAGAGACAAAGACAAGAGGAAAAAGGCTTTGCGCAGCATGTAGCGCAGCATGTAGCGCACCATGTCCGCTGCGCACGCTGAAGAAACGAACTGCCAGCTCAGCTTTAGTCATATATGCATGGAGGTGTGTCTGTAACTTTCTTTCTTATGACAAACACACCGTGCCGCACAAAGAGCAGCCGCTGAACATTATCTGAACAGTACCTGTTCTACACGTTCTGCGGTTGGCTGCAACGCACTATGGAGGTGTGTCCGTACAATGCGAAATATGAGCGACCTAGAAGTGCAAAGGAAAGGTTCTTAGGATCTGGTGGGGTGTCTGACCTGGTTGAAAGGTATGTATCTCACTTCGGCACTGCTTTGAGTGTGTAACGACAATCACTTACAAACGTCATCGACGCAGATGTCGCGCGATCGGTAGCGAGAAGTTTGTAGCTGTCAAGAGGCTGTCTGAGGAAGACACAGCTGACTTGTATAACTCTGAGGCCAGAATGCTGCTGCAAGCCAACTATCACGATGTACCTGGTGTCATTAGGTTTATGGATCTGGACGACGGAGCAGACGACCGCTCCTATCTGTTTCAAGAGTAGGCTCTTATGTGTGCATTCTGTGTTGTATGTGCTGCAAGCACTGGTTGACAATCGTACATGGCAATCAAGCAGAGAATCAGACTGACATATCTATTTACCTCCTGTACAGGCTGGTCACGGGTCACACACTATGGGTCGAAAGTGCCACCGGAGCCACCGGTGAGCAATCAGCAGGTCAACAGCAGGGAAGCCAGGATGCTGCCTGTTGCGGCAGAGCTGCTGCAGGTAAGCTGCACACACAAAAAAACACGAACAAGTCATGGTAGCATTGTCTCGATGACGTTTCCTTTGTGCACAGACTTTGCAAGACCTCCACGGCAAGGCAGGCATTGCTCATCTTGACCTCACAAGCAGCAATGTCATGCTGCGCGCCAATCGGGGCCTGTGGGACCACATACGCCTGATTGACTTTGGCTTTGCCCAGACTTGTAGCTCAGGTCAGTTTGTCATCACTACCATAACAAAATTTTGTCTGTGAGAAAATGCAAAGCTTGTCTCCAAGTACTTTGGTCTTGAGGCTGTGTGCCATTCAATTTGCACACGTCGACTAGTGACGTGGCTTCTGCCCGTTTCAGCACCCTTTGTGTCATAGTCCCTGTTTACTTGCAAAGCGTGGTGTTCTCGGTGTTCTCGGTGTTCTCATTGTTGTGGTGATCATCTAAGCATGCTGGGTTTGATCAGCCAGCAGCATTGCTCTGGTCCTGACTGACTTGTCAGTGTTGCAGATCCCACTGTGACAGACATCCTCCCTGGGGGCGCCACCCTGTACTTTGGCTCACCTGAGCAGCTACGCTCACTTCAGCTTCAGCTTGAGGGCTGCTATGACCAATCAGCAAAGATCAATGGACCAGCATGTGACATATGGTCAGCCGGCATTGTTCTGTACTTCCTAATGACTGGTGAGCTGCCTTTTGAGCCAAACGGCAGCTCTAAAAGGGCCCCTAGATACCTGTCAAAGGCTGATGGAGAGCTTTGGAAGGGCTATGAAGCAATGGGAGCTGTGCATAACACATGGGTGAGACTGATTCTCTGAGGCTTTGTCATTAAGCCTATCGAGCCTGTCAATCAACGCTGACCAGAGATAAAGTAAATAACCCCTCTGCTGCATGTTAGTGATATTGTTGCACTGTGTTTCTCTTGTTGTTCACCCTGAAATGCTCCCGCTGTACAGGAAACAATATGCATGTATGACTGTTGAACACATGTTTCACAAAGCACAGCTGACAACACCCATTTGTTGTTTGCAGGAGCAAGCTGTGCACTCTGCTGAAGCTGCTGGCATCCCTGTCTCACATCCTATCATTGATAGGATCAGAGCTTGCAGCAGTACTCCAGACCTGGCTGCAGATTTCTTCCTGTGCCTGCTCTGTCCAGAAGCCAGCAACAGAGCCACTGCTGTGAACATGAGAAATCACCCATATTGCCATCTGTTGTGCCTTGAAGCTCATGTTGCCTTTCTCCAAAGGCTGCTTGAGGAGAAGGGTGCAAAGATCCGTGCAGCTCAAGGTAATCCTGACGGACATGCAGCTGAGTCTGGTTCAGGAGGCACACTCAGCGCCTCAGAACCAAGCCATGCAAAGCAGCCTCGGCATCTAGCATCAAGTCATGATAGGACCTCAAGCAGCACTGCAACCATGACAGACAGCTGTAGAAGCAGCATGCATTCACATCATTGCCCTCCAGGCACGGACAGCTCTCGGCAGCATATCAGTAAGCTTGCCAAACTGAAGCAATGGCTGTGGATGGTAGCTGAGACTCTCAGGTTGCCTCAGGGCTTATCGCTTGTCAAGGCCTTCTTTGCCCAGCTGTTCAGCATGGGCAGACCAGTATGCAGTGACCAAAACCAGCAGGCTGGTGCATCCCAGCATCTTGTTGATGAGTCACGTGACAGCTGTTCTGTCAGCTGTGCAAAGTCGGTGAGTGCAAAGACTGACAGAGTCAGCTGTGCAACCGCAGCTAGCAGCTCCCAGTCCAGTCATGCAGCTGCTGCTTCCAGAAGTGGCCTCATCTCGGCTGTCACTACTTCTTCTTCTGCAAGGACCACACCACAGACAAGGCGGCAGCAGCCACCGGGGTCGGCGGCAGTAAGTGGTCTCAGCTCCAAGTTTGTAGCCGCAGTGGATGATGATGAGAGCTCCCTGGTGTTTGGGTTTCCTGGTGCACCTGGTGGGAGTGATGGGGATGTGATTGGGGGTGGGGGTGCAGCTAGTGGTGGGCGTGCGCAGCAAAAGGATTCCTTACCACCAGGAGCTTCTGTCAAGTAAGGCTTCGCTACATCTTGCTTGTGCCACGGCACATCTATGTCTGTCAGCGCAACAGTTGCATGCTAGGTGTACTTGCGTGTCGTTGTGCACTCATTCATTCCCTAGTCTGTAGTTTACGCCAAGCTGGAGTTTCTGGATTTTGTTGTTTTGTTGTTTTACGGAGTAAAACAAAAGGAGACACAGAACACTTGCAAGGCACTTATCACAAAACCTTCGACATGCATTGCCTTGGTAATTTGTATCTTCTCTGCAGTGAAGCTCAGGTCATTATATACAGGGTGTGTGGCTGATGTTGTCAGCAACTGGTGCAGGTCCAGGAGCGGCATCAGCGCATGGTGGAAGCGATCCATGACTAAGATAAAAACAATCAGCCGTGGTATTGCTACCAATTCCATCAACCTGATCTGAAGTTGGGTTGAGGCCCTAGACCTCCCTGAACAAGGGTGGCAGGGCAGATATTCTTGCTTGTGTGTCTTTGACTCCTTCTGTTCTGCTTAACTCTTGACGTTACCAGCGGTGAAACATGACAGATCAGATTAGGTTAGATCAGATTGGATTAGTTTGCATGGCAGTACTCAATGACTTTACGGTAGATCATTGGCTGTTTTGGACAAGATCCGCAAGGAGAGTGATATCAAGTCAGCTCTGCCTGCCTAGCAGCATGCTCAGCAATTTGCTGCCAAGCAAGCGGTGGCAAGTCTCCTGGCTGCCCACCAAGACTCTTCTGAAGGTAAGATGTGCAACTGCTACGCTTTTGCATTGCAAGACTCCAGACTGAGTCATGATAGTCATAATAACGCTTGCAGGCTCATGATGCGCTAGGTACAACCAGGGCAAGTCTTGTCTCTCCAAAGCAGTCTTTCATGAGCATCCATGCGAGGTCTATTGTTGCCTAGATTTTGATCTGTTTCAGCAAGCCACACAGCAGAAGGCTGCAGATCTATGCTTTACATGTCTGATGGCCACAGTTGATGAGTTGTTGCTTACTGCCATATGTGTTTTGCAGGTAGCTTGACACAGGTCAGACCAGCTGCAGAAGCAGCTTGCCCGGAGGGGCACTGACCTGCTGCCAATGTATGATGAGATGATCACTGCCGAGCAAGGCTCGGCAGCTCTGCAGGGGAGTAACCACACCAGCATGAAGGCAAGCTCATTCTCCCCTTCTATTCCCCTGTGTTCCTCCTCCCACCCCCCGCCTCCCCCACCCTGGCTGCTGTTGTTCATGAGTGTGCTGGTGGCCTCTTTGTTACCACTGCAGCATGCCAAGCTACGCCAGCTAATTCTCAAAGCAAATGCTCCGGCTCCAGCGATTGTCCATTGAGCATCTTGTTGCTAAATTATATGCACTGTGTTGCACAGGTGCTGGTGTGAGGGTCAGTCCAGCTGCAGCAGCAGTTGCCCGGAAAGGCACTGACCTGTATTACCTGCTGAGCAACAGATATTGTAAGAAGTGAGCTCTGCTTGCCTAGCAGCATGCTCAGCTAATTGCTGCCAAGCAGGCGGTGGCAAGTCTCCGGGCTGCCCACCAGGAGTCTTCTAGAGGTGGAAGCTGCAACTGCTGTCCCCTTTTGCATTGCCAGACTTCAGACTTCAGACTGAACATGTTAATCACAACAAGTGCTAAGAACGTGCAAGGCAAGTCTTGCCTCTCCAGAGCAGTCGGTTCTGAGCATCCCTGTAAGGTCCAATTGCTGCCACAGATTTTTGTCTGATCTCTGTCAGCAAGCTGCACAGTAAAAGGCTGCAGGACCATGCTTTCCACGTCTGATGAACACAGGTGATGAGTTGCTGCTTACTGCCATATGTCCTTTGCAGGTAGCTCAGCACAGGTCAGACCAGGTGCAGAAGCAGCTTGCCCGGAGGGGCACTGACCGGTCAGACCAGCTGCAGAAGCAGCTTGCCCGGAGGGGCACTGACCGGTCAGACCAGCTGCAGAAGCAGCTTGCCCGGAGGGGCACTGACCTGCTGCCAATGTGCGATCAACTGATCACTGCTGAGCAAGACTTGGCAGCTTTGCAGGGGACCAACCACACCAGCATGAAGGCAAGGTCATGTTTCCCACTCCATTCCCCTGGGTTCCTTCTCCCACCTCTTAAGCGCCCTTGCTGCTGTTGTACACCAGTGTCTTTGTGGCCTTATTACTACCACTTTGGCAAGCCAAGCCACGCCAACTTTTCTCAAAGCAAATGCACCATCATGACTGTCCATTTAGCAATGTTGTTGCTAATCGTGTGCCACTGTGTTGCGCAGGTGCTGGTGTGAGGGTCTGTCCAGCTGCAGCAGCAGTTGCCCGGAAAGACACTGACCTGAATCACCTGCTGAGCAACAGCTAACACACCCTTAGCAGGGGCTGTCTTTGTCCATATGTTCTGTACTGTGACAATTACAACTTGTTGCAGTTACTTAACTGACTAAGCAGTAACATTTAATGTGTTGAGAACAACTTGTGCTGATTTCTTGCTCGAGCTGACTAAGCAAATTTAAGGTGCACTGAGCAACCACGCATATGCACTGTTTCTACCAACGGCATCATCACAGGTAATGTATTTACATAAGTTGTACATGCTACAGGTTTGATCAACACTTTTGTCATTTGCTTGATCTGCTACCTGTACTTATACAGGAGGTACCGTATGTTGAGACGAGCAAAAGCTGACAATCCGGCTCATCATATCTGGCTAGCTTCTGTCCCATTTCTATTCTCATTGCAGAGATCCAGTATGGACGTAACGGCACTGAAAATCCCTTGGCGGGTTGTCACGTCGATTTTTTTCCAATTTATGGAAACCTCGAGCTCGCTGTAGTACCGTATACAGTCTATTGTGTAATACATATACTATACATTGTATATGAAATTGAAACTTTCTGACCGTCCCTCGTGTTGACATGACCCACTCACGTATTTCACATTCAAATAGATCGGGTGGGCCAGAACATGCGCAAACAGAGGGCTTCGGGGTGGGGGGGGGGGCGGGGCAGCTGCCCGAATTGGGCAGCGGAGCCAAGGCAAGCGTTACGCCTCATTTTGCGCGAATGCGCATATGGAGCAGGGCGCACACTCCTGCTTACCTTCCGCCACACAGGCTGCTTCAGAGCTCGTGTTGACGCAAATGGATCTAGCGACGTTGATATGCAGCAGCAGCAGCATCAAACAGTAGACGCGGTCCGCGCTCCACAAAGATCCGGTCATCGAGCAAACTAGTGGTATCGTCCTGAGTAGGGTTGCAAAACACATCTGGCTTCAGCACACAGAAGCTATGACAGTAATGGACATCGAAGCGCGGAAGCAAGGCCGTGATTCGGTCCGTTCAACAGCCTCGAAGGATCAGTGGACGTCTGAGGTAGCGTCTATCTCCGTCCGCGCCTCTCCGAGGGCTTCCGAAAGCTGCATAGCTTACACTTCCGCAAGGCCGCTGTCAAAATTTCAAGCCGTGATCACGTCTCTGAGACGAGTGCTGTTTCGACCCCTGCAGGAGGATGCACTGCTCGAAAATCTAGTGGGCCTGCATGGAACAAAGAAGTGGGTATGGATTGCCTACGTCCTGCAGAAAAGGACAAGCAAGCAAGTATGTCCATCCTCATGATGTAGCATTTACCGGCCTAGCTGGCAGATGACTATTTACGCTGCAAGTGACCTGCAGCTAATGCTGATTAAGAAATGCTTGTCTGCAGTGCCGGCGAAGATGGAAGAGCATGCAGGATGCTGAACTGAAGGTGTCTGGCGCATGGAGCCCTGAGGTATGCCGCCCTTGTGCTGTGGCCTTTTCATATCACAAACTCCCATGTTTCAGCCCTCCCTTATCATATTGGCATCGGCTTGACTTGTAACAGGTAAGCAGGAGGGTGCTGCTGCATACATTGCACTTTGTCTGGGGAGCTTGACACACAGAATGGACTCTGCCTTTGAGTGCTCAAGCAATTGACATCATGCAAGGCCTCTTGATACACATGCATGGATCTACAGACACTGCATTGTCAACACTGTTGTGCATTGTTAACACTTTTGTGCACTTTAGCACTCTAGCTCATTTGCAATGACATCACATGTCGTGATGTGCAGGAAGATGCTTTGCTGCTGCTGGCTCATGAAAAGCATGGCAATAAATGGATTGAGATTGCAAAAATGGTTGGTGGCAGGTCAGTTGCTCCCCACCCTTTGATATCTTGTATCCTGAGCACATATCTTAGCATTCACACAGCAGTCTCTCTCAAACAGAGCGAGCTGAAACAGTGCTCATTTCTGTGACAGAATGCAGTATGTGCGTCTTGCAATGCTCTGCAAGGCATTGTTGACCTGAGGATTTGGAAGCAAGCCCTGTACAGTATGACTGCATTTCTCAAAGACTGAATACATGGTCTGCATGCGTCAATGGAATGCTTGCCTGACTCATTGACATCATGCCTTCATGGTGTGTAAATCAACTTCCTGTGTGAAGTGCAGGACTGACAACGCAGCGAAGAACAGGTGGGCTACAATCAACAAACGGCATCCCAATCAACAGCAACCTGGCAGCACCAACAGCACCCTGTCCAGTGCCTCCCATGCCACACGCAACGCTGCATCAGACCCTCCTCAAGCTGAACCTGCAAGTGCGCTTCAGACTGCACCACTCACCACAGACACCGCCACCACACAAACAGAGCCTGATTCCGTCTCCACATCTTCTTCAGCAGAAGACAACCTAGCAAGCTTGCAGAACAAGCCAAGCACAACAGTGTCCAGTCAGGCTGCTGATATCCCCCAGCAGGGCAAGTGCAGGGGTGGCAATGCATCGTCACATCAATGCAAGGACAATGCATCATCAGCAGCAACGGGTGGACTGTCATCCAGGCGTCTTGCACACCTGGTAAGCATGCGCAGTATCAACAGCAGGCACAGTATCAACAGCCGGCACAAAGCTGCCTTACCAACAGCTGCAGTAGGGTCTATGACAGCAAGCCCCAGTGCACCTGTGCTCATCACAGTCAGCACTGACAGCGCAGCACTGCTTGAGAGACCTACTAGCTTGTCATGTAGCTGTGGCCTGTCACAGCAACCACCCCTGGTACAGATTGACAGCTACTGCCCAGCACACCAGCCAATGCATCAGATACCGCAGATTGAGAGCTACTGCCCAGCATATCAGCCAAAAGCTCAATCACCACAGGGCACGCAACCTGTGCAGGGAACAGTGCAGTGCACCACATCAGCGGCAATTGACAAGGAACAGTCACCTGTCCAGCCAGCACAGTTGATCCTGCAGGGGCTGGGCCAGGAAGTGCCCCAAGGCTTGGCCAAACTGCCCTCCAGTGATGAGACAACCCAGGTCTGTCAGGCAGGTGCTTGCATCCCTGCTGATCCAGAAGTGCAGGGGCTAGAGCCAGCACAGGGCTCTTTGCAGTTGCCCTGTGCAGCATCACTTAGCTTGACGGCCTGTTCAGCCACATGCTTGGCGTATCTAGCAGGCGTGCTGGATGAGAGGAGGAGAGAAAAGGACCCTAATATGCAGCTGCATATAGACAGGGCTTGGCAGCAACTGCAGTTGCTGCTGGCAGGTTAGCTGTCTCTTTTTGACCTTTTGTCACGGGCTGTTGCACAAGGATGTAGCATGCTTTGCACAGTAGCTTGCGTGATACTGCTTGCACTAATCTAAGTTTTGCCTATTGTGTGTTGTCATAGCTGGTGTAAGCTGATGCAAGCTTATGATGTAATGCGTTCACATGCGGTATGACTCTCCACTCTTCGCAACACAGTATTCAGAAGAGCATCTATGGTGATCATGCTTCATACTTCTGACACTACATTGCTTCACATAGTCATAAACATGTGTTGTATTCTGATGCACATGTGTTGTGATCCCAAGCAAATGCTTGCAACACAAAATGACAAATAGGCCAAGTATGACTTTTCTGGTGCAGGTCCAACACAGAAGAGGAAGTGCAGCAGCATGTCATGCACTGACGGCGCTTCAGACACCAGACAGGACCCTGCACTCTGCAATGCATTGCCCACCACACTGCAGCAGGAGAAAGTTGGTTGCAAAGCGGCGGCCAGCACTCAAAATCAGGTCACAGCAGGTCAGTCTGTTTCAGTGGGTGGCGGCAACATTCCAAATGAAGTCATGGATTTGGATCAGACCAGAGCAGAAGGTGGTCAGAATGTGGGGGAAGAAGAACGCAGTCAGCCCACAATTCCAATTTGCGGTCAGCAGTCGCCTTGCAAACGGATGAAGATTGAGCTCAAGCAGGACCCTCAAAGGCTGGAACAGCCTTTCTGCTAGGGAAACAAGGGCACAAGTTGTAGCCTTGGTCAAGGATTGCATAATCAGCTGCAGCCACAAGGCAAGTCTAAATCACAACTGGACAAGGCCCTCAATGGTTGTGCCCTCAATGGTTGTGCCCTCAATGGTTGTGCCTTCAATGGTTGTGCCCTCAATGCTTGGGCCTTCTACTTGTGCAGATGTACACGGTATGTTTTAAGTTATAGCATCGCAACTCTTGAAGTGACATCAGGCATTTGAAGTCATAGCACCCACACATTGTCAAGTGCAATGCCATCAAGTATGCAATTTCGCTGTGCTGATCTTTGCTTGTGATACAGGGCACGAAGACTGGGGGCAGCTGCCTGCAACTAATCAGTTTGTAAACAAGGCTGATGCAGTGTTGATGCACATAGATGCGCCATAGCAAGCCAATGGTAGCGCTTATCTCATATACAGGGCAGCGCAAAGTTCAGTACATTGAATCTTTCAAGAATTCCGGAACACAACACAACAGTATGATCCAGGCAGTACTAGTAGCTATAGTAGATTGTCCAGACACAATTGAATCTTGGCTTATTTATTGATGCAAGAACCGAATGTAATGACTGTTCACATGGGATGTTGGCAAGATAGCACATGACAGCTTTGACGTGGGCCAGCTGCTACCTGCTTCCTACTGCTAGGACCCAGTCATAATTGCACTTTTAACCAATCTTCCAGCAGAAAAGAACGCCAACACATCGCAACAATAGACTTAATCACACTGGCAATTGCGAAAGCTACTCTGCTACACAATGCTAGAAATGCTCACACAGTTGAGTGGCCATTATACTCATGCAACTCTCATGTTTATGGCCATTATACTCATGCAACTCTCATGTTTGTGGCCATTATACTCATGCAACTCTCATGTTTATAGGCCTTTGTGAGCAATATGCTCCAAGCCATGAGCCACTAAAGAGTGTCAGGTTTGAATCTTGAGCACCACCTTTCCTCGCCCACCCTTCCTACTTTCAAAGTACTCTGTTGCTTTGGCTGCCTCACTCAGAGGGAAAACTCTGTCCACATGCGCTTTGGCCTTGCCGGATGCCAGCAAGTCTGCCACCTTTTGCAGTTGGGCTCCATTTGGTGCTGCAAACACGACAGAGTACCTGCAGCAACCACTCTCATTCTCAGTCTGCACTGTTGACAACCACACTGAGTTTCCCCATCAGTCAAGGACGCAGCAGCAAAGCTGCAAACTTAGAGGTAGTGAAGGGCTGCAAGGATGAAGCACATACAGCTGTCCTACTTCATCAGCTATAACTTGTCAAACAATGCATGCAGACAAGCAGCCCATGCCATGTGCACCCACAGCAACTTCTACCATGTGGTGGACACCCACAGCAACTTCTACCATGTGGTGGATACCCACAGCAACTTCTACCATGACATGTGGCACTGCAGAATCTGCAGTGTGACAATGTGCAGCCATGTCAACATGCACAGGAATCAAAGCTTCTATAACATCTTTACCTTATTTCCAGAAAAAACTAAGGCAACCAAGTGTTTTACTTTCAGAGAGATCATGGTTGCTATCAGTGCAGGGCTCTTTCAGGATTTGGGGGGGGGGGGGGGGAAAGCGCTTGCCTTGGGCCCAGACCAACCATGCTTCTAAACAGGTGGCTGATG
>JAABUP010002537.1_pt1 | contig 35006 bp, 44 predicted proteins | sample 5559201 | NCBI WGS metagenome assembly JAABUP01 (sample SAMN10711887, study PRJNA513373) | rock metagenome | isolation source: Antarctica rocks | place: Antarctica
GAGTGAGTGAGTGAGTGAGTGAGTGAGTGAGTGAGTGAGTGAGTGAGTGAGTGAGTGAGTGAGTGAGTGAGTGAGTGAGTGAGTGAGTGAGTGAGTGAGTGAGTGAGTGAGTGAGTGAGTGAGTGACTCAAGGTATGAATGACTGAATGAATGAATGAACGAACGAAGGAAGAAATGAAAAAATGAATGTTTGCCTACCTTCTGCAGGCCGTCTGATGTCCTCTTGCTGCTTGCTGCCAATGCTGCTGCCATCACTTGCTATGCCAGCCTCTGCAAAAAGGGCATCCAAATCACTGGACATTCCCATTGTTAGACCATTCTGCTTCATTTCATCCACACTGGCATAACCGCCGCTGCTGTGTCCATCATGTGGAGCAGTGCTGACATCAATCACATCAGCAGCAGCACCAGAGGCAGCTGTGATGTCATCTCCATTGTTGCTGGTGTCAACAGCTTCATCATTGGCTGCTGAGGCTGCAACATCATTGCTGCTGCTGCTGCCATTCTTCAGCGCTGTTTTAGCAGACTTTGGGTCCAGCAACAGCTCTGGACTGAAAGCATCCCCAGGACTTGATGCATTATGGTTGGGACTGACATACTGCCCAGGGACTGATGCAGGTATGGGTGATGTGTCCCTGGGATTGAGCGCATCTCGTCTGGGGATGCTGCGGCTTTGATCCAGCTGGTTGAGGCTGTCTTTGCTGAGTCGTACAACCTCTTTTCTGTGCATACCAGCATAGGCATTTGCACGGGCCTCATGGACATCATCACCTGAACAAAATATAGTTGGTGGTTTGCGGACTGCCACAACAGCGCCTCATACAGGGACCTACTCCAGACTGTACATACTCAATTCTAGGAACATACTCAAATTCGACAAATGAACGAATGCACAATGCATAGTCAACCTTGAGGTGTAACTCATGCTGTTCCTTCAGGTTTGTCCACTGTGCCTGCTCAGTTTATAGTGCATGGCACATTGCAGCTGTTGAGTGCAGACAGAATGCATTGTACGCCATGCTACGCATGTCAACATCATACAGAAGCTGCCATGGAGGCCTGTGTGCAATGACAAACATTTGACACACAGCAAGGAAGTCACAACCACACACCCAGAACATGCACACCATGCGCTGCAGCGTGACCAATGTTGTGATGCAGCTGTTGCCATCAGACCATGCATGGCGTGTTGCTCACCATCAAAGGAAAAAGCGCATATGACTGTACAACAGTAGTCAAATTTGCTTTTCCCTGTGGTGAGCAGCAACATCATCTGATTCTGCCATGCATGATCTGGTGACAACAGCTGCGTGCTGTTCAGTGTTTCACCTTGAACTGGTTGATGTGAGCTGTTGTTGGTTGAAGCACCGTTGTTGCTGCTTGCAGCCCGGCCTGACCCATTGCTGCGTACTCCACTATGATGGTCCACCTCTCTGTGGCCGTCAGCATCATCACCTCCTCTGCCAGAAGCAGGTCTAGTCATCCGTACACCCATGTCAGCATCAGCATCCACATCAGTATCAGCATCCATGTCAGCATCAGCATCAGAATCCACATCAGCATCAGCATGTACATCAGCGTCTGCATCTGACCCAGCTTCATCTGAACCAACACGAGTGCTGCTTGCAACTGTGTCAGCTGCTTGAGTTTTTGCCGTGCTTGCTTGCTGAGCCTTCTGTTTCTCTTCTTGCAGCTGCATCTGCCTTGAAGCTAGGATCTCTGGAATCTCACTTGGCGCCAAAACTTCACTCAAGGTGATGACATGCTCCATCCACTCCACCTCGTCTTTGATGTGGTTTGCATGCTGCGCAACCAAACCTTGATCTTGAATTGGCTCAGTCCAAGTTGTCAACACATGGTGGCGTCAGTTTCTCAGCCAACCTGATCATCTCTTCCGTCTATTCTGTCACTTGATACACTTTGCATGCAAGACAACAATACTCGGACAGTTGTAGTGCAATGACAGGTGAGTGGTGACGTGCCGCAAATGCAATGCAGATCAGATCAGATCAGATCAAATCAGATCAGATCAGATCAGATCAGATCAAGACTCACCGCCATGACACCATCTCGGTAGAAGGCAACAGCCCTTTCTGACTGTTCAGCTTCTTGCAGCAGGGTCAGGGGGTAGCACCCCACCCCTGTCAGGCTCTGATCTGTCATCGCCCTGATCATGCCTAGCAGCACCGCCAAGTCAGCCGAATTCTGCAGCCGCGATCAAAACAAATGTCACGGCGGGGGAGTAGCACTGCTGAGTGATCAAAGGGCTGCAGTAGAAAGAAAAGAAAAGACTTTGCTTTTCGGCGTTTATCAAAGCAGAGCCCGAGGATGAGATACATTGGGCTTCCCTGTAGGGGTGCTGCAGTATGACATCAATAAGAACATCATGACAGATGGCTTGAGGAAAACGTTGTCCAACACAAACTCTGGAGGGCTGTCACAAGGGATCGTGTGTGAGCAGGAGCTTGCGGATCACGCTTGAGGGTGCAATGCATTGTGTATCAGTGCTTGTGGGTAAAAAATCATGACAATTTGCGTCTGGCTGAGCATGTTGATGGGTTTCGCAGCCGTGTCATATCAGATGACTCACGGAGAACAGCCATTGGGGACTGCACAAAGTGTATGAGACAGCAGGTGATTCAGGAAACTACCCAGAGCAGTAGTCTGCACGTACCTAGCTCATCATGACCCGGAAAGCGTAAATGTCATTGTTGACATTACACAAAGCAATGGATACTGCAACAGAGCAGGAGAAAGGGATTGGTTGGAGGGATGCTACTGGACAACAGGTACAAGTAACTGTGAAAGCCATGGAAGGTTGAGGTTGCTCTTCAAAGAGCAAAGGAAAGTGTCGAGAGCTTATGCTCTTCAGGTTTGCTTGTCTTGCTGCTGACAATTTACCTCTACGTGCAGCTACATTGACACTGTCGAAGCGTGCCCTTCATCACTCAGACAAGCATTTGGACGGGAGAGAGGAAGTGCAAAGTTGCGTGGTTATGCAGAGGTACAGCAACGCTCGCTTCTTTGCCACACTGGAGTTGATGGACACTCACTGGATGTCTGTCAGCTTCTGAACACCGAAGCGCGTGTAGGGTCCAGGTTCAGGATTTTAACCCTATGCAGCTTGCAGGTTTCAGAAGCAGGTTTCACCTGGAACACCATGACACACTGCTGCATGTCCTCTTGCTGGCCTGTATCCTGTGGAATCAAACAATTCATGGGCTCCCCATCTTCATTGACTGCAAAGTACACCGTCTCTAAATCTGCCCAGTGGGGCTGAGGGCTAGTCGGGGCAAAGCCCTGTTGAGGGCCAGGCTGGGAAGCGCCTCCTGAAGGGCCATGCCGGAAGGGGTCCTGATGGGAACCAGATGTGGAAGGATGCTCCTGAGGGCTGAGTGGAGGAGTGCCCTTCCCATGTGTTGAAACAGAGCTGGATGAGGTAGTATGTGGTGAAGTTGCAGAAGAAGACTTTGTTGATGGAGAGCTGGACGAGCTTGCATGTGATAAAGATGAGTCATCAGAAGCTGAGGAGCGCGTTGTGGAACCTGCAGCAGCAGCTGCTGGTGCAGCTGATGCGCTGTCTGATGACAAGGCATGCGATGTGGGTAAGGATGGCTGATGACTGTGCTGGCTGCCATTATGCATGTAAGGCAATTCAGGTGGCGCAGAGCCATCTGAGTGTGACCCATTCTGTCTGTAACTCAGGCCGGGATCAGAAGTCTGATGATCAGCGTGCCCATTTGAGGCCTGCTGCTGCTGCTGCTGCTGCTGATGTGATGACTCATCAAGGGCAGCTTCAATCTGTAGGGCAGAGCTTTCAGCCGCCGCTGTGCTATCTACCGATGACTCTTCCTGTTGCCGGAGTGATCTGGCATGCTGCAGCTGTTCCCGTCGACCTTCAGCCCTTCTGGCTGATGCAGCTGCTGATGCAGCTGCTACTGCAGCTTCGCTGGCCTGCTGCTGCTGCTGGTACACCTCTTCTGCTTCATCGATGGCATGTTCCAGATCCAGATGATCCAGGAAGGAGCGACCGTGCCTGCAGCAAAGCACAAGGATCTTGCTGATGCTCAACCACAAAATCATGAGAGAGGTGCAGTTGTAACCCTGACAATCTGGTTGAGGTCAATGCTTTTGTCTGCTGGTGGAGCACAGATGTAGGGCAGCACAGCCCATATTCAGGGTTTATGCCTAAGCAGTGAAAGTAGCCTGTATAGCCTAAACCCTGATCGGCAGATTTGCTCAAGTAAGGTACACTTCTCCACGTCTTCAGACGCACCCATGCTTCAGACAGACACATCATTTGATATGATGAGCTTGGCTGCATTGGGACAGAAGCTTGCTTTCCTTGATTTGTGCAAAAAGTCATCTACATTGCTCAGTCAGCTAATTTGGGGGTCAGCAGTAGCTCACATAAAGGCTGCCTTGTCCAAGGCATAGTGCAAGACGGCATGGGCAAAAAGCAAAAGCAGTTCTGAGCATGCGGCAAAGAAAGGAGGGGGGTCGCTGTTGCAAGAAGAGGAAGAGGACTACCACCAGAATCAGGAGCAGCAAATACAAGAGGGACAGGGGAGCAGAGAGATTGAGGCGGCAGAAGAGGGAGGCAAACAAGAACAAGAAGACAAACGAAGAAGAAAGAAGAAGAAGAAGAAGAAGGAGAGGAGGAGAAGGAAGAAGAAGAAGAAGAAGCAGAAGCAGAAGAAGAAGTACAAATAGAAGAAGTAGGGGATGTTGGGTGCAGAAGGAAGAAGAAGCATAGGAATATGAGACAACACAAGGAGGAGGACAAAAGGGATCACCTGCGCTCCATCTCAGCTCTGACTTTGGGGTCCTCAAGACGTGACCCAGCAGCTGCAGCCCTGTCTGTGTCTGGATCAGCGTCTGTGTCTGTATCACTGTCTGTGCAGCGCTCAATTTTGAAGGTGAGCAGGGCCCACAAAAGGCCTATGACCCCAGCAGCAACCACAATGTTTCCCAATGCACTCCCAAAAAACCTGCAGCTCAGTACCTCATGAACTCAGCACTCATAGTCACGACTCAGCACTCAGAGCCGTAACTCAGCACTCAGAGCTGTGACTCAGCGAACACAGTCGTGGCTCCAACGCTTCAACACTGACATAGACCTCATCAGTGCAATGATCACCAAAGCAACGATTTTGCCAATGCACCCCCCAACTACATGTGTATCTCCAAGGCATGTTGAGACCTTCCATGTTACATTAAGAGGCAAACATTGCATACCAACCAAAAGTTGGTACCTTGTATGTGGAGAAAAGTTACCTGGCAGTCTGAAGAATATTCGCTCTCATGGCAGGTCCTGCTTGCATGAGCATCTGCTGCTGCACTAGTTGTTCCCTCTCCTCCTGTGCCAAGCGCAGCTCTTCCTGTTGCACCTGCAGGGGAGCTTGCTATCAGGCTGGGTCATGCATGTGTCTGCATGTGTGGCTACAGACAGCTCTTGAGGATATACAAACACAGCGATTGTTGGAGCAACTGCATTTTGTGGTGGAAATCTGAATATGGATTCAAATGGCTGGGGACTAGAAGCAGGCGTCGCGAATTAAAAAAACCCTTTTAACTAATTGAATGGCGGCTGGTCCAGAGTACAGGGTGCACAAGATGTTCATGCGCATGTGTGCATTCGTCAAATGATGCCAACTTGGGCCTACCCAAACGACGTCTGTGCAAGTTGATTATGTACGTAAACATAGGGTTGCATTATGTGTAAAGAGTGTCACAGGCCCATGACACAGATTGAGATGTTATGTAACAACAGGCAGTGCATTCTATGCAGTCTGAGTTGGCATGACAATCCAGGATTTGCCATGGAAAGATTGGGTGAAAATGTTCATGATAAATTAGTTGGCTTGATAGCATGCATGCTGTTGGGCAGCAAGTTTGTGCATGTATGTAGCTCATCTGCTTTCAGTAATCCGGCCGGGTACAAAGCGGCAGCGTGGACAACACAATCATGCTGTGGGCTGCTGCTTAAAAAGGCTTCCTGTATCATTGCTGAAAGACATAGACTTATACATTTACTTTGCATCACAGCCATGACATGACTTTGTGCGGTTCAGGAGGTTGCAACAGCATGTGCAACAGGATGATTTGCAGTGATGACCATACCTGCCTGTTCTCCTGTGCCATAACCACTTCCTGTTCATCATCAGAGTATGCTGCTTCCACCGGCACTAGCACGCATCTCCTGTTCTTGCTGACAGGCATCACATTCTCAGGAACCTTGATCACAAACTCGAGTTTCTGACCTGCTGCAAGGTAAGGATCACCTGCAGCAGCATGTGCTGATGAGTATTGCATATGCATGAAATGAGTTGGTGCAATAGCCATGCCTCATCAGAAGACAAAGAGGCTATGCGGCTTTGCTGTTGCAACATTGCCTGCAGACAGTGAGCAACAGCTGACTAATGATGCTGACATCAGCACACTGCATATAACACGAAGCAACACATGTATGCCAGAGGGAATTTATGACAGCTCACCTCCGTTAGCTGCTTGCAACTTGGCTTTGGAAAAGCCAGAGTCAGCTGAAAGTGACTCCAAGGTGTCGCCGTCCTGGACAGCCAAGTGAACAACTACCGACCTGAATGACAGCTTGTGGCGTTTGAGGCTTCTGGCTTGTGCCGTTTGTGGTGTGAGAGGGCGGTTTAAGGTGACCTGCATACCTTAGGGTGCTTGACTGGCTTTGCTCTGATGCCCGACAACAAAGGCTACGCCGCGGTGCTCGCCTCTTGCAGGGCCTGCATGACTCCTGAGCTGCCCATGTACGCTTTATGCTTCCGGAACCCGCAAGCGTTAAGCGCGTTGCCAGTTGAAGATCCGATCTCGGAAGACAGCGTCTTGAGGCATAGCTGCTGTGCACCAGCATAGCGGCAAAAAGCCTATTGCAGTCGAGCTGTGTGAGCGTTGGCCGCCAATGTACTCATAGTTTTTTGCATCAAGGTCACGGAACAGGCCGCTGGCGTTTCGGTTGTAGAGACAAGAAGAGGAAGAGGTTTGTCTAATAACAGCAGACAACTCCGGCAGTAAAGCAGCAATTTGTCGGCTGCTGTGTCTGGTCTGTATTTTGGTTCCCTACACTGTTCTAGTCACTCCAATCACAAGTATCCTGTCATTGAGTGCACGCATCATTTAATAGGTATGATGGTCTGCAACACCATGCGTGATACTGGACAATGTCACATTTGCCTCTTGCGCTACAGCTACGATAAGCAGCTTTGTGCTGCCGAGGCTGCAGATGGGTTTCAGAGAGACAAAAACTACTTGAACGTACTTCATCAGTGATCTCACAAACTATCGGCCTATGATTCATGTGTCCAACTTAGCTCTCTGCCAAACTATCTATGATCAGTGTGTAGCCTTCTGGCACACTGGCCTTGTGCTTTATACACTCCAACAGCACAGCTACATCATTCACAAGATCCAGGCCAGGCTGCTTTGCAAGATACATCAGCAAATGGAAGTCTGCTAATCTCTGCCAGTACGGCTTGCTGGAATTTTGTCGCATGTACTGCTTAAATTCAGAAGGCCCTGCAGCAATACAGCAGCATCAGCTTCTGTCCTGATCTTGTTTGACACCATTCACATCAATAGCCTCTGCTGCAAGTTCACACATGCATGGTAAACATCATGCCAGATTGCACCGTCGTTGGCAGTCTTCACAGAATCATATAACACTTACCAACTTCACAGCGGCTCATTACGGCCAACATGTTTGTGAAATGCTACAGAGACATGCATAAGCTACTTGCCTTGGGGTAGAAGGCGGTTCTCTATGGGGAAGCCTGCTGTCAGGGGTCCCTCATGATCCATGATCTTGACAGGAATCAGGAAGTAGTCATTGTCAACCTCCTTGACGTCCTTGCCCGCCACAATGACAGGCTGCTTGTGTGTAGGTTCCTGCATTGCAACAAGCCACTGGCAGGGTGGCACATGGTAGCAGTCTCACATCTATCATCCTCTGAGTACATCCTGATCTCGATAGACTTATCTCCTTGCCCAACATTTCACTGCAGTGTAAGGCTGACAAGTTGCTGCTCTGCTAGTTGCCCAGGCACGAACTCTGGCAAAGGCACAGTTGAGATCGTGCACATTGCTCTGTGGAGGAAGAACCCATTTGACATGTACCGCAAGCAAATGGCTGGCCGTAGTCATCAAATGGGTTTCCCCCCGGGGCCAGTCGCGCAATCAAGTGTGCCTTTGCCAGAGTTCCTGCCTGGGCTGACGGCGTGTCATGGTCATGAAACACGCTCCCTCCCCGAGGGGGCAAGTTGCACAAGCCACTTGCTTTTGCGGCCAATGTTTCGCACCTGAACCTGGTTCCTGAAGACCCCACAGATCGGCGTTGCAAGCTCACACAACATGTGATGCCCTGATGCTGCTTTCCCAAAACACACTGTGCTATTGATGCTTCCACACCACACTGGGATTTTTATACTTTCACGGCCTCCAACAGTGATGCAGGGATGGGGACAGGCACTGGTCCCCTGGGACCTTACCTTGGGATTGGTGAGGGTGCTGACACCGCTGGGTTCCTTCTGAACATCAAACCAGCCGGCCTTCACCAACTTCACACACTGATCTGAGACCTGCATGCAGCACACCCCATCATTGATGAGCTGCTGTAAACAAAAGACTGTGTACACAACAGCACAATGTCTCAAAAGGAGCGCCTTTGCTTCAGCACTTCTGAAACAACTTGGGATGATATGATGCCTGCCTGCAGCACAGCCTTCACATGGATGTGAAGAGGAAGACCAGCACCAGACAGTCTCAAATTGATATGCTTGAGTTGTGACCCTATGCCAAAGGGATGCGAGACACACGCAGGGTGGTTCATCTTACAGCTGGACACAAGAACCAATACAGGTGTGCGTAGGCAAACCTGCTATACAGGTGTACTGCTGTCACAATATGTTGTTGGACTTGCATGGTGGAGTCGATGCTCAGGCACATAGCAGCTGTACTGCATGCAGATGCGTGCATCACAAACAGGTGGCAGCTGTGATGTTATGCAAGGACAGCTTGGGTACACACGGCATCTCTACGTCGTGTCATGTTACGGCGCTGTCTTTTCTTGGATTTGCATTTGGTTTTTGCAAATCCTTACCTGAAAGGCTTCGAAGTGGACATCACTGCCTTCGTCTGACACAGCCAGGGACACCACGCCTGTCACGCAGTGCTCGCCCACCTCGTCCTGCCAGGCTGCCATCTGGCTGATCTCCTCTGAGTTCATGATGTAGTCTCGTTCTTTGCTGCTTTGTGTGAAGATCCAGCCGACCTTCTCCATCCTGAAGCAGCCAAAATAGTTCTGTTTCCAAAGGACAGCACGATGCTCAAAATATGTTGCACCTCAAAGGGTTGTCCATATTGCTCAAGTTATGTTGTGCCACTAAAACTTGTCTCTACCCTTGCAAGCCAAAATAGCATAAGATCACCAGCAGTCTGAACATCACCGTCTTCAATGTTAGATGTCACAGAAAACTGGCCTGCTGTCAGCACCATATAAGACACGTAACATGCCAAGCGCAGACAGGTAGTAGCCACACAAGTGTAGGGTCAAATACTTACAGCAGCAGCACGTGCAAGGCTGGAACAGGCCTGTTGTGGATGCAATCAAGCTCTCTATGGCAGCAATTGTATGCATGACTTGACAGCAAGACCTGAACGCATGCAAGGACCTATTGTGGATTCAACCAAGCTCTCTACAGCAGCAATTGTGTGCATGACATGACAGCGAGACCTGAATGCATGCGAGAGCGATGTCAGACCCACCCAAAAGACTTTGCAATGAAGTCTGCCCGCATCTCCTCCTCTGTTTCTCTTTCCATCTGCAGTGTCTCAGGGCTGGCCTCCTGCAGGTCGTGGACACACAACAGATCGTGAACCTGTCAAGCAAGACATTATCAGGTTGGTAGCCACATCATCACTTGACAACAACATCATCGGGTTGGTGTACACATCATCAGGTTGGTAATCACATGGTCAGGTTGGTAATCACATGGTCAGGTTGGTAACCACATGATCAGATTAAATAACCACATCGACAAGTTGCTGAGCACATCATCAAATCAGTAAACAGACCATCAGCTGTGAATGATCTGGGGGTTCAGACATCCATTGACCAAAAGTGAATATGTGGCATGCATGTCAAAATAGAGTATCTGTATACAAAAGAAAATGATCTAGGCCCTCATATGCAGTAGATCACATTATTTGGGCCAACAAGCCAGGTAAGCAAGGACACCGACAGGGTTTAGCCCAAAGCCACATCTGCACTGGGCTCACAGATTATCCTCTTGTTACTGAACTTACTTCCAAAGACACTAACTTTGTATCAGCCTCGGCTGATTACGTGATGGGCTTAGCAGCAACGACACAATGGGCTAGACACAAACAGCAGCACGTTCCAAAAGGGGTGAGTATCCTCAGACACAGCAGCAACCACAGCTGTACAATGAGTGCCTCACACAGTGTGTAGCTCAGAACTTGACAGAAACCCTGACGCAAACTGATGGAAGCAAGTGCTTTTGCTGAAAGGCGCCCATGCTTTAAAGCAAAGCGCTGCAAAGCATTTTGGTACCTGTGGAGGTTCGTATATTGCATGAACAGTCACATTGCCTTCCTCGTCTTTGTTGCCATACAAGATTCCACCATGCTTGATGGAAAACGCCAGAGCAGATTGTACATACGACTGAAACATGTTGGCTGCATGCTTGTCAAAGGACACTGACGCACAGTGTGGCTCCTCCTGCCTGTGCAAGCCCAAGCTGGGAATTAGCTCTTTGGGATACAGAAATGTCATTTGCTTAATGAACTTCCCCTTGCATGTGAATCTAATCAAAGCAACGCCTTGCCTATTTCTACATTGAGGAGATTACTTAGCTTCTCATTACAGCATAACGTGGATATCAGATGCTGCCTTGTAACTGACATCAGCTATTCAGTGATGAGTTAGCCATGCACATGCCACACGTGGGTGCTTCAATCATGAGTCATGCTGATGTCAGAGCTGCATCAAGCAACCCATGCAGGCATAGCAATGCGCGAGTAATTGTATGCAGGATTGTGAGTAGGAAAACCTCTACATTCGTAAGCCACAATGTGTTGCCACTCCATGATAAAGCAACAGAGGTGCTTTGCAACATGCAGAATCCCACCTTTCTATCCGTGTCTGCTTTGCTATCAGCTGTTCCACTGTCATCTTTGCCCCAAACCCTCGTCCCTCAAAAACTGACTTCTTGACAACAGATTCAACTGTACGCTCAAAAGGGTATTGCATGTAGATCTGCATGAGGAGAAGTCATTCTTGACCGCTGCTGCAGTGATGCACATAAGTTTGCAGTTGGAGGAGGGGTAGCCATATGGTGACTGCGTCAGTCGGTGTGGCACATCTGCTTGCAGAGCCTTTGATCTGCCGCTTACCATATCTCCATGCTGTACACCAGCCTGTTTGAGGCGCAGCTTGTTGTTGCTCAGGTCTTTGAATTGCTCTGGGGTCTTGGACAAAAGCTGCAGTTGTAGTTCCAGGCCAGGCTTAATATTAAGCTTGGTTGTATGTTGCTTGTAGCGTATGCAATTGCTCACCAATTTCTGATCTTTCGAAAGTGTAACGTTTTCTCGAGGCATACTCAGATCTGAGCTGATCTGTTGCCTGAGGGTACCCACAGTCCCAGCAGCATCAACTGTTATGCGCTCTAGCCCGTCCCTGTAGAAGCAATATCTGGCATTAATTGCATCGCTGCGTCCCCCAAGCCTTTGCATTTGTGGTAAACAGTGCAATGGTGGATGGGAACGGCAACAGGGACCGGCAGAGCTTGCCAACCTGGAGCGTAGTCTGATGATCATATTGACCCAGCCCTATGCAACGATACACCTCAAGCTTGTCACGGTCGTTGTGCTTTCGTACAGACCGACTGCAGCTTGAAACTGAGAAATGTGCGGAGTTAGTATGGCGTGTACAGCAGCGCCGTTGCGTGGCTAGTCGCGATCTTGGCTGAGACAATAGCGACCGAATGGACAGGAGATCTGCGAGGTCGAATAATCGATGACCAGGTAGCTCAACGGCAAATACCACTGTTTGCAAGACTGGCTTCCGTCTGCAAAGCACGCTGTTTCCGTGAACTCTTCCAAACTTCTGACGTTGAACGGTGAGTCAGAGGCAATATGACTAACGGAGAGCAAAAGCAAGCGAGGGCTACATATTTGAGACCTGGTCAACTGCGCAAACCTCGTATTGATCCACGTAGTGATTTCACGGCTGCTGGTCTGTCACATCACGTCTGAGCCTCTCCTTTTGCCACAGGACGAGCTCTTGGAGGGCTTTCTGCGCCACAACTAGTGCAGTGTGTCTGATCACCAGTCACCGGCAGTCCGTCTCAGCTTTACAACAATTACAGCCCAGGCTGTATTCCATTCATTGCCGTGCGTGCATGCAAGGCAGACTTGAGCCACTGTCGAGATACAAAACCCAGAGCACCTGTTGCTGACACAGCAGTGTGTTCTCTGCAATAGTCTGCCAGAGCTGTGACACACCTGGCAGAACAGGCAAGCAGGAATGGGACTCTCAGCGGATGATCCAAGACTTGGCAGGGTGGCCTTTGCCAAGCTGCAAGGGGATGGGCTTGAGTACTTCATTCGCAAGTATGAAGTCTTGCTTGGGCGGAAAAGCAAAAGCACAGAACTGGACATAGTGTTGGGTGAGAAGTTCCCTGAGCAAAATCTTCTGGATGTTGCATATTGCTGCTGTTTTGCTAATCTTCTTGAGCTGATGCAGGTGACAACATGAACATCTCCAGACAACATGCAAAAATTGCCTACAACTTCTCACTTGGTAATTTCAGCTCCTAAAGGTCAGGTGGACATTCTGCATATGTGTACCTGAGCCGGGTGCATTTCTGCTTCCAGGTGTCTTTGAGCTGACTGTCATGGGGAAGAATGGTGTCACTGTCAATGGCATACTGCATACACCCAGTTCTGCGCCACAGCAGCTGTACACTCAGGACTTTTTGCAAGTAGGAGAGCAGAAGTTCTTTTTCCTTCTCCCAAAGGGCACCAGCAGGAGAAGACCGCCAAGCGCCAGTCCTCCAGCGTATGTCTCGCTTGCTTTCATCCAGACCCACATAAACGTATTGCTTGTGAGAAGTGCAACGCGCTTATCACACTGTGGACTCAGTGTCATTTCAGCTGGCTTTATGCTTAGAAATGGGACACCATCCACATAGCAAGCAGCAGCATGTCATTCCAGAGCACATGGGCACAGCAATACATCTCGGAGTTTTTGACTCGCTTGCCTGCACATTATGTATCATGGTTGTTTGGCTCTGTATCTGCTTACATGCCATGATTACGACATCACTGTGGGTCTCAACTGTTTTAGCGCTCATGCAGAAGTAAGCCAGAGGGTGCAGCAGCAGCTGCTGAAGGGGAGCAAGTTCCATTCTCAGGGCCTGCTGGGGATGAACAAGGACCGGAACCCATGGATGCAGAGGCGCCAGCCCAGGCTGCAAACCCTGTCATGAACATAGAAATTGACAGAGGCAGCATCCAGCCACAAGGGACAGAGTCTTATCAGAATCAGAGGCTGAGTCACAGTGAAGCTCTGCCAGCAGCACAGCCGCAGAATTTGGCTGCTACTAGTTCACTTGGCAGACCTGTCATTCAGACATGATCCTTACCGATTGCAGGCACCAAGCAGTGCAGCTGTAAACCGCTGCTTTTGCACTTTCTTCCATCCCAGGCACTGCATTGGTACGCCCAGCAAGACATGCAACACTGTTGTTGCTGGCTGCACCAATGCCTTGTGCAACTCTTGATCTGAAAAAGCTTTGCAGATTGTATTGTAAGACATGCACAACGTGCATGAAACTTGTCTTTGCCGCACACTGGTTTGTTGCTTTATGCCTGCTGCTGGTCAGCATTTGTCGTGGAAGCCAATGGGACAAGCTACTTGAGCAGCATACGTTCAAGAACTGTTCTGAAGGACTTCAGATTCCTTTGCATCAGATTATAATTGGTTAATGATAAACAAAACTTGTGGGAAAGAAGTCTTGACATGTGTTGATGGCACTATCACAAGCTAGCTCACGTCGAAATATGCACCTTGCAATTCAGCACTACTGTTTGAACTCAAATTCTACTTGTTTCAATGCAAGGCAAGGACACAGGAAAGGTGACTGATGATACACAAATCTACACTTGAGTACACAGTGACAGGAAATGACAGGAGGGCTCATCAGGCCTCCATTTCAGTAGGGACAGTTTCAGCAGCAGGAACTTCAGCTGACTGTGGCTGCGGTGCAGGAGCCACTGCGTCAAAGTCCACCGGGAATCTGGTCACCCTTGGCTTGTCTGCTAGAATGTTGCGGCACAACCTGTAAAGGAACTCTGACAGGGTGAGCAAAACCTTCACTTGCTTGATGACAGTATACACACCCGGCTGTCAAACAGCGCAAGGCCAGATGGGATTTTGCAACTGCATGAGCTGACCTGTCAATCAAAGGAGGGTTTGGTGGGGGCTCCATTTCTCTGAGCTCCTCATCCCAGTACTCTGTGCTGACATAGTACCCTACTCTGATGAACTCCTGCTGAATGAGACAACCTTAGTCCAAGGTGTGCATACTGAATGGCTCCGCTCGTTGATAACTGAAGTGAAATGTCAAGCTCAAGCGGTGTGGCCGGGCACTGACCTGTTGGTTGTACGAGCAGGTAAGTAGCATGACTGTCACCCCTACTATGTCATCCTGTGGCAACTGTGCTGGATTGGGAGGCTCTGCCTGTACAGCAGATTAGGTCAGCGTATAAGCTGCTCAGGTGCTGTGCTGGTCAAAGTGTCAATCTGTGCTTACCTGAAAGACAAAGCGATAGCTGCCAGGTGCCACAGGTCCAACAAGCACACTGTCCAACACTTGATCATATTTTTCAGACTCTGGTGATCCAACGTAAATGAGCTTCCAGTCGAGGTCTGCAGGCAGGATGAGGTAGCATCAGTCGTCATGCAATTTGCAGCTGAGTAGAAGGTGTCAGCTGGTTGAGGCGCTCACCGTGCTGAAGAGGGTACAGGCATTCATACTGGATCTCCAGCTGAAGTGGGTTTTGAAACAGCGTGGGATTGTCAAGGACGTTTACTGACGCAATGTTGATGGCTGACATAACTTGGAATTACTGGAATGCCAATAGGCAGCACGGCACAGCTGCGATCTATTGAAACCACTTCGGCAAGATTGCAAAAACGACGAGCCTGCCAGCTGGCAGCCAAAGTGTGGGTAGGACGCTTGCTGTAAGATAGCTAAGATAACACTTGCAGATGCAACATGCGGGGGGAAGCTGAGAACGAGATGTTAAGGTTTTGCTGGCATGCCCCTTCACGAAGTGGTAGATTTTGTACAGATTACACTCACAACAAACTGCGGCAAGAGCTGATGCTTGTCTGTCAACAGTCAAGTGCTCGTGTGAAGGCAAGGTCGCGGGTAGGAATTTGAGCCGTGAAAACTCTGGATCTGTTGGCAGGCCATGCTGTGCTCGCAAAATCTATGTCATTATTGCTCACGCAATATGTATATATATAAAGTATGTATTTGTATGCAAAAGTAATGCAACAATTGTGCATTTGAGCATCATGCTGTGTGCATCGTAGACATCGAACAACTATTGCAATGCTGTCATTAGCATGCCATGCATGAGGCTGGGCTTGGAATTTTGACGAACAATGTCGTTTTCGGCTCTGACTGAAACGAGAGCACACACAGGAAGCTATAGCTAGCTACACATCAAAAGTTTTGCAGAATCAATTGATGTCAGGCAACAAGGTGCAGTTGAAGCCAGTCAAGTGGTCTTGTAATGCAGAGGCAAGGAGGGATATGAGTGCATCCACGTGAAGCCGCGTTAGGTCTGAGTGCAGTGAATGCTCCTGCGCTCAGGCCTCTAGAGTGATTGCCTGACATGTACATCAGATTCTTCTGTTGCTGCTTGGCAATACTTACTGATCAGACATGACGCTGTGGTCTAGGCTGACTGCAGACTTGCTGCATGACCAGGTTCAGGGACTGGAGTTCAGGACGCTGATGCGGTGGAAGGTGCAGTTCAAAGTTTGTTGCTTGCTTAGCCCTTGCACACTTCGGAATTTGAACATGACTCATCCCTTTAACCTAAATCCACGAAAACCTGAATCCCCGTCACGCTGCCGAATCGCACATAAGTACAGCTGAGGTCGAGCCAATCAGATTTTATCTTGCTCGCTGCAAGACTCTGTTGCGCTTTGTGCACCACAAGTATCTTAGGTACTAGTCGGCCGTAGGTTGTAATTGTACACGCTCTTTCGCATCGATCCGGATCAACATGGCTGCCCAGCTGGGTGCGGGCAAAACGAGCGCTCAGATCGGCCAGACGTCAACCCAGCAATGCTTGCACTCTCACTTGCGCGCAAGCCACAGCCAGGTACAGCGGCATAAACCCGATTTGAAATGACTTTGGGCACTGGTTCGTTTGGTGCGATCAGATCGTTGGTCCGTAATGTCAACCAGTTCAAGGCTTCATCGCAGGTTGCAAGGGGTAGTCATAGCTTGCACAGGTTCGCCGGCGGTCCTCTCCCCTCTGGATCCCGCAGGGTAAGCGTAGGGTCACAGATGGGGTTAGCAGCAAGTTGTGCGACCGTGCATCATCCGGCGACGCTCTTCGTTCTTGCAGGCTGCCTGTGGCTGTGGTACGCAAAAGGTTCGTGCCATAGCAGAGGTTGACACCTTGGTTCCAGCCATCGATACAGAGCCAATCAGAGTCAGCATCGGTGATGGCCCAAGTAAGATCAGGCCACCGACCGAAAACCTTGCTTCACCACAGGAACCAAAGCCCTTACCAACTGGTCACTGCATGCACAGGTGGAGGCGGGGGACTGTTTACTTCTACCAATCCCGAAATCCGCCGTGTCACACCCACCGCAAATGGGAGAACCAGAGTCAAGCTGGTGTACGTTGTCTTGGAGGCACAGTACCAATCAGCTCTCACTCAGGCAGTCAAGAACATCAACGCCAACCGCAGCAATGTCTGTGTGGAGGTTGTGGGTTACTTGCTGGAAGAACTGAGAGACCCCAGCAACTACGCAGCCTTTACCAAGGACATGGCAGATGCCAATGTGTTCATTGGATCCCTCATCTTCATAGAGGAGCTTGCAGAAAAGGTCTGATTTCTTCCCATTCCAGCCTCTCACCTGCATGATAATATCCTTCTGCAGATTTTCATCGTGCATCTTGGGCAGCGCAGCCCACAATGTCCCTTTCTACATTGACTTTCTGCGTTGCATGTTCCCTGTTGGTTGTCTCTACCGCTCTTTGATCAATGCACAGCATTGAATTGCACCAAAGCACTCATAAGCCAGCTTGCCCTGCCAGTCATCATCTGCTGGGGCCACTTGCAAGAGTCAGACTGTTGCCTTCACCCATTGCATGCCCAACTGTGGGCTGCGTTCTTTTAGTCTGCAGGATGAAGCAGCCTCTCAACTTTGACAGGCTGTGCGTACCAGATGCAGATCTATAGATCTCTTGTCAACACATTTGTGTGGTCAGCATCGTCTTGTCCGTAGCCTTGCAGATGACCTGGGCCTGATCTTACTGACACAGTTGCGTTGCCTGCAGATTGCAGCAGTCATTGCACCACAGAGGGATCGTTTAGATGCCTGCCTCATTTTCCCCTCCATGCCAGCTGTCCTCAAGCTCAACAAGCTTGGCTCCTTTGACTTTGCCAAACTCATGGGTGGCGCAAAAGCTGGTGCTAAGAAGGACTCCCCCATCAAGAAGTTCTTTGGCGCCCTGAAGAAAAACAACGACAACTTTGAGGAGCAGCTGCTGAAGCTGATCAGAACCTTGCCAGCTGTCCTCAAGTTCCTGCCTAGTCAGCAAGCTCGTGACGGTGGTAACTACATTCAGAGCCTGCAGTACTGGCTAGGCGGGAACGCTGAGAATCTGGAGAATCTGGTCCTGTCTACTGCTCAATCATATGTCCCTGCCCTCAAGGGGGTTGACTTTGGGTGTGAGGACCCTCAGCTCTTCCCTGAGGTTGGAATCTGGCATCCAATGGCACCAGGTAAAGAAACTTGTGCTTTTACCAACTCTGTGAGCTTTGAATGGACAGAAGGCAGAGTCCAACTTTTTGTATATGCTGCTGTTGACTGATAGCATGACCGCCTCACACACAACAGCACAGCTAAGGGGCGAGGTCGAATTTCTGGAAATTTGGGTTGCATGTCAGGTAGTTTTTTACCATGATTTGTGCCTGTTTTAGGCCCTCACAGTTGATCACAACAAGCCAACTTTGGCAGCTGACTGAGCAAAGAGCCCAAAGAGCCCAAAGAGCACCTTGTACACGCAGCTATTCACGACTGTGTGTATCTCTGGAAAGACATGAGTTTGATGAGCGAATGAGTGCGTGATCCTCAGCAGCATGTTTCTCAGGGCAGGGATCGAACACATCATCATTGTCACACAGGCATGTATGAGGACCTCAAAGAGTACCTCAACTGGTACGACACAAGACGAGACACAAGGTTTGCGGCGGACGCGCCAGTCATTGGTCTGGTGCTACAACGGTCTCATCTGGTGACTGGTGATGAGGGCCACTACTCTGGAGTGGTTTCAGAGCTGGAGGCCCAGGGTGCCAAGGTACAGCGTGTGTTCATTGCACCCTCTTGTGGAACAGGTCTTGCTGCATTGCTCCAACCTGCATTGTTTGTTGCCATTCAGCATGCATTGGCGCAGAATGTGTTTTGGTGACACTTTGCTGTTTTGTGCAATTGTTGTCTCTGCTCAGATTTGTATGAGGCCATAGTCCAGGGCGTCAAAATTTAGGGCATCATTGAGTGAATTGGTATGCCCCCTGCTTGAATCAATCAGGGTGCTTTCAGGCTGTGCATGTCAGCAATTTGAACATGTCAGTGCGGGGTACTCTTGCAGTGTATTTAGCCTGCAGCAAGCATGGCATTTCAGGACAAAAAGCATGGAATGCTACATCCACGGCTGGTGCAGGTTGTGCCTGTGTTTGCTGGAGGATTGGATTTCAGCGCCCCAGTCAAAAAGTTCTTCTATGACCCAATCTACAAGAGCACCAACTTTGTGGACTGTGTCGTCTCACTCACTGGGTGAGCAAGCAGTCTTGCTGTCTGTTGCCTCGTTCCATTCCAGGATGATTGATTCAAGAGAGCATGAACTTCAAATTACCTTGTCTCTGTGCTTATACATTTGTCACTGCTCGCAGTCTTGCTCTTGCTTCCAAGGGCACATGTCTCCCTAGTGACCCCAGTTTCTGCCTTTCAAGGCCAGGAAGTTGTGCCCTTGCATAAGTCTCGGATGACAATGTAGGTTTGCATTGGTGGGAGGGCCAGCGCGACAAGATGCCCCCAAGGCTGTGGATGCCTTGAAGAAGCTGAACGTCCCATATCTAGTGTCCCTTCCTCTGGTCTTCCAGACCACAGAAGAGTGGATGGCTTCAGAGCTTGGTGTGCACCCTGTGCAGGTTGCTCTGCAGGTGGGTACATACCCCCATGCAGCCCCTGATGATGTCTGAATTGAGGTCATAACTTTCAGGCATAACAAGCTTTGTTGCCAAGGGGAAAAGACACATTAAAAGCAAGTGTGGTGCACATTCAAGCCTGACATTGCCATGTTTGGTCTGTTTGCTGACAGCCACGGTGAAGGAAGTGTACGCACAGTTTTGTACAGTGGTCAGCCATGACTGATCAGGTACAGAAACTGCCTAATTGACTCCAATTGATTGGGTGGTGATCTGCAACCTTGCTCCTCATTGCTGGGGGGCTTGAACCTGTATTCAGAGCTGTGATCGCTGCATGCTGGTGCTGGTGGTATCACCTGCAAAGGTGTTGCGCATTGCTGAAGGTGTCGGGTCTTCTGCAAAGCCCCAAAGGCCCCCAATGAAATTGCTGGAGCCTAGATCCCATTTTCAAACCGTAAGTAACTGTATGGTGGTGCAGGTGGCATTGCCTGAGCTTGATGGTGGAATTGAGCCCATTGTGTTTGCTGGAAGGGACAGCAACACCGGCAAGAGTCACTCCCTGCCTGACCGTATCGACGTGCTCTGCAGCAGAGCCATCAAGTGGGCCAAGTAAGCCTTGCTGCCCTGCCCTCCTGCCCTACTCTTTGCCTTCTCCTGCTCTGACATGATAAATGTGTCCCCTGCTGCATGTGAGCATGCGACACAGATCAGTTCCACCAAGCAAAATGCTCTTGGGCAGCAGGCAGACAGAGTTTCTTTTCTTTTCTTGTGTGTGTGCATCTGCATGTATTGCTTCAGCATTCAGTTGTAGGTATGCAGCTGATGTACAGTACATAAGGACAGACTGTATGCCAACTTTGCTCATGTCTTGCTTGTGTTGCAGCCTCGCCAAGAAGAAGGTCGCCGAGAAGAAGGTGGCCATCACAGTCTTCAGTTTCCCACCTGACAAGGGCAATGTTGGCACAGCAGCCTACCTGAATGTGTTTGGCAGCATCTTCAAGGTGCTGCAGGACCTCAAGGCGCAAGGCTACACTGTTGACGGCGTGCCAGAGCAAGAAGAGGACCTCATCAAGCTGGTGAGCCATGGGATCAGAACCTTGCTTGTAAATAGCATGCTGATGTGAGGTCATCTGTTGTGTTGTTAGCATTGCCTTGAACTTCAAGGCAGAGCAGTAATGCTGCAAATGAGCAACATAGATTGTATGCAGCTGGGAGCTGCTGCATGCTCTGCATGTTGCATCTGGGCGGGAAGCTTCCCTTGCGGACAATTTTGCTGTGCACATGTGCTGCCTGGAGTCAGGAAAGCAGATGCAACAACTGAGACCTGCTTCTTGCTGGCATTGTTTCCCTACACACATGCCGCAATGCCAGGCATCCTTTTTCTATACACATGTCTCAATGCAAGGCAATTTTGGCTGTGCAGATTCTGAATGATCAGGAGGCACGCTTCAACAGTGCAGACCTGAACATCGCCTACAAGATGAATGTGGATGAGTACCAGAAGCTGTGCCCTTACTCTGGGGAGCTGGAGGCCAACTGGGGCAAGGCCCCAGGTACCTGCCCTGCCCCTACAATGCTTGTGCCCGCTTGCTGTGCTGTGGCATGCAATGGCCGCACAGTTCTGCTTAGTTTATTCTGAAAAGCACTGCAGCATATGTCCTTGCATGCTGTGATGTACACTGCCATCCTTTGAGCAAGCAGCAAAGCATCCAACAAGCCCTGCTCAAGCAAAATTGCTCTGCTCAGTTGCCTGGGCTCAGACTCAGGCTGGTTGTGCAGGCAAGCTGAACTCACAGGGCCAGAACCTGTTGATCTATGGCAAGCAGTTTGGCAACGTGTTCATTGGTGTCCAGCCCACCTTTGGGTATGAGGGTGACCCCATGGCCCTCCTGTTCAGCAGGAGCGCTTCCCCCCATCACGGCTTTGCTGCCTACTATACCTTCTTGGAGAGCATCTTCAAGGTAGGCAGGGTTTCCAGGTTGCAGTCTGACAGCAGTGCGACTGCTGTGTACTTCACTTTTGCGGCAGCTGACATCTGACAGCATCATATGCAATTTTAGTATATGCACTCTGTAGGCATATGCAATTTTAGTACTTGAACTCTGTAGGCCTATGAGCACCTCACAAGCATGACCAACTTTGCTCCACGCCATACACAGGCTGGTGCACTTTAGGGCTCTTTGCCGTCAATGGCTGTTTGGCAGTAAGGGCCGTTTGGCACTTGGAGCTCTTTGGAGTGCATGCCTGGAGCGCAACTGATCATGTCAGTCCTTTGCCAGCTCCTCACTACATTTCCAACTGCTGACCAAGCGCTGTCAATGACATGCAGGCTGATGCAGTGCTGCATTTTGGGACTCATGGCTCCCTGGAGTTCATGCCTGGAAAGCAAGTGGGCATGTCAGACCTGTGTTTTCCTGACAGTCTGATTGGCACCATTCCAAACATCTACTACTACGCCGCCAACAATCCGTCAGAGGCCACCATTGCCAAGAGGCGGTCCTATGCCAACACCATCTCCTACCTGACACCCCCTGCTGAAAACGCTGGGCTGTACAAGGGTCTCAAGGTGGGTGTTGCCATTTGCGTGGTCACTCAAGTTGGCTGTTGTCGATTGCGCTGTTACTCGAGGTGGGTGTTGCCAATCAAGAGTTGGATGCAAACATTGAGCAGCTTCCTTTTGCAAGGGTTTGTTTGGGCAGACTGCATCAGCGCTGAATTCAAGTGACCATAAATACTGCATCTACAGCACTTCGCCAAAACAGCATGAGAAAACAGCAGCTGCACATTTACTTCATGTTGTCCGAGTCTGCATCAATTCCACTGCTAAAACCCCTGTATCTGCAGGAGCTGAAAGAGCTGATTGCCAGCTACCAGACTCTGAGGGAATCTGGGCGAGGGCCTGCCATCTGCAACACCATCATAGAGACTGCTAGACAGTGTAATCTGGACAAGGACATCAAGCTGCCTGAAGAAGACGCAAAGGAGCTAGATCTAGCCCAGAGGGACAGCCTTGTAGGCCAGGCCTACTCCAGGCAAGTGCCCTTTCATACTGTTCATACTCTTAGAGTTGAGGTTCTAAACCCAAACTGTAATAACTATGCTGCTGCACGTGAAGTCTGCATTGCATGTTGGCTTGATGCAGGCAACACCATTATGGCAGTCTGTTTGGTTTACATGACTGTTGGTCGGCGGCTCAGTTGACAGATTGGAAAGCACTGCTGGAAAGCACTGCTGGAAAGCACTGCAAGGTCATGATAGGACAGCGTCGCTGTCTCACTGTTACCATACAAGGCAAACAAGACACTCAAATACAGTAGACAAAGCATCAGCACGCAGGGCGACCAAAGTCAAGATTAATTTTAATTTGTGGCTGATGGGGGCTGAGCTGTGGCTGATGTCCTTCTGCCCATTGCAGCCCTGGTTTATGTTGCAATATCTGACTGAGTGTCGCTACTGAATGCAGGTTGATGGAGATTGAATCACGGCTGTTGCCATGCGGGCTCCATGTGGTGGGCAGCCCCCCAACAGCCATGGAGGCCATTGCTACATTAGTCAACATTGCCGAGATTGACAGGCCTGAGGGGGACCCCCCCGTGAAGGGCCTCCCCGGCATCCTAGCCCGGTCCATCAACAGGAATATGGAGGAGATCTACCTCAATAATAACAGGGTATGTAGTGGCTTACACTGCATGGAACTTAGCACTCAGATGCGTGCCCTCATGGAATTCAGCACTCAGACAGATGCACTCAGATGCTCTTCTGAAGACTTGTCAAAAAGTCTGTACTGCAATGCATGGCTGCGGTGTTGGCTGCATCAACAGCAACATGCTGCCAGGCTGTGTGTCAGACTGTTCTTCACACCATTGCCTGTGCCTGAGCTTAGGTGGCAGTGGATAATCGTGTGGGTCAAAGGTTTTGCACTGTTGTGATCTTTGCTGTGTGACCATGTATCACGCATACTCTGGCTGCCTGGCATGTTGCTAGCATCCTCCTTCCTTGTTTGAAATTTGTTCGAGGAGTCAGCTGCATGCAAGGCAGCCAGATTATGTGTGATACATGGTCAGGAAAGCCTCACAGGAGGCAAGTGTAACAATGCGACGTCTTTGACCTCACTCTCAGTCATAATGGACATTGCTCAGTGCGAGATTTGCTTTCCTTTGTCGACTGTGCAAGGCACCTGAGCAAGTTGCGCTGAACCCCTTGTGCTTCTGCTTTTCTCCGTTAGTTTCTGTTGTTTTTGAGTTGGCAGCAGATTGTCAATCCTTCTGCAACACTGCGGGGTGTCTCGCAAGATGTTGCAAGCTGAACCACCCGTTTTTACTTCCCCACCTGTTTTGTGTCATGTTGTTTTGCGTTGTTTTGCAAGTTGCAGCAGATCATCACTCCTTCTACCAACTGTCCTGGGTGTCTTGCAAGACCTCACACTCAACCACTCGTCTTTGCTTTCCCTCCTGCTTTCTTTTGTGTTGCTTTGCAAGTTGCAGCACATTGTCACTCTTTCCACAACTGTGCAGGGTGTCTTGCAAGATGTGGAGCTGAACCAGAGGATGACAGAGGTGTGCAGGAAGGCGGTCAGAGCCTTTGTGGAGGATCGCACTGACAAGGATGGTCGTGTCAGCATCAAGGCGCTCAACAAGTTTGCTCAGATGACTGGCTTGGGAGCACAGGAGCCTTGGGTCAATGTCATCAAGGTGTGCCTGTTATGTCCAGGCGTCACAATGCGGTTTTTGATACATATGTTCAATTTCTACTTCACTGGAGATTTGCGCAACCTTTGTAAAACGACACATCACCCTTTTTGTAAAGCTACACATCACTCTTTCCACAAGACATAAAAAGCCTTGCAGGCAACCGTGTGGGTTTCATGTGTGCTTCTCTCTGCTGATGCCTGATAGCTGAAAGACATGCAAATGCCTTTCATTCACTTGCATTGTAGTCCTGCTGATGGCTCACGCTGAGATTGTACAATGTGTTGTGCTTCAAGCTGCATGCTGTATCTTACAATGCTGCCTTACACTCCGGCACTTTTCATAACTCTGAGTGCAGCCTTCAACATCTGCCGTAGCTGTCAGTACTGTCAGAAACATAGGACACGCGTAAGATGTCTTCCTAGAGCAGAAATGCCCGATACTAGCCTTACAGCGTCTCTGAAAGGTGGTTTATCGTATTCAATGGGTGTTCCTCTAGAAAAATGGGGTTTCTAAGTTTTCAGAGTCAAGGTCCCCCTCAATGATTCAGGATAAGCATGGTGACAGGTGGCAGCAGGGACACAAGCTACTACAGACAGTATGGCTTTCCATACAGTGACAAGCTACTTTAAAAAACTCAGCAAATATGTGACAAAGCAGAGATATATGTTGGACTGATGCAGGACACTGAGTTCAAGAAGGCTAACAAGGACGAGTTGCGCAGCCTGTTTGGCTACCTGGAGTTCTGCCTCACACAAGTTGTGAAGGACAATGAGCTGGGCGCTCTAGAGCAGGTGTGTTCAAATTTGAAGGCTTGCTTGTTCTGGCCTGCTGTGCTGAGCTATGCTGTATTGACACACATCAAGCAAGGGACACCTCAAACCCGTTCATTTGTCACCCAAGACAAAGTGCACTGGTATGCATTCCAGAAGGGGTGTATGCATTGACCACTTCTAGTTTGGACAACTGATACACCTCATGAGCTGCTGTGACATCTAGACAGGTCTGCACAGAGGCTTTATTGTGCTGTGTGTCTGTGGCAAGCACATCATGCTCTGCTCTCTCCTCAGTTTGAAGCTTACAAGCTCGTGCTGTGCTATGTGACAGGCGCTGAAGGGTGGGTATGTAGAGCCAGGCCCCGGAGGTGACCCCATCAGGAACCCCAGTGTACTGCCTACTGGCAAAAACATCCACGCCCTAGACCCCCAGAGTATTCCCACCCAGGCTGCCCTCAAGTCTGCTAGAGTAGTTGTAGAAAGGTACAAACAGTCATTTTGCATTAGTGACATACAGGCCTTTGTTTCACTGGAATCTTGACCAGTTTCTGAATTTCAGTCAGAGCACACAGCTTTGGGAAGGTATATTGGCAGCAATTGGTGTGTGTGTACGTCTGAGCAGCTTTTCAGAGGCTTGCTTTAGGACCACAGAAGCTCTCTTTAAATTATATGTAGCAGGTTGCTGCAGAAGTCAAGTATGCCTGCGGCGCTTATTGCCAAGTGTGATTCATGCGCATGAGCAGCAGAGCTCTGTTTTGCCTGTTGAGTGTGGTTCGATCACATCAGATGCATGCTTGGGTTGTTCAAGTCTGCATACACCAAGCCGGCAACTACTCTTGCATCTTGACCCACCAGTACTGTGTTCCAGGCTGCATACACTGAATCAGCACTACCCTCCTGTATTGGCTTATCAGTGCTGTGTTGCCTGACAGGTTGCTAGAGCGTCAGAAGCTGGACAACGGCAACGCCTGGCCTGAGACCATTGCTGTGGTCCTCTGGGGAACTGACAACATCAAGACATACGGAGAGTCCCTTGCACAGGTACACACCGGCTACCAGCACTCTTGCTGTGTTGGCCAGAACTGCTGTACTGTTAGCCGGGTGTGTCGCACTGGAGTCCACAAGCTGTTTGTGTTTGTCTGTGGCTGCTGTTCATGGTGGGCATCAAGCCAGTACTGGACCATGTGAGAAAAATACAAAGCTTCCGCTTTCACTGAATAAAAGTGATACAAAAGTGCAATGTTGCTGCTTCTGTACACATCATGACATGGCTTGTGATTGGTGCAGGTGATGTGCATGGTAGGTATTAAGCCAGTGCCAGATGCACTAGGCCGAGTCAACAAGCTAGAAGTCATCCCACTAGAGGAGCTAGGCCGGCCTCGTGTGGATGTGGTTGTCAATTGCTCCGGAGTGTTCCGAGACCTGTTTGTGAACCAAATGAACCTTCTGGACAGGGCTGTCAAGATGGCGGCTGAACTAGACGAGCCTGATGACATGAACTTTGTGCGCAAGCATGCCAGGCAGCAGGTGGGTTGGCCATCCTTCTTCCACTCACTGTTTGTCTGTATGTATGTCTGTCTGTCTACATGTCTGTATGTGTGCAAATTGTGATTGATACTGTTAACTTATGTGATCTATACAGGCTGAGGAGATGGGCATCAGCATGCGGCAAGCAGCCACTAGGATCTTCAGTAATGCATCCGGTTCCTATTCCAGCAATGTCAACCTGGCTGTGGAGAACTCCAGCTGGAGCGATGAGCAGCAGCTGCAGGAGATGTACCTCTCCCGGAAATCCTTTGCCTTCAACAGTGACAGGTTTGTACCCGTACAGGAAATCTTTTGCCTTCAACAGTGATGGGCTTGTCCCTTTGTACGAAACTTTTTCTAGGACATCCTTTGCCTTCAACAATGACAGGTTTGTTCACACCATCCTTTTCTTGACAACTATACCGAGGGTTCACTTTCACGCAACAGACTCTCTCTCTCTCTGATAAAGACCCCGCTGGCCAGGCTTCAAGCTAGCAGTAAGATGTGTTGTGCAGCCCCACTTCAGCTCTTGATTTTGTATCTTCTATCTTCAGCCTTGGCTGTACTTTGTGTAGTCATTGCACCGTCTTGTGTTTAGTCATTGCATCGTCCTCTGTGTAGTTGTCGCATGATCCATCATGCTGTCTTGAAAGGTGTGTCGTCCTGCTGCAGGCCTGGAGCTGGTGGTGAAGAGCAAAGGGAAGTGTTTGAGTCAGCCCTTAAGTCTGTAGATGCCACCTTCCAGAACCTAGACAGCAGTGAGATCAGTCTGACCGATGTTAGTCACTATTTTGACAGCGACCCAACCAAGCTGGTATCAGGACTCAGGACAGACGGCAAGCTCCCATCGTCATATATTGCTGACACCACTACAGCCAATGCTCAGGTGTGTTTACTTACTCTGAATCACACAGTGCATGGCTTACTTACTCTGAATCACACAGTGCATGGTATGGTAATTGCAAATCAGGGTTTACACTATTGCTGCCCTGGGGTATGCATGGATTCTGCTCCAGAGAGACTCCAAATGGGTAGACTGCAGGCCCCCAACATGAGTAGACTGCAGGCCATCTAAAGCCAATGCTTGTACGCACACTATGTAACAGCTTGCTTGTCTTATATAATCCTGCATGCACTGTCCAACAGTGCTGTTGAAATTTGTAAACAAGGGCGTTCAAACAAATACTCAAAAGTGCCAGAGTAGTTCTGTCATTGCTCAAGTCAGTCAAGTCTCTCCCATTGCTGTGTCCTTGCTCAAGCTATGTTGCTTACAATGCAGGTGCGATCACTAGGGGAGACAGTCCGGCTGGATGCTCGCACCAAGCTGTTGAACCCCAAGTGGTATGAGGGCATGCTGAACAGCGGGTATGAAGGTGTGCGTGAAATCCAGAAACGTCTGACCAACACTGTCGGGTGGTCTGCCACATCAGGACAGGTAAGGCTTGTTGTCTGTTGATGCAGTTGTATCATTATGCTTTGTGCAATTGAGACCTGCCAGTAATCAGCCGCAGTGTCATGTTCTGAACACTGTGTTACTGACAAGCCTCCTACGAACTGTTTGCAATTCAAAGGTGTACTCTGCTTGTCAACATTGCTCTGTGGCATGCTTCCACACGACGCCATGTGGCTCGTCAAGCACCAAAGTGCATTTGCAGCACATGATCCTACATGTACAGACCAAATCCAGCAGCATGTGATGCTGCTTGAGTTAGCATCTGTACATATGTGATCATGTGCTGTAAACACGATTTGGGGCTTGGAGAGCAACGAGGCCTCTTTGTGAAAGCATGCTGCTGCTGCACATGTTGCAGCTACTGCTGGTCCTCAGCTGTAACTGTGCTTCATTTGTGATGTGCATGCTGCAGCATTGTAAACAGCTTTGTTGACAGCCGGTGCCTTGCCATGTGCAGGTGGACAACTGGGTGTATGATGAGGCCAATACAACCTTCATTGATGATGACGACATGCAGAAGCGTCTCATGGACATGAACCCCAACAGCTTCAGGAAGCTGGTTGCAACTTTCTTGGAGGCCAATGGTCGTGGGTACTGGGAGGCCACACCTGACCAGATTGACAGACTGCGCCAGTTGTACATGGATGTGGAGGACAAGATTGAGGGTGTAGACTAAGCAGCCCAAGCCGCCCCCCAGCCTCCCCTAAGCCACCCCTCTGAAATCTGTGGACACGTCATGCACTAAGCAAGGGTGTTGATGAGGTTCAGGTCAATTTTTGTTAGCAGACTTTCTTCTTTTGACCTGGTGTCCTTGTCCTGTTGACGTGGAGCCATTGTTGGTCTGTGTTCTTGTCACCCAATTCTTTATGAGCTCAGCGTACTGGCTATAGACCGCAATCAGATGTGTGTATGTGTCACGTCTTGCTATTCACACGTATTTGCTGCAGAGGAAGTCAGGGACTGTTGCTACATCTACCTCAAGCAAACAGTGATATACTGCAGTTGCCTTTGTAATCGTGCCTGTTACTCTCGTGAAGAAAGTGAGCACAAGGGTGATCATTAATTCTAGGATTAGCAGGTTCATGCACCTACATGCTGCAACTAGCGAGAGCTCAGAGATGCATGAGACAGATCCAGTGTCGGCATGAGCAGGCGTTGTACTTGACTTAAAGTAGTTGCTGAGCTCTTCTCAACCCCGAAGAGTCCATCATACAATGGAATTCTAAAGCGTTGCACGATGCCGATGACAAATCTGTCTTGGTTAATAAGGTCAAGTATTTCGTGAGCACGCAGAACAGGCCACCCAAACTGCACAAATTAGACTGTTGTAACTTGTGTAACATTGGCGATTTCTGCACCAGCCAGCCGGCCATCTGCGTCATCGGTTGCAAGTGTTGCCCTTGTGGCAAAACCCTCGGTCAGTCAGTCACCCGTTGACGGAAGGGCAATGCGTCGCAAACATCCTCCGACACACACCGGAAGTTTATGCAGACTATAGGTTGCTGTACCGATGGTTGATTTCCCTCGGCTTTTCAGAATTTTCGAGCAGAGCAGTCACAATGTTAAGGTACAGCAGTGATCAGTACAGCACCTCTCGGGCCCACTCAAAACAGCATGAATCACTGAATCATGACGACGTCCTACAGATTGCTCTTATTTGGACGCTGTTCGAGACTGGCAGTGCGAGTGTCAGGTCTGGTGCCATCTTGAGCGCATACATCTATCTCTGCACTGGGAGCAACAGTACAGTGGGATATGTGCAGGGTATCACAGGCATTGCACAGGTTCATACCTTCTCTGTGGTTCTTCAGTTTTGTGGTGCCAAAAAACTGTGCTTCAACTGCTGCCTACTTTGCTGCCTTCAGATGGTGGCAGCCCTGCCGGCAGGCTGGATGGCAGACAAGTACAGACGGGACTACATCCTTAAAGGGGCCGCCGCATTGGGTGCCATTGCTGGTGCAAGCTTAGCAATCACGCTCTTGTACAAGCTGCCTGTGAATGTGCTGTTTGGGGCATGTGCTTTGCTTGGCACCTATACGGGTTTCAACAATGCGCCTTTGGAAGCCCTATTTGCAGATTGCATTCCAAGGGGGAAAAGGTGGGGCCATTTGCAGGCCATTTGTCTCTACCCTTTAACAGCAATGCTTTCTGCACAGCTGTCGTGAAAGATGTGTAGGGATGGCTGATACTCATGCATAATGCATCTTGCACCAAACTGTCAACAATGCGCATGTGCAACAGTGTTATGTGCATGTCACAGTTCTGACATGATGTTCGGTTCGGCCTTGAGACAACCCATGACTCATGTGGCTGCATACAAGTGATGCTCTGGACAGGCTGCATGATCTGCATCAACCATTTATGCTCATGCACGTGAGCTGCTCATGTCCTGCACCTTTCCATTGAAGGCTATCATCATTGATCCTGCATGCTGTTTGCAGCTCGTTATACACAACAAAAGCAATAGTGAACAGCATGGCTTCTGGCCTGGGGCCTCTTGTCAGCGTGGTGTTGTTTGCCCTCCTAGGGAACAGATGGGAGGTAAGGATTTGTCATGGGCTTGTCATGGCTGTTTAAGTGCTTGCTTCTGCATACAATCATTAGTCTTGCCATGGCTGGTGTAGTGCCTGCTTCTCGCATATAGTCATGAGTCTTGCCATGGCTGTTCAGAGCTTGTTTTTTGCACATAATAACAACCTACAATCAATATGCAGTTCTGCTACTTGATTGTCTTCCCAATTGCAATGTTCTTCTGATGTACCAGCAACTGATCTCAATGTTGTGCTGGCTGTTACCATCAGCCAACACATGCACAGTCAAGTCACTTCCACTATTACAACACACTTTCTGACTGGATCACAGATTGTGGGCTGATGGTTACAGCAAGCACAACATTGTGATCTGTTGCTGGTGCCCTGAGCAGTGCAGCACTTGAAAGACACCCCTGGCATGTGTTGCAGGCTTCAACGTGCCGTTATGTGCTGTTAGCAGGCCTCACGTTCATGATCATACCCCTTGTAACCATGTGCTTCTTCAATGATGATGCAACCCTGAGTCATCAGCACGCGTCAAGCTCAAGCATGTAAGTCCTGGCCTCATGTGTTTGTGATTGCATCATGTTGGTTGATGACACATTGTTATGTCAGGCTCCTATGCTGGCATTTCAATTGAATGCCTTGCATCACTGCCTTTTACTCTGGTCTTCCTTTGCCACTGCCTTCCACTTTTTTCGGTCATCTCATCAGCAGCATTGCTTTCAGTCACCCTACAGCCTGGCGTCTCATTTTACTGAGGAATGCTCCTGCAGGATGTCAAATGAATCAGAAGGCTTGCTAGAGCAGACACACCCGCCAGAGGGAGGTGCCTTGAGAACAGACAAGGATTCAGTCTCCACAGCGTTGCAGGCCTCATCTGCAGTGCCATCAGCTTCCCTGCCGCTGCCAATCATCACAATACCAATACTGATCACTACATCAGACTTTGTTGGCGCTTTAGCTGCAGGCAAGTTGTGATGAAGTGCACCAGCTGGTGCTGAGTTGATTGAGGTCACAAAGTCATATTTTTCTTTTGTGAACCCAAAGAGCTTTATGCCCACTCTTTCCCAAGGGGCTGTTGTTGCTCTCGTGTTTACTGCAAACACACTGCAGCACAGGACTATGTTCATTCACAACCACACTAGATACTATAACGTAGGCATTGCAGCCATGCAGACAGCAGGTATGCTGACTGTGCAGGGATGACAATCAAGTTCTTTGCGCTCTTCTTCATCCAGATGTGTGCAATGCAGCCGGTGTATGTGTCCCTGCTGGCAGTGTGCACCCCCCTGGGGGTCAGCATCGCCGCCCTGCTGGGTCAACCCCTCAGCAAAAGGTATGACCTCCTTTGCGCCCATGGAGCAGCTATGGTCTCCATGAAGTGTCTGCATTCGCTGTTGAGTCACCACTGATGTTCTGCTAAGGCAGCTGCGACACAATGGTGTATCTTTTTGGACATGTGGTTGTTGCTTGTGGCGCTGCATAATGTAAATCCACTGCTGAGACATCTTGCTGATCCTGCTTCTTAGACGCTTCTGAATTATATGTTCATTGCGATACAGGCGTTTCTTGGAAGCTGCTTACATGTCTGTTTATAGTGGTGATTCCCAATGCTATCTGCCTGCTATCTACTGTCACAAGCATGGGTGGCCGGTCATCACTGCGCCTGTACAGCTCAACTGGATGTGACTATTTTACTCCTGCTGGAGTGGCTTCTCCTTCCATTCTGGCTCTGTCTGTCAGCAACCATCAAGCATCATACATCTGCTTCAACCTCTTATGCAAAAGATGTGCAGTCTGATCAATTTTGTCTACTTGGCCCAGCCTGACAATCGAGCATGTGTCCTTGCAAAGAATTAGGCCGTCGCAGAGGTTTGTGCCACCTTCTCAGTCAGTCCACGCCAAATGCTGACCATGCATCACCTGTCTGCCCGCAGAATAGGTAGACTACAAGTCAACCTGCTGTGTCGCCTGCTAGACATGCTGCTGTTGTGTAGCATGGCATACGTTCCGCCAGGCACAGACTGGCACAGAGAGATCCTGGTAGGGCTGCATCTCACACGCACAGCTTTTGCTAATTGTGGCAGGCCCTTGATGAAGAGCTTGATGATGGACAATGTACCATCGCGCCACAGAGGGAAATTCAATGCTCTGGATAGCGTGAGGACATTTTCTTGGTCAGGATCTGCTGCTGCTGGAGGGTGAGTAATGGCATTGTCAAGGGAGATGCCGTTGTAAGATGTCATGCTTTACCAATGTCTCATGTGTCAGTCTCAGTGTGCGTCATGAGCCATGTCTGCAATGGATCATGCATTGCTGCATCAACTCTGCAGCAGCTTAGCCACCCATGGTTTCAAACAGCAAGATGCACATTCTTGATTTTGGTCTTGGACATTGGCACTTTTGCATATGACTCTTCCTGGGCCTGCTCGGTCATGACTTATACAGAGGGATGACTGATGTTCTGCATGCATAGCAAGCTGAGTCACAAGCTGACATCTCAGCGTCCTGGCTGCTGGCAAACCTTGCTGTGTTTCGCTGGTGCAGGCTGCTGATTGAGCACTTTGGGTATCAGAACACCTTCCTGATCACTGCAGCCCTGAAGCTGATTGCATGTGTGCCTCTGATACCTCTGCTGGCGTTTGTGGATGATGGCATATGCAGAATGCCATGTTGGCGAACTCGAGCGACACCTGAAGCAGATGTGGAGGAGCCGCTGCTTGCATGAACTCAAATCACAACTAAGCGCTGTGCAGCTGAACACAGACCTCAAATGAGAGACTGGTCTGTTTCTATCACGTGGTAATAAATCTTGCAGAGATGAGGTGCTGTTAGCCCCATTGGATCGCATAAGCTTCCAGTGGTTGGAGTGCAGGACGTGTCCATGGGCGTTACTGTTTTCTGAACTGCTGCATTCAAACAATGGCCCTGTCATATTTGCTACCAAGGCCTTGACTAATATTAGCTATAGTCGCCTTGTGGTTACAGGCAGCACTGTTACTTCTCACTAGTCCCGGCATACTACAGTTGCGCCCCAATAACGCTTTTTCATTAGCAGAGGCCTTCAATTAGCTTAGAGGAGTAAAGCTTAGTTTAGCTCAGAGCATCAATGCCAGGCTGCCATAATGGTTTAGGATTAGGCTTAACCCTAAGCCCTAACCTGACGTCTGTCAATATATATAGAGACATGTGACATACTGAGATCCGACATTGCATTACGCTACGTGCTGCATCCTGCGTGATGCTCATTACTACACAGAAGCGCATATCTTATGGCTGTCCTGTAATTAGCCACAGTGAGCCTACAAGTCGTGCTCCCCTGACTTGTGCCTGATTTAGAAGTCTGCAGGCGAGAAAACATCGAAATCGGACTCATCTGCAACAAACAAACACTGCAAAAGCAACACAAGAGTCTCGAGAGCTCTGGATTTCTGCAGATCTGCCAAGTAAGACGAGGTGGGTTTACTCAGTTAGCACGGCCTGCAAATCTGCATAGAGTACTGATGCATGCCTTCGTACATGTAGAGCCGCTGTTCCGGGTTTCTTGATCCAGAGCGTTTTGAGTGTACAGACATGTAAATCCGCAAGTTGCGGTGCTTGAGAGTGGGAGCATTCACAGCGTGCATGCCAATGACGTCGAGCACGATAAAGCCGGTGTCGAGACTCGATCAGTATTGTCGAACGGTAACATGGGTGCTTTCTGTATGCCCCCGCTATATCTCGTGATGTTGTCATCCTCTACATCAACCTGTACGTCACGTATCAGAGGATCTGCACCAGTATGAAACCTGGTCTTGCAGCTTGCTTTGCAGGAGGCTTACGCTTCTGCATTACAACTATGCCAGGAGCCACAATGCATGTACCGTAACAAAACAGGGTACAAGATACAATTGACAGTTTTGTTGGGATAGAAGGGCTGCAGTCCCAGTACAGCGAGAATGAAGTTTATGAGCAGGCGGCGAAAGCTTTCGCCGGCAGGCGAGCCAAAGAGGTGTCATACAACTATTCGGCAATTGTAGGCGAATGGGCGAATGGCATGTACCCTAGCAAAACCCTAAGTCTGCAAACCCACTGAACGGCCGCAAACTAGCGCTTCCTGGCCTGTGCAACATGACTTCTGAAGCTTCTGATCCTCCATTTGACTTGACTGACTCAGATGTGGGTTACTGCACACCTGTATGAAGAGCAAATCTCCATAGGTGTAATTGCATTGACACAAACCTGCTGTGGACCTGTCTGGCACAGCAGCACTGAGCAGTGGGGACTGCATTTTGCCCTGAGCACTGCTACAGTGCTTTGGTGTTGGGTCACTGCACACCTGTATGAAGAGCAAATCTCCATAGGTGTAATTGCATTGACACAAACCTGCTGTGGACCTGTCTTGCACAGCAGCACTGCACACCTGTATGAAGAGCAAATCTCCATAGGTGTAATTGCATTGACACAAACCTGCTGTGGACCTGTTTTGCACAGCAGCACTGAGCAGTGGGGACTGCATTTTGCCCTGAGCACTGCTACA